>Ga0310124_10002369_pt1 | contig 12940 bp, 12 predicted proteins | sample CB11b_AW_Bot5_MG_FD_203507 | JGI IMG/M metagenome (GOLD analysis project Ga0310124, IMG submission 203507) | Marine microbial communities from Western Arctic Ocean, Canada - CB11b_AW_Bot5 | ecosystem: Environmental > Aquatic > Marine > Oceanic | place: Canada: Western Arctic Ocean | collected...
AGCTTCGGCAATTTCAGGATCTTGGACACACCGTCGTATTTATTATAGGAGATTTCACGGGGATGATCGGGGACCCATCGGGTCGTTCCCAGACTCGCAAGCCATTAAGCCGCGAGGATGTGCAGAGCAACGCCCAGACCTACCAAAACCAGGTATTCAAGATCCTTGACCCGGACAGGACGGAGATTCGTTTTAATTCGGAGTGGTGCGGACAGCTCAGTTTTGAGGATGTACTCCGCCTTTCCGCACGGGTGACCGTTGCCCAGATGCTGGCACGGGATGATTTTTCCAAGCGATATGGAGAAAATCAGCCGATTTCGATGGTGGAATTCATGTATCCCTTGATCCAGGCGTACGATTCGGTCGTGATCGAGGCGGATGTTGAACTGGGCGGCACCGACCAGCTTTTCAACCTGTTGTTAGGACGGGAACTGCAGAAAGGGTTTGGCCAGGCACCACAGATCGTATTGACAATGCCGCTGCTGGAAGGTCTCGCCGGCACGCAGAAGATGAGCAAGAGCCTGGACAACTACATCGGGGTGACCGATCCGCCGGGAGACATTTTCGGGAAAGCCATGTCCGTGAGCGACGAGCTCATGTGGCGTTATTTCGACCTGGTGCTCTGTCTCGATTCGGAGGAGATCGGCTATCTGAAGTCGCTGCACCCCCGCGAGGCGAAGGACGAACTGGGCCGCCGGCTTGTCGGGCGGTATTATGACGATGATTCAGCGAAGGAAGCGTCCGCCGAATTTGCGCGCGTTTTTTCCGAAAAGAAGGTGCCTACGGAGATGCAGGAGGTCGAGTTACGCGCGGATCAACTGGTCGATGGACGGATCGGGATATTGAATCTGGTCTCCATATCGGGGCTTGCCGCAAGCAATAGCGAAGCGCGAAGGCTTGTTCAGCAGCGGGCAGTTCGAATCGACGATGAACTTATTTCTGATCCCAGGTTCGAGGTGATACCGGTCGATGGTTCCGTGCTGCGCTGCGGAAAGCGCGGGTTTGCCCGGCTTAAAGCGCCGTAGTAAGAATGACGCCAGGGGCCGGATCGCTGCGCGGCCCGAATCATTGTGAATTTATTGGGGAGGCTCCATTGGATTCCTGAGTGATCTTGCGTTACATTCTTGGGTTAGTCCAATCCATGAAAATCAAACGAAAATACTTCATCTGGATGGTCAGTAATTCCATTCTGGTGTTTCTGCTGTTCAGCGTATTTATGCTGCACGGATTCCACAGAGTAGAAGTCGGACAACCCGCTGAAGAGGCGCTGGTGAAAGGTCTGATCCTGCTGGCCATCGCAACCATCGTAGTCATTGCCGGCAGTTATTTACTGGTGATCCGCACCCTTTCGACCCCGTTCGACCGCCTCGTGTCCGCGATGACGCGAGTCAACGACGGAGACTACACAACCAGAGTAGATCTTGGTGCCGGCGGTGAGCTCGGGGAGATCGGAGAGTATTTCAATACGATGGTATCGGGAATTGCCCGCAGCGACGTACGCGAGCAACAGTCGGCCGACGAGTTGAAAGCAAAAACTTTGCAGCTCGAAAAGGAAATCGCCGAACGGAAGATCACCGAGGAGGCACTGCGACAGGCGCAGAAAATGGAGGCGATCGCCCGGTTGGCCGGCGGCGTGGCTCACGACTTCAACAATCTGCTGACTTCGATTCTCGGCTTTGCCTCCCTGACCCTAGATTCGCTCGACGAAAATCATCCCTCGCGCGACGATGTGGAGGAGATTATTCGTTCCGGCGGGCGGGCCCAGGATCTCACCACGAAGCTGCTTATGTTGGGGCGGAAGCGCCAGTTGGACCGGCGTGAGGTGGATATCAACGCCGCGGTGCTCAGCATGGTTTCCCTGCTCCGGCGAACGCTCGGGGCGGACATCGAACTGGTTACCGACCTCTCGGAGGAGGCCGGCTCCGTCATGGCGGATGCTGGGTCTTTGGAGCAGGTGGTCATGAATCTCGCGGTGAACTCCAGGGACGCCATGCCGGAGGGCGGAAAGCTGCTTATCCGCACCGACTCCAAGAGGCTGACGGGTACCGATCTGCAGCACCTTCCGAATTTGGAGAAAGGATCCCATTGCATTATGTCCGTGCTCGATACCGGAACGGGGATGAGTCCCGGAATCATTCAACATGTCTTCGAGCCGTTCTTCACCACGAAAGGTGAAACAACCGGTACCGGTTTGGGGCTTTCGACCGCGTACGGCATCGTCCGCCAGTGCGCCGGCGCGATCGAGGTGATTAGCACGGTGGGAAAAGGATCGGAATTCAGAATATATATTCCGCAGGCCAACGCCGAATCTCCAACGCTGAGTGTGGAAGTTGACGACGAAACCAACATTTCCGGCAGCGAAACCATTTTGCTGGTGGAAGACGAGGACTCCGTGCGGCGGCTGACGTCCCGCATGCTGTCCGGCCTTGGATACAACGTGCTGGAGGCTCGGTATGGAACCGAGGGGCTGAGGCTTGCCCAGGACTATGATGGGAACATCGACCTGGTGTTGAGTGATGTCGTGATGCCCCAATTGAGCGGTCCGGACATGATCGAGCAGATGCACAAAATCCGAAGTGGATTTAAAGTGCTCTACATCTCAGGCTTCACGCAGGATCGGCACCTTCGGGACCCCAGTGGGCGAACCGCTCAACTTGTCATGAAACCCTTTTCACGAGAGCGGCTCGCGCGCAAGATTCGGGAAGTCCTGATGACCTGATTTCGTGGCACGGGCAGGATGCCCATGCCGCGGAGATTTACACTACGTGCCGGCGGCGCCTTCGTTTTTCTTGATGTGTAGCTCCGGATGGATCGCTGCGACAAAGCTGTTTGGGGGCACGGTCTCCATAATGAAAACGTTGCCGCCAATGGTGGAGCCCTTTCCGATGATTGTATCACCGCCCAGGATCGACGCGTTGGAGTAGATGACCACGTCGTCCTCGACCGTCGGATGGCGCTTGATGTGTTTGATGGGAAGACCATTTTCGTCGAGGGGGAAACTCCGGGCGCCAAGGGTCACACCCTGGTAGATTTTGACGCGGTTGCCGATCTCTGTGGTCTCTCCGATCACTACGCCGGTGCCGTGATCGATAAAAAGGCCGAGGCCGATGGTTGCCCCGGGATGAATATCGATCCCTGTTTTCGCGTGAACCCACTCACTCATGACGCGAGGAACAATCGGTACGTCCAACAAGTAAAGTTCATGCGCAATCCGGTGTGATACGATCGCGAACAGTCCGGGGTAGGAAATCTGAACTTCCGCAAAACTGAGGGCCGCGGGATCTCCTTCGTACGCGGCCCGCGTGTCCTCGGTAATCATGCGGCGCACGTCGGGAAGCCGGCGGCAGAAATTGGAGAGGATGCAGATGGTGCGGGCCGCGGGATCCTTGATTGCTTTGCACCCTTCCGTCTTGCCCGCCTCACCTTGCCAGCCGAAAGGAAGTGCGACTTCGATTTCCCGAAGCAAAAGTCGCCATGCCTGGCACAGGGTACGGGTAAGAAAAACGGTTAGTTCCTCGTTGCGGCTGACGCCTTGGGACATGCGACCGGGAAGAAGCGCATCAATCAGGACCCGCAATGCCTCCGTGATGTGCTTGGAATCCGGATAGTTGCCGAGCATCGCATTGGGGGAGTCGGTCCCCGAAGTGTCGTACTCCGGAACGAGTTCGGTGACCACGTCTGCAATCAATTCTGCGGCGTCCTGGGGTTCAAAATCGACGGGTTCTCGGTCTGGTTGGGAATTCATGCTGTTTCCATGATACGAGGGTCGAAATGAACGCGCAAGAGAAGGTTCGTGTCATAAAGCAGTTCCTCATCCGGTTGAAGGGAGAAAAACTTGCATGATTCTCCGCTTCGACGTTCAATTCCCCCGAACCGGCAAGCGGACTAAATGAAACGGCCGATCAAAATCGCGTTGTGGGGGATTGTGGTACTTTTCTTCGCGGCCGCCGTCGTTCTTCATGGTAGCAAGGACCGGCTTGTTCGCGCCGCCATCGTGAGGGTTTTGAGTGCGGCCACGGGGTTCGGGGTGGGACTCGACGAGGTCAAGGTTGGAATCCTTGCCAGAACCGCGGAATTTACGGGGCTTCGCCTCGAAAATCCGGAATCTTTCGAGATCCGGGAAGCGATCACTATCAGCCATCTGCATGTGTCCTGGACCTGGGCTGCACTTTGGAGCCGAAATGCCGAATTCAGGCACATCCACATCAGGATTCCGACGGTAACGATTGTCCGGCCCGACACCGGGCTGTCGAACTTCGAAGTCCTGGAGCGAAACATTTCGCGGTGGAAGGGCGCAGTCCCCGAAGCACCGGCACTCTCCGACCTTCCAGCCCACGAGCAGATGAAAGGGATTAGGCCAGTCGCCGCATCCTTCATTCCCGTCCCACGATTTCGACTTGCGTCTTTTGCGGAACCTGTAAATGGTCCGGTGGAGACGGCGCTGCATTCAGAGTCGGCGGGAGTTCGGATCGGCGAACTAAGAATTTACCTCGGGACGATCTATGTTGCGGATTACAAACTGGGACGAACCACTCATGCGACAATGGAATTTGAAATCGATCACGAAGAAGTATTTACGGACGTTGCCGACCTGGGAAAAGTCGGCGCCCAATTGGCTGCACGCTTCGGCGTAAACTTTATCTTGTCCGAATTCGGAGGGGGCCTCGAGCTGTCTTCGGGCGCCGAACAGGAGCTCAAATCCGCCCTGGACGAAACGGTCGGGAAAATGTTGGAGCAGGATCTGGAAATTGAAATTGAAGACGCAGAGGAAGGGTTTAAGGATCTGCTCCAGCGAAGGACGGATTGATTCGTCCTTGATGGAATATGTTTCCGGGGCACATTGGCAACCGAAACGGAGTTGAAGCTTACGTTGGATGCGGCCGCGATTCCACGGATCGCGGAGCTTCCGATTGTCCGCGATTTTACCGCAAACGAGGCAAGCCGCAACCGTCTCCGCAGCGTCTATTTCGACACCCCGGACCTTTCCCTGCCGGAGAGAGGAGTGGTTCTGCGTGTTCGGAGTCAGGAAGGCCGTTGGATTCAGACTGTAAAAACCGCGGGGAAAGCCAGCGGCGGATTTCATCAACGCGGCGAATTTGAATCCCAAGTTGCCGATGCAAACCCGAACTACGCGCGACTGGTATCCGAGAATGGTCTCACGCTCTTTTCCGACCCAGACCTCCTGGAGCAGCTGGGACCCGTTTTCGAAACCGACTTTTGGAGAACCAGCCGGCATCTGAATCTTCCCTGCGGCTCGGTGGTAGAGCTGTGCCTGGATTCGGGGGAGGTGAGGGCGGATGCGAAGTCGACGCCGATTTGCGAGCTTGAACTTGAACTGAAGCAGGGCAGGCCGGAAGTTCTCTACGAGATTGCCCTGGAGATCGCGGGTACGGTGTGCCTGCGGATCGAGAATATCAGCAAGGCGGAGCGAGGCTATGCTCTTCTTCGTGAATCAAGTCCGGAGCCATCAATGAAATTTTCCGCGCACCTTCAGCGGGGAATGACAGTCGAAGATGCGTACGCGTCAATCCTGCGGGGATCCCTGGCGCAGATTCAGGCAAATGAGATCGTGATCCTGGAGTCGGACGACCCGGAAGGCGTCCATCAGATGCGAATTGGGCTGCGAAGATTTCGAACCTGTCTATCTCTGTTTCAAAAGTGGGTCCCAGGCGAATGCCGAACACATGTGCGGGACGATCTCAATGTGTTCAGCCGGGCGTTGGGTGCGGCCCGCGATTGGGATGTGTTTCTGGAGAATCATCGTCCGTATTCGGCAGCCTTGGATCGCAAGCGGGACGCGTGGCGGGAATTGCTTTCCGAGGCCGGTCGCCGCCGCGACGAGCAGTACCGATCGCTGCGAAAAACCCTGTCGTCGCCGGCATACCAAATCGCGATGTTGCGGTTGTCCGCCTGGGTCCATTGCCGGGAATGGATGAAGGCTATCGATCCCGGACTGCTCGAGAAATTTCAGCAGCCGCCCCGAAAGCAATTCGATCGAATGGTCGCCGCGGGGCACCGGAAGATCCTCCGCCGGTACCGCGACGCGCAGACCGGGAGCCCGGAAGCGTTGCATCGGCTGCGTATTGCGGTCAAGAAACAGCGGTATGCCGTCGAATTCCTGGGCCAATTGTATGCACGCAACCGGGTGAGGAAATATCGGCGCGTCGTTCTCCGTTTGCAGGACTTGCTGGGGCGTATGAATGATGCATCGGTCGCCGGCGGGCTTTTTCGCGACCTGGATCCCGGTCGCGAACCCGGTTCGGCCGCGCCAATTACTTCAGAAAGGCATGAATTGATCTTCATTGCCACCCTGCAAGATCTTCCGCGTGAATGGAAACGATTTGCGCGCAAGCGGAAATTCTGGGACTAGTTCACGGGATGAATCTTGATGCTTTTCGAATTGTGCTTACACGTCCGCTCTACGGGGGGAACGTGGGGTCCGTATGTCGAGCGATGATGAACATGGGGTTTTCCCAGCTTGCCATCGTCGAGCCTACGATGCCCCTCGACGAAGACGAGCTTCGAAAAATGGCGTTGAGTGCCGTCTCCATCTATGAAAACCGGAGCCGGCATCCGACGCTTGCCGATGCCGTAAAGAACTGTCATGTGGTTGCCGGTACGTCTGCCCGATTGGGGTTGTACCGTTCGCACAGCCGCACGCTCCGGGAGTGGGTGCCCGATATGCTGCATTCGGCTACCGCGGGCACCGTCGCGCTGGCTTTCGGTCCAGAGGACCATGGACTATCAAATGATGAAATCGCACTCTGCAACCGGATTGTCCAGATTCCCACCACCGACGCCTATAAATCCCTGAACCTGTCCCAGGCCGTGTTACTCTGCTGCTACGAGCTGTACATCGGTACGGAATCCTTCGAACCGACGGAAGAGAAATCGCTGGAGGCAACCTCGTCTCAGCGCGAACGGATGTTCGAGGTCTGGCGCGATACCCTTCTCAACATAGGATTTATGCATGATCAGACCGCGGATCACATGATGCTCGGCCTGCGCCGGATTCTTTCGCGAGGTCTTCTTACCGATAAGGACGTCCGGATCCTGATGGGCATTGCCCGTCAGTCGAATTGGAATGCGGACGAGCTGAAAAAAATACGGGGGAAGTGAGATGTAAAATCACTGCCCCTTTTGGTGGCGCGGAATTCATTTCATACCGAACCAACGTAGCGCGGAGTTCACTCCGCATTCAAGCCGTTGCGCTGGTCGTGAACTTTGCGCGGTTTCTTTGGGCTCTCACCGCGGAACCTCGGCAATTCGAAGACCGTGAGCCGTATCCGCCGCAGTCGTTCGGGTAAAAATTTTGCAACGTTAGGGTGAAGTCCGCGACTCCTGAATGCGGAATGAATTCCGCGCTACGTTTTCGGCCTGCCCTGCCTGGAGCAGGAGGTCTGTTCCCACAGGTCAACCACCGTTAGATCCGGCGCAAATCTCATCACCATCGATTCGTCTTCTTTTAGAAACAGCAGCTTCAGGTTCGGGCCTGCATCCATCGTGAAGTAAACCGGCAATCCTTCGCGCCGCGCATCCCAGATTCTATGCATCCACCCTACAGATTCCGGCAGCCAGTACAGCACCGGCGGCTGTGCCGCGATCATCGTGGCGTGCATCGAAAGGGCATTTGATTCTGCGGTTTCACCCAGTTGCTGGAAATCCTGCTGTTCGATCGCCGTTCGGAGGCGAGGGAGATCCTCAGCCACCTTGCCCGGCCAGGCTTGGTAAAGCGGCGACGCAGTCGTGGTCTGCTTCATCCCGGCAGTGGAGCCAATACGCTTCTGTTCGGCGGATATCGTCAAGACCCCCAGGCGCAGATCCGGCCATTGATCGTCGAGAGCCTCTGCGTAACAGTCCATTCCGTCGTCACGGCTTCCGCGATGCCATTCCACGAAGCCCGGATATATGGACCGGGTAGCGCTGCCGCTACCAAGTCGCGCCAGGATCGTGAGCTCGCGCCCGGCCAGGTTCCACCCGCACGCCTGATCGAGCGCTTTCACCAGGGCGGCGAACCCCGAGGCAGATGAGGCGAGCCCTGCGCCGGTTGGAATCGAGTTTCGGGTCTCCACTGAGACGCCGGAGGTTGAGCCGCCGCAAAGAAGCCGGATATATTTCAGCAGCCGCTCCGCAATCGGATGGTTGGTCGGAAGAACATCGCCGTTAAACAGAATCGCATCCTGCCCGGCGGGTTCGACCGTGGTATGGGTGCCCAGTGATCCCAGGGACACCGAGAGGCTGGAGGTGACCGGGAGATTAAGTTCTTCGTTCCGTTTACCCCAATACTTGCAGAGCGCAATATTCGCGGGTGCGAATGCGGTGCCTGCACCACCGATTTCGCGGGTCCTGTCCCCGAGAATCGTATCGACAAGGGCCTCCCTATTCAAAGCGCGCTCCCTCCTTGCATACTGAGACCGGAATCGCCTCATAAGGCAAGTCCTCCGGCGCCGGTTCCCCGATGGCGACCACGCAGTCACCTAATCCCGATCCTGATATCTTTGCGCCGTGTATCCCGGGACTGTCACATAATCTGGATACAATGTCTTCCAGCGCACTGTTACTGACGCCGAGTGCCTTCATCCAGCGCTGGTTCTCGCCGAAGAGTCTCCCCAGGGTGTCCCAGTCCTCCAGCCGAATGGCCGGGACGGCTTTGTCGATGGATCGATCCATGTCATCAAACAGCTTATCAAATTCTTCGGGCGCTTGCGCCCGATTGCTTTCGACGATTTGGATTACTTCAGGCGTGGGTGTTTTGCTTCCCGAGTAGACAAGAACCAGTGGCGGTTGCGCATGAATGGATTCCACCCAGTACGGATCAACCCGGTACGCCACCACGCCTCCGGCAATCGCCGCCGCCAGGTCTGCGCCCGATCCGGCCCCTTGAACGAAGCGCACCACCCGCAGACATCGCTGGTGGAGAACCTGATCGCCCGCATTTCCTTCCAGATGCATATCGAGGGCCTTCGCGCATGCCACGGTCACCGCCGCCGACGAGCCCAGCCCGACTGTGGAGGGGAATTCTGCCCTGACTTCAATGTCGAATCCGTGCCGAACTTCGATTTCCCGCTCCCGAAACACGGCGGTGACGAAGCGAAACGAGTGAACATCCTTGATCGCGTCGAGATGGGTTCGATGCGAGCCGAGTGCCGATTCCATTCGAAGCTCGCGATCCACGCGGGGAGTCAAGGTCACCGTGATGCGCCGGTCGATCGCGCACGCGAGTGCGCGCCTGCCGTGAAGGACTGCGTGTTCGCCCAGCAGCATCAAGGTGCCGGGAGCGCTAGCCGAGATCGAGGACACGGACGCCATCGGGCTCTCCCTTCATCCGACTCATGGAGTAGCCATACTCGTCGCACAGTTCGTCAGGCACGTGCTGCGTGCAAACCAGAACGGCGCCGGCAGCGTCGCCGCGGATTGTCCCGGCGCCACTGATCTTGGCCGCGCCGCCGGTCGACTCTACATCGTCTACAAACTCCTGCACCCGCTTCGGAACGACACCGATTTCCACGAGCAACCGGTGATTCTCCCGGATTGACCGGATGGTTTCAGCCGAATCTCCGGCGCGGATCGACTCGGATAGTCTCTTGGTTATCGATGCGAATTGATCCCAGATCGGGCTGTTGCCGTGCGTCCCGCGTACTTCGGAAACAGCTTCGCCGGTCGTCGCCGCCGGCTGTCCCGTTTGCACGATGTGAAGAGGTACCGCGGGGAGGCCGACCGGAGTTGCCCCCCCGTCTTTTTCGAAAAGAACGGATCCGCCGTGGACGGCAATGTATGGGTCCGCGCCACTCGGTGTGCCATGCTGGAACCGCTCGAGCCGCAGGCAAAGTTGATAAAGCTCCTGCTTTTGCAGGGTCACATCAGAGGCAACTGCCAGAGCGGAGAGGGCGGCCGCGCAAACCGCCGCGGACGAACCCATTCCGCAGCCGACGGGAAGCTCCGATGAAACATTTACCGCCGACATCGGTGAAACACGATCGGGATAGTCGGCGTCCAGTTCGGCCCAGCAGAGAGACTGCAGTTCATTGTTGCGGGAAAGGACGTCGATGATAGCTATTTGTCCCGCCCCGAACCGCTCCCAATCTTCCAGGACCTTGATACGTCGTGATCGCAGTTCCTCCGCGGTCGTGGTGTATGTCGCGAAGGAATCCGAGCCGAATGACAAGCCCCCGGTGAGGCTTGGTGTAACTTCGCACTGTACAAAGGACGCCACCGCGGTAATCAGCGCGGGCTTGCCGTAGACCACGGCATGTTCGCCGGACAGAATGATTTTACCCGGCGCGGAAGACGTTGCTTTCATAGCGTGCGCCGATTGTGTTCTTCCTCAAGCATTTCCGGCCAGCACCAGCGACTCATTTCCGTGTAGATCGTCGACACATCGCACACCCAGTAGGAACATCGCCGTCACGAACTCAACTCTCAGGCGCTCAATGGCTGCAAGAACCGCGTCCGGCGACTCGGTCGCAGGCTTTAAAAAGGGAGACGCAAGCCCGCACAGCGACGCGCCGAGGATCACCGCTTTTGCCATATCGACACCAGATCGGATGCCGCCGGATGCAATGAGCGTAAAATTGTCGCGAAACGGCGCTAATTCGCGGAGCGCAATCGGGGTCGGAATCCCCCAGTCCTGAAAGATCATGCCGAGCCCTTCCGCGGTTCCTTCGTTGCGGTGGTTCTCGATACGGCTCCACGATGTGCCCCCGGAGCCGGCAACGTCAATATGTCGCACCGGGCTTCCGCGAAAGAGCTCCACATCCTCCCTGGAGATCCCTGCGCCGACTTCCTTGATAATGACCGGAACTTCCAGGGAACGGGCAAGCTGAATAATTTTCGATGCTAAGTCACTGAAGTCCGTGTCGCCCTCCGGTTGTACCGCCTCCTGCAGAGGATTCAGGTGGAGATAAAGTCCGTCGGCATCGAGTACCCCGACGGCCTCGCGACACATGTCGACCGTAAACCCGTAATTCAGCTGTACCGCGCCGATATTGGAAAACAGTAAGGCGGTCGGGGCGTGGTCCCTGATCTCGAAGCTTCGCCGTGCTTCACGGCTGCCGAACATCACCCGTTGCGAACCGACTCCCATTGCCACACCGGCAGTCTCCGCGGCAATGGCGAGATTCTGATTGATGGTGCGGACGAGTTCGTGATCCCCGCCCGTCATGGATGAAATCAGCAACGGAAAGGAGAGCTTTTTTCCCAGAAAAACGGTCGACGGATCGACCTTCGAGAGATTCAGCTCCGGCAGCGCCCGGTGACGAAGGTGGATGGCGTCGAAGTGATACATCCGCCGGTCTACATCGTGGTCCGAGTCGATGATCCGGATATGCTGAATTTTGCGTTCGTTGACGGGGTCCTTCATCCACGCTCCAGGCGAGTATGGGCCTCCATCAGTTCGCCCTGGTTCGTCAGCGCGGCCAGCAAAGAAAGTTCACCGCACAGGATGGCGGCTCCGCAAATCGCGGCAAGCCTCCGCGCGTTGTCCCCGGCCGGCCGGTCCACGGTGCACCCGAGACGCTCCAGATTTTCGGAAACGAAGGGCAGGTTTTTGCCTGCACCCACGGTGCCGACGATGATGTTCGGGATGGTACACGAGAAGTAAAGAGCGCCGTCCCGCACGGTTGCGTAGGTGATGCCCTGGGAGCCCTCCACGATGTTCGCCGCATCCTGTCCGGTGGCCAGGTAGAACCCGAGCAGGATGTTCGCGTAGTGAGCATTTGCCGTGCGTATTCCGCCCGCAATCATGGTCCCTATGAGATTCTTTTTCGTATTCAGTTCCGCGACGCTGTGGGGGGTTGTCTTCAGGAATCTCGAACACAATTTTTCAGGGATAAGCGTTTCCGCAATGACGGATTTTCCTCGACCGAGAATGGCGTTGACGGCTGTGGGTTTCTTGTCACTGCAGTAATTTCCGGAAACCGAAACGTATTGCAGAGAGGGAAAGGTATCCAAGACCCATTGCACGACCCGGTCCGCGCCGGCGGTAACCATGTTGTGGCCTGATGCATCCCCGGTGTGCATTTCGAGCCGGAGGAACAGGAGGTTTCCGACCACCTGGTCGTGCATATCGAGAAACTTGGTATACCGGCTTCCCGCCTCCGCCACTGCCGCCAAATCGGCCATCCGCGTTCGGATTTCGTGGATCGCGGCAGATGCGGTTTCGGCGTCGGGCGCTTCGAACAGGACAGAACGCGTCATCCGGTCATCGTGGATCACCGTTCGAATTCCACCCGCCGCGGCCGTTACCCGGGCGCCCCGCTCCACCGAGGGCCACAATGGCGATTCGTACGTCGCCAGCGGGATGAAGAGCTCATCATCCAGAACCGGCCCGATAATCCGCACCGGGCCCACCGATCGCATCGGCACCTGGGCTGGGGATTGTTCTGTGATTTTCCTTGAAATTGCAGTCCTTTCCCTGAAGGAGGACAGAGTTCCTCAGGACATTGCCGGAGGCAAGCCGATTTAGGACGCGCCCTGCCCAAGGGCGAATGTAGCGCCGGTTGGATCCTTGATGACCGCGAAGTCTCTCATGTTTGGTATTTCGACTACATCCGTCAGGGCTTCCGCGCCGTTGTCGATCGCCTTTTGACGCATCGCATTTACATCTGAAACGTTGATGTAAGATAGCCAAAATGGTGGTAGATCGCCCTGTTCCGGCTTTTTCATCATTCCGGCGACCGGACGTTCACTTACCATGAACATCGTGTAGTCCATGCCTTCCATTTTCTGGGCCTGCCGGCCAAACAGCGCCGTGATAGAAGCTCTCGCACTTCGCCGGATCCGTGGCCGCCAGTTCGTTCCATGCAAAGGTGCCGGGGGTCATGTCGGGTTTGTTCTCGTTACTCATGTTGATCTCTTCTTCGGGTTTTGGGTTTTCCATCGAATTGCCAATCATACGCCTGAATAAAGGTGAGTGCCATAGGAAAGCAGGCTCCTGCCAAAG
>Ga0310124_10002370_pt1 | contig 12937 bp, 10 predicted proteins | sample CB11b_AW_Bot5_MG_FD_203507 | JGI IMG/M metagenome (GOLD analysis project Ga0310124, IMG submission 203507) | Marine microbial communities from Western Arctic Ocean, Canada - CB11b_AW_Bot5 | ecosystem: Environmental > Aquatic > Marine > Oceanic | place: Canada: Western Arctic Ocean | collected...
CCCGCCAGCACGACCGTAATCGCCACCATCAGGATGGTCGCTATCACCGGACTCACCGCTTTCTCTTCTCTCCTAACATCCGCTACCTCTGCCTTCATCACATCGTCACCTGACGGAAATACCCGTCAATGATGGACTGGACCTCGTCTACTTCTAGTGTTCCATGGACGAACTTGAAACGCTCGATTGTCCGTTCAGTTGTAGGTTATGGTGTGCTCAATGTCCGTTGATTTCAGGCGATAATCAACGTTGCTTGAGGTCACCTATCTCGCCAGTTCGGATTCTGAGGATCCTGTTCCTTGATTCGGGAGATGAGCTGGGCGGTAACCGCCACAGCGATCTCCGCGGGGGATTCCGCTCCGATGTTGAGCCCTATCGGGCAGTCGACGTCATCGAGCAGTGCAGCATCGATTCCCTGTGCCTTGGCTGCCTTGCAGAAAGCCTGCCACTTGCTCCTGCTGCCGATGACACCGATTCGGGAGCCCCAGGAGTCCGGGTCCGACTGGCGCGCCTTGAGCAGGCCGAGGAGTAGTTCCTCGTCAACGGCCCAGTCGTGGCCGAGCAGCAGGATGTCGGAGAAGCGGGCGAGCGAGGCGGCATCCTCGTCGGCGAGGAAGTCGCCAGCGGTGTTGTGGTGCAGTTCGATGGCATCAGGGTAGGTTGCGCGATCACAGTAGCCGGCCCGCACATCGAACACCGAGTGCATCCACTCGAGGTTGTCGCACACCGCCGCCACCGCCTGCGCGCAGTGTCCGCCACCGCACAGCAGCACATGGGGCATCGGATGGACCACTTCGAGGGCGACGGTCACGCGTCCGCCGCACAGGCTGTCGAGCGGGATTCCCGCCTCTCCCTTCGCCTCCTTCTGGAGTTGGAATGTCTCGACTCCGCCGCCCGGCTGCCCACCCAACCCGTTGAGCATGGTCTGTAGCCGTTCGACGACCTGCAACTCGAGTCCCGCGCCGCCCACCGTTCCGTACATCTCGCCGTCGCTCGAGAGAGCGATACGCGCACCCGGCTTACCTGGAACCGATCCAGAGGCGGACAGCACGGTGGCCATCGCCACCTGCTTGCCAGCAGCGAGATTCGCCGTCGCCCAGTTCAGCACAGGGTGGGTCACGAATACGAGAACAGGTCGTGTGCCTTTGTGATTGCGCAACGGCAATCATCCGAAGGCGACGTCCAGCACCATCATCACCGCGAAGCCGACCATGGCTCCCATTGTGGCGATGTCGCCATTTCCTCCGCGATGAGATTCCGGAATCAATTCCTCGACCACGACGAAGATCATCGCACCGGCGGCGAAGGCCAGCGCGTAGGGCAGGATGGGTGCCGCCGCAATCACCAGCGCGGCCCCGAGCACCGCAGCCACGGGTTCAACGGTCGCTGACAGCTGGCCCCACCAGAAACTGGCCCTCCTCGAGAGCCCTTCACGCCTGAGGGGGAGTGATACCGCGGCTCCTTCAGGGAAATTCTGGATTCCGATTCCGATTGCCAATGCGATTGCTCCACCTACCGTGGCTCCACTCATCCCAGAGGCAGCAGCACCGAAGGCGACACCGATGGCCAGACCTTCGGGAATGTTGTGCAAGGTGATTGCGGAGACCAGCAACATGCTCCTGTGCCACGACGTCTTGACGCCTTCCGTCTCTTCTGGAGGGGCCCCAGGGTGTAGATGTGGTAGGAACATGTCGATCACCCTCATGCTGATGCCTCCGAGCATGAATCCCACAAGCACTGGGAACCACACTGGCAGATTCTTGCCTTCGGACAGTTCCAGCGCTGGAGCGAGCAGTGACCAGAAACTGGCTGCTATCATCACACCCGCGGCGAAGCCCAGCATGCCGTCGAGGACCTTTCTGTCGAGTTCCTTGAAGAACAGGACCAGAGCGGCGCCCGCCGCGGTCATGAACCAGGTGAATATCCCGGCTATCAAGGCCTGTTGAATGGGCCCGAAACCCTCGATGAATCCAATGAGGCCCATGGTGATGGTCAACGGAAAGGACATCGGCTGAAAAGAGTACGCTGCACTTCCACAGCGTGTTTTTCTCACAGATCCATGATCGAATCAGCCATGGCGACCAAATCGCTCGGGACGTCGATGTTCAGGTGCAGGTGCGGGTCGGACACGATCATTTTCAACGGGGAGACGAGGTCACGCAGCGGTATTTCGGATTCCGCCTGCAGGATGTTCTCGAGATCCTCTGGCATGAGCAGCAGCGGGTGGCCGCCGCGACCGTCCTTGGCTGGACAGCAGCATTCTTCCGCCTCGAGCAGGATTCCGAGTGTGGAATCTGAGAACCCCGGCCGGTCGACCGGTACCACCAGCACCCGCAGTTCCTTCGGTGAGCGCTTGCTGTCCAGCAGCGCCTTGATGCCGTACTGTAGCGAGCCTGTGCGCCCCCCCTCTGGGTTCGGATTGATGACTATCGCCCGGCCCGGCAGCGCGAGCATCACCTCGACGACCAGTTCCTGACGGGTGACGACCACGACCTCGACATCCACCGCCTCCAACCGCTCGACCAGCCAGCGGACCAACGGGACATCGCCCCCCTCGGTGGGAACGGGAACGAGCGGCTTCGGCTGGCCCAGCCGTTCGCTGGCGCCGGCCGCCAGAACCACTGCTCGGTAGGCGCTCATGGCGCGAGAATCGAGGGGAGAGGGTTCTTGAGACAATCGCAGGGCATGTGCAAAGTGAAATCAGAGGTCGCGGGTGATTTCGCGGCCGATGATCATCCGCTGGATCTCGGACGAGCCCTCGTAGATCTGCATCACCTTGGCCGCCCGCATCAGCCGTGCCACTGGATACTCCTCGGTGTAGCCGTAGCCGCCCAGAACCTGCACCGCATCGATGGCCACCTGCATCGCAGAGTCGGCGGCGAATCGCTTCGCGTGCGCGGCCGCCTCGGTGTTCTTCTGGTCTGAATCAGCCAGCCAGGCGGCCTTCCAGGTGAGCAGTCGCGCCGCCTCGATGTTCGTCTTCATGTCGGCGAGCATGAACTGAATCGTCTGATGCTCGTGCAGTTTCTTTCCGAACGTCTCGCGCTCGTCTGCGTAGACGAGCGCATGCTCGAAGGCAGCACGGGCGAGCCCGACAGCGTGAGCGGCGATGTTCGGACGGGATAGGTCGAAGGCAATCATGGCGTTGAACCAGCCCTTTCCTTCCGCACCCCCGAGGAGGTTGGAAGCGGGAACTCTGACATTCTCGAAAATGACGGAGCGGGTGTCCGAGGCACGCTGGCCCATGGTGTCCTCCTTCTTCCCCAGACTCACCCCTTCCCAGGCGGATTCCACGATGAACGCTGACATGCCCTTGTAGCCGGCCTCCTTGTCGGTGTATGCGAGCACGAAGAACCAGTCAGCGTGGCCCGCCCCGGTGATGAACATCTTCTCGCCGTTGAGGATGTAATCGTCGCCATCCTTCACCGCCGTGCTGCGGATTCCCTGAACGTCGCTTCCCGCCGCCGGTTCGGTAACACAGTAGGAGATGGTCGCCGGTCCCTCGACGAGCATTCTGAGATACTTCTGCTTCTGCTCCTCCGTCCCCCCGGTAATCAAGGGCGCGATCGTCAGTCCGTTGGCGTACGCCGCGGTGGCGAATCCTGGATCACCCCACGCCAGTTCCTCCTGTACCAGCACTTCAGTGAGGGTGTCGAACCCCATGCCTCCGTATTCCTCCGGGATGTGCATGTTCATCAGGCCGAGTTCGTGCAGGGTGGCGATGGCCTCCTTGGGGAACTCTCTCGCCTCGTCCCAGTGCTCGGCGTGGGGCCTGAGTTCGTCGCGGGCGAAATCGTGGGCGAGGTCGCGCAGCATCTCCTGCTCTTCGGATAGCGAGAAGTCGACCATGGACGCCCCAGCCGGCAACCGCCGATAAGCAATACGTCGGGAGAGATGTACGCTCACTATCCAGCGATGGTCAGCAACAGATAGACGAAGACAGCGTAACAGCCGACGAGGATTCCACCCTCCCAGCGGTTGAACTTGAAGTCGGTCCACATGAACAGCAGGCAGAGGGCGACGCAGGCGATGGTCGCCGGCATGATGAGGCCATAGAAGAGGCCGGTGCTCATCACGGTGATCGGGTTGATCATCGCGGCGAGTCCCACGGAGAGCATCGGGTCGGTGATGTTCGAGCCGATGAGCGTCCCGACGGCTACACCCTGACTGCGCCGCGCTGCCATCAGCGCCACTGCCAGTTCAGGGATCGAGGTGCCCACCGCAGAGATGGTGGTACCTACCATCGCGGACGGCACGCCCAGTTCGATAGCGATGATCGACGCGGCATCTATGACTCGCTCAGAGGCGAACATCGCCAGGGCGAGACCGACCGCGAGCATCACCACGTACGAGGCACCAGTCCAGTCGAGGGTGCGCTCCTGTTCGATACGAATCTCCTCGATGACCTCGAACTCGTCCGCACGGATCTGTTCGCGATGGCTTACCAGATATCCGATATAGCACAGGTAGAGCGCGCACAGGATGAATCCCTCTATGCGACTGAGCTTGTCGTCGAGGAGCAGGAAGACGGACAGCAGCACCACGGCGAACAGCATCATCAGGCCGTCGCGTCCAATCCACGTTGGACGCACGGAGAGTGGTCGAATGAGCACGACGAGGCCGAGGATGAGGGTGATCTGTACGAGCACGGAACCGTATATGTTGCCCAGCGCGAAATCGGTGGCACAGTCTGCAGCCCCGGCGATGCACGGGTTCTGGCGGGCCTCCCAGGCTGCTTGACTTGAGATGAGGATCTCCGGCAGGGATGTCCCCAGAGAGACGATGGTCAGGCCGATGATGATCTCCGCCACACCGATTCTGCGCGCCAATCCCTTCGCTCCCTCGACGAAGAAATCTGCTGACGCGATCAGCAGACCGATGGCGAGCAGTAGCAGGAAGACGCTGATGGCAACCTTGGTCACCGTAACTTCGGCCATCAGGCTGTTGACTCCGAGCATGGCGAGGAACAGGCTGGCAATCACCAGCACCTGATTCCACATGAACAGGCTCGCTATACCCCGAGTGACTGAATTCTGCGTCTTCGACTTGGCAGGTGATTTGTCTTCTGGGTCAGCCATGCACGCCGCCTTCTGTGAGGCTGCCAACCCGTGGTTTGGCAAATAGCGGTAGCGCCTGCAGATTCAGGTGCACAGTTGGCGCAGATGGCTGGTAACCAGTTCAGCCGTCGGAATTGTATGGTCCTCGAGAGGGGGTGAGAACGGCACTGGAGTGTCGAGTGCTCCGAGTACGACCGGCGGAGCCTCGAGCCCCCAGAACGCCTCCTCTACGATGCGGCTGGAGACCGAATGGCCCAGTCCCCCGGTGTGCTGTGCCTCCTGCAGGACGAGAAGCCGACCTGTGCGCTTCACGCTGGCGACACAGGTGGCTGCGTCGAACGGCGCCAGCGTGCGCAGGTCGATCACCTCCACCTCGATTCCTGAGTTCGCCACCTCGGCGGCAGCGGCGAGGGCCACGTGCACCATCGCCCCCCAGGTCACCACGGTCGCGGCATCGCCGCCGCGGATGACTTCCGCCCTGCCGAGCTTGTACGGCCCATCACCTCGCTTCAGGTGAGCATGCACTGACTCGGTGTCCACCACCTGGTTGATGTTGTCACCCCAACCGGTCCTGCCACCCCTGAGACCGTACATCCCCAGATGCTCGAGATAGACCACCGGGTCGGGTAGTGCAGCCGCTTCGACCAGCAGGTCGTAGGCGTCCTGAGGGGTGGAGGGGAACAGGATGACGAGCCCTGGGTCGTTGGTGAACCACGACTCGATCATGTTCGCATGGAATGGACCAGAACGTGTCTTGGCACCGAGCGGGATGCGTACGACCAGCGGGACGTCGGCGCCCCAGCGCCAGCGCAGCATAGAGGCGTTGTTGACGAGCGCATTCATGCCTAAGGCGGCGAATCCCCCGAATTGGATCTCGGCCATCGCACGCATACCGGCGAGCGCAGCTCCTGTGGCTGAATGGATGATCAGCGCCTCGGACAACGGCATGTCCAGCAACAGGTCGGAATGGCCGGCGACCTTGAGCGGGATGTTCATCCCGAACGCTCCGGAGATCTCCATGTCCTCTCCCATGAACAGAGCAGAGCGACCATACTGCTCAGCGATGGCGACCATCCCCTGCTGGATGGCGCGGCTGTAGGTCCATGCGTTGCTCTCCTCCGAGAACTCCAGGGTCGTCTCGCCAGACGGAACAGGGCCTGCTCCTTCCGCCTCGCCCGACGAGGTTGAAACCCTGTCCAACTGCTGCTGGTGAGTACCGGCATCGTGCAGGCTGGTGATCCCGGCGGTCACGCTGGCCCCTTCGGGCCACTCCATCGCCTCCATCTCCGCCCTCGCCGCATTGACCGACTCCTGCTCCTCGTCCTCCATCTGAGTGAGTTGCTCCGGACCTACACCGGCCTTGACCAGCAGTCGGCGGTGGTTGGGAAGGGGATCCTTCTCTTCCCAGTAGGTGAGCAGTTCGCGGTCGATGTATCCCGGAGGGTTGCCCGACTCGGCGCCTAGGTAGAGGTCGTCGTGGTGGTGAGCGTGACCGCAACCGCGCATAGTCTCGACATGCACGAGCGTAGGACCACCGCCTTCGAGTGCGAACTCGCGAGAAGTTGCTATAGAAGAGTGGAATGCGGCAGGATTGGAACCATCTATGGTCCATGATGGCAAGCCGACTGCCGCCCCTTTGTCGCCGTACAACTCAGCGTTGTTCTGGCTGGTGGGGAAGGTATCGAGCGCAATCTGGTTGTTCTGGATCATGTAGCAGATCGGCAGGCCGCGTGCTCCGGCGAAGTTCATTCCCTCCCAGAACTCCCCGCTGCTGCTGCACCCCTCGCCGACCGGCGCGAGATGGAACCTGCCTACTTCGAGACGTTGGCTGGCGAGCGCGATCCCGGTGGTCGTGGCGCTGGCTATCGGAAGCGGCGCGGTGGGGGGTAGGATGCCGAGGTCCCAGTTTCCGATGTGCAGGTCCCGCCCTCCGGCGCCAGCGTGCCCTCCGTGCATCATCGAGCCCGCCTTGCCCATCTGAGCCGCGAATATCTCGACTGGCGGCTGACCCATGGCGAGGGCGAGTCCCACATCGCGGATCATCGGAGCGACCACATCACCCTCGTGGCGCTGTCCTGCGGGCAGGTCGATAGCTCGCCTTAGCGCGGTGGCGCAGGCGACGATCCCCTCCTGCCAGGTCGAGCGAAATCCCTTGCCTCCGAACGTGCCTCCGTCCGGTGTAGGAATTCCCTGCGTGAACAGGTCCTTCAGGTGCTCATCGAGCGCTCTGGTCCGCGTCATCATCCGCTGCCATTCCAATCGCTGATCGAGCGTGACCGCTTGTTCTTGCGCCATTCTTCTCAGCGCCAGCCGCACATCGATCAGGAAGCGGGTAGCACGCCGTTCGAGGTGCGCCACGCCGCTTCTGCGCGGGACGACCTCGACGGCATCGAGACCAGAGACGATCTCCTCGGTGGCTCGGGTGGACAGGTTGTCATCGAAGGAGGTGACGAGCGCCTCGGAGAATTCGTGGAGGTTGCTTCCGTCCCAGCGCTCTGCAGGAAATTCTGCGGCCGCCTCATCCCACAGGAGGGCTGCTAGGCGCAGATGGCCGTCATGCTTCTCAGCGATGAAGCGCAGGAACTCGGCGCGGGCGGCCTCAGGGTCCAGAGGTTCGTTGAACTCGAGTGGTAGGGCAGGTTTCCAGTCAGCACCCCAGATAGGCGGCAGTGTCCCTTGCTCACCCATTCCGTCACCCTTCGTCTTCGTCGTCGTCATCCGCCCCGTACTGCTCGAGCGCCCCGATTGCATCCTCGGTGAGTCCTACGGCATCTTCGACTCGGTGGCTGAGGGTGGTGTCCGCCAGCCGTCCGGGTATGCCTATCTCCCAGAGCAGTTCGTGGATGATCTCGAGGGTTCGCTGTGTGAGGTTCAGCGCGTCCGGGTCAATGGGAATGAGCCCTGTCTCCTCGGTGAGGATGAGCACCTTGTCCGGTTGTTCATCGAGTAATCCCATGTTTTCCTCCAGAGCCTCCTCGGCGAGTTCAGCCTGTGCATCGAGCACATCCTCCAACCGGCTCTGCTCAAGTTCGCTCTCCACCTCCTCCTGGGTACCGAGGATTAGCGCGTCGAACGCCGTGCGCAGCACCTTCTGCAGCGTCTTGGGGTCGAGGTCAGTATCGATGTTCTCGGCTTCCAGTTTCTCCATGATGTTCTCAACGAAGTCCTCGCCGAGCGCCTCCTCACCGAGCAGTTTCTCGAAGATTGGAAGCGTCCATGAGGGATCACCCGCAGTCAATTTGACATCGAAGAAGCCAGTGCTGGAACCGCGCCCCACCTCGGCGGGTGGAGGGACGAACATCTTGGCCGCATGCTTCTGCAGTTGGGCGAGCAGATTGTTCATGTCAACCGGTTTGGACATCACTTCGTCAACGCCGGCCGTGGCGGCGGAGACGAGGTACTCCTGCGATGAGTCGGTGGAGAGCACGACCAGTCTGCACTTGAGGTTGAACTCAGGGTCTGTGGAGAGTTTGGACGAGGTGTCAATCGCATTTCCAGAGCGCCATTCGCCGTCGACGAGCACCACATCAGGCATGGTTGCGAGGGCTGTGCCTTCGCACTGGCGCAGGGTCGAGGCGCGGGTGACGGTGTAGCCCTCGCGCTCGAGTGTGCCGGCGAGCAGGTTGCGCCTCCCCTCGTTCTCATCTGCGACTATGATTGTCGGCATTCAGGGCGTGGGGGACTCCCGACGCCCTTCAACCTTGCATCTGTTGAATGGGCGAGCCGACCCCTTCGGGGCCGGCTCAGTATTTCGGGACAGCCGAGTCGACCTGATCGGACCAGGCGTGGATGCCACCGGCGAGGTTGAACAGGCGTGCCGAATCGAATCCGACACGGCTGAGAGCAGAAGCAACAGCCTCTGAACGTCCACCTGTGCGACAGTAGACGACGATGTCGCGATCCTTCGGCAGGGAGTCCTGCTCGACCAGGATGTTCAGGTGGCTGACGCGCAGGTCGGTACCCGGCAGGCTGACGATCCCTTCCTCTGCGCTGGTCCTGACATCGAGCAGGAATGGCGACCATCCCGAATCCCGCTGGCTGACGAAGTCGGTGGGCGAGATCTCCAACACGGTGTTCGCTGATGCTTCTGCTGTGGGGCCAGCACAGAACTGCTCGTAGTCGATCAGTTCGGTGACCGCTGAGCGTACGGGGAGCTCGCCCACCGTGAGTTCGCGGAAATCCATGTTCAGCGCGTCGTAGACGAGCAGACGACCGGAGAGGGATTCGCCGATGCCGAGCAGCAGCTTGACCGCCTCGGTCGCCTGCAAGCCACCGATGACAGCCGGAAGCACACCCAGAACACCCGCCTCAGCACAGGAGGGAACGGCCTCTGGAGGTGGGGGTTCGGGGAACAGGTCGCGGTAGTTAGGCCCACCATCATGATTGAACAGCGTCACCTGTCCTTCAAACCTATAGATGCTGCCATACACCCACGGTTTGTCTAGAATCTCGCATGCGTCCGAAACCAGATAGCGCGTCGGGATGTTGTCGGTTCCGTCGACGATGACGTCGTAGTCGGCAAGAATATCCAGCGCATTTTCACTGGTCAGCCTCTTGTTGTGTTCGACCACATCCACCTCTGGGTTCACTCCCTCAAGGCGCGTCTTCGCGGAGGTCGACTTCGGCTCACCGATGGAGTCGGTATCGTGAATCACCTGACGCTGCAGGTTCGACAGGTCGACCTCGTCATCATCGATGATACCGATCCTGCCCACGCCCGCCGCTGCCAGATAGAGCAGAGCGGGTGAGCCGAGCCCTCCCGCACCGATGACCAGCACAGAGCCTTGCTTGAGTCGCACTTGGCCTTCTGAGCCAACTTCGGGCAGCATGATGTGCCGCGCGTAGCGCGCCAGTTCGTCGGATGAGAGGTCGGTCACGCTACGTCGGGGAGCGTCGTCACGCTTTGCCCCTTCGCCGTACGTCAGTGCACGTTGTCCTCGAGCCACTTCTCGGCGTCGATGGCCGCCTCGCAGCCCATCCCGGCTGCGGTGACCGCCTGACGGTAGCGGGTGTCGACGACATCTCCGGCAGCGAACACTCCAGAGACAGAGGTCATCGTGTGCTCGTGGTGCAGGATGTAGCCCGAGTCGTCCATCTCGACCTGTCCTTCGAGGAAGGCGGTGTTCGGCTTGTGCCCGATGGCGATGAACGCCCCTTCGCAGGCGATCTCGGATTCGGTGCCGTCACGCGGGTCCTCGAGGATGGCACCAGTGAGCCCTTTCTCGTCGGCGAGCCAGCGCTTCACGACTCTGAACGTCTGAATCTCGATCTTCGGGTTTGCGCGAGCCCGTTCCTCCATCACCTTGGAGGCGCGGAAGTACTCACGTCTGTGCAGGATGGTCACCTTGCTGCAGAAGCGGGTGAGGAAGTTGGCCTCCTCCATCGCTGAGTCACCCCCGCCGATGACGACCACCTCCTGGTCGCGGAAGAAGAAGCCGTCACACGTGGCACACGTGCTGATTCCCCTGCCCTTCTGCTCCGCCTCGCCCTCGGCCCCGAGCCAGATGGCATCCGCTCCGGTGGAGAGAATGATTGCGTCGGCGCTGAACTCCTCGCCTTCGACCCACACCTTGAACGGGCGCTCGCTGAGGTCGACTCGCTCGACGTTCTTGTCCTCGACCTCGAGGCCGAACCGCTCCGCCTGCTTGCGCAGGTCCACCATCATCTCCGGACCTCCCACGCCTTCTGGGTAACCGGGATAGTTCTCCACATCGGATGTCAGCATCAGTTGACCTCCTGAGGCGTAACCGGCGAACATCAGCGGCTCGAGCATGGCGCGGGCGGTGTAGAGCCCAGCGGTGTAGCCGGCTGGGCCTGAGCCGATGATGATGACTTGACGCGCTTCGCTCATCGAGTCGAGCGGGGCGCGCCACTCCCTTCAACCTTGAGCGACCAGCCCTTCTCCGAGCACTCGGTAGGGTGATGTGTCCGCGGCACCCATCACACTTCGATGAGCGCCCCGAACGCGATGATCGCCGCGAGCCACCCGTTGGCAGCCGAGGCTGGTCTGGGCGCACTGGCGTCGGGTGGCAGCGCAGCGGATGCGGCGGTGGCGACCGCGGCGATGCTGACCGTGGTCGAGCCCACTGGATGCGGAATCGGCGGCGATGCGTTCGCACAGTATTGGGACGGCGAGCAGTTGTCGGGACTCAACGCCTCGGGCCGCTCGCCATCCGCGCTGACGGTGGAGCATTTCTCCGGCATGAGCGAGGTGCCGGCAGACGGTGTGCTTCCGATCACCGCGCCCGGTCAGGTCGCCGGCTGGGTCGAGTTGTGGCGCCGCCACGGCCGACTTGAATTCCCAGAACTGCTGGCCCCGGCAGTACACGTCGCCCATCACGGATTCGAGGTGACAGCGCACATCGCAGAACTCTGGCGACGGTCGTATACCCGCTTCAGTGAATCAGCAGAGGATCTGGGCGCATGGTTCGACACATTCGTTGAGGAGGGCAGTACCCCGGCGGAGGGTGAACGGTTCAGCAACCCGGCGCTCGCGCGTACGCTCTGGGAGATCGGCGTCTCGGAAGGGGATGCACTCTATCAGGGTGAGTTGGCGCAACAGGTGGCGGCGGCGACGTTGCTCAGCGAGCCTGATCTGGCTCAGGTGACGGCTTCGTGGGTTGACCCACTATCTGTCTCGGCTTGGGGAGGCGAGTTGTCGGAACTCCCTCCGAACGGCCAAGGGATAGCGGCTCTGCAGGCGGCGGCCCTCTCAGGTCGGGTTCCGGACTCAGTGCATGGCAGCATCGAGGCGATGAAGGCGGCCTTCACCGACCTCTATTCGACGGTCGCGGACCCCGAGACGATGACGAGATCCGCTGCGGAGATGTTGTCCGTTCCTCACCTGGATTCCTTGGCTCAAGACATCGGCGAGCAGGCATCCTCTCCACCGCCGTGGCATCCCCGGCATGGCGGGACGGTCTGCTTCGCGGTGGGCGCGCCTGATGGCAGCATGTGTTCGTTCATCCAGTCGAACTACATGGGATTCGGCTCGGGTGTGGTGGTTCCGGGTACCGGCATCTCGATGCAGAACCGCGGTTGCGGCTTCGTGCTCTCGCAAGGCCACCCAAACCAGGTCGGCCCGTCCAAGCTTCCGCTGCACACGATCATCCCCGGCTTCCTCACACGCTCCAACCGTCCATTCGCCGCCTTCGGTCTCATGGGTGGACCGATGCAGCCGCAGGGTCACATCCAGCTGGCACGGATGCTGCTCCGCGGTGACGATCCACAAACCTCCTGTGACGCTCCTCGCTGGTTCGTGGCCGGCGGAAATCGGGTGCTGGTCGAGGAAGGATTCGATGTCACTGGGCAGGTCGTGCGTGACTTAGAGGAGCGCGGCCATGATGTCGAGGTTGCAGATGCGCTGCAGTTCGGTGGCGCGCAGGTCGTCATGCCGACCGCTGACGGCGGATATGTCGGAGGCAGCGACAAGCGCAAGGATGGCTGTGTTCTCAGCGTCGAGTTGTGAGCAGCACACGACTCGTGCGAACGATCACTGGAATGTCGTCGCCGATTTCATCGGATGCGGTCATGGCGGTTTGTTGACGAACGTCTCCCTAGTTGAAGCAACACGAGCACACTCAACAGCAGAACCAGGACAACTCCCAGAACGATGTTCACCATACCGATATTCTCTACGATTCCGGATTTCTGTGGTGTTTCAGATTCGATGCCGCTCGGATCCTCATCGTCGTCATCATCGTCATCATCGATGGGCGGCTCATCTGCCGGAGGTTCCGGTGGTGGAGGATACACACACGAACCGTCGTCCACAGTCGCATTCTCAGCGTAGTTGGTGGCTGTTGCATTCATGCACCCAGGCACCGGTGGTGGCGGATATTCGCACGAACCGTCGTCCACTGTCGCGTTCTCAGCGTAAT
>Ga0310124_10002377_pt1 | contig 12926 bp, 7 predicted proteins | sample CB11b_AW_Bot5_MG_FD_203507 | JGI IMG/M metagenome (GOLD analysis project Ga0310124, IMG submission 203507) | Marine microbial communities from Western Arctic Ocean, Canada - CB11b_AW_Bot5 | ecosystem: Environmental > Aquatic > Marine > Oceanic | place: Canada: Western Arctic Ocean | collected...
TGTTTTTTCCATTTTTTTGGCGTGGCGAGTCAATTGGCTTTGGCTGGCCTTGCTTGACGGGTTGAGGACCTTCTCCGCTGATTGCCAGCCTGTCCTTTTTGTTTTTTCCATTTTTTTGGCGTGGCGAGTCAATTGGCTTTGGCTGGCCTTGCTTGATGGGTTGAGGACCTTCTCCGCTGGTTGCCAGTTTGTCCTTTTTGTTTTTTCCATTTTTTTGGCGTGGCGAGTCAGTTATCTGTTGCTCGGTTTCTTGGTGTTTCCGGTCGACATTCTTGTTTTTTCGATGCTGTCGCTGTTTGTTCAGATCATCAATCGAATGTCCGAACTCTTGTCGCGAGTGCTGAGCTTTGTCTTTTTTTGAATCATGCTGAGCCAGCTGGTCTTTTCGATGTCCTTTTTTCAAATTCTTGTGACGATGTGACTGGTTCAGATGGGCCAATGAATGTCCAGGGCGATGGTGTTTCTGGTGAAGAAAATGCTCGTAACGGTGGTGCAAATGATTGACATAATGGAATCCGTTGCGACGGTGATGCCAGCTATAGTACGTTAGCAACGGGCAGTAGCTACGGCGATAGTGGTGATGCCAGGGAACAATGCCTAGATTAAAGTACAGATCCCCATAGTAATCCCCAAAGTAGTAGTGGCAATAATTGGGGCGCACGAACAAATGAGCTGAGATTCGTCCGATATCTAAAACCACATTAGGACAATAAGTATAATGTGCGTCTTCATACACTGGGCGATGGAAACGGCAAGGGGCAAAAAGCCATCCTCGGTCAGACAACCGGTAATCCCAGTAACCGCTCGAGTAATAGCAGCCACCTAGTACTGCCACATAATGATCTGGAACCCAAATCCAATTCTCATGTGCGTGTGCCCAATAGCCGGGATGCCATCGGTACTTATTGACACGCCACACCCAACAGCCGGGAACCCAAAAGTGACTTGCGGAGGGAGATTCGGACGTTGGGCCTTCCTCCAAACTGTCTGGGGGTAATGGGCGCAATTCACGTTCGGTAACCTCTTGGTCGATCCATGCCCCAGGTAACCACTGCCAACCACCCTCAACTTCTGCCCACTGGCCTGCCAGCCAATGACGTCCTGGTGGAGGTTTGCGCCACAGACCGCTCACCCAAAGGTATTCTTCCCGCTCATCCTCCCATGCCCAATACCCGGAAATCCAGATGACCTCGTCGTCGTCAGGTTTTGCCTCGGGTGGGATTTCGTTAATTGGCTCCGGAGGTCGTTTCGCTATGACGGGAAAACTCTTGATGTCCAGGTTGACTTGCTCGGCAAATGATTCGTGCATTGGCCCTCTCGCCAGAGGTTCGACGTCGATTGGTTTTTCCAGCGGGCCAGGTTTTACCTCGTCGGGTCCAAGTTCAATGGAATCTGGTACGGCAGATTCTTCAGAACTCTTCTGAGTGTCAAGCTGGGAAATTTCTTCTTCGCTGCAATAACCGACACAGATTGTCAGTGAGACGGTTGCCAAAATGACGGCAAACTGAAATGCACGTTTTTTCATATCACTAATCCCCGCTGTTGAATTAATTTTTCCCACAAAGCTGGATTAGCATGCAAATCGCACACCAGACCCGCAATGGTCATGGCGGGCTAATTCATAACTATATTTACAGAAATGATTTAGCGTAATTTATTAAGATGAGATGCCGTGATTGCGAAAACCAGAGATTGTAATCACAGTGATGGCGCTATGTGTCGATCTGACAACGATCACTAATTGTGCGACAGTAGTAATCCTGTTGCAAAGCCAAGTAAATCCTCGCGTTGGCGACAAAAATCAGCAAACCGATCATAATCGCCAGCTCGGTCGCAAAGCTCAAATAAACGATTTGCGATATCTGATCGTCCCGAATCGGCACTCAATTCTAAAAAGGCATGAATCGCTTCTTCCTGTCGTCCCAGTCGTTCGAGCAAGCCGACATAAACGTCGATGGGAGCAGTTCCCTCATGGTAGGCATCGACTTCCCGTGCTCGTTTTCCAAAAAAATCGAGTGCTTCGTCGATGTTTTCTCCAATCAAAGCGCGCAGATAAATACGGTTGCTGGCGAAAAGATCAGTAAAGGGATCGTCGCCGGGATATTTCAGTTTTTCGTCCAGCCGATCGCCGTATTCACACATCTCGACCGCTTTGCGAATTTTGGATTGATTCTGGAGTGACTGCGAAAAACGAACCGTTGACCCGAGATGGGACACGTCAATATGACAAAATCCATTTCCTGTAAGCCAGGGATGGTTGGTGATCATATCCGATAACGTTGCTTCGGTATCGGATTCTGCTTCGGGTGACTCGCTTCTGGCAGCGATGTCCGACCGGATTGAAGCGGTTAATTCATCATAGACATGATCGACTAGCAGTCCCGTAAGCTCCGGAAGTTGAGAAGCGGCTTCGTTGTACATCAGGGATTGGTAAGTCGTGATTGCGTTGCAGGTACCATAATGTTCCAACACTAGTTTGTAACCACGAATTGGATCAATCCCTTCCTGCAGGGCTAACTCAACGATTTCGTCTCGGTTTTCGTCGGTAACTTGCAGTTCAGTCAGCATGTTTGCAACCTCAGATCGGTTTGCCAACGGTCGCAAATAAGTCCAACCGGCACGAACCTGCCCTAGCTTCATTAATGCGGTTCCAACCTCGCGACATGCCGCAAGTAATCCTTCTTCGAGTTGTGTCTGGATCGCTTCATTCTCAATTTCAGATTCATCCCGGTGACGTAAGGGCAATCCCAACCGCAGGCGAAGTTGCATTTTGAGTGCTTCAAACAAATCGTGATATTTTTCTTCAACTCGAAGTTGATCGACAAGTTCATCCAACGCAGCACTCAACCCGCTGGTGTCGAGCCGATTTTGTATTTGTTCAAATGCGTTTTCAGTCATTCTTTCTTTCAATCATTTTGTATACAGGGTACAAGATGCGCCATTTGGCACATTGTAATGAATGCTAGATTGTATCAATTGCATTGTAGGCCGACTACTGTCTTTGTTCTGCGCCTTGTTGTTATTTGTGGATTAATCGCTCCAGGACGACTGGATGGTCGATGAAACACCATAGATTTACAGACCTACTTGGACGAATCCCGATCAGGGGTTAGCATGAAGTGATGGCATCTTGGCAGGCGGAAAATCACGAATCGGAAGCGAATTTCTCTGGACTGCGCGTGGCGGCCTTTGAAAGCCGGCGATCGGAGGACATGGCACGTTTGATCAAACGTCATTCAGGACGTCCCTTTGTGAGTCCGTCAATGCGTGAGGTTCCTTTAGACAATGTGTCGGCGGTTGTGGATTTTGCCAAACACCTCATCACAGGTCAGATTGATGTTGTCATCTTCACGACGGGTGTTGGCTTACGGCAATTCGTGGCCATTGTCGAACGACATATGAAAAAAAGCCGGGTTTTATCGGGATTGGCTGATATTGTTACGATTGCCCGAGGACCCAAGCCAACGGCAGTCATGAAGGAATTAGGGCTTACGCCTACTCATAGAGTTCCCGAACCAAATACCTGGCGAGAAATCCTGGCATTGGTTGACAAGACATTGAGTATCGCGAATTTGAGAATTGGTCTCCAGGAGTATGGCAAGATGAATCCCAGCTTGATCGCTGGACTGGAGGCCAGGGGTGCACATGTTTGGAATCTAAAAGTCTACGATTGGGACTTGCCCGAGGATACTCATTTACTGTGTGAAAATGTCGAAGCTTTGGCTGAGAGTGAACGGGAAGTGGTACTTTTCACCTCCGCCCAGCAGGTCGTCCATTTATTTCTAATTGCTGATCAGTTGGGAAAAGTCAATGCTTTACGAAATGGGCTTCGGAACGCTGTGGTTGCCTCCATTGGTCCGACCACGAGTGAGATGTTACGGGAGTATCGTGTTAACGTGGATCTTGCGCCAGAGCATTCCAAAATGGGGCAATTAGTTGCGGCTGCTGCTGGCCAATCCAAAATGTTGTTGGATCGAAAACAACATTTGTCGAGTGTACTTTCGGGTTCCGCCCAGCACGTACTGGATCCAAAAGCGCCTTGGTACGATAGTCCATTTATGAAGGCATGCCGGGGTGAAGTTTGTGATGTCACACCGGTTTGGCTGATGAGGCAAGCTGGACGTTACATGCCAGAGTATCGCGAGGTGCGGGCCAAGACCAATTTTCTCGAACTTTGTAAAAGCCCTGATTTGTGTGCTGAGGTGATGGTTACCGCTGTGAACAGGCTGGGGGTGGATGCGGCGATCATCTTTTCCGATTTGCTACCCATTCTGGAACCGATGGGTCTCGACTTGGAATACGCTCACGGTGAAGGTCCGGTAATCCATAACCCGATACGTGAGTCGGCCGATGCTGACCGCCTCGTGGAATTAGAGCATGTTGATGCGTTGCATTTTGTAACTCAGACGGTGCGATTAACACGAGCCGAATTGCCCGAGGACATTCCGTTGATTGGGTTTGCAGGTGCACCTTTTACCTTGGCCAGTTATGCGATAGAAGGAGGCGCGAGTCGGAATTATTTGCATACGAAAACATTGATGTACCGTGATGAAGGTGCTTGGCAGGCGATCATCGGTCGACTGGCTCGGGCTGTTACCGTTTATCTCAATGCCCAGATCGCCTCAGGTGCACAATGTGTTCAATTGTTTGACTCTTGGGTCGGGTGTCTCGGCCCGGACGATTATCGGCGGTATGTACTTCCCTTTGTTCGTCAGATTGTTGAGGCGATTACACCCGGTGTTCCAGTGATCCATTTTGCTACTGGCAACCCTGCATTGCTGCCGCTCATGGCTGAGGCTGGTAGCACTGTTGTAGGTATTGATTGGCGAATACGTCTGGCCGATGCTTGGAAAGTAGTTGGTTATGATCGAGCTGTTCAAGGCAATCTTGATCCTACCGTGTTACTAGCTGATCAGCACGAAATACGTCTCCAGGCAAAAGAGATTCTTGATCAAGTGGGTGGTCGACCTGGTCACATATTCAACCTGGGACATGGTGTCTTGCCACAGACGCCTGTTGACAACGTGGTGGCGCTAGTAGACGCGGTTCATGAGCTGTCGGCACGGTAGCTGGTATGCCTCATCAATGACCGGCCTGGTTGGTTTTGCGATGGGGCCGTAATCCGAACAGCCTCTCTTTGAAGATCCAAAGACTTCTCATTCATTACCGAGTGTCAGGCCAGATCGAGATTGATCCGATCGATCAGTTGTCGGAGTCGTCCAAGGCTGCGACGATTAAATTCAAAGACTAACCTTGATAGTTCGTTCAAATCAGGTTCATCCTTTTCGGCGTCAAGTGGCTCGGTGACCTCGAAACAACCGTCCACGAGGATATCCGCGAAGTCCTGACTGATTTGGTTGATCCATGACTCAGATGGTATCTTCTGTAGCCGAAATACCAGCTTATTTTTGACGTACCGCATGCTGTGATAGACACGGTAAAAGGTAAGTATTTCGTTAATTGCCTCTTCACAGTTGTCGATGATTTTGTAGAGGGCAAGATCTTCTGGAGAAATCATTCCCTGCTTGAGTAAACGATCAAGCACAAACTGGTGAAAGGGCTCCCAAAAATCTCCACCTTCCGGGTTCATAAAAATAACCGGAACCATATCTCGCTTGCCGGTTTGCAGCAGGGTCAGAACTTCTAGACCTTCGTCCAATGTGCCAAAACCACCGGGAAAGCAAACCACTGCATCACATTCTTTGACAAACATCAGTTTGCGGGTGAAGAAATACTTCATATGGACCAATTTGTGATCCCCGGCGATTACAGGATTGGCGTCCTGTTCGAAGGGGAGCATGATGTTCAAGCCCATCGATTTTTCGCGACCGGCGCCTACATGACCAGCTTCCATGATGCCACTTGCGGCTCCGGTCAAGACGAACCAGTTTTTTTCCGCCATTTCTCGACCAAATCGGACAGCTTGTTGGTAGGAGGGGTTATCGGCCGGAGTACGTGCAGAACCAAAAACACTAACTTTATATGCCCGGCGATATGGCGTGAAGACTTTAAAGGCATAACGCAGTTCTCGCAGGGCTCGGCTGAGAATCTTCAAATCACCGCGTGTTGACCCGTCACGTGCAAGTTGGTCCGCCGACTCCTTAATGCGTTCGATCAAGTCTTCTGTGTGGCGCGTACGAGCCCTCCCAGCCAATTCGGCCGGGCGATTATCTATAGAACGTGTTGTTGTTCGTTCGGCGTCTGTCACTGCACGCTTCGCTGTCAAATGGGGAGGGGCAACTCACGGGTTGTTGGAACATCTACCGGACTGCACGATTGCCAATATTATACCTTGTTGATTCCGTTTCACACTCGCAACATCGGCGGATGAAAAAAGGAAAAATCCTTATAAACGGCTTTACGATTTATTGGGTTGAAAGGTTCTTTGCAACCGGGGTGGTGTGGTCAGACGCATACCGAGCATGCGAATCGGATTCATATCGGAATCTGAATGAACGGAAGGTGGCATAGAAAATTGGACACGTCGACTCGGGTTTCCGAAGGGGCATCTACCGTACAGTGTAGGTACTGGCGCCGGCGAGTTTAATTGGAAGCGTCTGACTGGTGATTGGAGCTACGCCGACGGCCGCTGCAGATGTTGGTAGGCGAGAATCACTTTGTATAGGTCCGTTGAAAGGGTGATTTCATCATCTTTGAAATCACGAACCCATGTACGTTCGTTTTCCAGCGCATCGATCAACGCAGGAAAAACCTCACCCAAAGGCACCGATACCGTTTCAGGGCTTAGAGGAGCAAGCGTTTCAGTGGCCTCTTCGTCGGGGCCATAATATATTCGGAGTCGGTTTTGAATCATCGAATCCCTTCCTTTTGCTTCAATCCGTTCCGCTGCTAGCGATTGTCAGCGCGGTTCTCTGGCGCCTCCCATTCTTATGTCTGATAGTATCGGCCGTAGGGAATTGGAAGGTTTGAACAAATTCGAAGAAATTCCAGGTTTTGGCCAATTGACCTGTGATGAGAGTTGAAGACGTTGCTAGCGATCCTTGACAATTCCGCTGTGAATGCCTAGATTGCGAGGCTGTTTAAGTATAGTCTGGGTTGTCGGTTGCGCTGCGGGCGGGATTTTCGACAATCCCTTTTTGCTGGTGCGACCATGGTGCCGGCGCTGAACCGGGAATTCTTGAGGGTGTCTTACTGGTGGAATTTACCGTCGATATCGAGTTTGACAAAATCGCGAGTGAAATGGGACTGGATAGATCCCAGGTGGAAGAAACGGTCCATTTGCTCGACGATGGAAATACGGTTCCGTTCATTACCCGCTATCGTAAGGAGCAGACACGGGGTCTCGATGAAGTTAAGATTCGGCAAATCAAGTCGAAGTTGGAACGACTGAGGGCATTGGGCGAACGAAAACGGATCATTCTCAAATCGATCGGTAGTCAGGGAAAGCTCACCGATGAACTGGCACAGCAAATTTTAGGCACGCAATCTTCTAAACGGCTTGAAGATTTGTATCTACCTTACAAGCCAAAAAAACAGACGCTTGCTACCAAGGCCCGTGAACGTGGCCTTGAACCGCTGGCCCGTACGGTACTTGTGGGTGATGTAGCACAGGATTTTGAATCACAAGCTTTGCAGTTTGTAGATGCCGAGAAAGATTTACCTGCCGTTGCAGATGTGTTGCAAGGTGTGCAATATATCATCGCTGAACAATTTGCTGAACATCTTGAGTTGCGATCCAGATTGCGAAAAATCATTCGTCGTACGGGACAGCTTGTTTGTGTTGGTTTAGAGAAGGACGTCCAAGGGGAGCAACTGTTGACGACTACCCCGGCACACTCACGGTCGGGTAGTACGCCGCCGCTCGTCACGTCACTCCCACCAACCAAGCCGATGAGTGATGCGACCAGTCAGTTAGACACATCCTCTATCCAAGTGAAACTACCTACGGATCTTCAGCCGGATACTGTTTCCAAGAATTCCGAAAAGCTATCACAAGTTGTAGTTGTCCAAGAGGCCCAACGGGATGATTTAAAACGAAATCGCAAGAAGGCTCAACAGCGAAAAAAACTTTCCGATGCTTTCAAGGATTATTTTGATCATCGAGAAGCCCTTTCGCGTATTCCACCACATCGTGTACTCGCGATCAATCGTGGTGAACGAGCTCATCTTTTACGTGTCAAAATTACGGTTGATACCGATGTATTGCAGAAGGAAGCCGAAGACCTGCTAATGCCCACAGAGCATCCACAGGCTGATTTTTTAAGAAATTGTGTGCAAGATGCAGTCACGCGTTTAGTTGTGCCTAGTCTAGAACGGGAGGCACGACGAGAGCTTACCGAGCAAGCTGAAATCCATGCGGTTGAAGTATTTGCTCGCAATCTCCGCCGCCTATTGTTACAACAGCCCGTGTCAGGTCGCCGCGTGATTGCTCTGGATCCGGGGTTTCGCGGAGGTTGTAAGCTTGCCGTGGTTGATGAATTTGGCAATGTGCTGAGCCATGATGTGATTCACATTATAGGGAATGAGGAACGCTGCAAGGCTGGCCGTGAGAAATTAGTGGCGATGATCCAGCAGCATCGTGTTTCCGTAGTAGCCATCGGAAACGGAACGGCATGCCGAGAAACTGAGACACTTGTTGCTGATATTTTACGAGTTGAATTAGCCGAAAGTGACGTGGCTTACGTCATCGTCAATGAAGCCGGAGCCAGCGTTTATTCAACCAGTCCATTAGGGCGTGAGGAACTACCACAGTTTGATGCTACGATGCGCAGTGCAGTGTCAATCGCGCGTCGTCTGCTCGATCCACTTTCAGAGCTGGTCAAGATCAACCCGGCCAATATTGGTGTTGGCCTTTACCAACACGATGTCAAGGCGAAGCATCTTCGTGACTCGCTGGATGCAGTTGTTGAATCTTGTGTCAACTATGTTGGCGTCGACTTGAATACGGCCAGTCCGTCGCTACTTCGTTATGTTTCGGGTTTGAACCAACTGACGGCCCGACGTGTAGTTGAGTATCGACAGCAACATGGCCCGTTTCATAGTCGAGAAACTTTGAAACAAGTCCCTGGCCTGGGGGATGCCGCATTTGTTCAATCCGCAGGGTTTCTTAAAATAACCGATGGTGAGAACCCACTTGATACGACCTGGATTCATCCAGAAAGTTTTGATGTGGCTCAGCGGGTACTTGAAAAACTGGGAAGCTCTCCGGACGAGTTGTTTCGTAGACGTGGGAGTGGTGATGATTCGGATGGTGTTTCAACAAACGGAGAAACGGAGAGTCCACTTGCTGAGGGAAAAAGGACTTCCAGATCTTGTAATACTGTGCAGTTGGCCAATCAGATCGGTGAAATAGAACGCGACCAATTTGCCCGTGAATTGCAAATTGGTCGTCTGTTGCTGGACGACATTCTTCAGGCGTTACTTCGTCCCGGCCGCGATCCGCGGGAAGATTTGCCGCAACCCGTGTTTCGGCGCGAGATTCTCAAGCTTGAAGACCTTAAGCCAGGCATGGAACTTACTGGAACTGTTTTGAATGTGGTTGATTTTGGAGTTTTTGTTGATATTGGATTGCATGACAGTGGCTTGATTCACATTAGCTGTCTTGCTGATCGTTATATTCGTGATCCGCACGAAGTGGTTAGTGTAGCGGACGTCATTAAAGTTTGGGTTGTGGAAGTGGACAAGAAACGGCGCCGAGTTTCCTTGACGGCGATCAAGCCGGGTACGGAAAAGCCGGTATCCCAGCGCAACTCCGGCAAGCAGGCACAACGTACCAAGCAGACACAACGTACAGGACATGGTAAACCGGCGTCGAATGGGAATGCGCAAAAATCTCGAGCCAAGTCAGAGCGAAAAACGCATTCTCAGTCTAAACGTCAATCTCGTTCTGCCGTGCCGATCACCAAGGAAATGCAAGAGGGCAAGGAGCCGATGCGTACATTTGGTGACTTGAAGCAGTTCTATGACAAAGAATCTGACAAGAAATGAAACTTGGGTTTATGATTTTAGTGAGAGGCGGTGACCATGCGTGCAGAATTCTAAGTACTGCGTGAACCGCGAAACGCCTATGTCCAATGTCCTACTACCTCCCCAGCTGCCGATTCTTCCCGATGGAAGCAAGGTGGGTGGCTGGTGGCACGCATTTCCCGAGCAAGGTCGCATTATTTGCGATCTTTGTCCACGGGCTTGTCATCTTAAACCAGGCGATCGTGGATTTTGTTTTGTTCGTGAAAATCGTGATGGCCAGATGGTGTTAAATACCTATGGACGCAGTACAGGTTTTTGCATTGACCCGATTGAGAAGAAACCGCTGAATCATTTTTTGCCTGGCACGGCCGGTTGCAATCTGGGATGTAAAATTTGTCAAAACTGGTCCCTGTCAAAGTCGCGCGAAGTAGAACAACTCAGTGAACGTGCGGATGCTGTGACAATTGCCAATGCGGCCAGTCAATTGAATTGTCGCAGCGTAGCATTCACCTACAACGACCCGGTCATTTGGGACGAGTATGCAATTGATGTAGCCAAGGCATGCCATGAGAAGGGTATTAAAACGGTTGCTGTGACAGCAGGTTATATCACTCCCCAGGCACGTGAGCCGTTTTTTAGCGTCATGGATGCGGCGAACGTTGACCTGAAAGCCTTTACAGAGAAATTCTACCAACAATTTACACTTTCTCATCTCCAGCCTGTCCTGGATACTTTGGAGTGGTTGAAACGGGAAACGCAGGTCTGGTTTGAAATTACCAATTTGGTGATTTCAGATGCCAATGATGGGTTGGACGAGTTTCGTCGTATCTGTGATTGGGTGTTCGATCATCTTGGCGATGATGTGCCACTTCATTTTACCGCCTTTCATCCGGATTTTCGGCAACGCCTCATGAAACTCTGCTGAACGCATACCACATAGCCAGGGAAGCTGGACTTCAGTTCGTTTACGTAGGAAATGTCAATGACGTTCGTCATCAAAGCACGTATTGTCCACAGTGCAAACGGTTGGTCGTTGAGCGAGACTGGTATGCATTGGGAGTGTATGATTTGGATGGCAGTTGTTGTCGAAATTGCGGTACTTCGATAGCGGGTTATTTTGAAAAGTTACCTGGGAACTGGGGTCGCCGAAGACTGCCGGTGCAGATTTCCCAATTTGCCAGCAACCCGGCGATTTCATCCCAATTGAATCAAGGAAACACAAAGATGTCTGTCCCGGTTCCTTTCTCAGACGCAGCTCAAGACAGTGTCAGCTCCGAACTGTCGCTTTCCACTGAACAGCAAGACGCAATTCACGGGGTTGCTTGTCGATTTGTTACGGATGCTGTCGTTGGCAATGTCACACGTCTTTCTGATGTCAGTTTGTCGGGTGCTGCGCGGATTCCGTTGCTGGGTGTCTTTGTTACTCTCAAACGAAAGGGAAGCTTGCGCAGCTGTTGCGGCTCGTTGGGTGCCAGCATGCCCCTTTTGGAAGCGCTCCAAGAGGCTGCTATAGCAACCGCGACGCGAGATGCCCGGTTGCCTCGTATTTCATCAAGCGAACTGGAGTTTCTCGATCTTGATGTTTCCCTGTTGTTTGGCTCACAGGTAATCGCTGGTGATGCAAAGGATCGTGCTAAAGAAATAGAAATTGGAAAACACGGACTGCAGGTAGCCCGTGGTCAGTATCGGGGGTTGTTGCTGCCGAAAGTAGCAGTGGAGAACGGACTTGACCAGGAATCATTTTTAGATCAAGTCTGTATCAAAGCCGGTTTGCCACCGACCGCCTGGAAGGAACCCGAAACGCAAGTTAGAAAGTTCTCCGGTTACTCGATTCACGGAGCTTACAGTAAGGATGTACTTCTTCCTTTAATGAAGGGGTCTGAAATTGTCGGACAGGAAGAAATTCAGCGTTTGGCTGAGGCTTGTCGGATAAATATCATGGCCTTGATGCAAGGTGCGACGCCCAATTATTACTTGCCGGGCTGTCCTGACGGTAACGTTGTGATGGTTGGAATTGAGATACCGTACCAACCAAATCAGTCGCCATGGCAACTTGCCAAATTTTCTTTGAGGCCTGAATTACCGCTTCAGGCTACGTTATTCAATTTGTCAGAAGAAGCAGCGGCTTTCTTGTCCAAGTTGTCAGGTCAGACATTCCCTGCCGATTTTAATTTGAAACTAACGGTCATGTTTGATGCTGCCATGCAAGGAACGGTGGTTTCTCCCGACTTGCGTGGTATCGATCCGCAAAAACGAGCAGTGTTGGTGATGGATAACTCTCGATACGCCTGGGTCTTTGATCCGCAACTTTCGGCCCAGGAGCTTCTCGAAGAGGCGGCCCGTGATGCAAAGGCTTCTTTCTCTGAAACGGCAGTTGTTATGAGTATGCGAGCTGTAGCGAACAACCTGCCCGCTCGTATGACCAATGTTCCACATCCCGTTGTAGGACCGTCAGTCCGCCCGCCCGCTGTCGCTGGAAAATTTTATCCGGCAGATGCTGGCCTGCTTGCCGACGAATTGGATCAATTACTGGACAAAGATGGTAGCGAGACAGAATGTTGGTCGGCTGTGCTGGTGCCTCACGCCGGTTGGAAATTCTCTGCGAGAATTGCTGCTGATGTGTTACAGCGTGTAACGATTCCTCCATCAGTTATCGTGATTGGTCCCAAGCATACTCGATCCGGTGCGGAATGGGCGATTGCCCCATATCAATCGTGGTCGTTGCCAGGTATGTCGGTGCGGTCCGATCTGGAACTGGCTCGAGAACTTACTGAAAACATTGATGGTTTGGAAATGGATGCAGCAGCCCACCAGCAAGAACACGCTGTCGAAGTTGAACTTCCGATCATTGCTCGACTTGCTCCATCGGCCCGAGTTGTTGGGATTGCCTTGGGGAGTGGCGATTGGGGTCGGTGTGAAACTTTTGCTGAAGGTTTAGCAAAAGTTTTAGCCCGTCGGTCAGAACCTGTGTTGCTTGTGGTGTCCAGTGACATGAGCCA
>Ga0310124_10002380_pt1 | contig 12922 bp, 16 predicted proteins | sample CB11b_AW_Bot5_MG_FD_203507 | JGI IMG/M metagenome (GOLD analysis project Ga0310124, IMG submission 203507) | Marine microbial communities from Western Arctic Ocean, Canada - CB11b_AW_Bot5 | ecosystem: Environmental > Aquatic > Marine > Oceanic | place: Canada: Western Arctic Ocean | collected...
CTGGAGGAAGTTTAACCCTACGTTTTACTACTAAATATGGTCACATCTCTACAGCAGATGATGGAACTTTCTCTAGTTCTAGGGTTATAATGGCCCAAATAGCAGTTCCTACAAATGGTGACGATGGGTCAGCCCCTAGAGTCTTTCCATTTAATAATAGATCTTTAACTATAAATGCAGCCTCGATTGCTGCTGATTCCATTACGACTACCCATTTAACTGCTACATCTATTCAAGCTGAACATCTGGATATTGGTACGGGGTCTGGGCAAATAGGTGGTTTAACTACGGCTGGTCTAGTAGACTTAAGTAATACAAATAATGCTAATGCTGTTACTGGTGGGACTAGAGGATTTAATGGGTTAAATGCCAATAATAGAGTTCAATTACCTATAGGAAGTCAAGAAGGTTCAGCTAAATTCGTATCGTTCACAAATGGAGAAGGAACTGCCGTTATTCTAGATAATTTAGGGCTTGTAGGATATTCTCAAGCTTCTTCTCTGGGCACGTTCCCTTCGCTTGATTTATCCTCAGCTACAAAAGAATTTGAGATTAGGGCAGATACGGGTAAGGCACAGTTTGCAGATGGAAAGGTAGTTGCTGATTGTGGGGGTCTTACCTTAACCTCTACCGGGTCAGTCGCACAAATTAAATTTTTTAACGAGGCTTCACCCTCTGTTCGTCTGGGTGGGTTTTACTCTCTTGGGGATACAACTTATTGGATTGCTGAGGAGGGAAAATCCCTATTTCTTGGAGATGCTGAGACAGGTGCCGACCATGATACTGAAACAATCACATTAGTCTCTAACTATATAAAATTTGTTAATGTTAGTGCAACCAATGGTACAACTTTTGGAACCGATGCTCCCCAATGGAGATTCCCTGCCCTTGGCCCCTCTAGTTCTAATCAAGTATTAATTGGTACTCTTGTGAACCCTGGTAGTGGGGCTGGTCACGTTAATTTAACGTGGTCAGATACTATAAAGGCTGGTGACGGGGCAAGCGATGCTCCCTCGTATTCTTTCAATAGCGATACAGAATCTGGTATGCGTTATTTTAGTAGTGGTGGTTATGTAGGAATAACTTTAACTGCTAATTCCAGATTTGTTTGTGCCGCCAAAAGCAACGGTTCTACTGACGTTCTTGATATGGACGCACACATTGATATGAATGGCTTTGACATCGAAGATTGCGATGATATAGATTGTGATAAATTAATTTCATCAGGAACTATAGAAGCCAATGTAATTGCTAGAATTGATGGTGTCAGCCATATCAGGGTGTCATCTACTCTCCTACCAATGATTGATAACTTCTATAATTTAGGGGCAGCAACCCCTGAATGGGCAACTATATTTTGTAATACATTAACGGAATCCTCAGATTCTAGAATTAAAACGGACATTCAAGATTTAACAAACTCTGATTCTTTAGTCTTTATTGATAGTTTACGCCCAAGAAGCTATAAACGGTTGGATAATCAGGGAGAAACTATTGATAATGTTAGATATGGTTTAGTGGCTCAAGAAGTAGAAGAAGCTTTAACGGGATTAAATATAGATAAAACTAAACTAAACTTAATTCATTTACCTGATACAGAAACTATTACTCAAGTTATAGACCCTGATGGGACTGAGGCTGAAGTACCAAATCCTAGAGGGTTAAGTTATACACAATTGATTGCACCATTAATCGGGGCTGTTAAAGAACTAAAATCTAGAATAGAAGTACTGGAGGGAAATTAGTATGGCAGTTACAGTAGAATTAATTTTTACGGATGAGCAATGGGCTTTGATTTTAGAACATTATAAGCCTAGGGAGAGAGGTGGTCTAATAACTACTACGGAAGAATTTGCGGCCTCTAATATACAAGAAATAGAGCGTAGAATTATTAAGCAAATTAACAAAAAAGCTAGAGAAAATAATCAGAATGTTTTTAGGGGATAGATAGGAGAGAGGGTATAATATATGTCCCTAGAACAGTATTATATACACCATGATATAGCACAAGCAAAGTATTTTCTTCCGTCAGTGTTTACGAGTACTTCTTTGCTTCAATTGGAAATGGATTCCCTCTTTAAACAAAGCTGGCTTCTGATGCCCAATTCAGAGAATACTATAGATAGTATTTCAGATAAAGTAAAAATAAGGGGTACTTACTACCCCACCAATTTACTAGACGAACCGCTTATATTATGGAGAGATTATAAAGAGAATAGGTTACATTGTTATTCTAATGTATGTTCTCATGCGTGGTACTCTTTAGTCAATGGTACTGGAAGAAGCTCCCAAATTCAATGCGAACAACATGGTAGGGTCTTTCATTGTTCTGGAAAATGTGTGTCCCATAAAGGATTTGATAAAAGTCAATTGGGGTCTGAGGTAAATCTTAAAGAATTTGGCCTTGGCGAGTGGGAACAGTTTTTATTTGCCAATTTTATGCCAAATAGTGATAAACCATTCCAATATATTGTAGATGAGATGGCCCCTATCTTTGAAAATGTATCTTTAACGGAGCTTTCAAGGATACCCCATACACAAGAAAATCGGATAGTACATGGAAATTGGAAGCAATATGTCATGAACTTTTTGGATAGATATCATTTAGAGTTTATCCATCCTGGGCCTGGGGGATTGGTAGATGTGTATGATATGCCCACATATACCACAGAATGTGGTAAGAATATTTTGTTCCAATGGGTGTACACAAAAAATCCAGAGCATGGAATCCCTGTTGACCTTGTACCAGATAGATTGAAACATGAGGAGAAACGAATATTTGCTTTATATTGTTTCGTCTTTCCGAATATGGCATTTAATTTATATCCGTGGGGGTTAGGAGTGTATATGTGGATGCCCACAGATGACCCCCTGAAAACTAATTATTATTGGTATCAATATGTATTAGACGAGGAAAAATTCCAAAAAAGAAATGACATATGGTTGGCCCAAATGGTTAATGATGAAGATGTGGATGCCATGAGTAGAGCATCCGCTGGTTTGAAATCTAGTTTTATAGAGAGGGGCCAGTTTGCTATTGATAAGGAGCAAGGCCCACATTGGTTTAGTCAATTATTATATACTATAATGAGGGAGAATACAATAGAATTATAATGTCTTCTAAACAGGAGATAATTAGGTTAAGGCAGTATAATCCATTAATGAATGGGTCAGAGATTGCTAGGAAAGTTGGGGTCTGTAAGCAATACGTAAGTAGGGTTTTAAAAGCGGAAGAATTAATCAATTCCGTTCCCAGACCACGCAAACTTCCTCGCCAATGTGACCTCTGTGGGTACTCTATACTCCAAAGACAACGCTTTTGTTCCTCTAAATGTAGGGAAACTTACTTATATCTGCGTGTAACCTGTGCGTTCTGCCATACGTCTTTTATAAGAAGACGTTCTGATATTGCATTAGGGCATCGAAGGGGTTATAATCATATATATTGTAGTAAGTCATGCTATAATAGAGGTCAAAAAGATAGATAGAGGGGGATTATGGAGATTACAAATGAGTTAATTACTCAATGGGAACCTAAAGTACAGAGATTTTTAAATACATCGTTTGTATTGGGGATGGATAGAGAAGATTTAGGGCAAGAGTTACGTATTTCTATTTTAAAAGCTGCAAAAGGGTTTGATGAAGGGAGGGGAGTCTCTTTTCATACGTATTTGCATACTACTATGGTAAATACTTTGCGTACCTTAATCTCTAAAGCTCAGAAACAGCACGTTATTCACGAAGCTACTAGCTTAGATTTTTCTAATCTTTGGTCATTTGATGATGAAGCTAATCTTCCTAATACCTCTTCTAAAATTATTAAAGCTTTGGAAGATCCACTGACTAAAGTGAAAGGACAAGAATTTGAAGTTCAAGATCTGTTGATCAGGTCTAGATTAAACACTTCTGAAATTAAGTTTATTAATTTACGTATTGAAGGATTAACAATGGAAGAAATTACTTTAGAATTGGGGGAATCTTCATATAAATTACGACATAGTTCTAAAAGAAAACTAGGGAAGTATATAACTAAGCTTGATTGGTTAGGAGATGGCGATGCCGATAAAAAAGCGGGTTAAACGGAGCAAACTCAGTGAGCCAAAGGTCTTGACAACGCCCTCACCAAGGCTTAAACTCATGGGAGTGAATCAACAAACAAGACAAGTGTGGTTAATCGCTGAAGTTTCCACCCCAGCCGAAGCAAAACAATTAATTACCCCAGTAGATCACACTGAATATTATTTGATGGATTCATATAATCAAGTTTACTTATTAATGTAGGAGAATAGATGGAAAGTTTTGATTTTATTGAATCTGGAATTGTTTTAGGGTTAACAGATTTTGACCAACTAAGGAAATTTAAGCATCCTGCTAAAGATTTTGCAAAACATGGAGATGCCTACAAGTTTCTAGTTAAATATGTAGATGATTATGGAGAGATACCTTCGGTTGAACATATATGTGAGAACTATCCAACCTTAGATACTAGTGCTACCTCGTTAAATTTAGATTATGCACTAGATAAATTCAAGAATCAGGTCTTGTATAGGCAAATTGTAAATGTTTTTAATACCAATAAAGAGCTTTTAAAGGAACACCCTAAGAAAGCATTTGCCCAAATCACCCATAATTTACACGATATTAATATTATTTATGATGAAGAAGTTATAGCGTATAATAATGGCCATTCTCTAGATAGACTTGAAGAATGGAGGACTCGTACTAATAAAAGGCAGATGGGAGATGGGTTAATGGGGATTAAAACCCCCTTTAAGACCTTGAACACCTTAGGTGTGGGGTGGCTTCCAGGGGAATTGATCTCATTGTTTGCCCGTCCTACCGTAGGAAAAACTTGGATGAGCATTTTAGTTGCAGCTATTGCAGCATTACACGGCCATAAAACTTTGTTGGTTTCCACAGAGATGCCTGTATCTGCTATTAGTTTACGAGCAGATGTTATCATGGCAGATTTAATGGGGTACACACTTTCACACAAAGCTCTGAGAAATGGTGACCCAATAAATGAAGAACTTTATAAAGATTTTCTAACAAAACTTAATCAACAAAATCTACTTATTTGTGACCATATAAGTGGGGAAGGGACAATTACTGTTGAGGGGATTGCAGGGCTTGTTAGAAAACATACCCCAGCCTTTGTAGTTCTAGATGGTATTTACTTGGTTACATCAGGTATGACTGCTAATTCTAAAGCTAATAAGGCTATGTGGGAACAATCTCATGCCCTGTTCTATGCTATGAAGGGATTATGCCTTTCCCAAAATGTATCTATGTTCGTAACAACGCAAGCCAATAGAGATGCCGCAAATGTTTATATACCCCCCCAACCTGAAACAGTGGCTTTTGGGGATGCTTTACTGCGAGCCTCAGATGTTACCTTATCCATGGCAAGGGTGGAAAACGACACTCAAAAACGTGTGATTCAATACCAAAAATATCGGGATGGGGAGATAGATATAGATATGTCTTTATTAGAATGGGATGTAGATAGAGGACATATAGAAGAAGTAGGTAGTAAATTCTTTGGGGATAAGACATAGGAATGAATTGGACTAATATTCTGTTAGAAGCAGGGCTTAATATTCCAATAGATACAGCTGAAGTTAGTTTAGTGTGCCCATTACATGATGATAGAGTATCTTCCTTATCTATTAATACTGATAAAGGGGTATGGATTTGTTTTGCTGGGTGTGGGGAAGGGTCATTACAATTCTTTTTAAGTAAGTATTGGCATATTTCTTTATTAGAAGTCGAAAAGTATGTGGGGGATAAAGAGGTCGAACTGGATTTAAATTTCTTTGATGACTTTGAATTGGAAGAAGCGGCAGAATTTGTTACCAGCCCTGAAGATTTTCGAGCTTATGAATATCCAAAATGGATCTTTGATAGGGGCTTTTCTAAAGCTACTTTGGAAGAATGGGGATGTGGCACTAACAGATACAATGACTTGATAATCCCCATTTTTACAAAAGAAGAAGAACTAAAAGGATGGATATCCCGTAGATTAAATGCCGTTCCTAAATATTTGTACTCTAAGGGACTTAGAAAATCTAAATATTTATTTGGGATAAACCATCTTAACCGTAGTTCCTTTGTTTGTGTTACAGAAGGGAGTTTAGATACACTCTGGTTACACCAGAATGGGTTCCCGTCTATCGCAATCTTAGGGGCGATATTATCTAAGACTCAGGAAGAGTTACTTGCTAAATTGCCTGTGGAGGAATTGGTTATTTGCTTAGATAATGATGATGCGGGGCAAAAAGGAAAAGAGCGATTAATGGCTTGCATGACACAAAATTTTGTGGTATCATATATTAAATTGCCGAAAGGAGTAAAAGATGTACAAGATGTAAGAAATGCCAGAGAGCTAGAAGAGATACTACAAAATAGAGACATATGGTAAATTTATATTTTAGGAGATTTTTATGAGTGGAATAAGTCGTATTCAAAGCCTTCGGGAAGAAAGTAAAGTAGAAGCAGCATCACGGGCAGCAGTCCCATTTCGGGAAGTGTGGTTTAAGGACGGTGACCAAGCGTTTGTAACATCAATCGCTACGGGGGAAGACAATGATGTGAACCTAGATGAGATATCTTTGTATACCTTTAGGCAGGGCAATAAGTTTGTTAATCTGTTGAATGCAGATGGTGTAGACCTTAGTGCCGTACCAGCAGATTCCAGACCATCTAGGAAGTTTGCTTTTTGGGGATATGTCCATGAGATTATTCATGCTGAAAGGCGCAACGATGATTGGGAAGAAATGCAAGGCCCAGGTGGTCGGAAGATGTTTAAGGAAGTTGTAAACGATTATAAGGTGATTTGCTTAGGCTTTGGTCGAAATGATTATCTATGGAATCAATTGGTTGATGTGTACAATGATTGGAATTCCTTGGATAAGGGAGTCATGCGAATTAAGCGTACTGGAGCAGGAATGCGAGATACCTCGTATGCTATAGCAGCAACGGCTAGGGATGGCGAAATCCCTGTTGACAAGCAAGAGGAAGTTGGTAACTTGCCCCCTATTCAATCATATTTTCAAGAACGGTATGGGGTTTTGTGGAGTCCCGGCCCTTCTAATGGAGATGGGGAAACAGAAATTAAAACTGAATCCACTAGCTTTGATTTGTTTTAATGCCCACTCGATTAGATAAGGATGAGTATTTCTTGCAAATCGCTAAAACGGTTTCGCAACGAAGTACTTGTACCCGTAGACAAGTTGGGTGTGTTCTAGTGGACAGTCAGAACCATATTGTTGCTACGGGGTATAATGGAGTCCCAACAGGGTTTACTCATTGTATTGATACCCCATGTCTGGGGGCACAATACCCCCCAGGTGAAGGATTAGATGTATGTGAGGCTATTCACGCAGAGGTAAATGCCTTCTTACAGTTACGGACTGATGATACTTTAACGGCTTATCTGACCGTGACACCGTGTTTCACTTGTGGTAAAATGTTTGCAAACAGTAAAGTGAAACGGATAGTAGCTTTAGAAGAATATGTACACAGTCAAACCAAATATATATTAGATAAAGCTAACATAGAAGTGGAGATATATGATAGTAACTAAAGATAAATTTGAACATGTTATGGAGACTTTGGGTGGGTATGATACGTGGTGTGTAGACGTTGAAACTAATGGTCTAGACCCGTATGATTATAACCAGATATGTGGAGTAGGTGTCTTAGGGTATGGGCCACAGTCCCCCAGTGTGGATGAGGAATACAGGCCCATTAAAACCGATACTTATTATTTTCCTTTTAGGCATCACCAAGGAACTAATTTAGACGCTACTTTCTTAGGAAGTTTTATATATGGCCTGAATAAAGTGGAAACATTACTTGGGTATAATATGAAATTTGATTTACGGTTCCTAGAAAAAGAGGGCTTAAAAGTTAATGGGCAAAAATTAATAGATGTAATTGTTTTAGTACGGTTATGTGCGGATGCAGAGGTTAGAGAATTTGGGCTAACAGAAACAATTAAGCGGTATTATGGGGAAAAAGAAGCTGCCTATGATATAGATACTAAGAAGTATCTTAAACAGAATAAATGGAACAAGGATTTTTCAATGGCTCCTGTGGAAGTTTTGGGGCCATATTGTGAACAAGATGTTTATTGGACATTTGACTTGTACCAAGCATGTATGCGTCAAATTGATAAGATGCAACAGGGACAGGTAGCTGAATTAGAATCTCAATTAACGACTGTTCTATATAATATGGAAGGTCGAGGAATTGCAATTGACAGTAAGTATGCAGTGGATGCTATGGTTAAAATAGACCAGCGAAGGAGTGAAGTTTCAGATCGTATTTGGAAGCTAACTGGCAATGAATTTAATATAAGTAGTTCACAACAAGTAGGAGAAGTACTAAATGGGTTGGGGATACACTCTTCTACAACAACTCCTAAAGGTAAAGAATCTTGGGGGGAAGCTGCCCTAATCCAAATTAATAATCCTATTGCAGGATTAATTAGACAGTATAGATCTTTGGAGAAATTGAAATCTACTTATTTAGAACCCTACATAGAGACAAAAGTTTTGCATACAACTTTTTGTAATTGGGTGGTTGTTACAGGTAGATTATCTTCCCGAAGTCCAAATCTTCAGAATATACCTAGAACTCACTTTAACTTAGCGGATAAGGAGTTAACGGATGAGGAAAGAGATGTCATTAAAGGTAGGATTGAGGCCATTGTTTCCACTAAGGGGGGGACGCTCTCCCCCGATTTAGACGATGATGTTTTAGATACATGGGGCTTTGTGGGGGATGAATCCTTTGATGAAGCTAATGAACATCAAATAGCTATTAGGAGATTGTTTGTACCTAGACAAAACTACAGTCTCATTGGTTTTGACTATTCTCAAATGGAAGTAAGAGTCTTCCTTAGCTACCTTCAAAATGAGGTTATGGAAGAGTTAATGCAGCAAGAGGATATTGATTTCCATGGGGAGACCGCCAAGAATGCCTTTGGTGTGGGAGAAGACCACCCTGAATTTAAGTTCTATAGACAAATGGCAAAGAATATTACCTTTGGAATCATCTATGGAATTGGGAATAAACGATTGGCCCTACAATTACGAACTTCTCCCAAAGAAGCAGCCGCTTATAAACGTAAATACTTTCAGGGTATTCAAGGGGCTAAAGAGTTTATTGATAAAGTTACTAAAACTATTGAACAACGAGGATGGGTACGCAATAGATATGGTAGGTTATATCAAATTATACCGGAATTCGCTTATAAAGGGGTGAATTATTTAGTTCAAGGCACTAGTGCTGACATTTTAAATGAGAGGATGATACAAGTATATGAATATCTTAAAGATAAAAAAAGTAACATATTGCTTCAAGTACACGATGAAATTATTTGTGAGGTTCATGTGGATGAAGTACAGGAAGTGCCTCTCCAAATTCAAAAAATACTAGAAGAGAATAGCTTAGGTATACCTTTAAAGGTGGATATAGATGTGTGTCAAGGTTCTTGGGCAGATAAAAAGGATTGGTCTAAAATCGACTTGACGCAGAAAGCTGTACCTGTTACACTAGAAGAATCAATAGATTGGGATTAACTTGGGGAGGAAAACTAATGGCTAAAGTAAGTATGCATTTAGGATTTACCTTTAGGGTAGGAGATTTATCCACTAATCAATATGGGCGTATTGATTATTCGATTGACCAGATAGATACAGAGTTGCCTATAGATGAGCAGTTAGATGTTGCGGGTTTGACGGCAGAGAAAATCTGGCCTATCCTTAAGGATAAAGTAGATACCTATATAGGAGATATGCTAGATGATAGAAAATAAGGATGCCCAAGAATTAGTTTTGAATGATGTGCGGAATGAACGAATCCGTCAAGATCGTAAGTGGGGTGATCAGGTACAGAATGCACATGAATTGTGGAATGTGATTGGCGTCGAAGAGGTGGGTGAAGTGGCTAGGGCCATCTATGAAGCTGGTGAGATAGACCATTTATACCTAGAAATTATTCAAGTAGCGTCTGTATATGTAGCCTGGGCCGAAAGTATCAGACGCAGGGGGGAAAAATACATTGAAAAACACTGCTGAAGAGGTTATCAATCAATTGTTGGGGGACAAAGATTTAGATTTACGGCGGGGGAGTAGTTCAGAGTTTGACTATGGGCGCATTCCCTTTGGCATCCCTGCTTTAGATCGTTTGACAGGTGGGGGCATCCCTAAAAAGAGAATGACTATTCTATATGGGCCAAATAACGTGGGTAAATCTTATTTGGCTTCTCAGATATGCAAGAATGTCCAAGCTCAAGGGGGAACTGCTGGGTGGATTGATACAGAATTGTCTTGGGATAACGTGTGGATGGCTAAGTGTGGGGTAGATACAGACAGTATTCTAGTGGCCCAACCTACTACAGGAGAGAAAGCCTTTGGTATCGCTAGACGTTTGATGCAAGCAGGGGTTGGGGTAGTCATATTGGACAGTATAGCAGGGCTAGTGCCATCTGCTGTAATGGAACCAGCCAAAACGAAGGGTGTTGAAGAAGAGTTTGCGTATAATCCCATGGCGTGGCAAGCTAGGTTTATTAATACGTCTCTTCCTAGGTTGTTACCTAATCTACAAGAAGGGTCAGCATTTGTGGCTATTAATCAAATGAGAACAGGACTGGGTAAGGTGGCATTAGATACTATGCCAGGAGGATTAGCACAGACGTTCTTTGCCCATTTCCTATTACAAGTACGGAGAGCGGGGTGGTTGGAAACTGCGGATAAAGAAAAGGTTGGTTTTGATATGGAGGTTCGTCTGAGAAAAACTAAGGCAGGGGGAGAGAACTGGAGTTCAGCCATTGTGCCTTTTCGGGTAGAGGGGGGGATTGATTTAGTGGAAAGTTACATGCGGGATGGGTTAGCTGAGGGCTTGATAGATAAAAAGGGTGCGTGGTACACTTATAAAGAACAACGGGCACAAGGTATGAATGGTCTGAAGTCTCTTATGGTAGGCAATCCACAGTTATTGGAGGCTTTGGTAGGGGAATTGGGGGAAAAGAATGCTATTACCGAAGGACTATACGCCCCAAGAGAAGAAGATAGCGACATGTCTGTCTAAACTGGGGCTGAGATATATGGAGCAATTTAATATTCTTAACTATACAGTGGATTTCTGGGTGCCAGAATTAACTATGGTGGTTGAAGCAGACGGGCCAATGGGCCATTTAAGGAAAGCGGATGCCAAACGAGATGCTGAATTACTGTCAGGGCAGGATACTGAGGTATCGCAAGTAGTGCATATTACGGCAACAGATGTCCATGCGATTATGGAGGAAATATGTCAGGCGTTAGACAAATTATAAAGAAACCTACTAAGCTTACCCAAGCTATAAATCAAGATGACTGGATGTTAACAGCTCTAAGTGACCATTTAGGGCATACGAATACAAGAGTTAACACAGGAGTATTTTACCCCTCGAATTTAGGGAACCCCTGTGATAGGATGTTGTACTTAGCCCACAATGGTTTACTGCCCCCCCAATTCATAGAACCTACTCTACAACGTATTTTTGATTGTGGGGATGCTTTAGGGCTTAGATACGAGAAATACTTTGAACAAATGGGTATTTTACTTGGCACAGAGAGGGCCGTTAAGTGCGAAGACCCCGTAATTTCAGGAAGAATAGACTTTGTTATTAAGCACCAAGAGTATACTCATGCAGTAGTTGAACTAAAATCTATTAACACTAGAGGTTTTAAAGCCTTATTAGATAAACCTAAACCGGATCATTTGATTCAAACTCAAATTTATTTGCATCTTTCCAAAATAGAACATGGTATGGTTTTGTATGAAGATAAAAATGACCAGCAAGTAAAGGCTTTTGCGGTCACCTATGATGAACAGATATGGGCACAGATACAAGAAAGGTGCTATACTATTATGAAGATGACAGATGTACCCTTAAAGTGTACGGGGTTGAGATATTGTCAGTGTAGAGGAGTGTAATGACTCAATTAAAAATGGAAAAACGGGAAGGGAAGTGGAGTCCCTTTAAGGCTATATCCCAAGCAGACCAATTCATTGAAAATTTAATGGTGCCATCCATCGGGAAAGAGTTGGCCGTTGACCAAAATTTAGACTTTCCCAATCTCATGAATGCTGACAATAAAAAATTGGAGCAGTTTCTTACTATGTATGGTGGCATCAAGATGTATCTAGAAACCCAATTAGCAGATATTGAAGCAACCAAGAATGCACTAGACGCTGCATTTAATGAAAGTTATTCAACTGCTATTTATAGAATAGCTGAAGAACGAGAAGAGATGGGGAAGAAAAAATTTACTAGGGATGAATTACGGGGGGCAGTTTTAGATAAGTATGAAGCTCTTAAAGAGTTGCGTCGAGATATTATTGAACAAGAAACTATCCATCGAAAGGTTAGTGGGCTAAAAGAGGCATACGCCCAAGGGTTTCAAACTGTATCTAGGGTGGTATCTTTAAGAACCTTTGGGGGGAATAATGCATAGAGTTGAACCACAAGTATTTTTAATCGCAGAACAAAGGGTCAGGCATCAAGATGTTAATGCTTATTTAGACCATATAGGTGCCTCTGGGTGGACATCCGATACAGGAATAGATTGTCAGGAATTGATTGAAGTTATGGGTAGAGGTTGTTATAAATCTTTTGGCACTGACTTAAATCCAAATATTACTAAGGTTAGGGGTTCTAATGAAGCATACTTACAAAATATTGTTAATATTGGACATGGCTCTGTATTAGAACATGGGTGGGTATCCTTCATGATTTGTGATACTAGTCGAGTCGTCACCCATGAATTAGTACGGCACAGGGCAGGAACAGCTATCTCTCAAGAGAGCTTGAGATTCCTGCGATTAGAAGATATGGGTATGTGGATTCCACAAGCTTATGCGAATGATACCT
>Ga0310124_10002381_pt1 | contig 12921 bp, 9 predicted proteins | sample CB11b_AW_Bot5_MG_FD_203507 | JGI IMG/M metagenome (GOLD analysis project Ga0310124, IMG submission 203507) | Marine microbial communities from Western Arctic Ocean, Canada - CB11b_AW_Bot5 | ecosystem: Environmental > Aquatic > Marine > Oceanic | place: Canada: Western Arctic Ocean | collected...
GGGTAATCAGGAAAGTGGTACACATTGATGATTACAACTCGCTTATTCTTTTGTTACGAATTGTTCTTCAATTGAACAATTTCCCTGATATTTATCGGTTCTGACAAAGTTGTCATAGCAGCTCCCTTTACCCGGTTTTGATGATTCCGCCGAAGTGTGCTGCCAGCGAAGTGACAGCAGGCGTGCGCAACGCACCGACAAGGTCATTACAACTGGAACTGCCGTAATAATTCATACATTTTCTCAACTCAACTCGTTGGCTACCCCGATATCTCTTGTAATGTGTCATGGCAGGTTCGTGCCGTGGCTACAAGCCGCTTTTACGGAGTGGCGCAGTTTATGGGGGGGCACACGCGATGCACAGGCATCATCAACAGCGGGAAAAATTGACGACCACACCTTCGGTGAGTCCCCGGGATTATGGAGGACTTCGCATTTTGCTTTTCACCGGATTCGTCTGCGGTGGTTTGGCCTTGTTAATCGCACCGTCGGTCATTGCACAATCCAATAATTTAGAAACTTCGAGCAACGTCAAATCCGTAAAAAAACCACGGGTACCGGCGCGATTTGGTGCGAGTGTTCCGGCGGCTCAATCGAAGCGTGCGCAAACTTCCAAACCGTTGTCAAGTCAACCGGCCGCTACTCCAAATTCACCGGTTCCAAGGTCAGGTGAGTGGTTCAATCGATTTCCAGAAATTGGAAAAACGCCCTCTGCGGATCAGGCTAAAGCTCCAGGAAGCAACAACGATGGTTCCGTCATTCTCAGTGCGCCGGAAGCACGGCGGCTGTACGAGTTTCTCAATTCAGACAGTGATAGCCAAGCTGGTAATGAGCCAACGAAGTTACCTGCATCACAACGCGAACGAACTTTTGGCTATATAAAACACTTTGAAAACAGTGGTGTGAAAGAGTATGTGAGAACAGAAAAAAAATGGGATCCGAACCAGCCGCAAAAAGCCGTTGTTCGCTCGGCCGCTAAATTAGTAGGCAGTGTCGGCAGTGAAACGAATGCACCAAGCAAACGATCTCCGCTGACAAAGGGCTCCGATGAGGATCTTAAGCAGGCCGTTCATGAATCATCGGCGAAAGCAACCGACTGGTGGTCAACGATTGGGGTACAGTTCCAAACACCAGTGACGGAAGAAAATTCTGAAGACTCTGAGTTTCCCGGCCTGTCGAAAACGCTCGCACCGGAAGTACAAGCTCCTCTGGAGTCGTTAGTAGAATCATCAATTGAGCTCGTCAACGATGAATCTGGCTCAGACTCAGATGAGCCCGGCTTGAACGAAGATCGTTCAGAACCTATTCCCGATTCACTCCAGCATCTCAATAGTCCTGTGCCGATTGAGGTAATTGATCATTCTGACGAGATTATCGTGACATTGCGTCGGAGTAAATTACTTCGCATTTCTGCTGACATTGTTCGTACCGCAGTCGTCGATCCGGCAGTGTGTGATATTGTGCAGTTCACGCCCAGGGAAATCACGATCATTGGCAAGATGCAGGGTGCAACACATGTAACATTTTGGTTTGACGATGGTGAACAACGGCCGGTTACCTATTTGGTGCGAGTCCTTCCAGATCCTGAGATACGGAAGATTCAAGAAAATTACTTCGCCATTCTCGCGGAAGTCATTCGCAAGTTGTTTCCAGATAGTTCTGTAGAACTCGTCGCTGTGGCCGACAAACTCATCATTCGAGGTCAGGCCAAAGATGCGGAGCAGGCAGCCCAAATCATGCACATCGTACGTGGCGAAATGGCAACCCCAAGTTCGAGATTTCAAGAAGGGAATCCAGGTGGACTGGGTGAAGGGGATGCAGCCGAGGTTTTACGCGGAGTCGATTTTGGCAGGCGACTTGGACCTAATATTCAAATCATTAACATGCTGCGAATACCGGGACCACAACAAGTGGCATTGCGAGTCAAGATCGCAGAACTGAATCGTTCTGCTGCTCGTGGTATCGGCGTTGACCTCGAGGCACAGTTTAAATTTAGCAGTAAAAATGGCAGCGCTGTTTTTCTCGAGACAATGTTGAATGCAGCCAAAGGAAATGCACCCGCATTACTGACAGAGTTAGACGGAGATGACATTAACATTGGTATACGTTGGCTTGAAGCGCGAGGCGTGGTGCGACTATTGAGTGAACCCACGTTGGTAACTTTAAGTGGACGTCCGGCAACGTTTGTTGCGGGTGGTGAATTTGCCGTGCCAACAACAGTAGGTGTTTCTGGTGTGGCTGCGGTTACCACGGATTTTCGTTCGTTTGGGGCAATCATCAGCTTTCTGCCAGTCGTGTTAGATAAGGATCGTATCCGACTTGAAGTCTCTCCTGAGTTTAGCCAGATCAACAGTAATTTGACTGTACAAAATACACCTGGTCTTGACGTGAGAGCTGTCACCACAACGGTCGAAATGCGCGAAGGGCAGACACTGGCGATTGCCGGTTTACTTGATGACTCGATGACAGCTTCCCGCAAGGGCAACATACCACTGATTTCACAGTTGTTGTCTCGACGAGACGTTCACCGCAACGAAACGGAATTGATTATCCTGGTGACTCCTGAATTGGTTCATCCGATGGAACCGGAAGAGGTTCCACCTGTGCCAGGTTACGGCGTGGACGAGCCGAACAATCTCGAATTTTACTTGGGCGGACGCCTGGAAGGAAAATCAAGACGTGAATTTAGAGGGACGGTGTGGCCAAATCTACGCCGACGGTACCGGACCGATGAAGGTAGTTGGGTTTCAGGGCCATTTGGTCATTCAAAATAACGGCACAGAAAAAAAATGGTCGAAAAACAGCTGCGACCAATTACGAATGAGGGGGGAATTTTCCAATGATTATTAAACGGTGGGAACAAAGACCGACTTCACCGCTGTTACGCCTCACGATGGTTTCGCTGGTGTGTGTCCTGTCGAGCTCTTCAGGATGCACGATGCCTGGCTCTGGCCAAGGACCGATTGCCACATTATTGGGATATGGTTATGTGAATCGGGCGGAAAGCGGGCCGAAACATGACCGGCCTTTCCCCCTGGGACAAGTTACCGATGCGCATTGGGAAACCCAGCAAACCAATGCTGAAGCGGCTGACTTTATTTTCTATGACCACGAGTTCGTCGGAGATACGGCTGAGCTGGCACCAGCGGCAAAAGATCATCTGGAACAAGTTGCCTTACGGCTTGAACACGTTCCGTTTCCGGTTGTCATTGAACGGAGTCCCCATAATGCCAAACCACAATTAGACGAAGCGAGATTAGCGACCATTGTTGAACAGCTGGCCCGTTTAGGTGTGAGTGCTAGGGGAAGAACCGTCATTGCTACACCCATGGCTGAAGGGATCACCGCAATTGAGGGTGAAAACGCTTATTTTCGAACAATTTACAATAGCCAGGGTGGCGGGTCTGGTCGCCGTTTTGGTGGTTCAGGCGGATTTTCCCGTTAGTCCAACACACAACGTATAAGATTCCAAAAGGACCGGGCGATTACGTTTCAGTGATGGCCCGGTTTTTTATTGGGTACGACAGATGTCGGTTTTATTGCATTTCCAATACTCATCCATCAGAGATGGACAGCAGCTAATTCTGCACCGTGCCAGCTGGAATCCATTTGTCGATCGTATGATTACCGCCAGGGACTCACGAATTCAGCGCAGCGAGAGGAAAATGTTTTCGCATCATCAGCCGTTTCGATTCCTTGTGCCTGGTGCACTGTGAAAAAGCTCTCGTATTGGATGTCTCTTAGTGCTGTAAAGACTTTCGAAAAGTCGACACCGTGATTGTCCCAGGGATCGAGGTGATGGAATCGCACCTCGCCGCGACAATAGGTAGGCAACCCTTCAGGGCCGTTAGGATCGAGGCGATGATTTTGAACATAAACATTCATCAGATGCGGTAAGAGTTTGCGAACTGTCTCAACACCGTACGATTGTCCACACAGCATCAGGTTTGCCGGTTCATAAATGACTCCGAAATTTGTACGCCCGATTATTTCCAGGACTTGAAGCATTGTATCGACTTCTTCAAAAAGTGACGAAGTGTGACACTGGTGGGCTAGACGAATTCCTCGCGCGGATGCGAGATCAGCCGCCACTTTTGCAAATTCAATGTCCTCGTCTTTTTTCAAACAGACGCGAATGAGATCGCATCCGGCTGCTTCAGCGACATCCAGACTCGGCCCGATGTTACGCAGGCTGTTTGGTCCGTCTGGATTGTTTAAAGGTACGTCGAAATCCGCTGTGACCATTGAAATGCAAAGGCCGAACTGCTCAACTTTTTGTCGCATCTGTTCAATCTGATTGAAAGGGGTTTGTACACCTGCTGCACTTGCGCGGAGACAGATGGCGTCGTAGCCGGTTTGGGCTGCAATCTCAACAAGATCATGAAATGGCAGATGAAGCTTTGTTTTGCAAGGAGTCTCAACAATCCGTACCGAAAGTGACAGTTTCATGGTTGGTTCAATGCATGAAAAAGATTTTCAGATGGTCAGGGACGAACCGCATGAATTTTCCTTGAGTCGTTCAAGACAGTACCTCGGTTACCAAGTTACGGTTTATGCCATCTGTTTCTATCTCAAGTCAAATGGCAATCATTGTCTCTCAAAAGTATCGCAAGACCGGAGCGAAAATCAAGAAGGTGATACTGATCGTTACCAAGTAGGTGAAAACAATCGACCAGTAGAATTCGATGATTCAGCTGCGGATTTTATTTGTAGGTGAGGGAGTGATGCCAGGAGACAAATTGCCAGCTTGGCTCGCCAAATAGGTGCTTTCGTTGCAGATTGAAGAAAAACAACTTGGATGAACCAGGCGGTGTTGCTAAAACTTGGATTTGACCCTCAACGGGTGTCGCTGAAGGTCCAGTCGCCGCCAACTCGTGATTCAGCAAACCCGGTGTGTGTCGAATTGGAACTCGACGCCTGACTTGATCGAAAACATGGGATTGTGGACTATTCTAGCGAAATATTGGTGAGTCTGGTAATCTCAGCTTCATGAATAGGATACCACTCAACAAAAAGCCGTCTCGTGATGAGCTTGGTCCCGGCGAAATCCTGTGCGACCATTGCACGGCGAAATGTTGTCGATATTTTGCACTTCCTATCGAAACTCCGACCACTCGTCGCGATTTTGATTTTATTCGATGGTATTTGCTTCATGACAGAGCATCCGTTTTTGCTGAAAAAGATGATTGGTTTTTGCTCGTCCACACAACGTGCCAGCATCTTCAATCTGATAACCGCTGCGGAATTTACGAGTCGCGTCCAGAGATTTGTCGAGAATATACCACCGACGAGTGTGAATACGACGATCGTTGGACCTATGACAAGTATTTTGAAACGCCTGAACAGATCAGCGAGTATGTCGAAGCAATTTTCGTTGCTCGGAAAGGCAACTCGATTCGTAGTCCCAAGCCACCGTTACTACCCATCCTTTAATGCATGATGATCGAGCCTCGTACTCTAAAAGGATTTCGTGACTATTTGCCAGCCGCAATGATTCCGCGCGAATGGTTAATCGAAAAGGCACGCCAAGTTTATCGTTCGTACGGTTTCAGTCCGATTGATACGCCAGCATTGGAGTATCGAGAGATCCTGGAAGGCAAGGGTAGTGATGAAACGGATCGCCAGATGTATCGGTTTGAAGATCACGGCGGTCGAAAGGTAGGAATGCGTTTCGATTTGACAGTGCCACTGGCTCGATTTGCTGCACAACATATTGGCCAAATTGGGACGCCGTTTAAGCGTTATCACATAGCCGTCGTCTGGCGTGGTGAGAATACGCAGCGGGGGCGTTACCGGGAGTTCATGCAGTGTGATTTTGATACGATTGGTACCCGCTCTGTTACTGCCGATATTGAAACTGCGCTGGTGATCTTTGATCTCTTTCGCACCATAGGGTTTGAAGATTTTACAATTCGCATCAACAATCGAATGGTTTTGACCGGTTTGCTGGAAAAACTTGATTTGATTGAAAAGTCGACGGTTGTTTTGCGAGCACTGGATAAATTACCTAAGATCGGACGAGACAAAGTTGCTCAAGAAATGATCACTACGGCAGGGGCAAGTCAACAACAGGCTTCCGATGTGATTAGCTTGGCAGAATTAAAAGGCAGTAACGATGAAGTGCTATTGCAGTTGGAACAACTCCTGGTTGGAAATGAAACGGGACAATCCGGAATTGCCCGATTGAGACAAGTGTTGGATGCAGTTGCAGCAACTGGCGTACCTCGTCAATTTCTCCAGCTGGATGTATCGATTGCCCGTGGTCTTGATTATTATACGGGCGTGATTTTTGAAACGTTCCTTGGCCCTTTGCCCTCGATTGGGTCAGTCTGTTCGGGTGGTCGGTACGATAATCTTGCGGAGCTTTTCACACGTCAGGAACTTCCCGGAATTGGTGCTTCCCTGGGACTGGACCGACTATTGGCTGCGATGGAAGAACTTGGAATGATCGAAGCCACCAATACGCCAGCCGACGTAATGGTCGTGTTTTTCGACAAAGATCGACTATACGATTATTTAAAAATTGCTCAGAGGTTGCGAACAGCCGGATTGGCTGTCGAGGTCTATCCCGAACCAAAGAAGCTTGGCCAGCAGTTAAAGTATGCCGATCGACGTGGTTTTCGTACTGTGATCATCGCTGGGTCGAATGAATTGGAAACTGGCACATGCCAGATCAAAGACCTGAAAACTTCGAAAAGTGTGGAAGTTGAGCTGGGTGGCGACATTACAGATACCGTCGAAACGATCAAGAAAATCCTTAACTCTTAATTGCGATATAATTTGTCGTCAACCAATAGAAATACCTGTCATGCACCCTGGTGACGGATTACAATAACCTGTTGCATTGGCGGTGACTTGTCTAGCAAACGGTAGTTTCCCGATGACACGCTCTTGGATTTTGACATTTTTGATTTGGCATACCATCTCAGCAACGGCCCTGGCCGAGGGCGATGGGTCGAGCATGAAGTCCTGGCTCATGGGATACCTCATTGTTGTGCTGTTTCTTGGTTTAGGGGTTTTTGCAATCAGCAAGCCGAGTAGTCGAAAACGTGAAGACGAACTCTGATCCATCGTCACTGCAAGAAACAACTTATTGCGGATGAGATTGAACTGCCGGTGGAGTCTCAATTGATTGGATTGCATTTGGCCGACTTCAACGCTGATTGAAACCTTCCTTCGTGTACCATGTCGGCTGGAAGAGCGGTTGCAAGTCGTATCGGTGTTGGCCAGATCAACTGGCTGATCAAGCGAAGAACCAACCAAGACACCCAAGTTTTTCTCGTGCACAAACAAGCTGAGAGGCCGCCCATGCCTCCGGTATTCATCGCTTTTTTGGCTAACATCAACGGGGAAGCAACGTGTCGGTTCACCAAAGAAGGGTCAATCATCCTTGCGCGAGAGGCGGATTGCCAATTCTTGCAACTGACGAGTGTCGACTGCTCCAGGAGCTTCGGTCATTAGATCGGTGGCGCGTTGCGTCTTGGGAAAAGCAATGCAATCTCGAATATTATCCAGGCCATCGAACAGCATGACCCAGCGATCGATACCGAGTGCGATTCCACCATGGGGCGGAGCTCCGTATTGTAGTGCTTCAAGTAAAAATCCAAATCGTTCCCGAGTAGATTGCTCATCAAGGCCCAAAAGTGAAAAAACCTTTTGTTGAATAAGATTGTCATGAATTCGAATGGTGCCGCCACCAGCCTCTGAGCCGTTGATAACCAGATCATACGCTTGAGCACGACATTTGCCAGGATCGGAGTCCAAGAGATCAAGATCCTGTGGTCGAGGAGCAGTAAACGGATGATGCATTGCAGTCCATTGTTGTTCCTCTTCATCAAATGCGAACATGGGAAATTCAACGACCCAGGAGAAATGCATAGCTGATGGGTCGTAGAGTTTTAATTCGGCTCCCAATCGCTTGCGTAGCCCATAAAGGGCCTTGCAAGTGACTTCCCATTTGTCGGCTACAAATAAAAGCAAATCTCCTGTTTCTGCCTCCATCCTGTCGGCTATCCGGTTGAGAATGGCGTCGTCAAAGTTCTTGGCTATCGGTGAGGCCAATTTTCGTGCTTCTTCGACCTTGAACCAGGCAAGCCCCTTGGCTCCAAAGTCTTGAATGACGTAATCGGTCAATTCGTCAATTCCCTTACGCGAGTAGTTTGCTGCGGCACCCTTGGCGTTCAGGCCGCGTACACGACCTCCCGAATCTGCTACGCTGCGAAACACACGAAAATCAACTTCAGCAGCTAAGTCCGTGCAGTCGATTAGCTCCATTCCGAATCGCAAATCGGGCGCGTCATGACCAAATCGTTCCATTGCCTCGTCGTAAGTCATTCGTGGCAGGGGCGTGTCGACATCCAGATTCAGAATATCTTTTGCCATTTTGACAACCAGACCGTCAATGATTCCCATCACATCATCCGATTCAACGAATGACATTTCCATGTCCAGCTGCGTAAATTCGGGTTGCCGATCCGCTCGCAAATCTTCATCACGAAAACAACGGGCAACCTGAACATAGCGATCGTATCCAGCAATCATCAGGATTTGTTTATATAACTGCGGCGACTGGGGAAGCGCGTAGAACGCACCATGATGGATACGACTGGGAACCAGATAGTCTCGGGCACCTTCAGGCGTGCTTCTTCCCAATATGGGAGTTTCCACATCGATGAAGTCATGTTCTGCAAAGTAGTCTCGCATGGATTTGATAATTTGGCTGCGCAAGAGCAGTATTTTTTGCATTTCATCTCGGCGGAGATCGAGATAACGATATTGCAGACGCAAATCCTCACCAGGTATCTCTTGTTGACTAGGTGAAACTGGCGGTGTCAGACTTTTGTTGAGTATTACCAATTTTTCTGCCAGAACTTCGATTTCACCGGTTTCCAGTTTTTTATTAATGGTGCCATCGGGTCGCTGGGCAACCTTGCCTTGGACTGAGATGACATATTCGTTACGCAACTTGCGAGCCTCCGTTTGTACCTCAGTTCCGCTTTCCGGATTGAACACGACTTGTGTCTTGCCGTATCGATCTCGTACGTCGACAAACAGTCCTTGACCATGATCCCGGTATTTATCGACCCAGCCACAAAGCGTGACCTCGTCCCCAATGTGAGTGGAGCGAAGTTGACCACAGGTATGAGTTCGTAACACAATCGGCTCCTTGAGCGACGGAGATTCGCGTAATCAAATCGAGAACCGCGTATTCTAGACCGACCTGCGAATTGCGGAAAGGTTTGCTGGGGCCACAGGGGGACGAAGCAACCCAGAAACTGGGAAAATGAAAATGATGTCAAGGCAGCTAAGCTACTTGGATAACATGAGTTAAGGCAATGACTGGCCCATTATTTGCTGGATAATCTTCCGCGGCTCAGCCTGTCCCGATACGGGAATGAAGTGACATTCGCTCAAACTTCGAAACCAGGTTCCCTGTCTCTTGGAAAGTTGGCGCGTCCTGGTTTTTACTTTGTTTTTAGCCTCGTTCAGATCTGTTGAACCGGCGAGAAATTCGAGGACTTCCCGATACCCAACGGCTTGACGAGCCGTCCGTCCCAAATTTCCATATTTTTTAACCAACAGCTGGACTTCTTCTACAAGCCCCATCTCAAACATGGTGTCAACCCGTTGGTGGATTCGTTCGTGAAGTTGACCACGGGGCCAGTCCAATACGAAAACACGATTGCTCTGTTCTACAGGAGCGTCTTCAAAATGTAATTGACGATGACTGAGTGGCTGTCCCGTATTCTTATAGACTTCCAAGGCACGAATGATCCGTCGAGTATCGTTGGGATGCAGCTTGGCAGCAGCCAGCGGATCGACCTGATGGAGTCGATGATGAAGTGCTTGACTACCGGCCGTGTGAAGCTCACGTTGAACTTCTTTACGAAATTCCCAATCAGGTGGAGGCCCGGAATCGACACCTCTTAGCAAACATTTCAGGTACAACGGTGTACCCCCCACAAACAGCACTTGGCGATTCCGAGTCTGGATTTCGTCAATCGCCCGATAGGCATATTCTAAATATTTGGCCAGGCTGAAATCGTCCTGTGGGCTTGCCAGGTCCAGCAGATGATGAGAAATGCGTTGACGATACTCGATGTTCGGTTTTGCGGTGCCGATGTCCATGTCACGATAAACCGCCATGGAATCGAGCGAGATGATCTCGGCGCCCAATTGTTCAGCTAACTCGAATCCAATATGGGTCTTACCACTAGCGGTGGGGCCGGTCAGGAACCAACAGTTATCTGCGATCTTGTCCATGTTGCTGTCAGTCTTTACGATAGACTCTCAATGTCAGACCATTTTTATGTACGAGGATAGCCAAGTGCCCGGCAATGCAACCATTTTGACACAATTGATGTCGGTCATCGAGGACCGGAAACGTAATCCCCCGGAAAGGTCCTATACGACAAGGCTTTTTGCTGGTGGTGTATCGAAAATTGGCGATAAACTCCGTGAGGAGACCGATGAACTTATTGAAGCTGCAGGTGAGCCGGACGATCAGCGAAGTGCCCACGTTGTTCATGAGGCTGCTGACCTGTTCTATCATCTGCTGGTAATGCTGGCACATTGTGATGTTCCAATGTCTGATGTCGAAGATGTGCTTGCACAACGCTTTGGCATTTCCGGGTTGGATGAAAAAGCATCACGTCAAGTTACCGACAGCGACATGGACAATAACACCGACGGGTGAACCGAATGACTGACTTACGAATTGCTATCCCCAGCAAAGGCCGACTATCGGATGTTGCCACCGATTTTCTCAAGCAGGCGGGACTGACTTTCCGGAGACAAGATCGCAGCCTATTTGCCCGAGTACGAGAAATGCCGGCGGAAATCACGTTTCTGCGGGCCGATGACATTCCGGTGTTATGTGCTGAAGGGGCAGTCGATATCGGGATCACCGGAAGTGACTTGGTAAGTGAGAGTGGCACGGATGTGCTCACCCGATTGGCCTTGGGAGTGGGACGTTGTCGATTGGCGATCTGTGTTCCAGAAGACAGCCAATTTCAGTCACCGGAACAATTGAATGGGAGTCGAGTGGCGACAAGCTTTACGAACGTAACTCAGCAATTTTTGAAACAGCATGGAGCTGAAGTACACCTTGTGCCGGTTACCGGATCGGTTGAAGTGATGATTTCACTTGGTGTTGCTGATGCCATCGTCGACTTGGTTGAAACGGGTAGCACGTTAGCCGCAAATCGTTTACGAGTTCTAAATGAAATTGGACGGTACGAAACGGTTCTCATTCAAAATCAAGAACAACGCCATTCAGAAATTGCCGATCGTGTTGTACGGCGTGTGGAAGGAATTGTCATTGCACGAGCTTATTCCTTGCTGCAATACAATGTGCCACGAACAAAGCTGGCTGAAGCAGAACGAATCACGCCGGGTTTCAATTCACCGACCGTGAATGCTCTGGAAGATGATGCCTGGTGTGCGGTCAGCGTGATGGTTCGTAGTGCCGATGTGATTGAAGTAATGGAAAAGCTCGAGGAACTGGGTGCACATGCCGTCCTGGAAACACAGATCACCAATTGTCGATTATGACGGATGAGAATGGTGTATCGACAAGGGTTCGAGAATAAGTTTCTCTCTGGTCAAGCCAAACGAGAGGCGTCATCCGCAGATGGGGTTCTTGATTTCGGTTCATTCATCATTGGGCGCTCAAGACCCGGTCCACGCCTATGAACCCTAACATGTTCAGAGCCCGCTGGGTGTTTCCGGTGTCCCGTCCACCGATCAACGGAGGGGTTGTAAGGATTCAAAACGGTCTGATTCAGGAGGTGAGCCAGGCTCAACAGGAGACGGAGGGGGCGGATCTGGGGAATTGTGCGATTTTGCCTGGTCTGGTGAATGTCCATACTCACCTGGAATTCAGCCAGTTGACTGAGCCATTGGCTGAAGCAGGTACGCCATTGCCGACTTGGATACGACGAGTGATAGAATATCGTTCTCAACAGGCGCAGGGACAACTTTCTGATCAACAGACGGCAATTAACCGGATCAACAACGGATTGGTTGAATCCCAAAATTCAGGGACAGCTCTTGTAGGTGAAATTGCAACCCGGCAATGGCCTACCAGTCCTTTTGAATCTTCGTCTATCTCCTCAACGGTCTTTTTGGAGTTGATGGGATTGTCGGACGATCGGGTAAAAGATGCCGAGCAGATGTCTCGTGCGCATTTACAACTTGCGTCGCGACCAGGTACCAGGTGGAATGCCGGATTGAGCCCGCACGCTCCGTACACTGCCAGTTTGCAGCTGGTTGAACAGACGGCCAAGCTGTCTGCAGAAACGGACACACCGGTTGCAATGCACTTGGCAGAAAGTCGGGAGGAACTTCAGCTCTTGAGTCAGGGTGATGGTTCGCTGCGTGATCTATTGGAGGAACGGGGCTTTTGGTTTGAGGGAGTCATTCCCAAAAAAACTTCAATACGAGACTATCTGGAGCGTCTTTCTCTGTGTGCCAGATCGTTGGTGATTCACGGAAATTATCTGAATTATGGCGATATCGAGTTTTTAGCACAACGGTCCAGTCGAATGTCTGTGATTTATTGTCCTCGTACCCATGCATTTTTTAGACATGATCGGTATCCACTTCAGGAACTTCTCAAAGCAGGGATATGTGTTGGTTTTGGGACCGATTCTCGTGCATCCAATCCAGATCTAAGTCTTTGGCGAGAATTGCGCAGTGTCGCCAGGTTTCACCCAGGTGTGAGTCCGAAGACGATTTTAGAGATGGCGACCGTCGGCGGTGCGATCGCTCTGGGCCGGTCGACGGAATTTGGGACACTTGAGCCTGGGAAACGAGCAGCTTTGACAATGATTCGGCTGCCGGATCGTGCTGGCCATGACCCGTATGATTTGCTGATGTCCGACGAGGCCCATGTTGAATCAACAGACGGTTGGATGGAAG
>Ga0310124_10002382_pt1 | contig 12916 bp, 11 predicted proteins | sample CB11b_AW_Bot5_MG_FD_203507 | JGI IMG/M metagenome (GOLD analysis project Ga0310124, IMG submission 203507) | Marine microbial communities from Western Arctic Ocean, Canada - CB11b_AW_Bot5 | ecosystem: Environmental > Aquatic > Marine > Oceanic | place: Canada: Western Arctic Ocean | collected...
GCGCGAGTTCGTGCTCACGAATGAGGAGGTGGGATGGATCGGCGGAGCCGCGCTATGGGGCTTCGCGGTGTCGCAGCTCGTATTCGCTCCTCTCGCGGACTCGATCGGCATGCGTGCGCTGCTGCGTATGTCATTCCTGGGACACCTCCTCGGGTCGCTTACGATCATCTTGGCGACTGGGTTCTGGACGCTGTTCGGTGGCGCGCTCATCATCGCCATGGCGAACGGCCTGGTCGAAGCGGCGTGCAATCCGCTGGTGGCGGCGCTGTTCCCCGACAACAAGATCGTGAAGCTGAACCAATTCCACGTCTGGTTTCCCGGCGGGGTGGTGTTGGGCGGTCTCGCGGCTTTCGGGCTCGACGCGGTCGGGGTGGGCGCCTGGCAGGTCAAGATCGGGCTGGTTCTGGTGCCGACGTTCATCTATGGCTGGATGCTGTTGCGCGAGCCGTTCCCGGCCACGGAGGGTGTGCAGGCCGGGGTCGGCATGGGCGAGATGTTCAAGGCGGCGCTCGCCACTCCGTTCATGTGGGTGATGCTCATCGCGATGGCCATGACCGCCTCCGTGGAGCTCGGCCCGAATCGATGGGTTCCGGCGGTGCTCGAATCCGGTGGGATGGCGGGGATCCTCGTGCTCGTCTGGATCAACGGGCTGATGGCGGTTATGCGCTACCGCGCCGGTGACATCGTGCACCGAGTTTCCCCGACCGGCGTGCTGCTGGCCTCCGCGGTGCTCTCGGGATCGGGACTGCTCGCGTTGAGTTACGTAGTGAGCGGCCTGGCCGTTTTCGCGGCAGCGACCGTGTTCGCGCTCGGCGTATGCTACTTCTGGCCCACGATGCTCGGCGTGGTCTCCGAGAGGGTGCCGAAGAGCGGAGCGCTCGGACTCGGACTCATGGGTACGGTGGGCATGGCGACCGTCGGCCTAGTGGCCGCGCCCCAGATGGGCAGGATCGCCGACCGCTACGCACACGACGAGATCCCGGTGGCTGAGGCTGTCACGGTCTTTGAGCGAACGTCCACGGTGCTGGGCAACGACAGTGCCCCGGACGTGCAGGCGGCCGTCACGGCCGCGCAGGAGGTAACCACGTCCTACGGGTCGATGCGCGTCCTGCCCTCGCCGGCTACAGCGAACGCCCTGCGCGCGATCATCGCCTCGGACGCGGACGAGACCCTGGTCGGCGAGGCACAGGCGATCCTGGGGCCGGCGGACAACTACGGTGGTCGCGTCTCGTTCCGGTATATGGTCCCTCTGTGCGGGGTGCTACTGCTCATCTTCAGCGTGCTGTATGCTCGCGACCGAAAGGCGGGTGGCTACAAGGTGGAGAGCCTGGTGGCTTCGGCTTGAGCGTCGAGCTGTTGCGCCGCCGGGCATTCGAAAGGGGCAGGCTCCCGTGACGATCCGTTACGGGATGGTCGGCGGTGGTCCGGGTGCTTTCATCGGTGCGGTGCACCGGATGGCCGCCGCGCTGGATGGCGAGTATCGGCTTCTGGCCGGCTCCTTCTCGTCGGACTTCGACAAGTCGCGTGAGACCGGTGACGAGCTGGGCTTGGCCCCGGGTCGAGTCTACGAGACGTACTCCGAGATGGCGGTGGCCGAGGGCGCGTTGCCTGAAGAGAGTCGGATTCGGGTTGTGTCGATCGTCACACCGAACCATCTGCACTTTCCGGTGGCGCGCGTGTTCCTCGAGCAGGGCATTCACGTCATTTGCGACAAGCCTCTGACCACCACCTTGGAGGATGCCGAGCACCTCTGCCGGCTGGCTGCGGAGCGCGATCTCGTATTCGCAGTCACTCACAATTACACCGGGTATCCGATGGTGAAGGAGGCCCGGGAGCGCGTGGAGGCCGGGTCGCTCGGCCAGATACGGAAAGTCGTGGTCGAGTATTCCCAGGGATGGCTCGCAACGCTGCTCGAGGCCGAAGGACAGAAGCAGGCCGAGTGGCGGGTCGACCCGGAGCGAGGCGGGGTGTCGTCAGTCCTGGGCGACATCGGGTCGCACGCGCACAATCTCGTCCGCTACGTGACCGGTCTCGAGGTGCGGCGGCTCTTCGCCGACCTCGGCACCGTGGTCGAGGGGCGACAGCTCGATGACGACGCTACCGTGTTGCTCGAGTTGGACGACGGCGTCCGGGGGCTGCTGTTCGTGTCCCAGATTTCCACGGGGGAGCGCAACTACCTGCGCCTGCGTGTCTACGGGACGGAGGGCGGACTCGACTGGTCACAGGAGGATCCCAACCGACTGCGACTCGTGGCCCCGAACGGTTCCGAGCATATCCTCTACAGCGCCGCCGGGGAGCTCTCTAAGCGCGCTCAGGCGCACACGCGCCTACCGGGCGGCCATCCGGAGGGCTTCATCGAGGCGTTCGCGAACGTGTACCGCAACGTGGCACGCACGTTGAGCGACGATTTGGAAGGACCGTTCGACAGAGACTTCCCCACGGTGCAGGACGGAGCCCACGGAGTCCACTTCATCCACAAGGCCGTGGAAAGCAATCAGCGAGGTGCGTGGGTCGACGCCGCGTATACACCGCCTTCGGCTGGAGCAGAAGCATGAGTAGGCCCGTCACGTTGTTTACCGGCCAGTGGGCCGACCTTCCGCTTACCGAGCTCGCCGAGAAGGCGGCGGCCTGGGGCTATGATGGCCTCGAGCTCGCGTGCTGGGGCGACCACTTCGACGTCGTTCGCGCGGCGGACGACCCGAGCTATTGCGTGGCCCAGAGGGAGATGTTGCAGTCGCATGGACTCGACGTGTGGGCGATCAGCAATCACCTCGTTGGGCAAGCTGTGTGCGACATCATTGATGCGCGGCACGAGTCGATTTTGCCGGCTCATGTGTGGGGTGACGGCGATCCGGAGGCGGTCCGCCAGCGTGCTGCCGACGAGATGAAGCTGACGGCGCGGGCTGCGGCCAACCTCGGCGTGGACGTCGTAAACGGATTCACCGGTAGCTCGATCTGGCATCTGCTGTATTCTTTCCCGCCAGTATCCGAAGCGATGATCGAAGCCGGATTTCAGGACTTCGCCGACCGCTGGGGCCCGATTCTCGACGTCTTCGACGAAGAAGGTGTTCGCTTCGCCCTCGAGGTGCACCCGACCGAGATCGCGTTCGACGTAGTGACGGCCGAGCGTGCACTGGATGCAGTGGGTCGCCGAGAGGCGTTCGGCTTCAACTACGACCCCAGCCATCTCGCGTACCAGGGCGTAGACCTGGTCGACTTCGTCCTCCGTTTCGCCGAGCGGATCTACCACGTGCACATGAAGGACGTGTGGTGGTCCGACACACCGACGCCGGCAGGCGTCTTCGGCGGCCACTTGCCGTTCGGGCACGCCGACCGTTTCTGGGACTTCCGCTCACTCGGCCGAGGGCATGTGCCGTTCGAAGAGGTCATGCGCGCCTTACACCGGATCGCCTACCGTGGCCCGCTTTCGGTGGAGTGGGAGGACTCGGGAATGGATCGAGAGCACGGCGCGGAAGAGGCGTGTGATTTTGTGCACTCGATCGACTTCCCCACGTCCTCCACCGACTTCGACGCCGCGTTTTCGGACGGCTGATCCGCCAAACCGCCGCTCAGTAGCGCGCTAAGCGTCCAACGCCCGTCTCATCAACGTGATGTCCTGGTCGAAGGACTCCGGAGCGAGCGGCCCGAACGAGAAGCGGAAGAAGCTTCGCAGGGCAGAATCGTCGCCGCGCCGTGCCATGTCGCAGTCGGTCCCTTCGAGAACCGCGGCGCCCATTGGGAAGAGCCGTTCGTTGAGCTGGGCCGCGGTCAGCCCGTTGGTGAGCCGGCACCAGTGGTAGAACCCTCCCGACCCCGAGAAGAGGTCGAGGCCCAGCTGCTCGAACGCTTCTCCGTACCGGTCACGCTGGCTCTTGTAGAACGTGGGTACCGCGCAGCGAGCCAACTCGATGCGCTGTTCACCGAACAACTCCAACGCGAAGCACTGGGACGGATGCGATACGCCGCCCATGCCGAACGAGGAGAAGTTGCTCAGCGTCTGGACATGCTCACGCGAGCCGATAATCCAGCCGATGCGGATGCCCGGGGCCTGGAGACCCTTCGTCGCCGCCCCGACGACCAGCATGTCGGACTCATCGATGTTCTCCACGTATTGCAGCGCGCTCACCGGAGGCTCGTGGAAGAGCTCATAGGCTTCGTCGACGAGCAGGCCGCATCGGCCTGAACACGCGGCCTTCACGAGTCGTTCCAGCTCTTCGCCGCTACGTGTTACACCGGTTGGGTTGCAAGGATTGCTCAGCAGCACGAGTGAGCTGGTGGCGTCGTCGATGTAGTCGTCGATTGAGGGCGCAAAGCCGTTCTCGACGCCGCTCTCCACCAGCGTATAGGCGCGCCCCAACCGCTCCAGGATGTCGTAGTACGGCGTGTACTCGGTCGACGCGACCCGCACGGTGATGTCGGGGTCGAGGAAGAGCAGAGACGCCACGATCGCTGGGCGCCCACCCGCGAACACCATGACGTTCTCCGGTGCAAGCCGGCTGCCGTACGCACGGTTGTAGTAGCGCGCGATCGCTTCCCGCAGCGATGGCAGTCCCCACGCTTTGGGATATTTCAGATGGTCCGCAGAGACGTGCACGTTCGAGGGCAGCTCCGGGCCACCCGGGAGCTTGACCGTACGAGGGAAGCCCTGGCTCCAAGGATGGGTACCGGGCTCTCCCATATAGGTCCCAAAAACGTCCAGGAACGCGTAAAGGGTCTCGTAGATGCCCATGGGACGCACGAAGCTGAGCAGTGACATGACTCGGGGGCTGGGGTAATTACCGGCGGAATCTCATAAGGGTAGGCTCCCTCCACAATCGAGCCGCTGGGAGGGATGACTCGTTCGGACTCTGATTCCATCGCCGCTGAGTAGCGTGCGCTGTGCCGCGCTTCTTGCCGGCGCGCTGGCGGTTGTTGTGTACGCCAACTCGTTGGTGAACCGGTTCGCGTACGACGACGCGCGCATCATCCTCGACAACACCGAACTACACTCGCTCGCCACCCTGCCTGGCGCGGTCTTCAAGCCGTACTGGCACGGCAACGACGGAGAAAGGGCCCAGATCGACTCGCTCGCCGCCCAGTTGACGACGCAGGACTCGATCGGAGCAGGAGTCGATTAGGTGGCCCGGCCGGCGGCGCGGCGGCCCACTAATCCAGTTGTGAGAACACTTGTTGCAGCGAGTCGCGGATGGAATTGTGCTCCACGATGACACTCCTGCACGACGCGTCCGCGGCGCGTAGTTGGCGCTCGCGTGCTCCCCGCGCCTCGACCGAGTCGTTGTACGCGGTGAAGGTTTCTAGGTAGGCCGGGTACTGCTCCAGCGCGACGCCGCGGGTGTCGAGGGCCTCGAAGCTGTCGACACGAGCACGCATCGAGTCCAGCCGTGCATCGAACGCGCGCAGTTGGTTTTCACTGCTGGCGGTCGAGCGCTGACAGCGGTCAGCGGTGATTCGTGCCCGATAGAGATCGTCCCGCAGTCCAGCGACCTCGTCCCTGATGTTCTGCTGCTTGAGGATGCGTTGTCCACCGGTGTACACGATCGTGATGGTGCCGAGTGCGAGTCCGACGCCGAGAACGACCTTCACGGCTTGCTTCACGGTCGCACACCAGGCGCGTTCATCACTGCCCCGACACGATGAAGCTGAACATCATGCCTGCGTTCAGGTGCTCGGCGATATGGCAGTGGAGCATCCACTCGCCGGGGTTGGACATCTCGACCAGAATGTCCATGGTCGAACCGACCGGCACGATCGCCGTGTCCTTCCAGACCAGGTTCTGGCTTTCGACCCCGTCCATCGAGAGCACGAGAAAGCGCTGTCCGTGGATGTGGATGGGGTGGTGCATCGGGTGAAAAGAGTCGGGCGTATTGAAGACACGGATCTTCACCACGTCACCCACGTCAAAATGCCAGCGGATGTCGCCGTTTTCGGCGCCGGTGTCGCGATCCCGCAATAACCAGGTCACCTGTGCGCCAGTGGACAGCCAATTCATCATCGGCATGCCGTCGTTCCACTCGATGGGCGGATAGAAGAGGGTGTCGGCCTCCATGGCCAGCACGATCGACGGTGGTAGGTCGCGGACCCTGAGCGTCGTCTCCAACTCGTGGTCGGGCTCCTTGCCGAAGAACGGTCGGAAACGTTCGATGTCGGAGATCACTTCGCGGTGTTCGCGCAGCGTCTCGAAGGCTTCGGAGATCTCGGGGTCCGCAGCTTCTTCCGACACCGACACCATCGAAAGTGTATCGATCTGCGGGTAGAACTCGCCCCTGAAGTGGTTGATCGCCTGGATGGTATTGGAGATTGCTACCTCGCCGGCTTCTTCGAAGCGCACGTCCACCACGTACCTTTCCGCGGGAGCGATGACCACCGAGTTAATCCACATCTCTCGTTCGTACCTGCCCACGTCGGATGCGACGATCTTCAGTGGGTTCCCACCGAAGGTGACGTTGAACGTTCGTGAGTTTGCGACGTTGGTGAGGAAGAAACGGACGACCTCGCCTCGCTGAACGGACAGGCGGTGATCGGTCTCTCCGTTCACCATCATGACGTTGCCCAGACGCCCCATGAGCGCGTGCGTCGCAGCGCTCTCACCCCAGGGGATCAGACCGTGCTCGTCCATCAGGATGTCATCCAGAACGAAGACCTCTTCCCGGTGGGCCGGACCGTAGTAGTCAGGATCGCTCGAGGTGACGAGCAGATTGCCGAACAGTCCGAGATCCTGCTGCACGTCCTCGCGTACGTGCGGATGGTACCAGAACATTCCGGAGTCGGGGAGCTTCACTTGATACGTGAAGCTCTCGCCGCGCTGAATGGCTGGTTGTGTGACTCCAGGGACCCCGTCGAATCGATTGTCGATTCGGATTCCGTGCCAATGAATCGTGGTCGGCAGCTGAATCCTGTTCGTCACCCTTACGATGATGGTGGCGTCCTTGGTGGCCCGGATCAGGGGGCCGGGATATTGGCCATTGTAGCCGAACATCACCAACTCGTGACCCTCGATGGTGCGGCGTACCATCGACACGGAGATGTCGAGTGTGTCCCCGTCCGACATTGTTACGACTTGGGAGGGCCGCGCCTCCGGGAGCGCGGAAGCGTCCACGCCGGTGCCCGGAACGAACGGACCTACCATCGGTACAGCGCCTTCGAGACCCGGCAGCACAGGCATGTTCGTGCCCATGGGCACCATTCTCCACCCGTCACCCACCGTGCTCGTGTCCGAGGCGTGCTGGGCGGTGAGCGAGCCCGGAAGAGTCGCGATCCACGCATATACCAGCCAAGTTGCTGCGATGCGCCTCATCGGGATGTGCTTCTCCGGTGTGCCAGCGGGTTGGTGAACGGAAGTCGGTAACCGCTCGGTGCCTTGCTCGAGCAGCTCGGAAGGTCTTGGGTGGGCCGCGGCCCGGCAAGGCGATTCTGAAAGGTTATGAGATGACGGACGAGATGGAAAACGGGGCCAACGAACGGACAACGTCACGGTTGCTGCCGGTCCTGCTCCTGTTGTTCATGGGCAGCGGATGTGCCGCGCTCATCTACGAGATCGTCTGGTTCCAGATGCTGCAGCTCGTCATCGGGTCGACCGGAGTGTCGCTAGGCGTGCTGCTGGGATCCTTCATGGGCGGCATGTGTCTGGGCAGTCTGGCGTTGTCGCGGTATGTGCCCGCGGATCAGCACCCCCTGCGTGTGTACGCTGTGCTCGAGCTCGCGATCGGCGCACTGGGCCTCGTCCTTTTGGGGTTGATCCCACTCGTCGGGGGCGCCTACGTCAGCGTCGCGCCGAGTGGCCTGGGGAGCTTGCTGTTCCGCGCGGTATTAGCCGGTCTTCTGCTCATCCCGCCCACCGTTCTCATGGGCGCGACGCTGCCGGCGATCTCGCGCTACGTGACCGCGACCCCGGTGGGGGTGTCATGGATGGGCTTCTTTTACGGCGGCAACATCGCTGGTGCCGTGCTCGGGTGCTTGCTCGCTGGATTCTATCTGCTGCGCGAGTTCGACATCGTCGTGGCCACGTTGGTTGCCCTCTGCCTCAACGTGGCTGTCGCTGCGCTCGCGGCCGTGCTGTCTCGGTACGCTGAGCACGAGGCGAACGAAGCCTCCGGGGATGAAGCCGTCCCGGTGTTCGCGACGAGACACCGTACCGTGCTGTTGGCGATCGGGCTCTCGGGGCTCACGGCGTTGGGAGCGGAGGTGGTTTGGACTCGGCTGATGGGGCTGATGCTGGGTGCGACCACTTATACGTTCTCCATCATCTTGGCGGTGTTTTTGGCTGCTCTTGGCGTTGGAAGCGTCGCGGGCTCCTACGTGTCGCGCGTGTCTCCCAATCCGCGGACTGCGTTCGCGCTGTGCCAGGTCGGCGTATTCTTCGGGGTTGCTTGGACGGCATGGGCCATCGCCGCCCAACTACCCTACTGGCCCATCAACCCCTCTATCGCTCAAGGCGCGGTACCGGTCTTTCAGCTTGATCTGGCCCGGGCGGTGTGGGCGCTGATCCCGGCACCGCTCTTCTGGGGCGCCAGCTTCCCGCTGGCGGTCGCGTCGGTCGCCGACGAAGGACAGGACCCGGGCGAGCTGATGGGAGGCGTCTATGCGTCGAATACGGTCGGCGCCATCGTGGGGGCGCTCGCCTTTGGCGTGGTTCTCATCCCTTGGATGGGGACCCAGAACGCACAGCGGCTGCTGATGGGGCTGGCCGCCATAGCGGCGTTGATTTTGATCGCTCCGCGCTTCCTCGACTCCGACCGGAGGCGAGCGAGTCTCGTAGTGGCCGTGCAGCTGGTAGTCGCTGTGGTCGCCATCCTAGCGTCGCTCGTGCCGCTCGTGCCGCCGATCCCCCCCGTCCTGGTTGCGTACGGACGCTACGCGCCCACGTACGACCCGCCCAACACGCTTTACCTCGGGGAGGGTCAGAACTCCTCCATCGCGGTGACAGAGCTCGACAACGGTGTTCGAAACTTCCACGTGGGAGGGAAGGTCGTAGCCTCGACGGAGCCCCAGGACATGCGGTTGCAGGGCATGCTGGGTCACCTCACGGCGCTGCTTCACGAGGACCCCAAGACGGTCCTCATCGTCGGCTTCGGTGCCGGGGTGACCGCAGGAACCTTCATCGCCTATCCGGGCATCGAGCGAATCGTGATCTGTGAGATCGAGCCCCTCATCACGGAGGAGGCGTCGAGCTATTTCACCGGGGTCAACAACGACGTCCTGTCCGATCCTCGGGTCGAGGTCGTGCACGACGACGCGCGTCACTTCCTTCTCACGACGGACGAGACCTTCGACCTCATCACCTCGGACCCCATCCACCCGTGGATGAAGGGAGCGGCGGCGCTTTATAGCGCGGAGTACTTCGATTTGGCCAGGCAGCACCTGAATCCAGGTGGTGTGATCACCCAATGGGTCCCGTTGTACGAGACCAATGTGGCGGCTGTGAAAAGCGAGTTGGCGACGTTCTTCGAGGCATTTCCTGACGGCACCGTGTGGGGCAACACGTACGACGGCGCCGGTTATGACGTCGTGCTCGCCGCGAAGGATGGCGGAGTTTTGGTCGATGTCGACCAATTCGTTGATCGGCTGCAAGACCCCGAAAACGCGGAGGTCGCGATGTCGCTCGGCCAAGCCGGATTCCCGCGTGCGCTCGACCTGCTCACGACATACGCCGCAGGCGCCAACGACCTGGCTCCTTGGCTCGAGGACGCTGTTGTGAATCGGGACAAGAACCTGCGTTTGATGTACTTAGCCGGGCTGGGACTGAACGAGTACATCGCCGGGGATATCTTCGCGGAGCTGCTAGAGTACCGGCGATTCCCGGATGAATTGTTCACGGGTTCCTTCGGAAGGGTCGAGGTGCTGAAGCAGATCATGCGCTACTGAGGTTTTTCAGGCGGCCTGAAAGATTCCTAGTTGCCGTACCCGTACGCAGCGCAGTTCTCCTGCTGCAGCGGACCATGACCGACCATCGTGTGCATCATTCCGCTGCGTGACGCGCCACGGAAGACGATCGGGCCGGTCCACATGGTCTGGTCCGGGTCATCGGAGGACTCGAGCGTGACGACCACGATGAACTTGTTCCAGCTTACCGAGCCTGAGGCCTGGAGGTCGTCGTCGAGCGTGCTCATGCGCACGACTCGGTCGATCTCTCGCGTCGTGACCCAGGCGACGAGATGCCCCTGGCGCGGCGTGTTCATGCGCGCCAGCGTGACTTTCAGGTCGTACTCGTAACTGCCGTCTGCGGTGAGCGCGACAGAGAACGGTGACGCGATGGGGAGCGATACCTCCGCGGTGGCCAACGCGAAGCCCGTTCCTGGGATATTCTTGGTCGTGACCAGCTCGAAGGCGTAGTACGCTGGACCCTCCACCGCACAGGGATCCGGCAGGCCGGACCACGCGGGTGTGGCCGCAGGCCATACGGTGGTGAACAGCGTCAGTAGGGTGGGAATCACGGTATCGTTGCTCGGGGGTGGCCCCATCGAGTCTACATGGCCCAATTGTGAGCCTAGCCGGCGCTCGCCGCGCCGACAACCTTTTTGTTCGTAACCGGAAGAGGGGAACGATGGTCCGTAACATTGGTGCTGTCATCGCGGGCTTCCTGGTCGTCGGCCAGCTCGTGGCCTACCCGGCGGTGTGGTTTGCCGTAACCAGGCTTCTCGGCGACGAGGCGAAGGCCGGTACGTCGTGAGCGACTCCCCACACCGATCCGTGCAGGCCGAGGGCCTGCCCGCACCGATCGGCCCGTACTCCCCTGGCATGGTCTTCGACCGGCTGGTCATCGTGTCGGGCCAGGGTGCTACCGATCCCGCGACGGGCGAGCTCGCCGGCCCGGACGTGGAGTCCCAGACCCACCAGGTCTTTCGGAACATGCAAGCGATCCTCGAAGCCGCAGGGTCGGATCTCTCGCGGGTGCTCCGCTGTGGTGTCTTTTTGGTAGACCTGCGCGACTTCGAGAAAATGAACCGGTTTACGCAGAAGTATTCGGAGAGCACCGGCCCGCGCGCACGACCGTCCAGGTCGCATCGCTGCCCGATCCGGGCCTCAGGGTGGAGATCGACGCGATCGCGTATCGCGACTAGCGCGGGAAGCGTTGCTAGCTGATCGGCCGTTTCACCACGGGATTATCCCAGTCCTGCGCCGACGAGATGTTGGGCAGGCCCCAGTCTTCTCCGTTCCACCCCTGGAATCCGTCCATCCTCATGGTCCAGAGTCCGGTCGACATGTCGCTGATGACGATCAGGCCGTCCGCGTTGCGCACGTCGATCCCGAACGCCCCGTTGAACTGAGAGTATTGTTCGGTGTTGGCAGGGCCGACGTAGGTGTCGTAATAGCCCACTGTCACTGGGTTGAGCGGGTCCTGCAGATTGAAGATCTGCAGCCCATCGAGGTAGCCCGACACGAAGACGTAGGGCCAACGCACCTCGTGGTTGTGTACCAGGTGCCGCCAGTCGGCGGTGAATGCCGAGATGGGGTTGCGAATGTTGTTGCTACCCCCCTCGAGTGCGGGCTGCAGGTCGAAGATGCGCAGCGGCGCGTATTGGTATTCGGTCTCGGCGATGACGTAGCGGCCGTCCGGGCTCGGCGTGAACGTGTGGCCGTAGTTGACCCCGCTAATGCCCGTGAGCGTGATGCGGAGCTCAGGCGCCTCGATGGACGAGACGTCGTAGATGTAATATCCGCCCGTGCCGCCACCGTAGAAGCGGTCCTCACCAGTATCAGGATGGTAGCCGACGTAGAAGTCGTGGTAGCCGCGGCCGCCTCCGCTGCCGAGTGAGCCCTCGGGCACCGGCACCATGCCGACGCGCGCGTTCGCCAGGTCACCGTCCACCACCATGCCGAGATCGTAGATCAGCGCACCCGGGGCACGCGCCGTGGTGAAGAGGTAGATGCGGTCGTTGGAGTGCTTGTAGATGAAGATGTTGTGGAAACCCCCAGGCATCTCGGGCTCGCGAATGCGAGCCACTTCGCGGACCGTCGATGGATCGGGAAGGCCGGTCACGTCGAGGATCACCGCGCCGAGGTCATTGTCCGGACCGCCTCCCCCGAACTGCAGCGACTGCACCAGGTAATAACGGTCGTTCCACTTGAAGTGCTTCACGTCCATGCCGCCGGTTCGCTGGTGGAGGTCCTGGTTCTCGATCCGCCACTCGTAAAGCAGCTGCGGGTTTTCCGGGTCCTCGATGCTGATGATGTCGGTGCCCTTGGGCCCATCGTCGCCGTAGACCATGCGCGCGATGTACACGAACGGACGGTCCAACTCCTGCTCCATGTCCATGTCGGCGACTGAGAGGCGGGGGCCGAGCGGGAGGTGTCCGAGCACGTCCACGTTGTCGCTGCCACGCTTCAGCGGCGACCAGGGCACATCCTGCGCCGCCAACGGCGCGGCGAAAGCAAACGAGAGAACGCAGAGCAGCAGGCGCTTCAATGACATATCGGCCTCAGATGACGGAAGTTCTTGGAACCGGGAAAGGTGACGGCCAAAGGCTGGTGGTGGCAACCATCGACTACCGCCGCTCCTGCCACCACTCGTCCTTGAGGATGGAGACCGATCGCTCGAACATCTTGTCGCCGATGGTCATCACGACGCGATACTCGCCGACAGGTGCTTCACTGAATTCGTAGCGGATACGGTCTTCGGCCGAGATCCCACTGTTGCCGCGACCGCGACCACCACCCCGCCCGCCACGACCACCACCTGAACGCGCGCTCTCCTGCTCTTCCGCGGTGCGTTCGATGCGCTTCTGCATGTTCCAAGCGACCCGGTGCAGACCGGCTTCACCCTCGCCCTCGATTTCGTAGATCGGGAACCGTCCCTGGTATACGGTGAAGGTGATGTCGTCGTCGACATCGTCGGACAGGTAATAGTAGAGGGTGACCGCGAGCGTATCGCTCTCGCCCTCGAAGTTCGACGAACCGTAGTTGGTGAAGTCGGGCGCGA
>Ga0310124_10002384_pt1 | contig 12913 bp, 12 predicted proteins | sample CB11b_AW_Bot5_MG_FD_203507 | JGI IMG/M metagenome (GOLD analysis project Ga0310124, IMG submission 203507) | Marine microbial communities from Western Arctic Ocean, Canada - CB11b_AW_Bot5 | ecosystem: Environmental > Aquatic > Marine > Oceanic | place: Canada: Western Arctic Ocean | collected...
TGTTGGCGCAATTGGCGTGGGGTCCAAGTAAGGACTCAGACCCCACGCTTCAGTTTGCGGTAGACGCCTCGCCCTCGAGGCGTTTCAGGTCAATTGTCTTCAAATAGTCCTGCAGGGCCCGCCCATCTGATGGCAGGTCGAGGACATCTGAAAACGGCCACATGTCGCTCTGCAGAAACTGCAGGGCACTCTCCTTGTCCTTGTCGTGGGAGGCCGGACCAGAGGACAGGTCTTTGATGGCTTGCAGAATGACGGCAGCGGCCAAGCGCCGATGGCCGTCGAATTGTGAGCGGTAGGCGGACTTGCGTTCCTTGGCCATAACTCTCGTATCGGATCGGCTGATAGTTGTATTCGAAGTTGAATAAGCTAACCATTGGAAGGACGTCCCGACAGGATAAAATGATCCCCGAACCCCGATCGAAGCTTGTTCCAACGCCTGCTCCAACTGCCCAACCTACCCAAAAACAGTGGGTTAACCGCTCTCCGGGCCGCTAGACAAAGAGTCCCACCACGCACCCGGTGAGCATCGTCGCCAGCGTTCCGCCAAGGATGGACCGCATACCCAGACTTGCCAGGTCGCCTCGACGGTCAGGCGCGATGCTGCCGATACCTCCAATCATGATGGCAACGGAGCCGAAGTTGGCGAAACCACACATGGCGTAGACGGTGATCAGGAAGGCGCGATCGCTGAGCCCGGGTGCAGCGGAACGCATGCGGGCAGACAGGTCCAGATAGGCGACGAATTCATTTAGGATCGTCTTGACCCCCATCAATTCGCCGATGATCCCCGCCTCAGACCAGGACACGCCCATCAGCCAGCAGGGCAGCCGGAACAACCAGCCCACCACCCACTGCAGCGTCCAGGTCCCGGTGCTTCCCAATTGTGCACCGACCCAACCCAGGGTCGTATTGACGAGCGCGACAAGACCGATGAAGGCGATCAGCATCGCCAGGATATTGATGAACAAGCTCATGCCCTCGGAGGCACCGCGGGCGGCTGCATCGAGACCGTTGAGGGTTTCTTCGGCCTCCAGTTCGATGTCGGTCCCGGAGGTCTGTGGTTGCTCCGTCTCCGGCAACATCAACTTGGCGACGGCGATCGCCGCCGGCGCGCTGATCAAGGAGGCGGTGAACAAGTGCCCAGCAATCTCGGGATGTGCAGCCGACAACATCGAGGCGTATACGACCATCACCGTGCCAGCGATGGTCGCCATACCCGCCACCATCAAGCAGAACAGTTCACTGCGTGTCATCCGAGATACATACGGCCGTATCAGCAGCGGCGCTTCGGTCATGCCGAGCAACACATTCGATGCGACACCGACGCTCTCGGCGCCACTGATTCCGAAGATGCGCTGCATGAATCGACTCAGTCGGGCGATCACCCACGGCAGGATCCCGTAGTGATAGAGAATGCGCGACAGGGAAGCGACGAAGATGATGACAGCGGCGATCTCGAGGGCGATAATCGGTCCGTAAGTGGAGATGAACTCGGGGTTGCTGACGCCGATAAAGAGCAACGACTGACCGGCCTTCTGCGAGGTCGCCTGCAACAATGTGGTCAGTGCGCCGACAATGCCGAAGATGTGGGTCCGCAGACCGGTCAACAGCAGACAGGCGGTAAGACTCAGTTGCAATCCGGTGGCGACACCGATGATGCGCCACGGGATTTTACCCTGCCGTGTACCCGCCGCCCAAGCGATGCCCAGCAGGATGACATAACCGCAGGTGCTGTGTAGCATGTCCATCTGTTCATCCTCTGCTGGGTGTCAAACCAATCGGTGTCAGACCAAGCGCGGCCAGCGTCCGCTGCACGAGATCATGAATGGCGCCGTCCGTCGACAGGCGCTGGGCTCCCGGCCACACCGGTGTCGCCGTGAGGCGGGCGGCGAAGGCTTCAAACCACGGGCTCTCCGCCCGTGACCCACGGCGACGCATGCGGCTCTGCCAGGTGCTGACGGTGGGAGCGTCGAGGTGGAGTACATCGAAGGTTGCTGGTGCGATAGCTGCCGCCAGCCGTGGCCAGAGATCGAAGTCGGCCAGTTCGGGTCCCCAACCGCCGCTGAGCAACACCGTGCGCCGGCCTACCAGGTTGGCGCAGGCACTGGTGACGGCTCCACCATACTCGAGAGGACGCAATCGTTGCCAGTAGTGGGGGTGTCCGTATGCCTCTGACTCGTCGAGTCCCTGTTGGCGCGCCGCCTCCAGGACGAACCCGCCCGCAGTCCAGTCCTTGTCGATACAGACCACCTGGGGCAGCAATCGCAGCAGCTGCTGGGCGAGGGTGGATTTGCCACTGCCGGGGGGGCCGGCAAGGATGACGAGGCGGGCCTCCGGGTCCCCAACCTGGGCCGCGGCGAGGACGGCGTTCACCGTCGGTCCGGCATCATGCACTGACTCGGCGTAGCCACCACCCAGGGAGCCGGTCACGCCGAGGGTGCGCCGCGGTCCTGAGGCTCCCAACCCACCAGGCCTTTGCCGCTGGACAGGTCCCACTTCTTTTCCCCGCCCTGAGAGGCGCCGTAGATGATGGCAAACTGGGAGGTCGGGTCCTGCAGGCAGCAGGCTGTGAGATCGGCCATGTCACGACTGGAAAGCCAGCGATTCTGTCCCGGCTCGTATTTTCTGTTGACCTCATCCGTATTGGGGAAATTGGCGATGCGGACACAATAACAGGCGATACCATACCGATCGTAGTAGAAGCGGCCCATGGCCTCCCCATAGGCCTTGCTGACACCATACATGCTGTCCGGGCGGACCGGCAGTCCGGGAGAGGAGATCGCCCCTTCGTTCTCATAAAAGCCGGTTACATGATTGGTACTGGCGAACACGACCTTTTTCACCTTGTTGATGCGGGCCGACTCGAAGACGTTGTAGGTGCCTTTTAGATTCGTGTCGAAGATCTGCTGATTGTAGAGTGTTCTTGGCGTGCCCCGACCGGAGACTGCGATCCCCAGATGGACGATGGCGTCGACCCCCTCCCCGGCTTCGATCATACACTCAAAGTTGGCCAGATCAGCAACGACGACCTGGTCACCTTGTTCCACCTCGGGAACATTGCGGTGGAAGAGCAGACGGAAGTCGTAGCGGTCGCGCAGGTAACGGCGCAAGGCGCTGCCTACCATACCGGCGGCGCCGGTGATCAGAATTCGTTGACGGGAGCTCATTTATCTCTCGGGGTTTGGGGAACCGGTCGGCGCCGGGCCAGTATCATGTCGACGACGCCGAACAGGCCGACGACGGTCAGGGCGCTGGCCAGAAGCCATGCGGCAGCGCCAGGTTCGGCGCTGGTGGCGGCGACACAGGGAATGGCGACGAGGGCTGTCAGTCCATAGAGTACAAGCACGGCCTGGGTGCGGTCCAGACCAGCCGCCACAAGACGATGGCTGACATGGTTGGTGTCTCCCGCCCATGGAGCGAGTCCGCGTCGCAGGCGCAGGCCGACAACGGTGACCAAGTCATACAGCGGAACGCCGAAGACAGCCAGCGGCAGGAACTGATACGGGAATACACCGGAGATCGTCGTCAGGCGTTCGGCGAGCAGGATGGACAGGGCGCCCCCGAGAAATCCGAGAAATAGTCCGCCCGCGTCCCCCATGAAGATCGAGGCACCGGGGAAGTTGAAGCGCAGGAAACCGACACAGGCACCGACCACGACGAGACAGAGGACTGCGGCGGGGAGGTGAATGGTGACGAGGGCGATGGTGCCAGATGTGCCCATGGTGATCGCCGCCAGTCCGGCGGACAGGCCATTCATATTGTCGAGAAAATTGAAGGCGTTGGTCAGGGCGACAAGCCACAGGACACTGACGCCGATACCCACGATTTCCGGTCCGCCGACAAGACTGAGTCGAAATCCGGGGACAGTGCCCACGAGCAGGCCGGCGAGCAGGAGTTGCACGCCGAGGCGCAGTCCCGCCGGCAGGGCGCGCCGATCGTCGGCCAGACCGAGAAGTCCCAGTACCGAAGCGGCAGCGACGACGACCAGGACCTGGCTGACCTGAACCACCGTGGGACTCCAGGCCTCGAGTGGAAAAAAGAGATACGGTGCCCACGGGCTGAGCGCGCCATCATGGAACAACCGGGGTCGCGACTCTGCAAGCCAGACCACCATGGCGCCAAGAGGCATCACGACACCGACCCAGATCGCCAGACCACCGCCATACGGTGTCGGCAGGCTATGCGTTTTGTACGCACCGGCCCCCGGGTCATCGACGAGACCGACGAGGGGTGCCAGTCGCCTCACGAGGGGGACTGCTATCGATGTCAGCAGCAGGGCGAGGACCAGGAGGCCAGACATTACCAGAGAGAGGGTCACTAGGTTAATTTATGCACTAACACTGCGAGCATAACAATGGGCTGTCATGGATTGTTTGCCACAGGATAAATCCGAAGAAGGAGAAGAGGGATGCTGGCCATCGATGGGGGGAAACCGGTACGCACCGAACCGCTGCCGAAACGAGCGCTGTTCGGCGAAGCGGAGAAGGCGGCTGCCATGGGGTTGTTCGATGACGCCATCGAGTCCGGGAACGCTATCGGCTACGGTGGACCGGAGGAAGCGGCGTATGAAGCAGCGGTGGTAGATTTTCACGGTGGGGGATTTGCCGATCTGGTTAATTCCGGGACGAGTGCTGTCTATGTCGCCCTCGGTGGACTCGAACTGGAGCCCGCTGGCGAGGTCGTGGTGCCGCCCATTACGGATCCGGGGGGCGTGATGCCCGTGGCACTGTTGAACCAGGTGCCCGTGGTGGCGGATGCGGCGAGGGGGACATTCAACGCCGGAGCTGAGCAGATTGCGGCGGTGCTGACGCCGCACACGCGAGCGATTCTCGTCGCTCACATCGCTGGTGAGCCCGCAGATATGGATCCGATCCTCGAGTTGGCGCGGAGTCGCGATCTGCCCGTCATCGAGGACTGTGCCCAGGCACACGGGGCTCGTTATGGGGGGCGTCTGGTGGGCACACTCGGCAAGGTGGCCGCATTTTCGACGATGAGTGGCAAACATCACGCCACCGGTCCTCAGGGGGGTGTAGTGTTCAGCACCGATGAGCAGGTGGGCTGGCGCTGCAAGCGTTTTGCTGATCGCGGCAAACCACTCGGCCTTACAGGCGGCACGTATGTGCGCGCCGGGCTGAATCTGAATGGCAACGAACTTGCCGCCGCCGTGGGGCGGGTGCAGTTGGCGCGGCTGCCAGAGATCATCGCCAGTCGACGTCGAGTGGCCATGGCGATCGCTGCAGGCCTCGACGCAGCTTCGGCGGTGCGCCTCGGTCGCGAGTTGCCGAATACGGAAGGGGTCTACTGGTTTCTGCGGGTACATGTCGATGCACAGCGACTCACCGTCGACAAGGACGGCTTTGCCGCCGCCGTGGCCGCCGAAGGCATCCCCACCAATCCCAGCTATCGGCACCTGCCTGCCGAGGCGGATTGGTTCCGGCGCCGGCGGGTGTTTCCGCCTAGTGATTACCCCTGGGGTTTGCCCGATTATCAGGGAGACCGGCAGGCGACATTTTCTTGCCCGCTCGCGGTGGAGGCCGTGGAGAGTCACTTTCTGTTGCATATCCACGAGAATTTCGGTGCTGGCGAAGTGGCTGATATCGTGGCGGCACTGCGCAAGGTGGAAAGTGCCTACTCAGAGGAGAGCACAACGTGAAAATTGTTGTTTTCGGTGGCGCCGGTTGGCTGGGCCGCGCGACGTTGTCCAACCTGGAGGCCAATGGCCATCAGGTACGCGCTTTCGATCATACACCCGAAGCGTGGGCGGCTTGGGGGGACGTGGATGGTGCCTGGGAAGGGGAGCGTATGTATGGCGACATCGTTGACTACGCCCAGGTGGAAGATGCCGTCGCCGGCTGCGACGCCGTGATCCACGTGGCGGTCTGGTTTCCAAAGGGAGGGGAACAGGACCGCACGGACGAGACGGCTTTTCTCGTTAACCTGAAGGGGTTGTGGAATGTCCTCGAGGTGTCGAGAATGGCCGGGGTACAGCGTGTCGTGCACATCGGCTCCTGTCAGACCGTGCATTCCCAGGGCGAGTTCTTCTCCGCCGATGTGCGCCGGCCGGATGCCTCACTCTACGCCGTGACCAAGCGGTTGCAGGAAGAGATGTGCCGACAATACTGGGACGCCTTTCAATTTCCCCTCATCGTCCTGCGACCGGATTACATCGTCGACACCCGAATCGGCCTTGGACGTCAGAAAGAGAGTCTGGGCCCCGATGGACACCGCGCCGGCACGGGTTGGGTCTGTCGACACGACCTGGCAGAGGCCTGTCGTCTCGCCGCTGAGGCGGGACCGGAGATCGGTTTCGACATCTTTCACATCGTCGGTACGCCGGAGGCGGCCCAGAGCTGCAATGTGGAACGATCTCGCTCGGTCCTGGGACTCCAGTATCGGGGGGATATCGAACAGTATCGATAACGACGCCAAAGGGCTCGATAATCGCGGATATCGGGCTGTTTTTCGGCTTTGACTCCCTCTGGGAGCGCCAGTATCTTACGAAAGCTCACGGTGAATAACTTCAGTAAAACCAGAAAGGTAGGACGTCTTTGACGCCTTCCCTCAGGACGCTGGCCGTCGCCGTCACCGTCCTTTGCGCCGGTGCCGTCTATGGCCAGGCGCGCACGATCCACACCGACCATTATTACATCACCTACGTGCCCGGAACCGAAGGCACCGCCCGGCGCGTCGCCGAGGTGGCTGAGGAGATTTTTCCGCACCTGGCGGCTGCCTTCCAGTACTATGACGAGTTCGCACCGATTCACATCCGCGTGCGCGATGACTCCGACTTCGGTAATGGCTCCGCCTCCGACTATACCAACGAAGTCAACATCTGGGCGTCCAACCTCGACTGGGAAATCCGTGGGGACCACGAGTGGATTCGAAATGTCCTCACCCACGAGATCGCCCACGTCATCACCCTGGACAAGGCGAGCAAGAAGTGGCCCTTCCGCTACGCCTTGCTGCAGGTGAGTCGCTTCGATTCGAATCCGGACATCAGTTTCGATCTGCCCCTCTACTATCAGAATACGCCCACGTGGTGGGTGGAGGGGATCGCCCAGATGGGGCCGTATGCTCTGGGCTGGGATACTTGGGACTCGCATCGCGACATGGTGCTTCGCATGGCCGTCCTCGAGGACGACATGCACTCCTACGGCGAGATGGGGTCGTTGAGCAACCGCACCGGTGGTTACTACGGCGAGATGGTCTACAACCAGGGCTTTGGGCTACTCGTTTTTATCGCCGATCAGTATGGCCGGGACAAGGTTAACGAGCTGCAGGAGCATATCGGCTTGCTCAGCTTTGAAGTCGCCATTCGTCGGGTCCTTGGCGTCACCGCCGATCAGCTCTACAAAGATTGGGTCCGGTATCTCGACGAACAGTACTCGCAGCAGGTTTCCGAGATTCGTGCGGGCGGTTTCCACGAAGGCCAGAATCTCGGCAAGGCCGTCAACGGTGGCACCCTCGACTACCACCCCGCGTGGTCACCGGATGGCACGAAGCTGGCTTTTATCTCGAGTGAGGATCGCGATTACCGTATTCCACATCTCGTCATTCATGACTTCGAGACGGGGCGCAATACCTCTCTTGACGGATACGTAGACACCCGCGTTTCGTGGTCGCCAGATAGTCGCAAGGTCTATTTCCTGCGCAATCGACGGTCCAAGAGTGAGCTCGCCTTCTACGACCTGGAGACCAAGAAAGAGCACTTTCTCAGCGCCGGTCTACGGGCTCGCGATCCGCACGTCTCCACCGATGGTCGGCGCATCGTCTTTGCCAGACTCAACGACGGCAATGCCAATCTCTGCATCATCAACGTGGATGGTACCGGTCTGACGCAGCTGACAAATTTTGAAGACGGCACGCAGATCTACGCCCCACGCTGGTCCCCGGACGGAGAGTCACTGCTGTTCAGTATCATCCGCGGCAAGGATCGGGATATCGTCATGATGCGGTCCGATAGTCCGCCCCGACCCAAGGACTGGGGAATCCGCGACCGCACGCTCGGGCCTGACTCGTTGCGGGTCTTTCCCGATTCGCTCGCCATCCCGGCAGCGGACACTTCGGGCTTTAAACTGTTGCTGGCAACGGCTGCCGACGAACGGGACCCGCAGTGGTTGCCCGATGGCAGTGGGTATCTGTTCTCCGCCGATGTAACCGGTGTCTTCAACGTATACCGACACGACCTGGCGACGGATGAAGTCGTGCAGGTGACAAATGTCGTAGGTGGCGCCTTCGCGCCCAGCGTTGCCGCCGACGGGCGCATCGTATACGTAGGATACCATGCCAATGATTTCGACCTCTTTGGCATCGAGTCCGGCACCTACGATCGCGCTGTGGACTGGGGGGATAATCTGCCGCGCGACTACTTCACCAAGGTCACATTGCCACCGCTATCCGAAGAATACACCATCACTCCTGCCTACGGTCGGCGCATCTACGACATGGTACCGATCGTGCAGGTGGGACCGACATTTATTGGCAATCAGTTCGGCCTCAACCAAGTCAGCGCTGGGGGGTTCCTGCAGGTGTCCAATATCTGGGGTCGTGACCAGCTGACGACGCAGGCCATTCTCGGCAAGAATTTTCGCGAAAAGACCGATCTGAATACCGACTTCCTGCTGATGTACGAACGTTCCTTGTATCCGGTGGAGGGCAACAACCGCGGCTTCAACCCGAGTATGTTCCTCGCCCTGCGCCGTCGTGAGGTCGATTACGTCATCAGTGGCTCGACGCTACAGGCTGACACCCTCAGTGCTTCGACGATCTACCCGGTGTCAACGGATTCGTCGGACCTGCTGATCCCGGACGCCGAGATCTATCTGGTGGATCTCGAAAGCCGGAAGGACCGATTCAAGGACGTCTTCAACATGTTCGCCGTTGGACTGGAGGTGCCCGTCACTCGGCGCAGCCGGTTCTATGCCCAGTTCCTGCATCGCAACTACGACGAGGATTGGTCCCTGCAGCACCTGCGCCAGCAGACCCAGTTCTACGTCATCCAGGATAGCGTCGACATCTCCGCGTCCCTGCCGCAGGAGTTGATCCGTCAGGACACATTGCTGATCGATCGAAGCTCCGCCTTCGACTGGTATCAGGGTCTGGACTTCTTCGACTCAGATGACCTGACCTTGGCCTGGCAGTATCGCCATCTCAAGCCGACGGCGGATCTGTTGGTGAATCCCACAGGACGCAGCTTAAGCATCGCTTACCGATACATGAAGACGACCGTCGCGGATTCACTGGCACAGTTGACACCCACCGACGGCACGCCACGTGATTTCTTCGGTGGCGATTCGCAACCGCTGACGGTCAACGAGTATGTCGCCAGCTACAACGAGCATATCGGTCTGCCCTTCAACAACCGCGTCTCCTTTCGCTTTCTCGGCGCCTATCGAAATCTACAGTTGAAGCAAGGATTCAACCCGGATGGCGGTTTCTTTGAGGGTCGCTTCTACTGGCCCCTCCGATACTATATCGGTGGTCACAATTTTCTCAGTGGCTACCCATATTTCACCAAGTCCGGGTCGAAACTGTTCTACGCTCGGACATCGTACAGTTTTCCCGTGTTCCGACGCGTGAATATGAGCTTTCTCAATTTCACGTTTGCCAAGTTGTATGCCGAGGTCTTTGCTGAGACCGGTGCCGTCGGCAATTTTGCCGACACCAGTCTCGATGAGTTCGAACCGAATGACTTTCTTTCCGATGTCGGCGGCGAGTTGCGGCTGGAGATGTTCACCAACTATCGCGTCCCGCTGCGCGCCTTCTTCCAGATCGCTCACCCGCTGAATCGCAGCCGACTCCAACGTGAGGAGGCGCTGGCGGATGGTCTGTTGCCAAATGACCCCGATGCGCCGAAGAAGATCGATCGGTTCAGATTCTACTTTGGTCTCGGTTTCTTCCCTGGTGATCTGTTGTCGGGTGGGCATGACGACATCGCCCGGGTCCGTGCGTTCGAATAGAGGGGTCCGTATCTATGGCAGAAATCGACCTGCGCATGCTGGCATTGCGACTGAAGGTTCTCGAGATGTTACGGATTTACGCAGAGAGGCGGAAGATGGCTGATCCCGTCACACTGTGGCGGCGATACATATGTCCAAATTGACCGCCCTGCTGGGCGTCGATATTGTTGCTGAGTCGAAATTTTCGGGATGGCATGTCGACTTGGTGGGTGTCAAAAACCTAGCCGAAGGGGACATGATCAACCTCGATGCGGGGTTGACGATCATCGAGACGACGCGAATTTTCCCGCGTGAGGTCGATGGTGGTGAGGTCTTTGCCTGGGAATTCGAAGCGCGGGCACTGACACCGGTCAAGCTGCTGATCGTGCGCGCCGTCGATGGCTCGAAAAACTTCGAGATTCTCGGTGAGAGTCCGATGACCGTGCCTCGTCAACTCGGTATCAACCGAATCGAACTTCCTGAACCGATTCCTCTGCAATACCCCTGTCTGTTCGCACTCCACATGCCGGAGAGTGGCTCGATTCCCTTCCGTAAGGTGCGTAACTTGAAGGCATTGATCTCCTCCAAGCCCTTCGGGCGGCCCTATATCGACCGATCACCTTTCGCCATGTATGGGTGGCGTTTACAGCGCCCGTATCTTCTGGCGCAAAGCAGCAGACCAGGATGAAGGTTGAGTAGAGTAAAGACCTGGGGGATGGCGGTGTTGCTATTGACCGTCGCCTGCGGCAAAGATGACAGCGATGAAGACCCCGCTCGGCAGCGCCTGCGGACCGAGGTACTCACCGTGCACGAAGCGCTGAAGACCCAGCCAAATTCACCTATCCTCCACTACCAGTTGGGTCAGATCTATCGCAAGTATGGCGTCAACGACAGTGCTCTGGTGGCGCTGGAGCGCTGCGTGGAGCTCTACCCCCCCTTTGCGCAAGCACACCAACAACTTGCCGAGACCTATTTCGAGGCAGGTGACCTGCAGCGCTCAGAAGCGGCATGGACGAATACGGCAACGTTTGAGCCCGGCCATCTCGAGACCTGGAACAACCTGGGATACGTGCGCCGGCAACTGGGCAATCTCGCCGGTGCCGAAGAGGCCTATCTGACGGCTTTGAATATCGACTCCGCCTTCGCCGAGACGCTGAACAATCTCGGACAAGTCTATCGAGAACAGCAGCATTGGGAGCAGGCTGTGGAGTACTTCCACAAAGCCATGGCTGCCGATCCGACATTCCGTGGCGCCTACGTCAACCTGGCGCGGTTGTACGAGGAGCGGGATGAGTTGGACGCCGAACGGGAGCTGCTTATCGAGATTCGCGAACGCTTCGGGCGGACCTCACGCGAAGGTCGCTACGCCTCGATCCGGCTCGAGGAAATGTCCATCGGCGGCAGCTGAGTTCAGGGTCTACGTTTTCAAAATCTTATGCAGTTGGCGGACATAACCGGCGCCTGAGACAACGATCAGCAGGGCCGTCACGCCCTGCAACAGGAACGACCATGGCATGCCGAGGGCGTGGGCGAGCATGGTGAGTGCCATCGCCCAGGTGGCGACCTTACCCCAGAGACTGGCGGGAACGACAATCTGACGCGAGCGCAGCAGGTAAGAGCCAGCGCCGAGGATGGCCATATCGCGGATTGCCTGTAGCAGGAGGAGCCAGAATGGGAAGGCCCGCAATACGACGAGCCCGACGCAGACGGAACCGATGAAGAGCTTGTCCGCCAAAGGGTCGAGGACGCGTCCCAGTCTCGAGGTCTGGCCGAGTCTTCGTGCCACCCAGCCGTCCAGCAGATCCGTAACACCGGCGACGAGCATGAGCACCAAGGTGATCGGACCCACTCCCTGCCCGTCTCGGTAGAGACCATACACGACGACCGGTGCGAGGCAGATACGCGAAAGACTGAGCCCGATGGCGAGCATGGGTGGCTGCCTACTGCAACATTTCCTGGGCGTGTTGACGGGCTGCATCGGATACCGTGTCGCCCGCCAACAGGCTGGCGATCTCTTCGGCGCGGGCTTCTCCCTGCAACCGCACGACCTCGGTGACGGTGCGCTTCTGCCGTTCCGTCTTGCGCACCGAGAAGTGGTGGTCGGCGAGGCTGGCGATCTGCGGCAGATGGGTGATGACGAGGGTTTGCCTGGCAGAGGCAAGTGCCACCAGGCGCCTGCCGACGGCGGCGGCTACGCGTCCCGAAATCCCGCTGTCGACTTCGTCGAAGACCAGCGTCGAGACGGCGTCGCCCTCGGCAATGATCTGTTTGAGGATAAGCATCAGCCGCGACAGTTCGCCTCCTGAAGCGACACGGGCAAGGGGCAGTGCGCGCTCGCCACGGTTCGCGGAGACGTAAAATTCGACCGTTTCGGCACCCAACTCGTCTGGCTCTGATCTGGGTGTCAACTCGGCGCGGAATTTTGCTGCGGGCATGCCCAGATCGACCAGGCCTTCGGCGACAGCGACCGCCAGCTCACCAGAGGCGCGGGTGCGGCCCTTCGTCAACTGTGTAGTGGTCTTGCCCAAGGCTGCCGCGGCACGGTCTACCTGCTTGGATGCAGTGGCGATCTGACCGTCGAGTTCAGCGGAGCGTTCGTCAAGTGCCTCCAGCTCGGTCGCCTTCTCCACGATCGTTGTCAGGTCGCTGCCATGGCGACGCACGAGCCGGCGTAGTTCCTCCAGACGTTCCCTGGCGGCCTCAAGCCTTTCTGGATCGGCCTGCAGATTTTCCGCATACGCCCGCAGCCCCGCAGCCGAATCTTCGACGCCGATCATCAGGCCCTCCAGTTCTGCGATGCGGGCTGACAACGATGGGTCGAATTCGATGAGATGTTCCAACTCGCGGCGCGCATGGCCGAGGCGGTCGACGATGGAGTCATCGCTGCCGTAGAGTGATTCGTAGAGCCCGAGTGAACTGCGCTCCAAGGTCTCCTGATTGGCCAACACAGAGATGTCGCGCTCCAGTCGCTCATC
>Ga0310124_10002385_pt1 | contig 12913 bp, 19 predicted proteins | sample CB11b_AW_Bot5_MG_FD_203507 | JGI IMG/M metagenome (GOLD analysis project Ga0310124, IMG submission 203507) | Marine microbial communities from Western Arctic Ocean, Canada - CB11b_AW_Bot5 | ecosystem: Environmental > Aquatic > Marine > Oceanic | place: Canada: Western Arctic Ocean | collected...
AATTCACCTAAATTTTTCCCATTTAAAAAAACTAAAGAGCCAAAAGGTAATTTATTTATCTTCTGCCCATCAAGTGAATTTTTGTCTCTAATGTTTAATCCATTTTTCGCGCTTACAAAATAAAAATCATCATCATACTTGCCGTACCCATAAAAATGATGTTCTTCATTAATAGAAAAAATTAAAATGTAATTATCAATAATTTTAGTCAGGTGTTTATCTGTAATAAAACCTGAAGATTTAAGAACTTCACCATATTCATCCAGGGAATTATAATCATATCTGGTTTTAGATAAAGGTATTTGGATTTCATTAAATTCTTTTACTAATACATTTGCAGATTTAAAATTTCCATTTGGATAATATTCTTTACGATTAATAAATTTTTCTCTCATATATATTACAAATTCTTCATCTGGGCATTCTTCAGCTTCATAAGTACAGCACTTACAAAAGCCCCACATCACTCCTTCTTCAAATTCAGTTATAACAATAAGTGCTGTTTTTCCATTTTCATAAGCTTCAATTTCTTTCATTTTTTTTATTCCTCCATCATTTGTTCTGTATATATCAAACCAGTCATCATTTTCTGCAATTATTTTTCCATTTGAATCGTATGAAATACTTGAAATACTCTGCCCAAAAGAAACTAAAGGAACAAATAGTAAAAAAAGAAGTAGCTTTTTCATTGTATTGGTTTTTAATTACAACCTAAATGTAAGAAAAACCCCCTAAATTTAATTAGAGGGATATAGGAAACAAAAAGCTAATTGAGGTTTATACTCAAAAAACAGAAGATAGAATAAACAAAATCTGGGGATAATAAAATCTTAAATCAAAGAATTTTAACTTTATGCTCTTCTTCGTAAGCACGTACTTTATTTAGTCTATATAACTCGTCTCTAGTTTCAACAATATTAATATCAACCACAGAAGGTTCTTTTTGCTTGACATCTTCAGTAGAATGCTTCAAACGTGGAATTGCATATTGAAGTGATATTTGAAGAAATTTAAGTTTTTGATTAGTATTTAATCTCTCTACATCTATAGAAGATACTATTCCATCTATCAACTCTTGCAACTTTTATTTTACTTCTTTTGTTACCCTATTAGGCATACCTACTATTCTACCCATAATTTATGTACTTTATATTTTAAGTGCTTTAGTATTAAAATTGCTTTGATTATTTGAGGTTTAGATATAGTTCTTCCTTAAAAGGTTTTTACACCTTTCAGAAAGAGATATTGCTTCGACTCTCGTCGGCTTGTCAATACTCTGTTCGTCAACAGACCACTTTCGTGGCACTTCCTTGTACTGCATTAAACACACTCTCCACCGAGTCAAAAATATGCCTGCTTATCCACTCACAGCCTGTACGGTTTTAGACTTTCGTCAAGAAATACTTCACACTACGTTAGTAATTCATAACTATATCACGTTATTAAAAACCGTTTTTGTGTTTTTTAAGCAGTTATTTATTAACAAATAAAAATCTTTAAGTAGTTCTTTATTAATAAGTGCCAAATAAGTGCCAAGAAAATGATTAACTTTATGTAAAAGTTATATTTCAGTAAACACTGGAAAGCTGGGTAGAAGTATACAAATTATGCGCTGTCGAGTTCTTTAGAACGAGGCTGCGTTTGACTGGCAGTCAAGAAGTCGTGGGCTCGAGTCCCATCTTCTCCACAAATATTTAAAGTATATTTTAATATTCTTTTTAATAAAAAAACTTATCAGATAGGTGATGAAAAAAATTATTTTGTTTTTATTTTTCCTTAATATATCAAATTCTTTTTCTCAAGAATTGCTTTTATCTAGGCTTGAAATATACAATATATATGAAGATAAAAGGTCTGTTGTATTAGAAGAAACAAATCATTTTGAAGCACCAAATTGGTTAAATGAAAATGAATTAATATATAATTCTAAAGGTTTACTCTACCGATATAATTTTAAAACAAAAGAAAAGATAGAAATTTTTACAGATTTCGCAAATAAATGTAATAATGATCATGGAATTTTTCCAAATGGTAAGCATTTGATATTAAGTAATATGGATAAAGATCCTCAATCTAGACAAACATGGGGAATTTCAAGAATTTATAAAGTTCCTTTAAGCGGGGGAACTCCTGAATTAATTACTCCGAAAGGGCCTTCATATTGGCATGGTATTTCCCCTAATAGTAAATCAATTTTATTCACAGCTTTTCGAAATAATGAAGCTGACATTTATAAAATGTCATTAGATGATAGATTAGAAATAAAATTAACAAATGAAATTGGGTTAGATGATGGGCCTGAATATTCGTTTGATGGAAAGCACATTTTTTATAATTCTATGGCCTCTGGAAAAATGGAAATATGGAGAATGAATGCTGATGGAAAAAATAAAATAACATTGACCGAAGATAAATATTCTAATTGGTTTCCTCACCCATCTCCTGATGGTAAAAATCTGGTTTTTATATCATATATAAATGATCAAGGTGATAAACACCCTCCGTTAAAAAAAGTGATGTTAAGGCTAATGGATTTAAAAACCTTAAAAATCAGGAAATTATTTGAATTTATAGGAGGACAGGGTACTATAAATGTTCCTTCATGGTCAAAAGACAGTAAAAATTTTGCTTTTGTTTCATACATTAAAAACCCATAAAATTAATTAGAGAGTTTAATAGGTTTAATTAGACTACCAAGAAATTTTACTTGCTCTTTGAATATTACGCATCAATAAATCATTAAGGGAATTTTATTTTTTTAGGGCTGGAATTAAATATTCTAAAATAAAAGCAGTTAAACAAACTATTCCAATAGTTAATAAATATCCTTCTTCATCGCTTATTCCCATAAAATTATCTCCTAAATGAGACGTAGAAAGAATAATTCCTGTAAACAAGAGGAAGTAATAGAATGGTTTTTTTATTAACTGTATCATTCAGTTAAATTACAAAAAAAACCCCCTAAAATTGATTAGAGGGTTTATCGCTAACTGGTAAAGTCTTAATTCTTTTTATAAAAAATTATTCTTGAATTTTAACATTTATAGCACTTGGACCTTTAGGAGTTTCTTCAACATCATAGCTAACTTTATCCCCGTCATTAATTTGATCAATTAAGTTATTCGCGTGAACAAAAATATCTTTACTATTCTCACCTTCTATAAATCCAAACCCTTTTCTGGTATTAAAAAACTTTACAGTTCCATTACTTTTACTCATTATTATTGTGTTTTATATTTTACTTGCCGCGAATGTAGTCATATAAATTGTAATAATTTACAAAAAAACTCATAAAATTAATTATTGCCAAAAATTTGATTTAATTAATATTAAACTTAATTTTAAGTAAAAACCCTCTAAATGAATAGAGAATATAAACATCAAATTAATAATTCTATATTTAATCTTTGCTTTTACTTGTAGCATAGTATAGAATTCCTAAAATGACAAATATTGCAATATTTCCAATTGCAGTAGCACCACGTGCTACACCTATAGCAATATGATAGCCAACTATACCGGTCCAAATTAAAGCTCCAAGCGCCCATATTAAACCAAAAGATTTAACTGAATCACCTGCAATGTCAGGAGATTTCCATGTAAGAATTGAAAGAAATATAAAGGTTGCTCCCACAAATTGACCTAAGGTTATAAGACTAACACTTATTTCCATCATAGCCATTTCAAAAAACATTTCTGTAGCAAATAATGACATTAAGCCATTAATTAAGAAAACTATGGAGTGAATTTTAAAAACTGTTTTATATTCATACTGATTTTTTTATTTAATAATTAGCAATGTGAGAAAAATAAAAACCCTCCCTAAAATTAATTAGTGACAAAAATTTGACTAAAGTTATCTTAACGTTATATTTCAGTAAACACAGAAAAGCTGGGTAGAAGCTTACAAAGTAAGCGTCAACGAGTTCTTTAGAACAAGGCTTATACTTGACTGGCAATCAAGAGATCGTGGGTTCGAGTCCCTCTTCCTCCACTAGTAATTTTCTGTGTTGTAATAAAAACAAAGATTATGTATATTTAAAACAAACAAAATTAGAGCAAAATGAGAAAAATATCTTTATTAATAATTTTTTTTGTATTTGGGTGTAATACATCTGACCCAGTTATTGAATATCAAAAAAGTTTAATTAGTCAAGAAATAACAGGATCAAATATTTTTAAGGTGGTTAGAGACGGAGAGTTGATTTACAATCAAATTGTTAATTCTAATAAATTGGGAGATAAGGATATAACTAATGAAACAATATTTCCTATATGGTCAATGTCAAAACCTATAACCACTGTAGCAATGATGATTCTTTATGACAGGGGATTGTATAAATTAGATGATAACTTATCTAAATATCTTCCAGAATATGAAAATGTAAATTGCAAAGGTGAAGAAGGGGTTTATCCCTGCAAAAATAAAATAAAAGTAATTGATTTGCTCACTCATAGATCTGGCTATACATATTACAGTGATATTTATGGAGAAAATAAATTTATTTCTCCTCCATCCCCTTTGAATAAGTTTACTAGCTCTTACTATTTTGATAATCTCGATGCTTTTTCAAAAGCAGTTGCAAACCATCCATTAGAGTTTGAGCCTGGTGCGCATTATCTTTATGGGCTAAATCAAGCAATTTTAGGAAAATTAGTCGAGGTTCTTTCAGGAATTTCTTTTTATGATTTTCTCAAAGAAAACTTATTTGACCCAATGGAAATGACAGAAACCAAATTTTATTTAACAAAGGAAGAAAGAGCGAGGGTTCAACCACTTTTTATAAATATACTTCCAAATACACCATTTAACCTAAGTGAAACTGCTTTAAAAGGGTTTACATATCTTCTTGATGAACAAACATATGATATAAACAATTCTGCCCATTTTGGAGGGGAAGGTCTTGTTTCTACTTTCTCCGATTATTCAAACTTTTGCGAAATGCTTGTAAATAAAGGAAGCTATAAGGGGAAAGAAATTGTTTCTGAATCAAGCTATAATTTAATGATTGATAAATATACAAATACTGCTCCTGACCCTAATGAGCCGTTTATTTTCCCTGATCTTGCAGGACATTATTTTGGTTTTACTTTTTCTGTTATGGAAGATCCCCTTCTAGACGGAACAGGATCTCCAAAAGGGGTGTTTGGTTGGTCGGGATATCACAACACACATTTTTGGATTGATCCTCAAAACAAATTATATGGACTTTTTATGTCAAGATCCAGAGAGTTTAATTTTGGAATACAAAAGGGCTTAAAAAAAGCAATTTACAGCAAAATAAATTAAACCGTTTTTAAAAAAAATGAAGCCTAAATTAATTAGGACAAAGAATTTGTCGTTTTGCTTTATTAATTTTACAATAAATAATAAACACACATAATATGAGTAGTAAATTTTTTGGTAATAGTAAATTAAATAATTCTAAAGAAGACAAAAACAAAAAAATGGTTTCAAATAAATCGAAAAGAAAATCTATCGCTGTACGAAAAACTGGTAGAGGAAAATAAAGTTAAAAAAACCCTAAAATTAATTAGAGGTCTTTTTACAGTTTAATGTGAGTAAAATTTGAATTTTTTATATAGTTCAACAAATCTTGGAACTTCACTTGCAGCAAGATTGTTAAAGTAAGTGGCTGACTCAAATGTTAACTTATCTTGTCCATATATTGAAAAAGATAAAATAGTAATTAAAAAAGTGAAAAATATTTTTTTTATTATAAATTGATTTATGATTAACAATATAAGAAGAAGAAAAAAGCGTCTTAAAATTAATTAAAGCGTTATTTCAATTGTTTTAATTAAATTATCTTTCTATTATGAAGAAAAAAATTAAACCACTTATAAAAAAATGAAGCCTAAATTAAATGAAGGTGAATATGTGTTTTGTTGCCTTGATAATGTTGAAAACATAGACTCAAATAAAATAATAGGAACTTTTAAAGAAGACGAAGGCCTTACCGTTATTATTTCAAAAAAAGAAGCTATTACTTTAGGGCTTTCTTATTCATTTGTTGCTGCTTGGATTACTCTAACAATCCATTCCTCTCTTGAAGCTGTTGGTCTAACTGCAGCCTTTTCAAATGCACTAAACAAAAAAGGAATAAGCTGCAATGTTATTGCAGGATATTATCACGACCATATCTTTGTAAAGATTGCTACTAAAGATGAAGCAATGAAAATTTTAAACAATATGTCTAAAAACAATCAACCCTAGCAAGAAAAAAACAACATTCATTTTCATACATTAGCCTTTTTAAAGATCTAATTAATTATCAATGTCTCATAGCCATCATCATGATGAATCCACAAAAAATCTTAGAATTGCATTTTATTTAAATCTTGTATTTACTTTTTTTGAAATAATTGGAGGCTTTTACGTCAATAGCATTGCAATAATCTCTGATGCAGTTCATGACTTAGGAGATACTCTTTCAATTGGAACTGCATTATATCTACAAAAAAAATCAAAAAAACCTAATGACAAAAAATTTTCTTTTGGCTATAAAAGATTCTCTCTTTTAGGTGCAGTAATAACTGGATTAATCCTTTTTTTGGGATCAATCTATATTATTATTGAGGCCATTGGAAGAATCCTAGAACCTGAGCACTCTAATGCACAAGGCATGTTTTTTTTCTCAATTATTGGAGTTATAGTTAATGGCTATGCAGCGTGGAAAGTTAGCAAAGGAAAATCAATTAACGAAAAAATGGTTTCTTTACATTTACTGGAAGATGTTTTAGGATGGGTTGCAATATTAATTGTCTCCATAGTTTTAATTTTTAAAGATATTCATTACTTAGATCCAGCCCTTTCTTTAATTATAACTCTTTATATCTTATGGAATGTAATTATAAGATTAAGAAAAAGTATCTTCATATTTCTTCAAGGTGTACCACTAGACATTGATAAAGATAAAATCGAAAACGAAATTTTAAAAATAGAGAATGTAAATTCTCTCCATCATACCCGAATATGGTCTCTAGATGGAGAACATCATGTTTTTACAACTCATGTTAAACTAAATAAAATAGACTCTTTTGAAAAACTTCTTTTAGTAAAAAAGGGTGTCAAAGAAATTATGAAAAAATGGCCATTTGTGCACTATACTATTGAAACAGAAATTGATAAAGAATCTTGTGACATTAAAAATTAATTTTCTTAAATGAAATCAAAAGAAGTCACACTTTTTGGAGCAACCGGTCTAATTGGAGGATCATTGTTAGAATTTCTAATTAACGATTCTAATTATAAAAGAATAAATGTTGTAACAAGAAAGCCCTTTTCGCTAAATCAGAAAAAAATTATTCTTCAAATTATTGATTTTTCAGACTATAATTCTTTATCACAAACTGTTCGAAATAGTCAAATAGTTTTTGCTGCAATTGGAACAACACAATCAAAAGTTAAAGGAAATAAAGAAGCATATCGTAAAATAGATTTTGATATTTTATACAATATCGCTAGAGCTTGTAAGGAACACAATGTGAAAATATTTTCATTTGTATCTTCCTCAGGGGCAAATATTAAAAGCAATAATTTTTATCTAAAACTAAAAGGTGAAATTGAAAATTCTATATTAAACCTTAATTTATTTTCAACATCTGTTTTTAGACCATCACTGTTATTAGGTAATAGAAAAGAGAAAAGATTTGGAGAAAAAGTAGCTCAATTAATAATGCCTTTTTTATCATTTCTTATGCCCCGTAAATATAAACCAATAAAAGCATCTCTTGTTGCTAAATCAATGATTAATATTTCAAAATCAATTCAACCAGGTTTTAAAATATATCATTATAAAGAAATTATAAAAGAATCAAAATAATAGATCTACTTTCTTAAAACCATATAATTGGTTTTAAGAAGATTTATATTTTTAATTACATTTAATAAAACTTAAATTAATTAAACTGAAATGAAAAAAACTCTTAAAATTATAGCTATTGGATTTACGAGCCTAATTTCTTTGTTAATAATTATCTACTTAATTTTTCAAATAAAATGGCGTTTAGAATCTTCAAAAAATATGTCAAAATTAGGCCCAAAAGCCCCAATTATTAATGTAGAGGGGAACTCTTACAGAGATCTAAATAAAAATAGAAAACTTGATATATATGAGGATAAAAGAAATAATATAGACGATAGAGTTGAAAATTTAATTTCCCAAATGACAATTGAAGATAAGGCCGGATCAATGTTTATAACCGTTATTGGGATTGAAGAAGATGGCAGCATTTCAGAGAGCCCAAGCATTTCTAATTTTTTCTCTTTTTTATTTCCTTCAAGCTCTAATATGCTTATAAATCTTAAAATGAATCATTTTAATATTATGGCAACTCACAAAAAGGAAAATATGCTTAAATGGTATAATCAAATTCAAAAAATTGGTGAACGTTCTCGCTTAGGTATTCCAATAACTATTGCTTCAGATCCTAGACATGGAGTTACTCAAAGCCCTTTTTCTTCAAATACATCTTTTTTTTCCAAGTGGCCTTCAGCTCTAGGTTTAGGAGCTATAGGAGATAGTACTATTGTTAGTGAACATGCAAATATAGTTAGACAAGAATATAAAGCGATTGGGATTAAATTAGCTCTGGGTCCTATGGCAGATGTGTCAACTGAACCAAGGTGGATAAGAGTAAATGGGACTTTTGGTGAAGATGCTAATTTAAATGCTAAATTAACTTCAGCCTATATTAAAGGTCTTCAAGGAGACTCAATAGATAATAATTCTGTTGCTTCAATGGTTAAACATTTTCCTGGATCAGGGCCTGTAGACAATGGAAAAGACACTCACTTTCCTCCGGGATTACAATCCTATAAAGGAGGAAATTTTGAATACCATTTAATTCCTTTTAAAGCTGCTTTTGATGCTGGTGTTTCATCTGTAATGCCTTATTATAGTCTTCCTTTAGGAATAACTAATGAAGATGTCGGTGGATCATATAACAAAGATATTATAACTGGTCTTCTAAGAGAGCGTTTTAAATTTGATGGAATAATATGTACAGATTGGAAAACAATAACTGACGTAAAATTTCCCTTTGGAATAATTTTTAAACCAGCAAGTGCTTATGGTGTAGAGACACTAAACATAAAACAGAGAATAGAGAAAAAATTCTCTGCTGGTATTGACATGATAGGAGGTGAAATTCTCCCAATTGAATTAGCTGAATTAATAAAATCAGGAAGAATTAATGAAAAAAGAATAAATCAATCCATTAGAAGAATTATGAAACAAAAATTTAGATTAGGTCTTTTTGATAATCCATACCTTGATGATGAAGGCTTAAAAATATTTAATAATCCCCTAAATATTGAAAAAGGAATTGAAGCCCAAAAAAGATCATTAGTTCTTCTAAAAAATGAAAATAAAATTCTTCCATTAAATGGTAACAAAAAATTTCACTTTTATGGGTTTGAAGATAAGTTTATGGCAAATATAAATCAAGTACCTATTGATAAAGCTGATGTTATAATTGCAAAACTTCAAAGTCCAAAAGGTAGATTTAAACCAAAATATATACTGGAAAGACTTTTTGGAGGAGGGCCTCTTGATTTTTCTTCTGAAGAACTTTCAAAATTAATTCCTTTAATTAAATCAAAACCTACTGTAGTAGTAATAAATCTTGAACGTCCTGCTATTATTACAGAGATATCTAAAGCTGCTAAAGCGGTAATAGCAGATTTTAATTCAGATAATAATATAATTATGGATTTAATTTATGGAAAATTTTCGCCAACTGGCAAGCTTCCTCTTGAGCTGCCATCATCAATGGAATCTGTTGAAAAGCAGTTAGAAGATATTCCTTTTGATTCAAAAGATCCACTCTTTAAATTTGGTCATGGATTAACTTATGATTAAATCTAATAATCATCTTTTATTATTATTTTTTAAATTTTTATAAGTCTTTATAGCTTTTTTTGATTGATTATAAATTTGCTTTAAACCACCTGTACTAATTATCCAAAGTAATCCTAAAAAAATTAATACAAAAAAAATTTGTTTTGCAAACTCTTCATCCATAATTAATTGTTATTATTCATTCAAATTTAAACAACTTTAAAAAAGTAATATTTTTACTTTAGATATTAAATTTTAGTTTAAAATAAATCTTATGAAATTATGAAATTATCAATTTATCAAATTGATGCTTTTACAGAGGAAGTTTTTGGAGGTAACCCTGCATGTGTTGTCCCTTTAAAAAATTGGTTAGAAGATAAAATTCTTCTTAAAATAGCACAAGAAAATGCTGTTCCTGAAACTGCATTTTTCGTTAAAAAGAAAAACTTTTACCACTTAAGATGGTTCACTCCTGAAATAGAAATGGATCTTTGTGGTCATGCAACATTAGCATCATCTTATGTAATTAAAAATTATTTGGACGTTTCAGTTAATGAAATTCATTATAAAACTTTAAGTGGAAAATTAAAAGTATTAATAGAAAATGATTTATTTACATTGGATTTTCCTTCAAGAGAACCAAAAAAAGTAGAATTGCCTATTTTCTTAAAAAAGTCTCTGAATATTTTACCAACCAAAACTCTAAAATCAAGAGACTATCTTTTAGTCTATAATAACCAAAATGAAATTGAAAATATTTCAATTAATACCGAATTTTTTAATCAAATTAACTTAAGCCCAGGGGGGGTAATTGTAACCTCTATTGGAGAAAGATCTGATTTTGTTTCAAGATTTTTTACTCCTCAAACAAGTATTCTAGAAGATCCCGTTACAGGCTCAGCACATTGCTCTTTAATTCCTTACTGGAGTAAAATTTTTAAAAAAAACAAAATGACAGCAATTCAATTATCAAAAAGAAAAGGAAAACTATATTGCTTTAACAAAAAAGAAAGAGTTTTAATAAGTGGTAAAGCAAAAACTTATTTTATTGGAAATATTTGGATTTCCTAAATAAAATGATTCTAAACTACAAGTTTATGCCTTGTTTTTTTCTTTCTTAATTCTCACAAAATTAATGTTGCCTCAGCAACAACACAAATAACACTATTAAAAACAAACCCGAAATTAATCGGGTTTTAAAAAAAATAAAATCTATAAAAATTAATATTAAAAGAATTTAGAGTAATTACTCATCATCCATTACTTTTTGCGAATACTGATTCAGCCAAACAATTTTACCCTGAACAACATAATAACTTTCATGAAATCTTTTTTTATGTTCATTTCCATCCTCATCTGTAGTCTTTATTAGAAAGCCTGCCTGAACATGTTCTCCTCCAATTTCAGGATTAATATCAACCGAATAAGCATATTGAAATTTCCAGGTTGGTGAACCCTGAGATTCTTCAAACTCTTGAAAATCATCAAAATTCTTAAACACCTTTCCCTCTGGCGTTCTTATAGTTAAAGTGTCAACAAACATTTTTCTCATAGTAGCATAGTCTCCTGTAGCCCAAGCTTTATCAAGAGCAATAACAACATCTATTGCTTCTTGAGTTCCTAGGTGCCATCCTAAATCCTGGGCTTGTTCATTTGGATGAAATCCTATCATTCTATCCTTAATAACTTTATTTGGCTGACAAGCAAATACAAATAAAACAATAATAACAAGTGTAATTAATTTTTTCATTTGAAATGATTTTAAGATTAAAAACTAAATATACTATGTTTAAATCAGTTTTTTCTTAAAAAATATGAAACTATAATACAGATAAGTCCTAAAATAAAAATAACACTCTTATTTTCAATAAGAAAATCAAATAAAGAAAGTACTATTCCAAGGATAATAAATGAAATTCCAATGCCTTTTAAATAATTTTTCATTAATTAAGATTAAAATCAGTTATATAATACCCTGTTTCTTCATCAGCTATTTGAAAAGACATATCAAAAGAAATTGTTTCAGGATAGCCATAATCTTCATTATAAATAACTAAATGTTTTTCAGGTTTTTGATCAATTTTATGTTCTATAAAATCAAATAATTCATCTACAGTTTTAAAGGAACTATGCCAATCAAATTTATTTATTATTTCTCCATCAATCGTCTGTATTTTTTTGTTTTTTACAATAATTTTTTTTGGATAAGTAATTTCTTCAGGAAAACAATAACATGACATTGTTTGAATCATTGAATAGTTTTCAATTTTTAAAGAATCCCATAATTCTCTTCCTGAAAATTCTGCTTTTGGATTATCTTCTGAATTTGAGCATGAAATTAATATAAAAAAAACAAAAAATATTTTATCATTATAATTTCAAACTTTAAAGTTTCATAATCATTTCATAGAAATCATCAGTAACCGTAAAATAATAATCCTCTTCTTCATGAAGACTATTATTTCCCTTTCCGTTATATGAATGAAAATTAATTAAATGTTTTTTAAAAAGATCGAGATCTTTTATTTCAAATCCTTTTCCATAATCATCTTCAATTAAAATTCTTTTCATAAAAATTTAGACGACACCTTTTTGAGAACCATAATAAAACAATCCCATTTGAATAAGCCCAAGTATAATAACAGGAAGAGGAGCCGTTGGATCTCCTTTAATGACACTTACTAAATCAGGAAGAGCCCAAAACCCTGAAAAAACAAAAAACAAAAATGATAATCTTTTCAAAATTTCTAGGTCTTTAAATGAAAGTGAACCAAAAATCATAGTAATAAAACCAACTGCAGCAAAACCTAAAACAAGAATAAATTGATCAAACATTGTTATAGCATCTTACGAAGGTTGTTGGTCAAAAGCATCAGTTACAAGCATTAATTTAAACTCTGGTGAAAAAAAAGAAATAATTAATGGTAATAGTTGTAAAATAGTGCAAACAATTGCAATCAAAAAAATAACAATTAACTTACAAGAGAAGTATTATGCTTTATTACAGTTGAAATTTCGCTAATTTCAGTTACAACTACCTTAGAACTTTTTGCATGTTCATGAATCAA
>Ga0310124_10002388_pt1 | contig 12906 bp, 15 predicted proteins | sample CB11b_AW_Bot5_MG_FD_203507 | JGI IMG/M metagenome (GOLD analysis project Ga0310124, IMG submission 203507) | Marine microbial communities from Western Arctic Ocean, Canada - CB11b_AW_Bot5 | ecosystem: Environmental > Aquatic > Marine > Oceanic | place: Canada: Western Arctic Ocean | collected...
CCTAAACCAGCAAGGCCTAAGTTCATTTCAATTCCACCAGAAACTAAATTATCAGTACATTCCATTCCAATCTTACCTAAAGTGGCAGAAGTCTTTTTAGCATAACCCATTGTCAATGATGGTAACACTCCAAATATAGATTCATTCATTGAATCAGTAATATTGAGTGTCATTCCTCCACCAGACTGCATACCGATAGAACCTTGAGCATTTAAACTATATGATCCAGTTTGATGAGTTAGTTTTCCACCTACTGTCTTCTTCTCATCTCCAGTTGTCGTTTCAGAAGACTGTGCAGATTTCTTTTCAATGATCACATTATTGGCTGATAGAGTAAGTGTCTCTGATGCCTTTAATGTCATTTTACCAGCTATTAAATTAATTGCCCCTAATGTATTATTAACATTAAATCTTCCTCTTTTTATTGCAATAGCATAATCACCATCAACCTTGTCTACTTTATTACCAAGAATATAATTTTCTTGTGAACCATCAACAGTCGTATAGTCACCCGCTTCAATATGTGTATATTTTGCTCCTAAAATAATATTATAATAATTGTTTACTATTTTATCAACCTTAATACCTACTGGATGAATTTCAGTAAAAGTACCTGTTCGATGATACCAATGTAATCTTTCGAAATTGGGTGTATCATCCATTTCAACAACATGGCCGCTTTCAGTTTGATGTACATGATTATATGGATAAATTGCCTGCCAGGGAATTACTGGTTCAGACCAAGATTTACCATCAGCAGTAGGAATTTCCATTTGTCCTGCTTTTCGGTTTTCCATTTTTTCAAATACGATACCTGAAACTCTTGGATCACTCGTATCAGTATTTCCACGAATACCTCTTGCTAATCTATTTGTAGTAGGTTCTTTTAAATAATCTAAATTCCTAGTCGTTGATATTTGTGTATTTGCTAAACCTGTATCAGGATATGTTGATCTAAGTGGTTGCTCTACAACCTTAACAGTAAATGGGGGAGCCGTTGTAGAGGGGCCTGTTGTTCCAATCAAAGATCTTACTGAGCTCTCTTTCTCAAGGGTAACATCAGCTGAAATTGCAACAGTTTGTACATCTTCAGTAGGATCAGGATTTGCATTGTGAATAATGCTTGCTGGTTCTCTGGGAACCAAATCAGCTTGAGGATTATAAAAAAGATCTCTCTTTCCCCCCTCATCTGGAAACATTGGATGTCCAACATCTCCACCTTCTACTCTTGGATCAAGAAATCCTTGACCACCTACAGCGGTTCCATCATTATTAATTCCTTTTGCATCTAATTCCGGAATACCACCAATTGTTCCAAAAAACATCGGTTCTTGTCCTGCTTCACCATCGCGATAGAAACCAATTACCCATGTACCCTCAACTGGACCTAATGGTGAAGAACCAACTCCTGTTTGACTTGCTGAAGTAATCGGTGCAACAGGATACGCCCACGGCAATCCCGCAGTTGGTTGATCATTCTTGTTTTCCGAATGCCATCCCAAAACTCTAATCTTACATCTACCAAGATAAAGCGGATCATGGCGGTCTTCGACAACTCCTTGCCACCAAACAAATCCCCCTTTTCCCATAAAGTATGCCATATCTACCCTTTTACTCCTACTGTAGCAGTTACTGAACGAATTTTAGTTTTTCTTTTCTTAGGTATTAATATAGCCAAGCGGTTTGATGTATCATCAGCTTCCGGTATTGATCTATCTTTTCCAGGAGGCACTTTTAATGAATCTTTTATTGCCTCAAATTCGATATCATATTTTTCTTTAGTGAAATGATGGCGTAATTTAGTAATTAAATAATAACCACTTAAATACGTATGGCCGGATGATGCCGTAATTCCATCCCTATCTTCAAGATATGTTGTGGGTAATTTGAATTCTATTAAATCTCCTACTGCCCTAGTAGATAATCCAGGCGCTCTAATATTCAATTTAATATTATTAGCTTGCTGGCTTTGTACTAATCGTGATTGCATCCATTGTTCTACTCTATTTGGAATAATGTTTAGATTAGATTTTACTTCTCCCTTTACACCTCTTGATCCTAAATCTTCTTTAAATCGAACATCATGTGCAAAATTAGAGGGATAAAAACTCATCACCGATTCGGGTGAACCTAATGCATCTTGCATTTCAGTAGATAATTTTCCTGATCCTAAATGAGTAAAAGAATCACTAAAGTTTTTCTTGTCTGCGGGTTGTTGTTTAGACTCTGTTATTTCAACTCCACCTGTTTCTTCATTAATATTTTTTTGTTGTCCTAAAGAAGTTGGATCTAACAAATTAAAATCTAATGTATCATATTTCATTCTAACCAAATCATGTGTAAGTAATCTATTTGCATACATCCCAGTTGATAAGTTTTCAAGAACATCAAAATTAGAAGAAAATGAATATGCATCAACGGCCGTCATTTCTATAGCAATATTTGTAGATTCATCTGTCTTTTTTCCTAATCGTTTTGGTTGTACCACGTACACTTCTTTAACTGGTTCTTCTGGTGCGGTATATACTAGTTCACTGGGTGAGCCGGGTGCACCTGCTACTGTACTATATCCCATACCACCACCGGACATAAGAGTTTCCATAGAAATAAAAAAGAATCCTCTTATACTTTCATAAAAAACAAAACTAGATCCAATCGCTTGTTTACCAGCAGATACTGCCCTTGATGCCAAGAAATTAAAAGCCTTGAATGGTGTTTGATTTGGTATAATTAAATCTGTAAGATTCATAGTGGGTTCAACAAAAATACGTTTAGCTTTACCCTGTCTACCCCGTTGAAAAAATTGTTGATAAAGAGATTTTACTACATCAGATATTTTTCGTGGTTCAAGTGAAACTGGATCAAGTGAGGATTTGTTAACCTTTTGTTTTAAATTTAAAATTGCCTCTTCAGAAACGAAAGATAATTTATAAGTCATTATTCCTTCATTAAGTTTCATAACATCAAGAATTTTAATTACTCTAAATTTTAAATTCATTAAACCTTCATTTAGACTCCCCTCAAATGGGCCGGGGATTGCGGTTGAATTTCTTTGTCTTTCGACACCTTTTGTTTTTACTTGAATGTGTATAGTTTCTTCACCAATAATAGGAACACTTTCCATCATTCCCACACCATCTACTATCTGTATATTTCCTGTAAGATAACTTCCAAAAAGATCTTCATAGATATTAAAATCTGACCAAGCAGCCTTCAAATCAATATATCCTTTTCTATTAGGTGAAGTGAGATGAAGTTTTTGAAGTTCAAAATCACCAGGAAATGACGGAATTTTTCCTGGTTTTGGATTTTTTAAGAAATCCGTTTTAGATCCATGATCAGCTGACTGAGGATTAACGCCCGTGTCTGCTTTTCGTCTGGACAGTACTGATGGAGGTCCATTAGCCATTAGTCAAGTTTCTCCGAATGTTCAGAAAGTATATCTGCAACATACCTACTATCAATTAATTTAATCTCTCGTTTAGCTTCATTTCTATCTACTTCCCAATTATAACAATATACAATTTGTCTGTCTGCAGCATCAAGAGCATTGTATGTTGTTACATCAACTTCCAAACACGCTAAAGGAACTGCTTCACTAGTACCTGTTGCTTCTATTCTCTGCCTAACAATTTTTTCATAATGATGTATACCATTTTTTGCGGCATTAAGAGAACCATATTTATTTTTAACATAATTTCCAAATTCTCTAGAATTCAATGGCCAGTCAAAAATGGGATCATATATTGAGTTAATTAAAAAAATTAACCACGTATATTTTACATCCCCATATATCTTAAATGCAGTTATATCAGGACGTTCTGATTCTGGTATTAAATAAGGAAAATAATTAACAATATCATTTGCAAGAATGCTTTTTAGTTTCGCCTTAACCATAATGTTAATCGCAATCTTGGTTTTTATAGGTTTTATCCCAGAAATATCATAATTAACTTGTGGATAGTGTTGAAAAAATTCAGACATATGTTATGCTCCTCCATCTATTCGTTCTCGATACATTACTTCTAGCTCCATAAACGAAAGTTTCATTGATATACTTACTGGAAATTGTGTACCATCAAAAAATAGAGGTACACTTTCTGTAGTAAAATCTAAATCACAACCAAGTAATACTGATTTCCCTATATTAAACATAGGATTTGAACCGCTGGGAGGTAATGCTTTCCCATTAACATAATATTCGATTGTAAATGTATCAGGATATCCAAACAACATTGATGGTGCAGTTTTAGCATCTCCTCCTCCATGAGAGGGTAACATGGCTTTTTTAAACGTATTCACAATTTTTACACAAGTCTTAGATTCTTCAACCCCCTGTGGTAACATTTGAAAAGTAAATTCATGTGTCCTCATATCAGACGGGCCTTTATATGCGGCAACAATATAAGGATTAAGTACAGCACCTTGTGTACGTTCCATTATAGTTTTTGTTCCTTCTATCATAACGTTCGCTTTGGACGCAGCTTTAAGAGCAAAGATTTTTCCGGTTTCACTCGTTGCTGCCGAAGACAGGGAATTCATAACATTCTTTAAACTTTCAATACTCATTCCTTTTGCGGCCGCGGCGGGGTTTGAAAGTGCTTTTACAGCTTTATCTACCCCAGCTCCTAGTCCACCTAACGCAACGGCTTCATATTCTGATTTATATGATGTGTTTAAGGCGTCGCCAGGAATATATAATGCTATAGCAAGAGTTGGCCTTTGACTTTTGAAATCAAAAGCTTCAAAGGATATCCATTGATCTATATCATTTCCTCCAGCCGGCAATTTTCCAAGATTAGAAGGATATTCTAAATATGTCATTGGTTGTGTTGCAGGCGCTGATGGATTTGGGGCGGTATTGTCATGTGGGCTGCCCATTAAGTATCTCCTTTTGTGATTGGTATTATTGAACTATCTATATATTTATATGGCATACAAGGGAAAGTTTCGCCCCCAAAATTACAAAAAATATAAGGGCGACTATACTAAAATTATTTATCGTTCTGGGTGGGAATTAACCTTCATGAAATACCTAGATCGACAGCCTGAAGTCTTGCGATGGTCAAGTGAAGAGATTATTATACCCTATCGTTCACCCATTGACAATAGAGTACACAGATATTATCCAGATTTTTGGGTTAAAACTGATCAAGGTGAATCTCTAATTGAAATCAAACCAAAGAAACAAACAAAACCCCCCAAACCTAACCCTAAACATAAGAGAAGGTTCCTCAAAGAAGTAAGAACATGGGGAGTCAATGAAGCTAAATGGAAGGCGGCACAAGAGTTTTGCGAACACAAAGGTTGGAAATGGCAAATAATAACAGAGGACACTTTGACAACTAAATAGTTATATTATGGCTACAGTAGAAGAATCCTATTTGGATAAATTAAAAAACGCGATAAAGACTAATTCCGTAACTGCTAAAGCAAGAGCAGCTGGTGATTGGTTTCGCTCAATTGTTAATAGAACAAAGGGTCAGTTTTCTGATGAAACGCCAAAGACAATACTTTCTCGACAAGAAAGTTTGATGTCTAAAAGTGTACTAGGAAAAATGTATTTCTATTCTTATGATCCTAAATGGAAAAATGATCTTCCCTGGTATGATACCTTTCCTTTGGTTTTTCCTATCGAAAGATATACCGATGGATTTCTTGGATTGAACTTTCATTATCTTGCCCCAAAACATAGAGCTATATTAATGGATCAACTTAAGATGTTTGCAAATAATAAAAAGTACGATGAAACAACCAAATTAAAATTAACATATAATATGCTTTCGGGTTTCAAGAAGATTAAAAGAGCAAGACCAACAGTACACAGATATCTTGATAGTCACATTAAATCTAAGTTTGTTCTTGTTAATGCAGATGAATGGGAAGTAGCACTTTTTCTACCAGTAGAAAGATTTAAAAAAGCAAACAAAAAGAAAGTATGGACACATAGCGGAGGAATGTTCTAATGCATCCAGACCACAACGCACCCCCACCAAGCTCAGGACCGGGTGGAGATTTTGCAATAAGCGATTTTATGTCCAAGTTGGACAATTTAGGAAGTGCTGCAAAAAGAAATAGATTTACTGTTGAAATTATACCACCACAAACATTGGTTACTGATGTTCAGGCTTCACAAATAGAATTTCTTGTTAAATCTATATCATTTCCAAGTAGAACTTTTGGATCAACCACTTACAGAAGTGGGGGTAAATTTGGTTTAGAAGTTCCTTATGAAGTGACAGAAGAACCCGTAGCAATTTCTTTCTTAGGTACAAATGATTGGAAACCGAGAAAATTTTGGTATGATTGGCATGAGCATATACAAAGTACGAATTCATATAATATGACATATTATAAAAGTTTTATAGGAACTATTTCAATTTCAGTTTATAATGAAGAAGAGATGGAAGCAACAACACCTACTCATAAAGTAACATTACATGAATGTTGGCCGAAAACAATAGGTGCTGTAGAACTAGGATGGGAAAGCATGGAACTAGTAGATTTTACAGTAGATATGGCATATAGCTGGTGGACACAAGACCAAAATTTATAATTATTATAGGAGAATATTATGGCTTTACCAAGAGTGGCATCACCCACTTATGAATTGACAATTCCATCTTCCGGTGAAAAAGTCAGTTACAGACCTTTTCTTGTAAAAGAAGAGAAAACATTATTAATGGCAATGGAAGCTGGGGATAACCGAGCGATGACCAAAGCCATGCAAGATATTATCACTTCTTGCACAGAAGGAGAAGTAAACCTTAAAAGGCTTGCATCATTTGATATTGAATATTTTTTCCTTCAGCTTAGAGGAAGATCAATCGGGGAAGTTTTAACAATAAGCCCAATTCGACCTTCAAACTTTAAATGTTGTAAAGAAGCAACTGAAAATGATATTTGTGAAATTGATATTAATATTGATGATATTGTTATGGATACTTCAAAAATTAAATCTTCAGAAATAAACATTACTGATGATATTGGAATGAAATTAAACTTTCCGCAAATTGAAACGGTACAGAAATATACTGGAGAAGGTGAGGACATAAAATCAGAAAATGTATTTAAACTGATTGTAGATTGTATTGAATACATTTGGGATGGAGAAGAAATATTCAAGGCAAAAGATTCTACTAAAAAAGACTTAAATGAGTTTCTTGAATCTCTTACTTCTGCACAATTTACTGAAGTAAAAGACTTTTTTGAATCGATGCCAAGACTAAGCCATGAAATAGATTGGATATGTCCAAGATGTGAAAAATCAAACCCCATGAGGATTGAGGGGATTGATTCTTTTTTCGAATAGCGCTGAGTCACGATTCCTTGGCGAACCATTATCAAACAAACTTCGCTATGATTCAGCATCATCAATGGAGTCTAACAGAACTTGATAATATGTACCCTTATGAAAGAGCAATATATGTAATGTTGCTACAAAATTGGATTAAGGAAGAAAACGATAGAATAAGAACCGATAACGCCAAAAATAAAGGAAGATAAAAATGGCCGAAGAAGGTGGTAAACCAACTGGAAAAACTTTAGAAGATGTTATAGACGCGTTAGATCATCTTAATAAAGAACTGGATCAGCAAGGTGCTGACTCAAGGAGATCTGGTGCGCAAGTTGTAAAGTCTGGTAGACTTGGATCGATATTTGCATTCTTTCATAGGCGTGCACAAAAGAAACGACTCAGACAAACACATGAAGACATCCAATCTCTGCGACTTGCAACGATGGATGAATTTAATGAGCAAGACACGCGGCACATGGACAATCAATACCAAGCGGGTCAAGCAGAACGCCATCTAGAAAACATTAGTGTAGGTGGTGAAGCAGCGGCTATTGCTACATCGGAGATATCAGAAAATCACGGTAGTCAATTAGAAAGTATAGAGGAAGCACTTTCAGGTGGAAATCTAGCCGGAGACATTGGAGCAGCAATAGGTGAGGCTTCAGAAGGTGGTGATACTGGAGGTGACAATTGGGCGAGGGAATCAGGAGGATTTTTACAGAATATTCGAGCTGACACAGATTCCATAGGCAACGCAATGGTGGTGACGGTTGGGCAGATGGATAAGACTGTCGATTTATTAGCAAATATACTTAATTTACAAATTGATGATTCTGCTGCAGCAGCAGAAGCGGCAAGAGAAGCCGCAAGAGCAGGGGGTGCTGGAGAAAAGATTCCTGACGGAAAAGTAGAAGAAGCAAAAGCTGGTGGATTTTTCTCTAAGATGGGTAAGGCTGTAATGAAACCTGTTGGCGCCATGGGAAGAAGTATGAAGGCAGCTGGAAAAGGTATTCAGGGTTTTCTGGTAGGGTTGTCAAGAGGACTAGCATCATTTGCTAATCCAATGGTATTAGTAGGTGTATCAGTCTTAGCTCTTTCACTTCCAATATTTGCTGCGGGGCTTGCTGCAGCATTTAAAGTATTTGAATTAATTGCAGGTGAAGGTAAGGCATTAGAATTTGTTACTGGTATAATCGAATCACTTGGTGAAGCAATTGGAACTATTCTTCATAAAGTCTTATCAGGTTTTGGAGAAATGGTAAAACGAATGGGGCCATTTATCGAAGCATTTTTCGATGGACTCGCCACTCTAGTTAAAGCATTAATGCCAATTGTTACAGGACTTTTCAAATTAATAAAAGATATCATTACTGATCCTGTCCTCAACAAAACCATGCAGGCAGTAATAGGTGCAATTAAATCGGCCATTACTGATGTTAAAGATGTTCTTGTTGCTTTTGCTCCTGTAGTAAAAAGTATTATTAGTGATATTAGTGCAGTTATTATTGCAGTAGCCGGTAAGATAGAAGCAATTGTTGCAACTGTTGGAAGTGTAATTGAAAAAATACTAGCAAGTTTTGATGGAGTAGTTGCACAGATAAAACCTATTATTGAACAAATTGGTTTAACCATAGAAACAATTATAAATGCTATTGGTGACAATATAGGTAAAATTGGAAAAACTATAGAAGGTATTATTACTTCTATTGGAGATAATGTAACAAAAGTAGTTGGTTCTATTTCAGCTCTCATTACAGCAATAGGTACAACCATCTCAGGAGTAATAGATTCCGTAGTTGGTGGAATAGAACGATTAGCCGCTCTTTCGGGTGGTAATATGATAGCTGTTGGAGCAGGACTTGCGGCAATAGGTGCAGGTCTTGTAGTCTTTACTGCTGGCGCAGCCGTTGCTGGTGGTGTTATGCCTAGTCCAGCAGAACTTGAAACTGTAGCTAAAAGTATTGAAAAATTTGGAGCAATTCCTGCAGAAAATCTTACAAAGGTTGGTACTGGAATGCAAGCGGTTGGTGTAGGATTACTGGCCTTTGGCGCTGGTGGAGCACTAGCTTCATTACTTAATGACCCTGAAGGATTAAAAGGTGTCGCATTATCTGTTGAAAAATTTGGAACAATAGATGGATCAAATTTCGCAATGGTTGGAGATGGAATTACATCATTGGGTAAAGGACTTGCGACTTTTGGAGCCGGTGGATTACTTGCTGGTATTTCTGAAGGGATAGGTAAGTTTTTTGGTGCAAGTGATCCTGTTGAAAAATTTCAGAAGTTCGCAGCAATTGGGCCGGGATTGAAAGACGCGTCTGATGGAATCAGAGGTCTTGCTACAGCTATGAATGTATTAGGAAAATCTGATATAGCAAAAACTGCTGATGCACTTGATACGTTTATGGATAAAGTTGATATGGGAAAATTAACAGCTTTCTCAAAAGCCACAGAAGGGTTAATGACAGGAAAAATGTTAGCAGATTTACAAGTACAATCGCAACAAGTTGGAGGCGGAACAACTACCACAGTAATTAATAATACATCAACTAACCAAGTAAACTCTTCCTCACCTGTAGTAATACCCGCCTCTGCAGTTTCTCCATCTAATGGAGATATAATGAATGTTCGTATAGTAACTTAGTTTTTATAATAACCATCTGAAAGATAATAGATAAGGGCATCCATCAAATCGGGATCGCCCCAAGTCGATGCACACCATACCACTAAAATCACACAAAAGAAAAATCCATACATAGTACTATTCTCATTATTCATTATTCTTGCTCAGCTAATTTTGCAAAGTATGAATACTCTTCTGTATCACCAGCTGAACCAGCTGACTCCGCTGTTGTAACATTTTCAACAACAGGTTCTACATGTGGAGTAGTCATAGGTTTACCACCATCAAACGGCGCATCAAAAGTATTAGACTTTGGTGAAGCTGTTTCCACACCAGTTCCAAGACCAAGTACTCTATCCAATTTCTCTTTCAACTCTGCATAAGTCTTAAAGTTCTTTGGATCAGTAAAGTCTTCCAATGAATGTTCTGTTTTCCAAACTTCTTCCATCTTAGCATCATCTGTATCAAGAGGAGCGGGATTTTCAAATTCACTCTTATCATAATTTGAGAACCCATCAATCTTACGAATCTTTATTTTGAAATTCGCGCCTTCCCATAAATCAAAAGGATTGACTGGAGTTTCATCTTCGAATTGAGGATTCATCTTATCATTAAGTTTGTCCCAGATTTTCTTCCCATACTTGTACAGGCGAACCTGATTTTCGTTCTGAGGATTTGATGGATCTTTGAGAACATAAACATTAGAGACATAAGTAAGTCTACGTTTCTGTTTACGGGCGATCTCTTTGTTCGCCTCGATACCTGAGTTCCAGAGTTGTGAATTATGTTCACTTACTGGATCTTTTTGACCAAGAGTAGTCAAAGAGTTTTCAATGTACCATCCACCGGGTCCTTGAAATCCATGATTCCATGAACGTGACCAGGGGAGATCTTCTCCATCAGGCGCGGGGAGGAATCGAACAACGGCCATTCCGTTGCCTGACTTGTCCAATTCTGGACGCCAGAAACGATCATCATCACCTTGACCTTTTGTGGGGGAATTTATTTTTGCGGTTTCTTTTAGGAGGGATTGGAGTTTATCTCCACGTTTTTTCTTCATATCTGCGAACGACATATGTTTCCTTTCGTATATTTCGTATTGCGTTGTATTATTTGTATTGCGATTTATTTCACTTAATCATTATATAGTTATATTATAACATACTTTTTTGATTTGTCAAGTACCCCCTTTCATATTGGTAGTTTAGATGTTCTTGGAATAAGATGAAGATCTTCTGCCTCATCTTGTACATTTTGTTTCAGTTTTCCGCCAACCATTTTACCGGCGGTTTCGGGTTCTAATTTATTTTCATCACAGTAAAACATAATTGCATCTATATAGGTCATCTTAGTTTTTTGAACCAACTGCTCAATGTTCTCCATGAATATCATAGAGTTGTTCATTTTAACTGCCATTATTTAATGCTTCTGACTCTTTATGTTCTGGATCATCTTTCTCTTTGAACCAGTAATCCGTACTCTTCGCTAGGACTGCCACGTAGGCCCCCACCAGAATATTAATCAGATCTCTTGATTCATCGGGTAACGTTGCAAAAAATAATAACCATACTAAAATCAAAAAGGTTAGAACAATACCCCACGATAGAGTAATTCTTGCCCAATAATTTTTTACTTTTCTTCTTTCGATTGCCGACATTTCTTGGTTGCCTTGTTTTGTAGTTATTGCCATAGTATTCCTTATTCATATTCTATATATTTAACACCTTGTTGTTCTTCAAGGAGTTGACGATTTTTTATGTGTTCAGCTTCAATTTCTTCTTTACTTCCACCAAAGTATCCTACTGCGTAACCACTTTCACACATCCACTTGTTTATATTTGTCCATCCACCAAACTCATGCCCATCTTCAGTACAGTTAATCCAAAGTTCACCTAGTACTCTACCGAACTTACCTCTGCTATCTGACTCTGGGCATCTACATTGAATTTCAATATCATCTCTATCTGACAATATTGCCCAATGTACCCACGACTTAAGTGCGGTTGAAGAAAGTTTCCCATAAAACTTCTCTGCCAAATCTCTAGTTCTCGATTCAGGTGTGTCGATTCCTAGTAAGCGAATTCTATTACATATTCGTACATCGAAACCCAAATCAAAAACTGCATCGATAGTATCTCCATCAACAACCTTCTCTACAGTAGTTATGTTGTAAATAAATTCACAAGGTTCTTTGTTAATATATTCAGCCATTTCTATTTTCCCAATTTAATTTCCATTTATCATTTATAAGTGATACTTTAACTCGACCTAAATCTACTACTTCAGGATAAAGATATGTATATCCTTGTCCACCATAATTAGGATTAACTTCATGGGGCTCACCCCTTTCAATTCTTCCAGCTAAGTCTACTAAATCTCTTGTCTCTATATATTTTTCAAATACTTTTCTTTCACCAGGAATTAATTCATATCTAGCCACTTCTGTTCTGTAACCACCTTTAAACTCTGACATAAATTATCTCCTACTGAAAGTTTATAATAGTGGGGAGTTCTTCTGTTCCCAAGCGACTCCCCGAAAGTTTTACCCCTCTAACTCGGCTATATTCTACGCAGCGAGTGCGTAAGAATATGCAGTATAATCGTCATTGTTTGCGATTAGTTTGATGGACCGTTACGGTGGTGCCTCTACCGAATACCTCTATATCTACCTTCACAATCAATCGAAATCTATTTCAGCCCCCTCAACGAAAGTCATATCCAAAATAAAGTGTGGCATAAGTTAAACCCAAACCGAGCAATATCATTATTGCAAGCCACATTAATTTCTTTTCCATAACTTCCTTTGGTGGAGCTGATCGGAATCGCACCGATGTCTTAACTGTTATCTAGATATGTCAACAGTATCAGTTATATTTAGTTCACAAAAGATGTGACTCATAATATAATTTCTTGGCTTCCCAAATTTTATCTACCCAATCATCTCGGTTCTCTACAAACAATTGAGGTAGATCACTATCAACAGCTA
>Ga0310124_10002390_pt1 | contig 12902 bp, 12 predicted proteins | sample CB11b_AW_Bot5_MG_FD_203507 | JGI IMG/M metagenome (GOLD analysis project Ga0310124, IMG submission 203507) | Marine microbial communities from Western Arctic Ocean, Canada - CB11b_AW_Bot5 | ecosystem: Environmental > Aquatic > Marine > Oceanic | place: Canada: Western Arctic Ocean | collected...
AAACGCCGATGGCACAGAGGAGGGAGGGTATGAGGTCCCAACGTATGAAGTTGAAAAACAACATGTAAACTCCCAGCAGGGCGATGCTCATCAGCATCATGTACACCCAGGTCGCCGCGACTTTCGCAAGGTAGAAAATTCCCAGATCGATGGGCGCGAGCTGGATCCCAGTAAGCCTGCCTCCCTCTCGCTCGGCAGCAAAGGACTGGCCCAGGCCAACCGTCCCGGTGAAAACGATCGCCATCCAGAAAAAGACCGGCCCGACGCTTTTCATCGCGACTGGATCCCCGCTTGTCCCCAGCTGGGCGATGGTTAACATCAGGACCGCGAACAAGGACATGTTCAGTACGATTTCCTTGCGCCGCATCTCACGCAGGAAATCCCACCGAATGAATGCAAGGAAGAGAGCGGGGCCGCTCATGTCGCCCCCCCGCCGTCGAGTCCAACCTTGTCGACTATAAAGCCATCCTGAATCTCGACACTTGCCGACGCGACCTCCTCACCAATTTCCCGGTGATGGGTCACCAGGAGAACGGTTCGGCCACGGCTTGCATAATCCCGGATGCAATCCTTGAGCAGGGCCTGGCCCTCCTGGTCAAGCCCGCCGAAGGGCTCATCCAGGATCCATAACTCAGGATGGTGCAACAGGCTTCGAATGAGATTGGCTCGCTTGATCATCCCCTGGGAGTAGGTTGATACGGGATCCTTTCGCCTCGTATACAGGCCGAACTTCTCAAGCAGAGACCTTGAATGCTCCGCGTCGACTGCGCCGTATAGTGAGCTGAAAAAAAGCAGGTTCTCTTCAAGGTTCAATTCGGTGCGAAGAAAGCTCTGGTCGCCAACCCAGCCGGAGGCCGCCCGGATCTCTCTGTTGCCAGGCCCGATCGAGTGCCCGAGAACCTCCCCGCTTCCTGTGCTGGGAGCCCATTGGGTTGATATGATTCGCGCAAGGGTCGATTTCCCGGCTCCATTATGACCGTAGACCGCAAGGCATGTGCCATGGCGGATCTCAAGGCTTACATCGCTCAGGACAGTGCGGAAGCCAAAACTTTTGGAGATCTTCTGGAGACAAATGGCCCGAGCCCCTCCACTTTCGCCAGGCGCCTGGAAACGATTGGAGTGTAGCTCGGCCATATCAGCCCCCCTGCTTGTCCCTCATGGACTTGTACAGGCTCTCAAGCAGGTGGGCTCGCTCCTGGGTCGCCTCCACGGTGGTTTCCGGCCTTGCATCCAATTCTCCAATCCGCGAAATAAGACCCCGCGTGGCGCTGGATATTGCCGGAGCCGGAACAGAGGAGACCTCCGAGGAGGAGCCTTGCTCGAGCTCTCCCGCAGCCAATTCGACGAGGACCGCCCTCTGGGCGTTGTAGGTCTCGGGGGTAATCGAATCGGAGGCCGAGAGCTCGTCAAGCCTGGCAATCTGGTCGAGGACCGCGTAAAGGTCGCCCCCGGCCGAGCCATCGATAGAGATGGGGCGGCCTTTCTTCCGGCTGAGGGCGAGCCCTGCGAGTATTGAGAGGAGGATAACCGCAACCGTTCCACCGTGCCAGAAAAGGGCCTCTTCACTCACCTCCCCAACGGCAACATCTGAAATATCAATGGGTACGGGAACGGGATCCCTGGGCGCGCGCTTCGAGTCCGCGCTGATCGCGTAGACATCAAAGCTCCTGGGCGCCCCACCTAGAGGGCCCTCTTTTAACGTTGTGAGCTTTTGAAGGGGCGACAAGACAGGGTCAATCCGCATCTCGCCCTCCTGGACATACACGAGAAAACCAGGAGGCCTCCCCTCTGACCGGCCCATCGGGGTAAGCGGCTGGGGATAAACCATCGTAAAAAGGTCGGACCCTGGAATCACATATTCAACAGACCACCCCCTGACACTGCCGATCTGCTGGGAGGCTGCAAGGTCGGCAAGGCCGACCAGGGGCTCATCGATAACAAGGAACTTTCCGTCCCGGGACTTTCTCATCTTCATCCCGGGCACAGGGCCTTTGTTCGTAATGACCCGGGCGCCAGCGGGCAGGGGAATACGAAAAATTTCCGGCCCGGCGTCTTGCTCGGTAGCAGTTCGGGGCCTTTTCCCGACATAAAGAGTATCGCTCCCGTTGACGAGCTCAACCTGGAGCTGAACCTTGAGGAAATAGGCTCCGCTAACTTTCTGAATGGTGTGATAGATCTTGGTGGTCGAGCGGACCCTCTCAGGGTTGTCGCTGACTGGATAGGCGAAGGTCTCTATCGTCCCCGAAGCTTTCGCGGCAAATGCGCCCGTAAATAGCTTCCTGTCGCCAGCAGTGGCTATGACCACATAGAGCGAGCCCCCGGCTGTCCCGGTGTCGACGCTGAATTCGCCATTATTCGACGTGGTTGCGGCCCAGGTCCCCGACTCTCCCTTCCCGACAGCCTGGACCTCCACAGGAACATCGGCCAGGGGCACCTTCCAGGTGCTGGACCCAACGCCTTCAACTCTGATCTTTGCTGTGCTGGCAGGCCCGTCAAAGAGGCGCCCTTCAACCAGCCCGGCCACCAAGGGGCCGGGAGTCAATAGAAAGCCGGCTGCAAGAAGGTAAAAAACTCGATTGAGAATCACTCTCGTCATTTCCCCGCCTCCCTGGCGGTCGATTTATCTTTACGCTGAGAAACCATATCATCTATCCGGCCGCGAACACCGGCGCTTACATGGATTTCCCCAGTCTTTAATTTTCGCAGGCGCGTCTCTCGGACACGGTCGAATTCACGCAGGGCAATAACGGCCTTTGCCTTGTAGCTTCGCCGCAGATGAAGGTACTCGGCCTCCTCGATGGAGCCCATCTCCCGCTCGTCATCCAGGTCTTTCAGCATTCGAAGAAGCTTGTCCTTGCGTCGCCCGAGAATCGACAGCGTCCCTGCCTCAAGGTCTGGGTCCCACGGCTCCTTCGGCCCGCGGGCGGCCTGGACCATTATCGAGATAATAAGAAATGAAATGAGCGCCAGGAGGGAGATGCTGATCATAAGTCTTCAGTCCTTAAGCCTGTTCAATTCTTCCTCGACACGATCAACAAGCTCCGTGGAGGAGGACTGGAGATCTTCAGGTAAAGCCTCTCCTGCTGCGGGGCCGGGTTCACCGTCTTCCCCCAGCCTGGTCTGCCTCCGCATTCTCATCAGCAGCAGGACCACGCCGCCTCCGAGAACGAGAAAGAATGTAATCGGAAACAAATTAGGCAGTAGAAGGATCCAATAGGCGGCGCTTGGCTTGGCGACAACCTTCTCAGTCCCCGCATCCTGGATCATTCGGACCTGGATCGCATCGTCATCCAGCCCCTGGGCCACAAGCTTCCTGATCAGGGCCTTCTGGGGGTCAACGCAGGGTTCAAAACAGCCCTCAAGGGTTCGGGTCCAGTCTTCCTTTGGGCATTTGCATTTAAACTCGCTGAAGAGGCGCAGGATGCGCTTGCTGTCTCCAGGGGCCTCGGGGCCCTGGGCGCTCGCATCCCGGGGCACAAAGACCATGAAGGACATCAGCTGCAAGGTGACAAGAAGGGCCCTGCGGTTCATGAAGATTCAAGCTCCTATTCAGCCAGCCCGACGCGGTTCCCCGAGAACGGCAAGGCCGCGAAGATTCCGCCAAGCAACATGATGATCGTGCCAATGTAGAGGAGGCCCATAAATGGATTCAAATAGGCCGTCAGGGAGACCATGTCGTCAGGGCCCCGATGGGAATAATAGATGTAAACGTCCTGGAGCAGCGTCCTGTGTATGCTGACCTCGTTGATCCACTGGTCCTGCTTGGGGTAGAACCTCCTCTCAGGGTCCAGGCGGGAGACCAGGGCGGCATTCGGAGGCAATGATTTCAAGTTTCCAGGGCCAGCCAGCGAGGATGCCTTTGCCGACGGGGCCTCCTGGGCGTGGGCGACGCCGGGATCGCTTTCCGGGGCGTAATAAATTCGGAAGGACACCTGGTCAAGGAGGTATGGCAGCCTCTCTTCAAAATCTTCGACGCGGTGAGTCTTGGCCTGCACCTTCGAGTAGGCGTCCGCAATTTCCGTATAGGGACGGTTGGCCTCAAACGGGTGGATCAGGTAGTCCCCGATCCGGGCATACTCACCAATGCGAACCGAGAGCTTCTCTTCTGTGATCTTGAACATGGAGCTGATGACAATGCCGATCACCAGGACCGATATTCCAATATGGACGACGTAGCCTCCGTAGCGCCTGTTGTCGCGGAGCAGCAGCGCAAGGGCCGCGCCAAGAAACCCCTGCTTCCGCAGCCGGCTCTTGGCTCGAATATTCCTGGCGAGCTCCATGCCGATGGTCGTCATGATCAGGAAGGCGAAAAAGAGGAAGTAGCCTGTGGGATAAATTCCGCTGGGATGGAAAAGCCCCTCGGCCTCTTTTCCATTGAGCGCATCGCTGAGCGGCTTGAAGCTGAAAACTTTCTCGATGCTCATCGTGTCGGGCCGCAACAGGCCGATGATCAAATAGGCCCCCGCGGTAAGAAAGATTGCGAGCACGCCTGGAATTAAAAAGTTCTTTCGCAAACTCCGCTGGCTGCTCTTGACCCAGCCGAGCCCGGGCCCGATGGATGTCAGCAGAACCAGGAGGGCGAGGAGTGGCGACATATAGAGATTGAAGTCCTGCGGCTCAAAGGTCCAGGTCTCGGCGAAGTAGGCCGAGCTGAGGTTCGGGAGCCAGCTCAGCGCCCAGACGGAGACAGCGAGAACGACAAGGACGAGATTGTTGAAGAAGAAGGCGGCCTCCCTCGAGAGCAGGGAGTCTAGCTGGTGGTTTCCTTTCAGGTCGTTGAAACGATAGAAGAGGAGAAAGAGGCCTGAGCCAAGGATCCCCCACTTAAAAAAGCGAAACCAATTCCCAATGACCACGTTTTCTCCAAAGGAATGAACGGAGGAGATCTCGCCGCTCCGGGTCATGTAGGTTGCCTCGATCGTCAGGAAGAACGCGAAGATCAGGAGGAACACATTCCATCTCTTCAGCATGTCCCTTCTCTCCTGGATCATGATCGAGTGCAGGAAGGCCGTGGCTGCGCACCAGGGAAGGAACGAGGCGTTCTCCACCGGGTCCCAGGCCCAGTAGCCACCCCAGCCCAATTGGCGATAAGCCCAGAGGCCACCAAGAATGATTCCACAGGTGAGAAACAGCCAGGCCGCCATGGTCCACCTTCTGGTGACCCGGACCCAGTAAGACCCCAGCTCGCCGGAGATCAGGGCCGCCATCCCGAAAGAAAACGGGACGGCGAAGATAACCATGCCGAGGTAGAGACAGGGTGGATGGATGACAAACCAGTAATTGACCAGTTGAGGATTGAGCCCTTTCCCGTTGAGCAGGTTGCCCTCATGGTCCATTGGAATGTTGTAGGCCGAGGCAAGGTGGATCGCCTGCCGGGATTCCATCGCATTGAATGGATTCTCCCTGATGGCCAGGGCGATAAAGAATCCGATGATGACGCATAGCACAAGATAGACATAGGGCTCCATGCGGCGGCCGCTGGGGTGGAGAGAGCTCCATCGATGCTGGAGCGCGGCCAGGGCGCTGACCCCTGCAAGAATCAGGGTCCAGAATAAGAGAGATCCATCCAGCCCGGCCCAGAGTCCGGCAAATTTAAAAAAGAAAGGGAGATCCTTGTCGGAGTATCCCCAGATGTATTCATTGTTGTAACAGCCGGTGATAAAGCCCCAGACAAGCGTGCCGGCGGCAGCGAATATAAGGATGAAGTTGACGTAAAATCCGATCCTTGCGCTCTTGATGTACCGGCGATCACGGGCCTTGATCCCCACCAGGCAAAGACCTGCTATAATGGCCAGCAGGATAGCCACCACCCAGAGCAAAGAGTAACCGAAATTCAATACGTCCATCAGGTGGGATCCACTACCCTTTCGATCCTTGGGACTGCGTCAGCGACGCCGAGTTGCGAAGGGCTAATATTCTATTCTCACGATGCCCAGGCAAAGAAGCGCCGCCTGGGGCAGGCTTGTAGGGGGCGGCCTGCCCTCCTGCCTTCTGTTGTTGATCAATCTTTTTTAATTCTTCCTTCGGGTCGTAACGACTCGGGCAATTCGTGCTGACCTGGTAGGCCTTGAAGGAGCGGGCCTCGGGGTCGAAGATGCCTTTGATGCTGGCCCCTATCCCGACCCGGAAATTTTCAGGGGGATTCCGGCTGCTCTCGACACGGATGATCTCCGCAGGCTGCTGCTCGGTAGCGTATTTGAAGACCAGGTTCGGGGACAGGGATTCTATCGCGACAATCTGACCGTTATCGACAACGATGGTTTCTCCAGGCTTCATTTCGGAATCAGGATCGAATAGATCTTTCACCTCGAACCTGCGAATGCCGCTGGAAAGGATCCCCACGGTTACGAGAGTAACCGCCGAGAGGATAAAGATGGCCCCGACAACAAAAAGTCGCATTGATCAACCCCGCTCACTGCATCCGGTAGGAAAACAAGAAATGCCTAACTTACAGTATCTACCAGAAGCAGAGTATATAGGATGCTTTTCTTTACAGCAATAGTGCCGGGGGTTTACGTGCCGGCGTCCGCAGGCTAACCTCAGTTTTTACTGATGGACCTCGAGAGACGAGCCCTTTTGACCATGCAGTTTGACCTGATAGTATTTGACCTGGATGGAACGCTTGTGGAGACGAGGGAAGACCTTGCGCGGAGCGTCAACAGCGCCCTTGAGGCTGAAGGACTCCCCATCCATCCCATAGAAACCGTTGTCCGATTTGTCGGCGATGGGGCCTTAAAGCTTGTACAGCGTTCTGTCGGGGCTGGTTTTCCAGACGAGACCTGCCACAAGGTCCTCGCCGGCTTTCTTGAATATTACCTGGGTCACTGCACCGACCATGCTGAGTGCTATCCCGGGGTGCGCGAGGTCCTGCCGATGCTTGCTCCGGCCCGTCTCTGCCTCCTCACCAACAAGCCCATCGCACCGACGAGGAAGATTCTGGATAAGCTTGCCCTCTGTTCTTATTTCGAAGATGTGATTGGCGGAGATGACGACCTTGGCAGAAAACCGGATCCCGCGGCGATTCTCAGCCTCATTAAAAAATCAAAGACCACTCCGCGGCGAACCCTCCTTGTTGGCGACACCAGCGTGGATGTCCTTACGGCTCGCAACTGCGGATGCAAAGTGGCGGGGGTCCAGTTCGGATTCCGGCCTGAAGACTTTATAAATTACCCGCCTGATTATCTGCTCAACTCATTCCTGGACCTTCCCGGGGTCTTGTAGGCGCGCTCTTTGCCCCCGGACCGAGGTGGCCCGCAAAATTAAAATGCAATAGTCAGCGAGAGGCGGGATCGTTAGAATACCGGCGACGGGTGATGGCATCCGTGCGAAGGCAAGGTACTCAGAGAGATTTGACAATGGCGACGGCAGAGCCCAAGCGGCGCAAAAAAAAGCCCAAGGTGGTCGCGTATATTACTGAATCCTGCACGGGGTGCGCAGGCGCGCCAGTTTGCCAGACCTATTGCCCCGTCGATGAATGCATGATTCTCGTACAAAATCCCGGCGCGCCAGCCTTTGGCGTTATCGAGGTCGACCCCCTTAAATGTATCGGCTGCCGTAAATGCACAACCAAGGGGCCCGAGGGGACGTTCCTTGATGGTTGCCCCTGGGATGCGATCGCAATGGTCGACACCCCGGATTATGAAGCCAGCCACGGAGAACTTCCCTATTAGGTTTCCGACCCGCAACTGGACCGCGGATGCCGGGTGCTTGCCCAGGGGCATTACCGGTGTAAGGATACAGTTAGCGTCCGTGCATGAAAAATCCCGTCAATGGAGCCAGGAACCGTAAAAGGGCGTATTTGGGCCATCTGCTCTTAGCTGGTACAATTGCTTTAGACGTTACCAGGTGGTATCTTTCTTTGATTGTCCCCCGCCTCTATCTATCTGTGCTGGGCCTCCTCCGCGCCTCCTGGCCAGAGTTTCCGGTCAGCTTGAATGGGTCTGCGGAGGGGAAAAAAAGTTACCCTTGATTCGATCAACAGATTCCCTGATCGATAAGATTTCCTTTAAGGAATTATCTTCGTGAATACTGCAAAAGACATATTTCAACGAGCCGAACAGGCGGCCCGCAAAGGGAATCTCGAGTATTCCATCGAGCTCTACCTCCAGGGACTTACCGTAAACCCCGCGGCCTCTGACGAACGCCAGACGCTGCATCGGATCGAGGCCCAGCTGGTTGAGAACAATGGCGGCAACCCTGCTGGCGGAGTTGGCGCCAAGCTCAAATCAGCCGGAAAACTTGCCAATTTAAAGAAACTCAAGATCCAGAAGAAGTGGGATGAGGCTATCCTGGAAATTGAGAATATTCTCAAGATTCAGCCTCACAACACCCATCTCCTTTTCGATCTTGCCGAGATGCTTGAGAACATTGAAGCCCGCCAAAGCGCCATCGCGATCCTTTCCGACTTGACGGATATCGACAAGACCCACGTGGAGAGCTACAGGAAGCTGGGAAGCCTCTGGAGAGAAGAGGGCGAACCGAAGAAGGCGATTGAGGCGTGGGAAAAACTGAAAATGTATCGGCCGGAAGACAAGGAGGCGGGCAAGGCGATTCGAGACTTGGCCGCGGCCACGATGGTCAACGCCGTTGAAGAGAAAAAGTCTGAGACCGGGGACACCTCCTTCAGGTCGATGCTGAAGAGCGAGGAAGAATCTGCAGACCTCGAACAGAAAGCCAAGGTCCTCAGGACCGACGAAGATCGAGTTGAGGCCATACGCTTCAAGAAGGAGGACCTGCGCTCCGACCCTACCAATTCAAGACTCTGGCGTGAGCTTGGCGCTCTCTACCAGGACCTCAGGAAATGGAAGCATGCCAAGGCCGCCTATAAAAAAGCCCTTGAGGTGAACCCGCAGGACCTTTTCGCCATCGATAGGATCGGAACTCTCCAGGAATCCATCCTCGACGAAGGGGTCGCTGCTCTCAAAAAACAAATGAGCGAGCTTGAAGAAAGCGCCGGATCCGAAGATGAGCTTGCCTCCGTGCAGGTCAAACTTGAAGAAGCCGAGACCAATGCCGTCGAGTTCAAGACCGGCGAATATGAGCGCAAGGTACTGGCCCACCCTACGGACTATGAGCTCAAGCTGGTATATGGCGAATTGCTGATGCAGGGCGGAAGCTATGACCAGGGAATCGAGCAGTTCCAGAAAGCCGTCAAGGACCCCAAGTTCAAGGTCAGAGCCCAGAACAATATGGGGAAATGCTTCCAGAAAAAAAATGTACACGCTATCGCCATAACGCAGTACCAGGAGGCCCTCAAAGGGGTCGCCGACCCAGATAGCGATATCGCCAAAGATATCCGCTACAACCTGGCCACCGCCGCCGAAGACAACGGCGAATACGATGAAGCCTTGGCGCAATACCAGATCATCATGGCGACGGATATTGGCTTCAGAGACGTCTCAGGGCGTGTTGACAGCCTCATGCAGAAAAAGACGGTTGAATAAAACGATTTACCCGGAAATCCACGCGCTGGTATCCCATGGATTTCCGGAAGTAATTTTTTTGTTTATGCCGGGCCCTCTTCAAAGTAATATTCGGGGCTTACACGATTTAAGACGTTTACAGGAATACCCTCATGGCAAATAGCCTTCAGGCCAAGAAGCGGATCAGGCAAAACGAAACGTGCCACATCCGCAACAAGAGCGCCAAAAGCGAAATTCGAACACTTACCAAGAAATTCAACGCCCTGGTTGAGAGCCAGGACAAGGCCGGTGCTGAATCAGTGTTCAGAGAGTTGACATCGAGCCTCGATAAGGCCGAGAAGAACCATCTCTTCCATCGAAACAACATAGCTCGACAGAAATCAGCTATCTCTAAAAGCCTGGCCGGGCTCCAGGGCTGAACCGTCGCTCCCGCCGTAAGACGTCAAGCTGACGACTCCTGAGTCCTGGCAGCCGCCCGCTGCTGGAGGACTGGCTGGCGAAGCGGTTCAAAGGTTGAGCTTCAGCTTTGCGGCTTCGGTCATCATGGCGGGATTCCAGGGAGGATCCCAGACGAGGTCTACGTTGCACTGGGTGACCCCATCGATATCCTTGATCTTGGATTCGACCTCTATGGGCAGAGATCCCGCAACGGGGCAGGCCGGGCTGGTCAAGGTCATCTTGACGTCTACCTTGCCTTCGCAATTCACGGAGAAATTGTAGACAAGCCCGAGATCATAGATATCTACGGGAACCTCCGGGTCGTAGACCGATTTCAGGACCAGGCGAATATCCTCCTCGAGCGGAGTCAGTTCTCGGTCTTCCGGGCCGGGGAGATCTTCCGAAGGGCTTTCCTGTTCCGGCGTTTCGTTCTCTTCAAGCATCAATTTCTTACTCCGTAGAAATGGTTTTCCCGCCATCTTTCAGCGCGGCCTTCAGCGTATGCCACGCAAGGGTGGCGCATTTTACCCTGCCGGGGAATTCACAGACACCGGAGAAGGCCGCCAGCTTTCCTAATTTCTCTATTTCTTCCTGGTCGTGTCCGCCGGGGGTGGCCGTGAGCATGGCTCCCACCATCCTGCGCAACTCGAAAACATCCTCGATACTTTTACCCATGATCACCTGCGTGAGCATGGAGGCGGAGGCTGTTGAGATGGCGCAGCCATTTCCCTCAAAGGAGACGTCTGTAACCCGGCCATCCTCACAGGAGAGATAGAGATTCACCTTGTCTCCGCAAACCGGGTTAAATCCGTTCGCCTGGTGGGTGCAGTCCTCCATAGGTCGATGGTTTCTTGGCGACTTGCCGTGATCCAGGATCAATTCCTGGTAGAGATCGCGAAGTCCGGACATCAGGAAAATACCCCCACCGCCTTGGCGATGCCATGAGCAAGAAGATCGATTTCTGCCCTGGTGTTGTAGAGAGCGAAGGAGGCCCGGACCGTAGCCTGGACCCCGAGTCGTTCGAGAACAGGCTGGGCACAATGATGTCCAGCTCTTACCGCCACCCCCTGCTGATCTAAAATGGTACCGGCATCGTGGGGATGAACGCCATCGATAATGAAAGAAAGTATCCCGGCCTTCTCAGGAGCTCGGCCGATGATCTCAACGCCATCAATAGAAGAGACGGCCGCGGTCGCGTAATCCAGCAGGTCCTTCTCGTGAGCCTCGACAGACTCCAGGCCGGCCTCCTCGATGTAATCAATCGCGGCGCCAAGGCCAATGGCGCCGGCAATATCCGGGGTCCCCGCCTCGAACTTGTAAGGAAGCCGATTGTATTCGGTCTTGTCGAACGTGACGGAGAGGATCATTTCTCCGCCTCCATGATAGGGCGACATTTCTTCCAGGATCCGGGTCCTGCCATAGAGGGCGCCTATCCCTGTGGGACCATACATCTTGTGACCGGAGATTGTGTAAAAATCGCAGCCTATCTCGCCGACGTCTACCCGGCTATGAGCGGCGGCCTGCGCCCCGTCCACCAGCACCGGTATCTTTTTCTCCCGGGCCATTGCGACCATCTCCCGGATTGGGTTGATGGTCCCAAGGGCGTTGGAGACGTGCGCGAGGGATACGAATTTTGTTCGATCGCCCAGGAGATCTTTGTAGGCCTGGATATCAACGGTGCCATCGTCATCGATGGGGGCGACCTTGAGAACCGCGCCGGCCTGCTCTCTGAGTAATTGCCAGGGGACTATATTGGAATGATGCTCAAGGGTGCTGATGACAATCTCGTCGCCGGGCTCGATCCGGGGCCGGAGATAAGCCTGGGAGACCAGGTTGATTCCTTCAGTGGCTCCGCGAACGAAAATGATTTCCTCGGGGCGTCCCGCACCGAGGTAGGCCATGGTCCGCGCCCTTGCCCTCTCGTAGGCATCCGTAGCTCTCTGGCTGAGGGTGTGAACGCCTCGATGGATGTTTGAGTTGTACTCACGGTAGTAATCGCAAATGGAGTCGATCACGGCGGTCGGTTTTTGCGTCGTAGCGGCGTTGTCGAGATAGACAAGGGGCTTTCCGTTAACCTCCTGCGCGAGGATAGGGAAATCTTCCCGGATCCGGGTCACATCGAGGGGCTTTGCTTTAGCGTCAATTTCCGACATGATTCAGGCGGCTCCGGCCGTAACGCCAGCCGGCTTGCAGTCGCCGGGCAATTTCTCGAGCACCAGGGCCTCCACCCCGGCCCTTAACCCGGGGTGTTCAATCCCGGATACAAGGTCACCGGCGAAGGCGTAGACCAGGAGCATGCGGGCGGCTTCTTTGTCGACGCCTCTGGACCTGAGATAGAACAGGGCATCTTCATCCAGCTGCCCGACAGTCGCGCCGTGCGTGCATTTGACATCATCGGCATAAATCTCCAGCTCAGGCTTGGAGTCCATCACTGCGGCATCCGACAGCAGCAACGCCTGATTGCTCTGCTTTGCGTCGGTTTTCTGAGCATCCTGAGCAACGTAAATCTTTCCGTTAAAAACCCCGTGGGCCTTCTCGGCAAGAACAGCCTTGTACATCTCCCAGCTGTGGCAGTTCGGCTTGGAGTGAATGATCCGGGTGTGGTTGTCTACGTGTTCCTCGCCGCGTCCGACTGTAAGGCCGTTGAGAGTGCACTCGATCCCCTCCCCCTCAAGAAAGGCCGCGACATCGTTGCGAACAACACCTCCGGAAAAGCAGAAAGAATGCGAAGCGAAACTGGAATGACTTCCCTGGTGAACCCCCAGGTTGGAAATGTGAAAGGCCCCCTTCCCCTCCCTGACGAACCTGTAATGGATGGCCCCGGCATTGGCGTCAATCTGGAAGTGGGTGAATGGGTTGGAAAGATAGGCTGAGTCCTCAAGCCCAAGATAGTCCTCCACAAGACTGAGGCGCGCGCCTTCAGCCAGGCAGACAACGTTACGCGGATGGGCCATGAGTGATCCATCCGGGGAGTCGTTGATGTGGAGCAGGTAGAGGGGCTCCTTGATTTCAGCTCCCTTGGCCACATGAATGCAGGCGCCG
>Ga0310124_10002391_pt1 | contig 12897 bp, 8 predicted proteins | sample CB11b_AW_Bot5_MG_FD_203507 | JGI IMG/M metagenome (GOLD analysis project Ga0310124, IMG submission 203507) | Marine microbial communities from Western Arctic Ocean, Canada - CB11b_AW_Bot5 | ecosystem: Environmental > Aquatic > Marine > Oceanic | place: Canada: Western Arctic Ocean | collected...
CGCACGAGCGTGAATCACAACATGTTCGTGCTCGCATTGGAGAACAAGTACTACGTTCCCACCGGCGTGAGGATCACTGACGGTTGGGAGAAACTGTACGGTCCCATCTTCTACTACCTGAATCAGGGCGACAATACGGAAGAGATGTGGGCTGACGCCAAGCGCCGGGCTGCCTCGGAGCAGGCGGACTGGCCATATCGATGGCTCGACGGCAAGGGCTTTCACGAACGCGGATCGGTCACCGGAACTCTGCGTATTTCAGGTGCAGAATCTGCGGCGGGCGCTTGGGCCCTGCTGGCTCTCCCCGATGATGACATCCCCGAAGAGATTGAGTTCGGCGAGTGGTGGCGGGATGTTGGATCCTACCACTATCATGCGGCTGTCGAACAAGATGGCTCTTTCGAAATGCCTGATGTGCGCAGCGGCACGTATGACCTGTTCATCTGGCACGAGGATATCTACGGTGAGTACCGGCGGCAGGAGATATCTGTAAAGGCAGGTGAGAGACTCGAGGTGGGCGAATGCGTCCTCGCCTCTCGTGAGACCGGACGACTGCTCTGGCAGATCGGTGATCCCAACCGGACGATGACCGAATTCAGAAACGGTGGCAACTACCACCAATGGGACACGTACCTGCGGTATCGAGAAGACTTTCCCGATGACATGCACTTTGATATCGGTAAGAGCGACGCGCGCAGAGACTGGAATTATCTACAGCCGGCAATCGTTCAGGGAGAGTCAGAACCAACTAGCGCCGTTGTCACCTTTGACGTGGACTCAAGCCTTCCCGGGGATCCGGTCCTGACAGTCGTCGCCGGCGGGCGCAGTGCGCGCATGGAAGTCCTCGTGAATGCTGAGAAAATCGGCGACCTGAGAATCGACAATATCGGGCTGCAGCATATCCGCACGGTTCCCTACGGGGAGCTGACAGTTCATCGATACAGTTTTGATCGTGCTCTTCTTCAACAACAAGGCAATCGGTTGACCCTGCGCTTTGCCGGGGGCCGGCAGGCCTGGACCAGCTACATCGCCTATGACTTTCTACGGATGGAGTTGGCTCCCTAAATGGGAAAAAAAATGGGTACAGCAACCGATTCTTCGACTTCCTCCAACCAACTGCGCTGGCTGGAGGGACAGGCGCCCCAAGTACACGGCGGGACGGCCTTCGGAGTGCCCTGGCCCATGGGTCAGCACGCCGCCAACTCGACCTTCGCCCTGCGCACGGCCGAAGGCCAACAAGTGCCCATTCAATCATGGACTACGGCGACCTGGCCTGATGGCAGCCTTAAATGGACGGGACACGCATTGGCGCCGGACGCGCCATCAGCAGACTTCTATGAAATCGTTCCCGGCGAACCAAGTCTTCCGTCCAAGCCGGTACACGTCGAGAAATTGGCTGATGGAATTATCGTCGATACCGGCGTAATCCAATGTCAACTACCTCTCAAAGGGGAGTCCCTGATTGAGACAATCAGGCGGGGAGACACCATCATTCTGCGTGATGGCCATTTGACTGGCATGCGTCAGGACTCGCCGGATCGCGGCACGAAGGTGGAGGTCTTTGGCAGTCGTATCGATGCGGTTGTCATCGAGCAATCGGGTCCTGTGCGAGCCGTGATCAAGGTCACCGGCATACATCGAACCGAGGCTGGACGCGATTGGCTCCCCTTCAGCGTGCGCGTCTATTTCCATGCCGGAAGTGATGGTATCCGCATGACCCATACATTCGTTTTCGATGGGGACGAACATCAGGATTTTATCAGTGGCCTCGGTGTTCGGTTCAGCGTACCCATGCTCGATGAGAGCTTCGATCGGCATATCCGCTTTGCTGGTCAGGACGGCGGACTATGGGGGGAGGCCGTGCAGGGACTGACCGGCATCCGCGATCCCGGTGAGTCCGTACGTATGGCCCAGGTGGCGGGTAAAGAGGTTCCCGACATCCACACATGGGCCGAGGGAACGAAGACGCGTGTTCATTGGATCCCGACCTGGGGGGACTTCAGCCTCTCTCAGCACAACTCTAACGGCTTTTCCGTGCGGAAACGCACCAAGCCCGGACATGGCTGGATCGATGCCGATGAAGGACGTCGGGCCGACGGTCTGGGGTATGTTGGTGGTCCCAGCGGTGGAGTCGTCTTCGGGATGCGCGATTTCTGGAAACTCCACCCTACCCAGCTTGATATCCGCAATGCGGCGACGGACACCGCCCAGGTCACGATCTGGATGTGGTCGCCAGAAGCGCCTCCCATGGACATCCGCTTCTATCACGATGGGTTGGGACAGGAAGTCGAGGGCCACTTGCCGGGAGTCAAGATCGAGGGTATCGAAGCCAGCGTTCCCGACCATCCCTATGCCAAGCAAGTCGACGCCATGCATGTCACGTACGAGGATTACGAGCCTGGATTCGGGACCCCTCATGGCGTCGCCCGCTCGACGGATATTTATCTCTGGGCAGTCAGCGAGACGCCCGCGCGCGACCAGTTTCCTCAACTCGCGAAAGCTGTTTCCTGTCCGCCTCAGTTGGTTCCGCGTCCGGAAGACCTTCATCGAGCTAAAGTTTTCAGCAATATGTGGAGCCTGCCGAATCGCTCCTCGGCGAATCTGACTAAGCTCGAAGACCGCCTCGACTGGTCCATTCAATTCTATCACGATCAGATTGACCAACGACATTGGTATGGCTTCTGGAACTACGGCGATGTGATGCACACCTATGATCCCGACCGCCACGTTTGGCGCTACGACAAAGGTGGATTTGCCTGGGACAATTCGGAACTGTCGACGGACATGTGGCTCTGGTACACCTTCCTGCGCAGCGGCGAATCCAAGGCATTCCGTCTGGCGGAAGCCATGAATCGCCACAACCGGGACGTGGACATCTACCATCTTGGCCGCTTCGCCGGGTTTGGCACGCGCCACAACGTCCAACACTGGGGCTGTAGCGCCAAGCAATTGCGCGTCAGCACCTGCATGAACCGTCGTTTCCACTATTACCTCACCACAGACGAACGCACGGGCGATGTATTGCAGGAGGTCGTCGAAGCCGACCACCAAATGGCCAGTCTTAATGCCCATCGCAAAGTTCCCTACGATCCAGGGAAGAGAATCTTCAAGGAACCCCTAGCGCAGGATCATTGTCGCATCTCCGTGGGGACAGACTATGGCGCTGCAGTCTCCAACTGGCTCACCGCCTGGGAGCGTACAGGCGACCCGAAATACCGAGAGTGGATCGAATCCTCGATGCGTGACATCGGCAACGCCCAATGGGGATTCTTCACAAATAGATTCGACTTTGATCCCGAAACCAAACGCATGACAGCTCCGGCTGACGCGACACCGATGGCCTCTCACTTGAGCATCATGTTCGGTTTGCCGGAGGTCGTTGCGGAAATGATACAGCTGATCGATATCCCCGAGTTCAAGGAAGCCTGGCTCCAGTATTGCGCGTTCTGCCAGGCGCCAAGGGATGTGTTGGACGAGCTGTTGGGACCAGAATACGAGCCTCCGACTTTCCCCATCGCACATGCGAGTATCCTCGCATACGCGGCGGCCATGAAAGGAGATCCGAAGCTCGCGTCGCAAGTTGGCGAAGGTCTGTTCAGCACCGGAAAGAACGAAGAACCGAGCTTGGAAACGCGACGAATCGAGGGTCCCGATGCGCTCAATTCTGTCGACGAGGCGACTTGGGTGAGCACCAATGACAGTGCCCAGTGGGGTCTTGCGGCGATCCGAGCCTCCGCCCTGGTACCCGAAGCGATAAGCGCCTACTGATACCCACACTTGAAAGCGGGTCTGAGTGCACGTGATGAAGAAAGCGATCCTGCTGCTGATCTGCCCTGCATTGCTGGCAGCCCAGGACGATTCGTATCCACCCGGCACTTTCCAGATGACGCCAAAAATTGATCTGGTTCTGTCCGAGGTGCCTGTGTTCGTGCCGGAGAAATTCCGCGGCCTGGTGCCGGAGGGACTCACCGTCAATCTACCGACAGGATTCTCCGTCAAGGTCTTCGCCGTCGCCGGCCTGAGAGGACCACGTTTCATGGCCTGGAACTCGGAGGGGGTCCTGCACGTTGCCAACATGAAAGCGGGCAACGCCGATGAATTCGAACCGAATGGCGAAACCAGTCAGATCGTCGCCCTGCCGGACCGGGACGCGGATGGTGTCGCTGACACGGCCATCGTCGCCGCTGACGGCCTGCGCTGGGCCAACAGTCTGGCGTTCTATCAAGGCGACATGTATGTCGCTGATACCCACCAGATCGTCAAATTCAGCGACGCGGATGGCGATCTTGTGTATGAAACACGAGAGATTTTCGCCGCCGACATTCCGACGGCAAGTACACCCCATCTGACTCGCACCATCGTCGTCGATGAAGCGAGAGGGTTGTTCTATCTGTCCGTCGGCTCCACGTGCGACGTGTGTCGCGAACGCAATCCTGAGCGTGCCACGGTCCTGCGGTTCAATGCGGACGGCACGGGACGGACAATCTTCGCGACGGGTCTGCGAAATGCCATAGGCCTCGGTCTGCATCCCGTGACGGGCGATCTGTGGGCGACCAACAATGGACACTCAGAGTCAGTCAATACAGAGCCACCCGAATGGATCGATATCGTTCGTGAAGACGGATTCTACGGCTGGCCATTCGCCTTCGGTTACCAGGTCTTGATCGACTTCAGTCGAACGGGCAGCTATCGCAGAATGCGGCCGATCACAAGGCAGGACAGTCTCCTGGTGCAGACCATGGGCCGTCCTGTCGGTCAGGTAGACGCGCATGTGGCGCCCATGGACATCCACTTCTACAGCGAAGGGAATTTCCCGGCCAGATACCGGCACGCGGCATTTGTCGCCTATCGCGCCGGTTTCAGGGGACCCGATCCCGGACACAAGGTTGTGGCCATGTTCGTTGAGCCCGACGGCTCCGATGCACGTGTGGGTGATTTCATGACAGGATTCTGGCCGAATCCGCCGGACCGCGACAACACGTGGGGCAAACCTGTCGGCCTGGCAACCGATCGTACGGGAAGCCTGTATGTCACCAGTGATTGGATCAATCACCTGGTGCTCAAGGTTGACTTCGTCGCTCGGACGGCTGTGGAGGAAGAGACCTTGTCCCTGCCAAACCAGGACGTCCTGCGCCAGAACTATCCAAATCCATTCAATAGCGCAACGTCCATCGAGTTCGACCTGGCGTCAGAGCAGGATGTGGAACTCGGGATCTACAACCTGAGCGGGCAACGAGTGGTCACCCTCGTGAGCGGTATCAGAGGGGTAGGCAGACACATCGCCCATTGGGATGGGCGCGACGAGTCCGGGCGAGGTGTGGCCAGCGGGATGTATTTCTACCGGCTGCAGACCGGAACGGACCAGCAGATCCGCAAGTTGCTCCTGCTCCAGTGACCGACCCCTTCCCTCTTTCAGTTGCTGCCGAGGAAATAGCTGGTCATGGGAACCTGGTCATACCCCATGGACTTCAGGGCCACATCAATCCGGTAGATCGGGTCCTGCATCAGGCAGACACGCCGGTCAGTCGCCGGAATAATGGTTGTGTAGATGCGCAGTTCGCCGTCGACGTAGGTGATGATTTCCTCCCGCCAGTCACCGAGGATATCAGCCGAGGCCATAACGCTGCCCGAAGTACCAAACGGACGAAAAATCGGTCCGGTCGCTTGCGAAGGCCACATTAACGGAGTTCGACAGGTCCTCATCAAGCGATTAGTTGTGCGGCCACCCCACTGATATTGGAACCCAAGAGCACCGACTCTGGTTGAGAAAGCCTGAAAAATGCAAACGAAACTGTTGGTAGCAGCTGTCCTCTGCGTCCAGTTCGCCGTGAATGCAGGAGCCCATGTGGGGGTTACCATAGAATTTCCCAATGTGCCGAACCCGGCGTCTATGGTCATCGACGGTCAGGATGATGACTGGGCATGGTTCGAGCAGCAGTACGCGCTCGAGCAGGAAGACTTTTTCGACCGTGAGAGCCGGTCAGTAGCCAAGAGTGACTTCGATTTCGTCATCTACACAGCTTGGTCGCCACCGCCGGACAACAGTTGGTACATGTTTGCCCGCTTCCATGACGACACATTGAAGGTGGACAACGACGACCCCCTCAACTGGTGGAAGGACGATGCGCTCCAGGTCACGGTGGATTCGGACCATTCGGGCGGCAGTATCTATGGGTTTACGCGCGAAGAGCTCGTCAATGGCCAACGGTTGTATGCCCGGTCTCTGCCGTCACCTGGTCAGGAGTTGCTGCTTCATAGACAGGCCGGATTCCTCGACCAGCACCACGACCCGTATCTGAAGGAATTCTTGTGGATCATGGAGAGCCCTTATTTCGAGGTGGCCTGGACCATCGATCCTCCCGGTGCGACCCATGGCTCCACGGGCGTGACGTACACCTACGAATGGAAATCAGCCATGTGGGATGTGCTGGGCGCCAATCTGGAGGAGAGTGTCCGCCACATATTCGGAGCCGGTGACATCGTCCACATCGGCTATCGACCCCTGGATGCGGACCGACCTGGCAATGGACGTAAGCACTCCATGTACGTCCTTGGCGGCCACATGGATCAGGACAAGCACGGGGATGAAATGCCGGACTTTGTAGCGGTTGAAACATCCCGGCCCACACCAGTCGAACAGGGGACGTGGGCCCGCATCAAGCAGATCTTCGGGAGGTGAGGGCTTCTATCTCGCTGGCGGCAGAGCTGATCCCACCGCCGACGTCGTTGACGAAAGATGGCCTGGACACGACCGCTTCGTCGGGTTCGAAGCCGTAAGCCGTCGCGTCCACGGCCTTGTCGCTCTCGCAGGAGTTTCTGCACGCGCTGATCAGGACGCAGCCGGCCATGATGTATCCTGGAGACCACGATCGAGCTGCTCGCCCAGTGTCAGCCGGGCCAGTTCTGGTGCCGCAGTCAAGACCGAAGACGGCCAGCCCGGCCTCTGGTAGTCAGCCGCCGCAGCTGGCTCCCCTATCCTGCTGGCCTACATCTTCCCCACGTGTGTCGGCGTGTACTCATCGGTGGCCACCCGCTTCAGACCTGTTGGTCTTGAGCGGCGCTCCTGGTTTCCGGCAAGCCCGTCCTGTCTTCAAAGCAACGACTGAAGGCCAGGTAACGGATTGGGGATATGAGACCAAGGCCTTTCTTTTAGCGCGAAGCCGACCACGCCGCCTTCGTGACGATCTCCACCACCGTCTCGCCCTGCCACGAGCGTCCTGGGAAGTAGGCCATCTTGCCACTGCCACCAGCGACCACATAGCCCGGATCGTTGGCCAGAACCAGGGTCGTTCCAGCTTCCGAGTCACCATCCACGGCAACGATCTGGTGCCCATGATGGAATCCATCCGCTTCGATCACGATCGCCCACAACCCGGCCCCTTCGTCCATCTTCGATTCAGCTAGATTCGTTACCAGCGCGTCAACATCGTCCCCTGCTTCGCGGCGCTTCGTCGCAGAAACAAGGCCTCGCTGCACGCCATTGCCCGCCAATACGCGCCCACCCGCAGTCAGCCTTGTGCCACCTACCAGGCGCATCTCCACAACCTCATCACCTCGCATTCTCACAAAGCCGAGTCGCCCCTGCAATTCGACACCGCCAACACGAACAGTCGAATTCGCATCGGCTGCGACGAGCAGCAGGTCCACCGTGTCATCCCATGTGATCCGCACGGCGACGCCATCGCTGCCAGCCTCCATTTCGGTGCGCTCGACCTGTCCGATGAACGCACCAGCCTCACCCATCGCTTCCAGAACCGTCACGAATCGGCTCTTGAGCACCTCTGTGTCCATCGCCTCGCGTCGATGCACAAGCACAGGCATGGTGAACTGATCCAGGACGGCATCATCATTCTGTGCCCGTCGAATAGACGGCGCCTGCGCACTGAAGAGAATGTCACCACTGCCAAGGGCCGTACCATGCACTTTCACAGCACCCGTCGTCTGGGCATCACTGGCAAAGGTCACCGTCCACGCACCATCGATCGGTGTCTGCTGCACATCGCGCAAAAAGGCGTATCCGAGATTGTGGCCACCCGCCTCACCTGGGGTGCTCTCTCCCCTCGGTAGTTTCACTTCGACGCCATCCGGAAGCAGCATCGGACCATATGACTGCATCGGCAGATCATGTTCGAGAGCCCCATCGTGATCGGCGTCTCCTGTCAGAACGTATTCATGACGCGAACCACCGACGACGGAAAACAAATCGACCACATACGCGTCGTCGCCGGCACCGATCTGCACGAGCATGCGTTTGTATTCATCCACCAGACCAGGATAGGCGCGCTCCCCTCGCGCTTCGACCACGGCCAGCAGGTCGTTCTCGCCAGGGACGAACAACGTCAGCGCCCCATCCGACGGATTGTCGATGGAACCGGCTTGCTGATCGATTCCATCGACGGTGACCGTATTGTGCGACAACGTCGTCAGCGTCCACGCCCGATACCGCGTATGCGTGTAGCCCATATCGCCGAGGCGTTCCTGCCCGCCCGCAAAGAGCGTCATCCCCAACACGTCGCGATGCTGGTGTCCGTAGCCGCCGGAGAAGTGCAGATGGGTTTGTATCTGACCGTCGCCCTCGCCCCGTCCGAGCCAGGCGTGACCCAGCTCCGGGAGAATCGACGACTGTGATCGCTCCGTCGGTTCTACTGACTCACGTGCCCACGTGTCGTGGAAGGGGACGACACGCCCATTCGGATAACGCAGCAGGTCAGGCACCCGTTGTGCCCGCGCGAGAATTGGCAACTGCTCGCCCATATCGAGATCATCGAACCGCGCCCCATCCCAAGGCTGTCCATTATCAGGCTTGTAGCCAGGCGGATCGCTGTAACCATCGAGCAGATCCACCAGCATCCCCAGTCCCCGCGTCGTCTGATTGTGATACGACACGGCGCCCTCACGCCAGGCCCCATCGGCGAAGAACTGCTGGCGCGTCAGCAGACCGATACGACGCACGGCATCGTGGATGTAGTCGGGTTCGTGCAGCACCCGACCTGCCCAGATCAGCGAACGCAGCAGCGTCGGATCCATATTCGTCAGGGCCGGCTCATAGTTGTCGATGAATCCCACCATGGCGTGGAACAGATCGGTCTCGATCAACCGCTGGTCTTCTGCCTCCAAGGCGCCGCTGTCACGGATGACCTCGTACGCTTTCAACAGATCTTCCGAGATATCCATGTACGCCCACCACGACCACTTCGCAGCGCGAAAGTCCGGCACGGGATAGGGGAAGTCTTCCTCTCCCGACCACAGGACCTTCTGCCGGAAGGGATAGTCGAAGTGCACGAGATATCCGGGATACACTTCGGCAAATCGGTGCAGGATCAGCGCCGAACGCCGCGCGTATTTCTCCTCACCTGTCGCCGTATACAATTCGGCGAGCCAGCGCGCCGCATCCTGGAAATACTCACGCGCCACATACCAACCCTTTGCCTGGAAGAAGTGGTGATAGCCATCCGCATCGTCCCAATAGGGATAGGCGTGGGTTTCGCCTCGGCTGTTGACGACGCTGAGCGTTTGGTCGTCCGGGTAGATGTCGTTCGGATAACGCAGGTCGCAGTGCTGGCAGTAGACGGTGTGCGGCTCTTCGATCGTCCACCACAGCTGGTTCTCCTGCGTACCTCCCGTGCAGTTTGGGCAACCCGTGAAGCGCAACCCGGCGCGCTCGGGAATCAGCGCAAGGAGCTCCTTGTCGCTAAGAGCCATCACGGGCGCCACAGCGGACTGCAAGCGCTCGATATCCTGTGCCTGTGCCTGTGTCATCGATGCACCTCCCATTGTGGCCAACAGCAGCAGCCACCATCTGTTGCCGCTACTCATCATCATCCTTGTCGTCGCATGGTGACACCCTCTGCTGAGTCTCCAATATGCATCAGACGACCGGTGACCGGTGCGAAGACCCGGAGCCGACGTTGCCTCGACGGCCCCAAAGCACCAAATTCCGCCTCCACTAAACCCCGGAGATCAGCCATGGAAAACTCGCGGATAAGAATCACGCAGATCACGGCGCGATCCGTATTCGTGCCCTACGAAGCTCCCCTCGGGCCCTACATCGGGCGCCGTCGCGGGGGCCGTGGGCCCGGCACGTTAGGAGCCAGCGCCCTGATCGTGCGCATCGACAGCGATGCCGGGATCACGGGTTGGGGTGAGGGTACTGGCGAACTGGCGAGCGACGTCGCCGAGCGTCTGACTGGAGTCGACGCCTGCAGCATCGAGTCGGTCCTGGCGCTGATGTGCGAGGTCGGTGTCGCACCGGGTCCGGCATCAGGCGTGGAAATGGCGCTGTGGGACCTGCAGGGGAAAGCCGCGGGCTTGCCCGTGTGCCGACTGCTCGGCGGCCGTCTGCGCGAGCGCGCCGAGTTTACCGCCTGCATGGGTATCAAAGAGCCGTCCGAGTCGGCTGATACTGCCCGCGTGTATCACGAGCGCTGGGGCTTTACCTCGATCAAGACCAAGGCCGGCGAGGATGCCGAGCTGGACCTGGCTATCGCCGAGGCGATCGTGCGCGAGGTGGGGGACCGAGCGCAACTGCGCCCTGACGCCAACTCAGGTTACGATGCGGCGGTCACGCCCGAACTGATGGCCCGGTTCCGCGACGTGGGGGTGACACGTTTCGAAGACCCCTGCACACCGGTACACGTGGACGCCTTGGTGCGCTGTCGCCAGGAAGGCACGCAGATCCTGGTGAACTCGGGTGTCGCCACCAGTGCTAGCGTCATCGATGTGCTCATCGCTGGCGCCGCCGATCAATTGATGCCGGACACGCCCGCCGCCGGGGGCGTGTTGCCGGTGCAGAAGGTAGCCCGCGTGGCCGAGGGCTTCGGTGTGCCCTGTCTGATGCACTGCTCGCACGACCTGGGGCTGAAGACCATCGCTATCACGCACCTGGCGGCGGCGACGCCCAATTTTTCGGGGCCAAGCGACACGTGCTACCACGGGCTGGTCGACGACGTTCTCGCCGAGCCGCTGCACTTCGAGGCAGGTTCTCTGGCGGTGCCAGATGCCCCCGGCCTGGGCGTCGAGGTGGACGAAGACAAGGTGGCGAAGTACGCGGTCTGACCGCCGATTCGCGCCGCATCAACGATACGTGACCTAGGAGGAAACATGCGACATCGAGCCAGCTTCACTGGCTGCCTGGTGCTGGCCACCATGGTCGCCTGCGCGCACAACGATCTGTTGGAGGGAAAAAAGGGAGAGCAGGTGGTCGCGTGTTCCCGGATCAGCGATGCACCCGCGGACCTGACGCAGCGCGTGCCCGCCAAGTACGCGGCCCTCCGCGCGCTGCCACTGCGTCAGCACTGGGCAGGCACGATGCCTATGGAGGCCGGTGTCGCCCGCATCGGTGCCACGTCCCTGGGTCTTGCGGTACATGTGCGCTACGAGGATTCGGACGTTTTTTCTACAGCTACGGCGAATCAGCAGCGCATGTGGACTCTCGGTGACGTGGTCGAGGTGTTTGTCAGACCGGGGCGTGAGCAGTCCGCTTACTGGGAAGTGCACGTGACACCGAATGAGTTTCTGATGGACCTGTACATCCCGTCCCGCGCCGGGATGCAATCGGGGGAGCACACGTGGGAGGATATGATCACACCAGAGAGCGGCACGGTCTATCAGGCTTACATTGACGACGGATCGTGGTCGGCGGAACTGACGATCCCCTGGTCGGCCTTTGGTCAGTCGGGCATTCCTGCCGAGGGCACGACGTGGCAGTTTGCCGTGTGCCGCTACAACTACAATGGTGGGTTGGAGGGCGAGGAGCTGTCGTCGACGGCGCCGTTGAGCCAGCGCAACTACCACCTGGTCGACGAGTACATGGATTTAACGTTCTGAGCTGGTTGTCTCCGAAGATCAGCAGCAACGGGAAAGTCTTATCTATAGCCACTGAGTTCACGACAATCGACCTCGTCCAGCGCGTGGCGAGTTCGGGGCACCTCGCATAGCGAGGCGCCGGCGCCGCCCACGATATCGAGGTTGAAGCCGACGCGCGGCTTGTTGGAGGTCCACAGACCTGCCGGTTCGTGCCCCGTACGGGCAGGAAAACCGAAGGCGCTTGCTGCTCATTCGTCAGTCTTGTCCGCCGCCTAGGTCTCCAGCAGCCCCTTGTCGCGCAACTGCTTCTCGAAGCTTCCTGCAGAACGGAGAGTGCCTTGGCTTCTTCCGGGTCGGAAGGCTGCTTGACCACTGCGTAGGACCACTTGCGAAAACGACCGTGGTCCCGCGGCGGAATACCGAGCAATTCGGCAATTACCATGATAGGCAGGGGAAAGGCGTATTCGTCGATCAGATCCATCTCCCCCCGCGACTGGACCTGATCGAGCAGATGGTGGGCGATGGCGTGCACCCGTCCTTGCATGCGCCCAGGCGCTGCTCGAGCAACTGTCGGTTGAGGTACCCTTGCGGCGCCGTCGGCGTGTCGGCCTGAGGTGACGAGGTCACCGGCTCTGGGTTCGTTGAGGCCAGCCAGGGGTAGGTGGTGGACACAGCCGAAACCGAGGTCGAGCGTCGCGGTGAGAGCGGTCATATTTCATCTCCATGGCATGTCTGTAGTCATGTGGATTTCCAGCCGCGATCACCGCGTATATTCCTGTCTCAAATGTCCTTCCCTCGTGTACGGAGAGCGCAACTGTGGCCTCATCTGACGGCTCAGATTCGAAGTCCGGTCCCGGCAAGCCCAATATCGTGTATGTCATGCCGGACCAGTGGCGGGCTCAGGCATTTGGTTATGCTGGTGATCCCAATGTGAAGACGCCCAACATTGATGCGCTCGCGGCGCGCAGCCTCAACTTCGTAAACACGGTTTCTGTCTGCCCCGTCTGCACACCGCACCGTGCATCGCTGCTGACGGGACGTTATCCCACCAGCACGGGTATGTTCCTGAACGATCTCTACCTGCCGAGCGAA
>Ga0310124_10002392_pt1 | contig 12891 bp, 7 predicted proteins | sample CB11b_AW_Bot5_MG_FD_203507 | JGI IMG/M metagenome (GOLD analysis project Ga0310124, IMG submission 203507) | Marine microbial communities from Western Arctic Ocean, Canada - CB11b_AW_Bot5 | ecosystem: Environmental > Aquatic > Marine > Oceanic | place: Canada: Western Arctic Ocean | collected...
AGTTAAAATTATTGCATATTGCAATAATTTATTCTTTAATTTTTTATTCGGAAAGGTAATTATGTTGAAAAAATCCCTGTTAATCATTTTATCTTTTTCTTTGGTTGCTATAGCATTTGCAGCTAAATATAAAGAAGCACCGATGTTAGCAAAATTAGTCAAAGAAGGCAAATTACCTCCTGTTGATGAACGCCTTCCGGATAATCCCGTTGTAGTAGGACCTGGTTCACTTATCTCTAAAGAGTGGCTAGATTGGAAGCCTGGTAAATATGGCGGTACTCTTAAAAACGTGAATTTACAAGCAAAGCATAGAGTTTGTGATATTGGTTCTATAAACTTATTAAGATCTCCAGATCAGTCAACCAAGGATCCCTATCCAGTTATGGTTGAAAAATATAGTTATAGCGATGACTTAAAAGTATGGAATTTCACCATTCGAAAAGGAATTAAATGGTCTGATGGTGTTCCACTCACAACTGAAGATGTAAGATTTGCATTTGAAGACGTTTATGAATATGAAAATGGCATTTCTCATCCAAGGGCTCTCTATACTCAAAGTAACTCTAGAGATGGTAAAATAGCAGAACTAACCATATTTGATAAGTATAGTTTTCAATTAAAGTTTAATAAGCCATACGGGTACTTTATAGCTCACATGCGCTCATGGATTACAGATCATACAATACTATTTAAGCCCAAGCATTACCTAAAGCAGTTTCATATAAAATATACTCCAAATGATAAAATATTAAAGAAAATTAAAGAAATGAAAATGGGGGTTGACACTTGGCAGCAAGCTCTAAGTACGATGGATATGAATCATTGGCAGAGTTGTGGGAGAAGAGGGGGTTTAGAAATAGGCGCGCCTGTTCTACAACCATATATGGCTATCGAAGTCACCCCTACAAAGGTGAAATTTTCTCGAAATCCTTATTACTATAAGGTAGATACTGAAGGAAAACAATTACCATACGTTGATTACCTATACACGGTAAAGGTCAACGAAATGGAAACCATGAAATTGAAGGCAGCATCAGGAGAAATTAATTTTCAGGCTGGTGATATAATGAAACTACAAGATGCTCCATCATGGATTAAAGGGGAAAAAACAGGAAACTACAAAGTAACATTGAATGGTTCAATTAATAACCCTGCAATGTTATTTATGAATCAAGATTATGACTATGAGAATCCCAATAGTATTTGGCAGAAGCTCATACAAGATCCTAAAAAAAGATTTGCAAATGCACTTGCACTTGCAATCGATCATGATGATGTAAATAATTCTTTATATTTTGGAAAATATCAAAAACCAAATGCATGCGATTGGTGTAAACACAACAACGCAGAGTATAATGTTGATAAAGCAAACAAGTTATTAGACGAAATAGGCATGTCAGAGCGTGATAGTGATGGTTTCAGGAAAAATCCTGATGGATCAAAATTTACGCTATTGATATTTACTGCTACGGATCATTCTCCGGATAATGCCGCTTTAGCTGTTTTGTTAGGTAAACACTTTCAAAAAATTGGGCTAAATGCGAAAGTCAAAAGCATGTTAGGAAAGAACTTCCTTATTAAAGTACAAAATAATGAACATCAAGTTGCAGTAATGTGGAACGATGGACCTATTTGGGGTTCTGGAATTTCAGAAGATTATTTGCCTGCGCACAAAGCTAAGTGGGCACCTAAGAGTATGCAATATTTTAACACTGGGGGTAAAAAGGGACGGAAACCACCGGCGTATTTAAAAGAATTCTTTGATTTGCATTCTGCAAGATACGCAACTTTACCTGAATCACCTGAAGGCAGAAAAGCTTTCCTAAAACTAGTCAAATGGATAAGTGAAAATTATGTTTTAATTTATCCAACTTCAATGACTAGATCTCCTAATATTATACATAATAGTTTAAGGAATGCCCCAAAAGAGGGTTATCCTTATGGCCATGGCATCAATGAAGCAGGAGAACAATTGTGGTTTGATTCAGACTTATAATTATTCAGTATTGTCCGGTTAGGAAATTGCAGTTGAGTTTCAGTTCTGCAAGTTTTTAGAAAATTCATTATATTTCAGGGATTTTCGGTCATGTTGATTCGACTTGAGAGAACTCACAAGCGATTCCGAACGGGCAGTTTTTCAAGATTATTGACTCCAGCCCTGGAGTTGCCGGAGGCCGTTCCCCCTCTGGAACTAGGCAGCAACCGTCCTCTGGGTTTTGATTTTGAGGACCAGTTGAACGCTGGTCCACCACCATTTGGAAGGGCGCGTCTCCGGCCGTCACCAGGTCTTGGCGGAGGCGAGTTTCGCAAGGTCGCACGTGGCCCCGGATGCGAGGCGCAGTACCTTCCGTGAGGCGGTCAACAGCCGGGGTCTGGAGCACAGTCAGCCTCCTCTTCGAGGCGTTGCAGTCGGACGCCCGCCCGCAACTGCCAGGGCCACCGTGAACTGGGCCGGCTGGTGGCGGTTGATGGGATTCTTATCGTCTCGGTGCTCTCGATGGACCCGGGCGGACTATCGCAAGGCAGAAGGAAGACCAGAGTGCATCTGGGGTTCGATGTCAACCGGGACATTCCCAATAAATTCTTCCTCACCGAGGGGAAGGCCGGCGAGGAGACACTGGTAGACCCACTCCGTGACTCACACGCAGCCCCTGCCCCCCCGACAGCCAGCCCCGCTGATATCTGTGCTCCGCTGGGGGGGGGGGACTCCAGTCCTCGCCGCGCAGTAGGCTCTCGACCCGCTCCCAGGTTTCCCAGGGGAAATCCTCGGCCTGACCCTTGGACTCGTGGGCGGCGGTTTTGTCGGTCAACCGCTGCGCCTGCTTGGGGCGGTAGCCCCGAAGCCCCGGTTGCGTCCGACCTCCCGGCTGATCGTAGATTTGTGACGCTTCAGCACGGCGGCAATCTCAGTTTGGTTATGGTCCGCTTTCAAAATGCCTCAATCTGGTATCGTTCCTCTGAGGTGAGCTGCGTGTAGTCTCTCATCTGTGCTCCTTTTGTTTTGTTCGGTGAGAAAAGCCGCGAGGCTACCGCAGTTCCCCTCTTGCCGAAAGTCAGAGTTGCACTTACGAGTTTGAATCCGCGAAGCATAAAAATGCCATTATTACATTAAAAAATTTTTATAAGATGCTTATAAAGTTTATAATCAAAAGATTAATTGTTTTGTGTCCAATTTTAGTTTTGATTTCTATAGTATCATATGCAGTGATTGAATTACCACCTGGAAACCATGTTCAAACTTTAATTGACGCCTATGAGAGGGATGGAATCCATGTTGAAGAAGATACAATAAAAATGTGGAAAGCAAAGTATGGACTTGATAAGAACTTGTTTTTACAATATTTATTTTGGATTAAGCCCATAGTGCTTGATTTTGATTTTGGTAATTCGTTCCATTATCAAAAACCAGTTACAGAAATTCTATCTGAAAGGATACCTAGAACAATTGGAATATCAATTTTAGCGATAGCAGTTCAATGGCTGATAGGAATTCCAATAGGAATTTATTCCGCTATAAAAAAAAATAGTATACAAGATTATATATTTTCATTTTTTGGTTTTATAGGGTTAGCAATTCCGCCATTTATGCTAGCAATCGTATTAGTTTATTATATTTTTGTGACGACCGGGTGGGCAATGACAGGATTGTATTCACCTGAATTTGAAAATTTACCATGGAGTTTCTCTAAATTTCTAGACTTGATGAAAAATATTTCGTTACCAATTATAATTCTTTCCGTCTCTGGTATTGCAATTTTAGTTAGAATTATGCGTGCAGCTCTACTTGATGAATTACAAAAAAACTATGTTGTTACAGCAAGAAGTAAAGGGTTAAATGAATACGTCTTGCTTTTAAAATACCCTGTACGGATCGCCTTGAATCCCTTAATCAGTACTATTGGTTGGGTACTGCCTGCAACAGTTGGGGGCGAAATAATAGTATCGAAAGTTTTAAATCTAGATACAACAGGACCAATTTTATTGGAGGCTATTCTGAATGAAGATATGTTTTTAGCTGGTGGTATTATCTTTTTACTTAGTGTACTAACTGTAATTGGAACTTTATTATCAGATATATTATTAGCTATGATGGATCCAAGAATACGTTATGAATAAAACGGCGGAAAAATTATTTATAAAATACAAAAATTCTACCCAAAAAACGGCAAAATATAGAGAAAGTCTGTACAAGGCCTCTCAGTATAGATTAATGTGGCACAAATTTAAAAAACATAAAATTGCAAAATATAGCATTATCCTTTTAACCATTTTTTACATAATAGCTTTTTTTGCAGACTTTATTGCTCCATATGAATTAAATGACAGAGACAAAAATAATTTCTTTTCCCCGCCACATAAAATACGTATTTATGACAAAGAAAAAGGCCTTCTTAGCCCATATATTTATGGTTTAGAAAAAGAACTTGATACAACTACATTCACATATAAATTTTCTGAAAATAAAGAGACTAAATTTCATATAAATTTTTTTGTGGATAGCGAACCATATAAAATTTTAAACATTACTCTTAATACAAGGTTATTTGGTCTAGAAAATGGGAATAAAATTTTCTTATTCGGAACTGACAAATATGGAATGGATATCTTTTCTCAAACAATTTATGGATCTAGAGTATCCTTATCAGTTGGCCTAGTCGGTGTTATAATCAGTTTTATAATCGGGACTATATTAGGAGGTATATCAGGGTTTTATGGCGGTAAAATAGATGAAATCATTCAAAGAATAATTGATTTTATTATAAGTATACCGCAATTGCCATTATGGATGGCGTTGTCGGCTGCTATCCCAAATGACTGGTCTGGCATTCAGACCTTTTTTGCAATCACAGTAATTTTGTCATTTGTAGGATGGACTGGATTAGCAAGAGTCGTGAGAGGAAAAATCATTTCTTTAAGAAATGAGGATTATGTTTTAGCGGCTAAGATTTGTGGGGCTAGTGATCGAATTATCATTTTGAAACATTTAATTCCAGGATTTTTAAGTTATTTAATAGTTCATATAACTTTAGCTATTCCTCAAATGATATTAGGTGAAACAGCTCTGAGTTTTCTAGGATTAGGTATTTTGCCTCCAGATGTTAGTTGGGGCAGTTTATTAAAAGAAGCACAGAATTTAACTTTAATTGCAGAATATCCTTGGTATTTAATACCTTGTATATTTGTAATTATAACTGTTCTTTTATACAATTTTATTGGTGATGGGTTAAGAGATGCGGCAGATCCTTACGCTTAATATTAAATCCATTAACTAAATATAATTATATGTCGCAAAGTGACTTTAAATTGAAAATTGAAAATCTTAAAACTTTCTTTTTTCTAGATGAAGGAATCTTAAAAGCTGTCAATAATGTAGATATTATACTTTATCCAGGAGAATCTATAGGTATTATTGGGGAATCAGGATGTGGAAAGACAATTACCGTACAATCAATATTGAATCTTATTCAAGATCCTGGAATGATTGTAGAAGGTAAAATTATTTATAATCAAAGTAATAATAATCAAATAGATTTAGCAGGGATTGATAAAAATAGCCTTGAAATGAGAAAAATTAGAGGCAATGAAATTTCTTTTATTTTCCAAGAACCCATGACAAGTTTATCGCCTGTTCATACAATTGGAAGTCAAATATTAGAAAAAATAAAATTACACCAAGAAAAAAATAAAAAATTGGCAAAACAAAAAGCCCTTGAAAAACTTGAACTTGTTGGGTTTTCTAATCCACAGCAAATCTTTGAAAGTTATGCTTTCAATTTATCAGGCGGCATGAGACAACGAGCAATGATAGCTATGGCCTTAAGTTGTGATCCATCTATATTGATAGCTGATGAACCTACAACTGCACTTGATGTAACTATTCAAGCTCAAATACTGGATTTAATAGAAAACATAAAGAAAGAATTTAATACATCAATTATATATATAACCCATGATTTAGGTGTTATAGCTGAAACCGTTGAGCGAATTTACGTAATGTATATGGGAAAAGTTGTTGAATCAGGTTCTGTTAAAGATATATTTAGCAACCCCTTACATCCCTACACTAAAAGTTTGTTAAAATCTATTCCAAGAATTGATTTAGAGATTGATAAATTAGAGACAATTGAAGGTAATGTGCCAATTCCGCTAAACCCTCCATGGCATTGTGGGTTTTATAATAGATGCCCTGAAGCTATTGGAGGTAAATGCGACAAATACCTCCCAATATTATCAAATATAAAACAGCAACAAGTAAGATGCTTTTTATATTCTGAAAACAAAGAAGAAAAAGATGAATGGGAACAATTTATTGAGTGATGAATATCTCATCACTGCCGATAATATAAAAAAATATTACACGCTAAAACATAATTTTTTAAAATCAAAAAATGTTGTAGTAAAAGCAGTTGACGGGGTTAGTCTTCAGATACAAAAGGGAAAAACTTTAGGTATTGTTGGTGAGTCAGGTTGTGGTAAAACTACACTCGGCAGATGTTTAATTAGAGCTATAGACCCTACTGATGGTCAAATTGTATTTTTTAAATCTAAACAAGATAAGATAAATTTAACAGAATTGAATAATAATGAATTAAGAAGTTACAGGAAGTTTTTCCAGATGATTTTTCAGGATCCATATTCTTCTTTGAATCCGAGATTGACAGTTGGTGAAATAATCAAGGAAGCCTTATTATATCACGATTTAAAAATTAATAATTATGATGAAAAAGTCGTTGATATTTTGAAAGTTGTAGGATTAGAGGAACAACATTTTCACAGATATGCACACGCATTTTCTGGTGGGCAAAGACAAAGAATAGGAATTGCTAGGGCATTAATCTCACAACCACAATTCATTGTATGCGATGAAAGTGTATCAGCATTAGATGTATCCATTCAAGCTCAAATTATAAATCTCTTAATAAATTTACAAAAAAAATATAATTTAACCTATTTATTTATATCACATGACTTGTCAGTAGTGAAATATATTTCAGATTATATAGCAGTAATGTATCTAGGAAAAATAGTTGAAAAAGGTGAAAAGAAACACATTTTCAACAACCCTATGCATCCCTATACACATGCTTTATTGTCCTCTGTTCCTGTTCCAGATCCGTTTAGAAAAAAAACAAGAACAATTTTACCTGGCGAACCGCCTAATCCAATTTCACCTCCCAGTGGATGTTCTTTTCACCCTAGATGCAAATATGCTAAAGATAAATGTAAAAAAGAAATACCTGAATTTATCCAAACAGGCGAGGGTCAACATGTGGCATGTCACTTTGTTAAAGAAATAAAATTAAGTAAAATATTTTAAATATATTTGTTTAATATCATCGTTAAAAATTAATACTTTCAAAATTATTAATTATAGAATTGATTTATTTACTGTTTCACAATATTTAATAACTACTCTTGATGGACTCGTAAAAAGTCAGAGGCATCAACTTCGGGAAAAAATCGAATGCTCAGAACACCGTGTATTGAAAGGAACGAGGGTGTCGAATGGTTTGATGACCCCTAAATCTGACTGTATTTTGCATCCAGTGGACTTTTTACGAGTCCATCACTCTTAAATAAGATTCTGTAAATTTTCAATAACATAAAATACTATGGTGGTCATGGATGAAAAAATTATATCTAATGAAATGGTGCTTAATTACCACTTGATGCACCCAGGTGGTGACAGTAGACCTGGAGATCCCAATGTGGCTTTTTATTCGGAGGGGACATACCACCTCCACTATATTTTACGTCATCCATGGCATGGTGAAATATCCTATTCTTTCATCCATGTCACAAGTGAGGACATGCTGAACTGGACATGGCAGAAAACAAAACTTCATCCTTCATTTACTGGTCACGGAATGTTCAGCGGTACTGGTTTTATAACTAAAGATGGAAAACCGGCTGCAATATACTGTGCTACAGCAGTGGAGCCACGTAATACTTTTATTACTTTAGCCAATGATAAAAAATTAAGCAGTTGGAATAAACCATATCCCTTACTCCCGAAGGGCGGTCCTGATGGGAAAGACATCTTGTTGCTAGGTGACCCCGACTGCTTCCAGGTTGGAGATACCTACTATGCATACTCAGCAATGTCTTCGAGTTCAAACGCATCAGTGCCCAGTAGTACCACCTCATTAGAAAATGTACAGCTTTGCAAATCGAAAGATCTGGTCAATTGGAAATACGTTGGCAGATTGCTAAAATATGACCTGCCGGAAATTTCAAGAGGAGAGGATCTCTCATGTGCCAACATGTTTCCTATAGGGAACAAATGGATGATATTATGTATCAGTCATTCCATGGGCTGCCGTTATTACCTTGGTGAGTGGGATGATAAAAGCGAACAATTTGTTCCTGAAACTCATGGGCGCATGAATTGGCGGCGACATGGGCAGTCATTATTAGATCCTGTTTATCGTGATTTCTTTGCACCTGAGAGCTTGCTTACGCCAGACGGCAGGCGGGTGATGTGGGCTTGGCTCGCTTCTCTTGACAAGAATATCGACCTTAAAACAATTCAGTCATTGCCTAGAGAACTTAGTTTGGCTTCAGACGGCAGTCTACTCATTAAACCTTTAAGAGAGCTAGAAGCACTTCGTTATGAGGCTGTTATCTTTGAAAAAATATTGGTACCCCTCGCAGATAATGACACAGTGGCCTCAGGAAAAAAAATTCCTTATGGTAAATCTCACTTACATCTTAAAAGATTCATTAAGCACATCACTGAACTAAGAGGTGATTCATTTGAAATTCGCATTCAAATTGACCGGACTGAGGCAGAGAGAAGACGTTTTGGATTTTTGCTCTTCTCTAATGAAGATTTAGAGGGCTTGCCCGTTTTGATTCGACCCGAGTCAGGAGTCATCTCTATCGGTGAAACAGAAGCACCATTTTCCATATCCGTTCTCCCAGAAGCCGAGGATATAGAGATTCGAATTTTCATAGATATGTATTTAATCGAGGTTTTCATCAATGATCGACAAGCGCTAGTAACTTCATTTGTGGAATATAAAGATAGTGGCTTCGATCTCAATGCTTACGCATTTGCAGGTCAAGGTGATAAACCCATGCAGATAAAAAAAATAGAAATATGGAAAATAAAATCTACAAATAAAGGTTTTCTTGAAGCAAGAGATAATCAAATCTGGGCTCCAGAAATACAATAAAAAAAGAACAAATTAAATATCGAAAGCTGTTAAAAAATTATTTATTAACCATATGATCATTACTATACTGCCACTGTTATGTTCTCGGCGGAGTGATGAAACTTGGACCTGTTTAGCGACATTATTATTGTTTTCAGAAACGCACATTTTGGCTACCCCTAAATAAAGATCGTTTCTTCACCCTGTAATCATTGCCTAAAGTGCCAACAAAGCGATAATCTTTTTGAACATGGCCTAGCCGTCTACTATATAGGAGTGGGCTCGACATACAAAAACTGCAAATCCTTAGAAAACTAAACTATTTAGGAAAAAATGAATAAGAATTTAAATAAATACATTTCCAAAGTTCCCTTCTATAAATTTTCACCTGATTTGAAAAAACAACTACAAGAGCTTGAAACAAACCCGCTCCTTCAACGGATGAAGGCTGTTCGTAAAGAGCAGTCTAATGACCCTCATAGGCCGAGTTATCATTATGTGAATCCAGAAGGCAATCTAAATGATCCAAACGGTCTCTGCTACTGGAAGGGCTTGTGGCATTTATTTTATCAGGCTTATCCCCCTGAAGATACAAGACAACATTGGGGACATGCTATAAGTGATGATTTAATCCATTGGGAGGATCTTCCTTATGTGATTTACCCATCACCTGAAAGATGTTGTTACTCTGGAGCTACACTTGTTGAAGAAGATAGAGTCATTGCTATTTATCATGGCACTGAAGCGGGCAATATGATTGCTATATCTACAGATCCATTGTTACTGAATTGGGAAAAATTAACAAATAGTCCGATCATTCCATCAAATAATGCTAATAAAATGATCGCTTACGATCAAGATAAATATAATGTGTTCGATCCTTGTATATGGAAAAAAGACGAATACTACTATTCTTTATCTGGAGGTGTCCAAACTACTGGACCGGATGGGAAGTATGTAGCGGCTGATTTTTTGTTCAGATCAAAAGATTTAATAAGTTGGGAATTTTTACATCCTTTTGTTGAAGATGATATTTTTACTTTAGTGGGAGATGATGGGGCCTGTCCTTATTTTTGGCCTATAGGAGAAAATAAACATATTCTATTATTTTTTAGTCATATGAGTGGAGGCCAATATATAATTGGAGATTATGATAAAAATCGAGATAAATTTTTGGCTAAAAACCATGGGTTGTGCAATTTTGGTGCATCGACCCCATCAGGGGTGCATGCCCCATCTGCAACTCCAACAGAAAATAATGGGATAGCTCTAATATTTAATATGAATGCCGGGAAAAAAACTAAAGGATGGAATCAAATCATGACATTGCCCCGGTATTTGGAACTTGAAGGTAACGATAAATTAAAATTACGTCCAGCAGGTGATGTAGAGTCATTAAGAACAGAACAGTTGGAATTAAAAAATATTCAGGTACTTCCGAATAATGAACTTGTTGTTGAGGAGATAAGTAGTAACTGCATGGAAATGAAGTTGAATATCAATCTCAAGAATTGTTCAATATTTGATATTAATGTTTTCCGTTCAAAGGATAAAAGAGAATTTACGAAAGTATCAATATATAAAGATATGGGGTTCAATTATACGTTTAGGAGAAATCTCAATATTGAGGACATCAAAGCTAATATTATTACTCCTAAAACAAGAGATAGTATAATTTCAATAGATTCCTCATTCTCCTCTATATCGAGTGATGTCTTTCCAAGACCCCCTGAGAATGCCCCATTTGAATTAGAAGATACTGAAAATGTAGAATTTCGTATATTTTTAGATAAAAGTGTTTTGGAAATATTTGTTGGAGAATCTCAATGTATTTCAGTAAGGGTATATCCTGAACTATCTGATAGTAATGGGATTTCATTTTTCGCGCATGGAAATGATGCAGAGATCACAAACCTAAAAAAATGGGAAATGAAAAACATTTATGATGAAAATAGTTTTTTGTCCAGATATAATATTTAATAAAAAGATCGTATAATCTAATTGTTAAACATTTTATAATTCTAATTATTATTAATATATAGAAGATGTAACTCCTCCCTTTTTTTACAGACTGACATTTTATATATGTCTGAATTTTATTACTATAATGAATATATTTAGTGAAATAGAAAATTTAACTAGCAGGAAATAGTTTTTCTCATATTCCGAATTAAATTGAGTAAAGTTTCGTTATTTTCCGTCAAGGTGGCATGTTCTTGCTTGTTTGTTTGAATGCTTAGGAACAGAAAATAAAACAGCTGCGAACCCATTTTCCGTCCTCGCCAACAACAGATTTGAAACTCACGCAATCAACACATGTACATTGGTATCGACCTTGGGACATCGGCGGTCAAAACCATCATGATGGCGGATGACCAGTCCGTGCTGGCCGAATCCAGCGTGCCCCTCACGATTAGCCGCCCTCACCCGTTGTGGTCCGAGCAGAATCCCGAGGATTGGTGGGAGGCTCTGCAACAGGGAATTGCCGACTTGCAGGCACAAACTTCCCTGAGTGAAGTGGCAGGTATTGGCTTTTCCGGACAAATGCACGGGGCTGTGTTGCTTGATGAAAAGGGTGAAGTGCTGCGTCCAGCTATCCTCTGGAACGATGGGCGCTCCGGAAACGAATGCAGGGAACTGGAGGAACAGGTTCCACAATTGCGACAAATCACGGGCAATCTGGCTATGCCAGGGTTCACCGCCCCGAAACTTTGCTGGGTGCGGAAGCATGAACCGGAAGTTTTCGCAAGAACCCGAAAAGTACTTCTGCCAAAAGATTACCTGCGCCTGAAGCTGACCGGGGAAGCGATTTCAGACATGTCGGATTCCGCAGGAACGCTCTGGATGGACACCACCGCTAGGGACTGGTCGGACCTCATACTGGAAGCCACCGGGTTGACTCGGGAACACATGCCCCGGCTGGTTGAAGGGAGCGAGCCGGGGGGCACCCTGCGCAGTCAACTTGCGCAAGCATGGGGGATGCCTAAGCATGTCATGGTCGCTGGAAGCGCAGGAGACAATGCCGCTGGCGCAATCGGAGTTGGTGCCGTCGAACCGGGTTCAGCTTTTTTATCCCTGGGAACCTCCGGTGTTTACTTCGTCGTCAACTCACAATTTCTTCCCAATCCAGACCGAGGTGCCCACGCATTCTGCCATTGCCTTCCGGAGACCTGGCATCAGATGGGAGTCATTCTGAGCGCCTCCAGTTGTTTGAGTTGGCTGGCCAAGTGCATGAAACGGACTGAGGGCAGTTTGATTGAAGAACTTGAAGAGAAACCCTTTGAACCGGGACAGTTGCTCTTTCTTCCCTACCTTTCAGGCGAAAGAACCCCGCACAACAACCCCAGTGCAACAGGGGCCTTTCTTGGGTTGACCCACGCCCATGACACAAGCGACATGGTACAGGCCGTGCTGGAAGGGGTGGCTTATGCTTTTGGGGATTGCCAGCAAGTTCTGCTTGCAGCGGGTGCCGAAATCGGGGAGGTCTCCTTGATCGGCGGCGGCTCTCGCAGCCGACGCTGGGCGGAGATCCTTGCCTCTGTTCTGCAGCGTCCCCTCTTAAGACACGCAGATTCGGAACTCGGACCGGCCTTTGGTGCCGCAAGACTGGCGATGCTGGCCGTCACCGGGAGATCCCCCACCGAAATCTGTCAACGCCCACCTGTCAGTGAAGTCATCAAGCCTCGAACGGAGCACCTTGAAGCATACCAGCGGCAATTTGCCCGTTTTCAAA
>Ga0310124_10002394_pt1 | contig 12881 bp, 10 predicted proteins | sample CB11b_AW_Bot5_MG_FD_203507 | JGI IMG/M metagenome (GOLD analysis project Ga0310124, IMG submission 203507) | Marine microbial communities from Western Arctic Ocean, Canada - CB11b_AW_Bot5 | ecosystem: Environmental > Aquatic > Marine > Oceanic | place: Canada: Western Arctic Ocean | collected...
GAGTTACTCTGAATCCAATGTGCTTATTCTCTAACATTGTTTTTAAATTAGCACTTACTTTCTTCCAATTAGTACCATGCCTTAAATATTCTGCTCTTGGTCCGATTGCATCTATACTTGCTGCCACTTCTACTTTTTTAAATTTACTCCATATATCTACTAGGTTATGCTTTTTATATTGTAAATGAAGTAAATTGGTATTATAATATATTTCTACATCAAATCTTTCATGCTCTATTAATTTATCTAAAATATAATAATGCATGTCATTTATTATAGGCTCACCTCCGGCAAAGTATACATGATTTACTTTATCTATATCACGATCTATAATATCATGCACTTCCTGTAATCCTTTTCCTTTAAGACTAATTAAGCCTCCTTTATTAGCTACCTTTAGTTTATAATCTTCATCATGATGTAATTCATAATAATCGTCATGCCATTTACTACTCAATTCAGGTCCACATGATCTACATGTCATATTACATAAGTTATCTACTCTAAAATCCCAATAATATAAATGGAAATCATTTATATTATAATTGTTTTCCATTGCTTTATGTACTACATCTGTATGCTTGGCATGATGTCGGTCATTAGCAGATAATCTAAAACTATGTATACCTAGTTCTTCTTGTTCAAAACATTTACGGCATCCATATGGTTGTTTTCCTTCTACTAGTTGTTTTCTTAATATTTTCATCTTGTCACTATTCCACATCGTTTCAAGACTAGTATTAGTATCATTTATGTTACCTAATTCAAACCTCCAATCATACACACAACAAGGAAATACTTGTCCACGTGGCCATGTGTGCATATGTATAAAAGGTAACATACACATAGTAGTACCTTCTACGTAAGCATCATTAATGCATACTGGTATTTTAAGTCCTTTATCTGTTTCTATCATAATATTCCCTACATTCGTTCCAAAAGTCTGTAAATTCTGGAAATGTTTCTAAAAAATTAATGTCGCGGCGTTTATCATATTCGGAAAAAAATCTATAAAAGTTTTCTTTACTTTCTTGTAATATTTTTTTATCCATATCTTGTTTCATCCAATCGACACTACGTTTAAATCTATCTATCTGATGATTTTTAAATCCTATTAATGTTTCCCTATTATAATGGTTATCGTTCATCCATTCTAAACAATCATCTGCATAATGCCAGAAACTTTCTGGTGCTAATTGTAATGATTGCCACTGTGGGAATCGTAACATTGGAGTATCAAAAAATACTTTATTGTAGCCGCTTCTTCCATTATATTTGGCTTGTAATTCTAATACATTTTCTAATAATTTTTTAACATTAGGCAAACTTAATATATTAAATGTAACTATGAAAATAACAAACCCGTCTTCGGGTACTCTATCTAAAAAGTTATGTACATTGTTCATTGCTTTATTAAAATCTAATCCATCTCTAATATATTCTGCTTGCTTACCCCATGTATCTAAACTAACATATAATCTAAACCATTTTAACTTATGTTCAGACATTATAGTACTTACCGGGTTTATAAATTTTTCCCAGTTTTTATCCGGAACACTAGCATTAGTAGTAACAGCCATTTGTAAATCTGGCCGCGGATGTTCTATTACATAATCTAAAACCTTTATTGTGTTCTTATCCATTAATGGTTCGCCACCTGTCATTCTGAACTCTTTAAGGTTAGGATATAAGTCCGGCCACCATTTCCAAAATGCTTCTACATAAGGATTGTATTCTCTGTTTAAAATAGGAAAATGTCCAATGTTTTTAAAGTAATCTATACTATTATGAGGAGTAGTAGTGGGATAAGCGCCATGTCGTTCTATATCTTCTACCCATTTAGAACTTAAATGCGGAGAACAATAACTACATGCTAGATTACATGCATGATTAAAATTAATCTCAACATACCTAGGGATTATATCAATATCAGAAGGATTGTTTACAACTTCATCCCAACCATCTAATGCCCAAGGTTCGGCTGATCGATAGTGCCTATCACTTAGATAATCTTCTCCCATGTCTTCTATATTCCAACAATAGGAACAACCATCCGGACGTTCTCCTGCTTTCATCATTCTACGTTGTTCTTTCTTTTCAGGCGTATTATGAAGTTGCGAAGGATCGATTTTTATTGCTTTAGGATCTATTTTATGTAGTGGACATAAAAAACAACTGTTAGTTAACCCATTGGTCAGATGAATACTTGTCCATAACCATTTTGCCATACACATAGTAGGCCCTAGTTTATCTAGTTCTTTTTTAGTTTCTTTTGTTTGTTCAATTAATCCTGACATTTTTTTGTTCTTTTATTTCTGTAAATGGTTGTACTTGTATATTACTAAAAGCACCACCTTGGTCGAGTTCATATATTGGATAATGATGGATATCTATCCATTCGGGTAATATAGAATCAATATATTGTGCAAATTCGGTACCTGGTAAAGACATCACTTTTATTTGGATTTGATCATGATACTTTTCCATATGTACGACATCACGCATTAATGTTGCTATTTTTCTAATTAAAATTTTCTTTGTAAATTCTATATGCATTGATATTTGTAAATTAATACCATACTTTAATAAGTTAGTTATTTTAGTCAATGATGCAGTACCATTGGTAGATACATATATCTTATAATTTAAATCTTCTTTTGCATATTTAATCATATTAAAAAGTTTAGGATTTAATGTAGGTTCTCCTCCTGTTATAAAAAGTTTTTTACTTTTGTACGTATACGGTTCTACTAAATCTAAAGCATGTTTAAAATGTTGCATAGACATGTCTGGAGAATAATTATCATGCACCCAAATTGGAGAACAATAACTACAGTTAAAATTACAACGTTTACCTATATGAAAATGTGTTTCTGATTCAAATTCGACTGCTTTAGAGGATCCTGCTATTGCTATAATATTATCTTCATCTGTTGCAATTGGTAATAAAGATTCTTGATTTTGTGATAACGGAATTGGATTATTTTCTAACATCCAATTATATACATCTCTGTTAATAGCTTTGGGCATATAGATATCTGCATCGCAAACACAATCTCCTTTTTTTCTTTTACAATAATCGCCACCACCTGGTTTATGTATATTAATATCTATGTTTAATTTCGATAGATCCCACCATGGTTCTTGACTAGTAGTATGTATAACATTTGCACAAATTCCACTATTAATAGAACCATCCCAATTTATCATAAAAATAAATTTATCTATAGGACAATACCATCCCTTAAAATTTATTTCACGCATTTTAAGATTTGTCATGTCAATTTTTTTAAACTTTTTATTAGTCCATGGAACTGAATCAGACCAATTTTCAGTTAAAACAATTGGACCATGTTGAAATTTTATCATCCTTCTAATGCTGTAGGCTCTCCTATGTATTGTTCTACCTGATCTTCTCTTACCATTGGTCCTAATCTACTAGGATTAACATATGTTGCTTTAAAGAATCTACTACCTACTTTATCTAGGTCTGCAATTTCTAAATCAATTTCCCTACGTAATTCTGTACCAAGTCTTTTTATTTCGGATAATAAAAGTTGCCTATTCCAACGGTAACCTGTTTTAGCACAGATATCATCTCCACCTTCAAATCTATCATTAATGTTATCATTCCAAAATTGTGTAATCCAATCGAAGTCACGTACATTGGTCCATTCCCAAGTTTCACGTGATACATTAACCATATGACAACCTAACCGTGCTCCATATATTGCCCATAATCCATTTAATACATCTGCACCAACTGTACACCATATTAATAATCTATTATAATTTTCTCTATGGATATGTTTTAATTGTTGTCTACTAACAGGAGCACCATCGATCAAACTCATCTTAACACCTTCTCTAAAACCTGCTCTAAATGCTTGATAGGGAGAAGCATTATTCATAACTTGAGAGTATATATTATTCATTTGAATATAACGAATGTCCCAACAAAAATCTACTTGGCTACGAGAATCATCTTCAGCCGCGGCTTCATGTGTACGCATTTGCTCTACTACTTTTATTGGCCAAGATTTAATTCCACCATTACCATATACTAAACCATTTACTTCATTACGACCTGCCCAAGATATTACATCGGACTCTGTTATTTTATCAGTATCTATTTCTATACTAAAAAAATCAGGATCAACTATATTATCTGCATCTATACCTATAAAGCGTTCTGTTTCTGATAAAGCTGCCGCGGCTTTATGTGCCGCATCGCTCCCCCATACACCATGCGAACGTTTTGCCCAAGGACATTTATCTAATAAGTCTGCATAGTTTTCTTCTGCATTTGGTTCGTCGTATGAAATATATACTATATCAAATTCAGTTATTGGTATTTTCGGCATAATTATTTTTTTCCTTGAATGTTATTTTAATTTTGTTACCGCTATATAAAATTAGTTTATTAGTTAAATTAATATAGGGTATATTAAATGTTTCATGTTTGTTGGGGATTAAATCAGTCCAATCAAAATTTAATCCATGTTCATAGTGATCGGGATCTTTATCACTGCATATATAAAATTTAAGTTGTTTGTCATATTGTGCAACTGTTTTTAGATCTGACGCTTCTAAATGACTAATAATTTCTAGTTCATTTTCTTTATTTTGAATTAACTCAATATGAGTGTTTTCATCATCTATATAGTTTTTAACCATGTTAAGTCTTCCTAATTTATTTCTATGATATTCTGTTTCTACAAATTTATCTCTAATGACTAAACTATAATCACGAAAATGTCGTTTAGTACATATTTCCATCTGGTCGGAATTAAATCCGGAAAAGTCGGGTATAAGTATTGCTCCTTCTTCAAGCACGTCTTGTAAAGGAAATCTATATCTAGCATATAGTATATCTGGATCCCTTTTATCTATTAAGTAAATTATAAACTCTTCATCGAATGCTATCTTAAATTGATTTTTCCACAATGGATCAATATAATTACCAAGTACAAATGAATTAAACTCTATTTCTAATAACTGACTACTTGTATAATAGATAAAAGTAATGCCGTGTGGTTCACTTTTTCGAGGTACTTTATATAAATCAGCATCTCGTTTAACAAAGCTAATTAGGTTAGTTTTTTTAACTACGCTTAATTCATTTGCTTCATAGTCTTTATACCCTACAGCATATTTAGTAATGGACAATTCTCCCCTAACTATTTTTTCTGCAATATTTGTTGAATCTATAATATAAGGTGAAGTAGATACTTCTGGCTTTTGTGTAGTAATGCCAGAAATATTTCCATTAAATTCATCGTAATATACTAAAAAATCTTTCTGTTTATTTTTAGGTATAAGTTTAATATCGCCTTGCAAGTTTGTCGAGTTCTTCATAAGTAAATGCATCTTTACCGTAATTAATTATTCCGGTTATATTATAATTTTCTATTTTTAAACAACCTTTAGTAATCCAATAGTTTAGTTCTTTGTACCAATCTTCATGCGTTGTTGATAGATCTGTATATGTTAATATATCCAGATCCATTACTTCATTTAACAAATCTAGATTATCTACAACTACACTTAAAAGAAAATTCTTATCAAATTGACCTGGAGGATTATTTTCAAATTGCTCATAAACTTTTTTATGGTTTCGTAAGTAAAGTTCTAGTAGATTAAAAAATGGTTCTGAATCTTTCTCTGAAGACATTGCCTCCATTTTTTCTAATGTGACTTGATCTCCTTTTTGTATTTTGTCCCAATAAAAATATTTTTCTTTATTAAAATTTTTATTAAAATACCAAACTGATGTTTCAAATTCTGGTAAGTTATTTTTTTCATGTAGTTTATTTTTAACATCATGTATTACATTTCTATAATCCTTAATAGCATGAGGAAATAATAAATCATACCTTCTTACAGACGCAAAAAGACCATCTAATTTTCCTAATACTAATGTATCTGCATCTAATACTAATGTCTGTTCATACGGCGTTGCATAATATATCTGATAAAGATTAGTCAATGTATTATTATCTTCATGTCCAGCATCACCAAAAGGAAACTCTAATATGTTATCATATATATAACTTTGCGATTCCGAAACAAGATCTTTATCTTTTGTAAATAGACTGACTGATATATCTTGGTTTTCATTTTTGATAGTACATGCACATACCCAAGCACTAAACAAATAATCGCGAATGCTAACACTGTTATTATGTGCAAAAATTAAAACACCTTTATTTTCCATAATAAATTTCCATAAATTTATCTGCATGTCGCTCGATGGCTTTTTTATTCATTAGGTGAACATTTTCATTTGTGCATTGTACTAATAAATCCTTCCAAGTTTCTCGTCTATTGTTTACTAAGAATAATAACTTGTTCTTTTCTTGTACTTCTACAATATTATCCTTTTGATCCATATAACGCATAAACTTACCTGGCAGAGTTTGTACTAAACTGTCATTGTCCATCATTCCATTTAAAATATGAATTGCTATAGATACTGCATAATCTGTTCTATATAGTGTTCCTGGAAAACCATATCTAAATTTATAAAAGTCATAATTATCTCGTATATGTGCCCATAAGTCAAAAAACATTTCACAAAAATCACTTTTGTCAAAATAGATAACAGTACTCCACCACATGTCTATTCCACTAATTCGTAATCGCTGTTCATCAATATGAGGTAATGCAAACTCTAAATTTAAAGCACGATCATACATAGATAACGGAGTATCTATTTCAAATACACAGTCTAAATTATTATTACATATAAAATAATCTATATCTATTAATAACGTTTTTTCGAAAGGAGAATAATTAAATATTTGGTGTTTGTTGTGATTTTTAAAAGGCGCCTTAAATGTATAATACGGTGAATCATGATGTACTCGTACGTTTCCGTCTGAAAGTTTTATATCATCAATTATAATGTAGTCAAATGCAAAATTTATTAAATCTTCATTAAATCGTTGTTCTATATTTTGTGCTGTACTATGATCACATATTAATGCAGTAGAATTATGTTTCATATTTACTTTAACATGAATAGCTGCAATAATAGCAAGCTTCCCATAATCTATTTCATAATTGTTGTATGCAAACATGCAAACACCAGTTTCAGGATTTTTATCTATTTGTTTGGTTCCCATTCTATAATAGCCTTTACGTTTCTACTTTTCTTTAGGCGTCTATGTTCTGTATATAATTCATTGCTTGCTTGATGATATGCTTCTAATAAATTGTCTCTAAATTCTTTTAAATTTTCAATATTAATAGGATTATTTTTGCTATCAATTATAATTGCCGAATCATGTTTTGTTTCTAATAATGTACTAACAAAAGATATTAGTTCCTTTTCTGCATAAAATATGCCTCCATTAACTATTAATTGTAATTGACTATTATATCTTTGTTTTACATTTTCTCTTTGAATATGTAATGTTTGCCGGTAGTTAGAAAACTCTAAGGCTCGACGTAATCGATCATCCACGATAATACCTCCATTGAAATATGTATTACTATATTGTATATGATTTTCTTAATTAAGTCAAGAAAATTTAATTATTCTAATGCGTTACCAATAGAATATTGAGGATCATATGGTGTTAGGTTTACAGTGAACGGTGTAGAAACCGTTGTAGTTGTAGTACCAGTTTGATTATTTAATCCACGTTCTTGTACTTCTATATTTGTTATGCCGTCGACAGTAGTACAAATAGCCGAATTATCTAATGTTACTTTAATATGGAATTTATCTCCAGTAGTGCTTAACATTCCATATATCCTTAATCCAAGAGCTGCATACCCCCCAGCTGCGGTATAACATCCGTAAGCACCACTATAACTGCCATAACTGCCATAAGCACCTGAACCCGAACCACTAGTGAATAATAGTGTCCATTCTGCCGCACTTAAATTAGTAGGATCACCCGGTATACAATCATAAAAACCTTTATTTTGAGATATACCACCTGTACCAGTTTGTGTTGTATTATCTAAAGTAATTGCAACCGTGCCCATTTGACTAAAAAGAGTTGCCCACTGTCCGTATGCAATCGTACTGCCTCCAGATCCATAACCTAATATATGATGTTGCCCACCTGCATTAAAAAAGTATCGTGCTTTATCATATGATGTAAAATTAACATCAAACACACAATCTAATATTGCAGTAGTACCTAGAGTCGTGCCCCATGCTGTTGTTCTAGTATCTATAGATGTACCATCGCCTGTCGCACTTGGACTTGTAATGGTTTGTTCTGTTGGATCCATATCATTAGCATTAACTACTAATTCATTCAGTATGGTATTTACTATTAACCAATCTGCAGCTCTAGGACCTATTAATCCTTGATCAGCATATGTCATGGAAGTAGTTGTATCATTTGTTATATTAACGCCAATATTTGCACGAACAATAATATTGTTTATTTGTTCGTCTGTAATTAGATTTGATATTGAGACAGCAGAGACAGAAGTACCTCCCCATCCGAACTTATAGTTCGCAATAGTGGATGCGTTCGTTGTCGGTGTTGCTCCTGAATAAATGTCAGCGTATACTTTGTTAATTAACGTAGCTAGTGCATTATAATCAGCAGCTGTTATTGGGCTACCTACTGCAATCGTCACGTTACTTTACTCCCACAATTATCTCAATGAGACCCTCTTCTTCTGTATCTTTATTAACTAAACTTCGACCTATTACTGTTTCCCAAGTGATTGGACCATCAGCATGCCATGCTATTGCTTTGGCTACACCCGGCACATCACTAGTAATTAATCTATCTCCCTTATTAACTTTGCCTATTACTCTAGCACCAACACGACCTGCTAGTGCTACAAACGGATGTGACATATCATCTCCAGCGCCTGCATTCATTTCGAAAGCAGGATGTTCTGATATAACTCCAAGTACTGTGCCATCTTTTGCAGTAGTACTCTTTGTAATTTCACATTCGCCACCAAGACAAACAATATCACCTGGCTCTAGGCAGCAATCTGCTGCAAATCTTTCTGCCAAATCAGCATATTCAGCTGAAGTAGCAGTACCGCGGAATTTAAAACCTTCCGAGGAAGATGAAGCCGGCGTTACTGAGTTTGTCATGTTTACGCCTTTGTTAATTGTAGGAAATTCTGATACAACTGTTGTAGTACCGTCTGCTTGTAATGCGGTTGCTTTGGGTATCCATGGACCTGCGTCACCATTCATAATAGTAACATATTTTTTATTATGAAATGTAACAATACATTCATGTGTAACATCTAATGTATCAATTATGTCTACCAATTGAACGCTAGTATTAGTATTACCTACGCCCACTTTTTGCCATGCTGTACCGTTCCAAATATATAATAAAAGGTTACCAGCTGTAGTATCAAACCAAAAATCTCCAGCTGTATTGACGCCCGCAGTTGGTGCAGTATTAGTAGCAACCAATTGGCCCAATTCCTTCCAATTATTATTATTATCGCGAACTTTAATTTTATTAGTAGTAGTATCAAACCATAATTGACCAATCAATGAATTTGTTGGTTCAGTTAAATTGGCAAAATGTTCTAGCATATGAACAAAGTCTTCTGCTATTTGCTCACCGTAGCCAACATAATTTTTACCAATAAGTTTTATACTAGTGGTACTATCTAAAGTTCCGTCTGCAACAGAAACAAGTAAATCTCCGTTTCGTTTGTTAATATCATATGCCATTTTCTATTTTCCTATTTAATTATAGCAGTTTTTAATATTTATATTATCCTACTCTAATTCTTAATGTATAAACAATTTGAATTAATCTATTAGCACTTTTTTGTACAGGATGAAATATTACATGTGTTAATAGTAGTCCAGCACCTAATGTTGCTGCCTTGCCTTTTAGTCCTAATTCATCAAAAATGTAAGTTGCTTCCATATCAGTTGAATTATCGACTGTGTCCTGACCGGTTGGTTCTGCATAATCCAATGTACATGTGGTAATAATATCTGTAAATGTTGTTCCGGCCACATGAGTCATTGACATGAAATTATTTGTAGGATCTAAATTGTTTACTGTATCATTTTGGTCAATTACTTTATTATAAGTTTTATTATATAAATCATCGGTACTGACGTTAACATTCGGTGATTTATATGTAACAACTCCTGCACCCGAAACAGTAGTACCTCCATTGCCAAAATGCATTTCATATATATGATGTAATCCTGACCCTATACTAGTTATATTATTTGCAATTGCAATACTCATATTTTCTGGATGTACAGCATTATGTTTATTAATAAATATGTCGCCAGAAATTGGATCCCATATTTTAATATGACCATCTACACCTATTATACTTTCATCGTTAAAAATACTATTTGTCATTTTTCATATTCTTCCTGATCTATACTATTTATATCAGTAGTTAACTACTTGCTCTACCAATTTGTACCAGTTGTTGCATTAATAAAATTTGCTTCTGCATTTGTACTGGCCTGTAATGTCACACCCAAATCGTTGAATGCAGTATGTACATGTAATGTTGCTGGAGTTGTACCTAAATTATCTAGATAATTCCAATAATCGGGTATACCTGGGATTTGTTGTCGGCGTCCGCCATCTATAACTTGAGAACTGTTGGCATGTGCTACTGCTGATGTTCCTAATGTTCCTCTAGTTACTCCCTTTAATAGATCTCCTCCAGAGCCGCCTGTTCCTACATCCGTTTGCCAAAATTCCATTCTTTCTGTACCTATCCATATAACACCTGGTACATTATTTTCGACATCTGGTTGTGTTAAATCTGTAATTGCTTGGCCAGCTACAACCTCTATTTCTGTTGCTAGTTGATCTATTGCACTAATTATTGTTGTTTTACCATTAGTATTATCTACTCTATGAATATGGAAATAATTTAAAGCATCCTTAAACATTTGGAAAGTTCTAGTATTTGCATCAACTGTTGAACCAGTTGTATTAGTTTGTACACGAATATCAACTGCATCATAAGGAATAACTGGAATCAATTCTTCTGGATAACATGTTTCTCCTGGTTGTATAAATTTATTACCTTCTATAATTAATTCTATTGTTGCAGGATCTAATCCAAACGTACTTGCATTATAAATTGTATCTACAAATAAATCTTCTAATACAGATTTATCTGTTATATCATATGAAATGGTATCCCAGCCACGGCAATTATTATCCCAACCAGGTGTAGTTATTCCGGGGCAGTCTCCGCCATCTATTAACTCTTTACACCAATCATCGCACCAACTAGATCGGCCCCTATCCCATGCAGGATTGCCATCATGATGTGCATCCCATGGATTTTGTACAAAAGAATCCCAACCACAACCTACACGATCAAATTTGATTATTATTTTTTTGGTATCTGAATCTGTAATTGTAATACATGCAGTTTCTAAATGGCTTTTTATATTAAACACATCACGTAATTTTGTATGATATGGTTTAACATCCTTAATATAGTCTACAATATAATCTGCTACTTCTGGTTTATATAAATTAACTTTAACTGAAAGATTTGTATCAATTTTAAGTTGGACATATGTTGTTTTATGTACCCAATCTAATTGTGGTTGATCTATTAATGCCTGATCTATCATTGTAAAAAACAATCTACCATAGGCGTATTTAAAAACATCAATAAATATATCTTTTCTTAATGCATCTATGATTTGGAATAATTGATATGAAGGAAATTTATCCCATTCTATTGTGCCTGCCCATGTGCAGATATCCCAACCACTGCAATCTAAATAACAATCCCAAAGTTTACAACTTAATTCTATTGTTGCATTTTGTTTTGCAATTAATTTCCAACTTTCTGCTATTGTACATGGTACTTCTGCTACAAATTGATATATTTCCCATCTACCGCTACCATCTTCTAATACTTTTACAGTATCGCCTATATTGACTGAAAGAAGTAAGTCTTCATCTGACAAATTTTTTCTTAGAGCTACTATTTTAATAGGTATAGTAGTTGATGAATATGTTGCGGATTCCCAATCTATATGTTTCCAATAATCTGCTAAATTATAACTTATTGCTCCGCGAGTTATTGTAGTACCGATTGTTTTATCCCAATCTATAGAACTATCAATCAGATTCATTTCTTTAAGAAGCATGTTAGCCTTTTCAATAAAAGTTCTTCGAGCAGTTGTTACATCTTCATACCAACTTTGTGCTGGACGAACTCTATTACCAATTTGATTTAATTTATGTAAACTTAAATCTGGTACATTATTATATCGATATACTGTTAATGTACTAGATGTAGTGTTTACATCTGTTATGTCATATAACCTGCTCCATTTAGTAGCATCGAATGTTACAGTTCCTACTACTGATGTTGTTGCTTTATAATAAATGCTGGCATTAACTACAACACTTCCTGTACTATAAGCAACACCTGCTGTCCAAGCAGAAAAACTTAAAGTTTCTTTTGTTTTTGCAAATGTTGTTAAACTATCTCGCATTCGTCCATGAAAGAATTCGGGTATAATTTCTGTATCGTCGCCTTCTGCTATTAGCATAAATTCTGAATGGACGTCTTGTTCTTCTCCAAATCGGATTTGGAAGATAGCATCTTTATCTTCAAATGTATTTCCAAAATTAGATATTATCATGGCATGCTTTTCAATAGGAGCAATCCATGATAGTCCTAAATTAGATGGATTTTCAATATAAGAAGCAATAGATTTAACACTTAAATTTCGAGATATAATATTAGGAACATCAGTTTTTCCTTTAACCCAAAAATAGTAACATGTTTCTAATTGCAAAGTATTACTATTATATTTTTGTTTTGTACTATATCGGTATACTGTTTCTTCTTCTTCGTTTACAATTGAAAAAGGTGTACCAGTAATACTAATTCCATTTATTGTTGTTCCTGCT
>Ga0310124_10002395_pt1 | contig 12880 bp, 10 predicted proteins | sample CB11b_AW_Bot5_MG_FD_203507 | JGI IMG/M metagenome (GOLD analysis project Ga0310124, IMG submission 203507) | Marine microbial communities from Western Arctic Ocean, Canada - CB11b_AW_Bot5 | ecosystem: Environmental > Aquatic > Marine > Oceanic | place: Canada: Western Arctic Ocean | collected...
AGTGAATGATCGGGGTAATGACGATATCGCCGCCCTCGGCGGCGATCCGGCTGGACGACTGCGCCGACACGGACGCGGCACCGAGCATCAGGAACACGGCGGCGGAGGAACTGTGTAGACGCATGACTAGTCTCCCGTGGAAGCCGGCGGCGCCCTCGTGACGCGGTCGCTGGATGGTCGATTGTAGCAGTTGCCGACGCAGGCCGGTCGGTCTCAGCCAACGAATCGACAGCTTGACATCACGAGGGGAGGCGGCGATCTTTCCATGGATTTCTATGGGACAGCGCAAACGAGACCATCTCCAGGGCGCACTTGACCTGCTGGTGCTGCGCACCCTCAACACGAGGGGCACGATGCACGGGTATGGCATCGCCGAACGCATCGAGGAGGTGTCACGCGAGACCCTCCGCGTCGAAGAAGGCTCTCTCTACCCGGCGCTGCATCGCATGGAACGCGTGGGATGGATCGAGGCCACGTGGGGGCGGTCAGACTACCACCGACGGGCCAAGTTCTAGACGATCACCGTCGACGGACAGGCCAGGTTGGCCGAGGCGCACGAGGACTGGGTGCGCCTGGTCGCCGGGGTGACCCGGGTCTTGAAGTTCGCCTGAGAGGAGAACCAGACGGTGCTCGGAGCCAGGCACCTCCGCCGATTCGTCGCGTCGCTCCGCAGGAACGGCGTCGAGCGAGACCTCGACGACGAGGTCCGTTTCCACCTGACGACGCGGGCCGACCGCAATACAAGAGAGGCATGACGCCCGACGCGACCAAGCGGGCCGCGCACGTCCGTTTCGGGAACATCCAGGAGGTCAAGACTGCCATGCGCGAAGCCAACCCACGCCCGCTGACGCAACTCCTCTGGTCACCGACCACGATCGTGGCGGTCGCAACGTTGCTGGTGACGATCGGTGGCGGACTGTGGTTGTTCGGGGGACCTCGAGATGGCCAGGCGGTCGACGGCGACACGCCGCAAGGGATCGAGGCGGGCGGCAACGTCACGATGCCGCGCCCCGTCACGCGCCCCACGCCAGACTACACACCCGCCGCGTTGGAAGCCAAGGTTCAGGGCGCCGTGGTCATGACGTGCGTCGTGCAGATCGACGGAACCTGCACAGACATCGACATCGTGGAATCTCTGGACGCAGAGCATGGTCTCGACACCCAGGCGACCGACACGCTGGCCCGTTGGCGATTCGAGCCAGGCCTACGCCACGACGAGCCGGTGCCGGTCTCCGTCACCGTGGAGATGACCTTCACGCTGCGATAGTCGAACTCGGTCTGGCGTCGCCCTTATCCGGCCAAGCCCGGGAGCGGCCCCTCGGCCGTGCCGAACGCATCGATCGACAGCCCCATGCGCTGCAGCAGTGCGAGATGCACGGCGGACAGATCCGTGGGTTCCGCGTGTTCGAGGAAGCGTCCGGTCTTGACCGTGCCGCCGCCGCCGCCGGCGAGCAGGGTCGGCAAGTGCTGCGCGTCGTGCTCATTGCCATCGCCGAGGCTGGCCCCGTAGACGACCATGCTGTTGTCGAGCAGCGTTCCGCCGTTGGGCTCCACCACCGAGCGCATCCGTTCGAGCAGGTAGGCCACCTGGCGGTGGTGCCAGCGGATGACCTCGGCATACATCGCCCGCTTCTGCTCCACCGACTCCCATGACGTGACGCCGTCGTCATCCTCGGTCTTGCCGGAGGCATTCTTGTAGTGCGACAACGCGTGCCAGGTGCCGGTGACGTCCGGGATGAAATTGAAATACCGGTTCGACTGCCCATGGTCGAGCATGAACGTGCAGACTCGAGTGGCATCCGACTGAAACGCGGCGACCATCAGGTCCATCATGAGCCGCATGTACGACTCGTGGTCAGGCGGAATGCCAGGGGTCGGCGTGGTCAGGGTGTCGGTTAACGCCCCATCGTCACGCATCTCGGTCGAGCGGCTCTCGGCGAACTCGATACGCCGTTCCAGGGCACGAATCGACTCGAAGTATTCGTCCAACCGGCTGCGATCGACCGCGCTCACATACCCGGCCAGGTCCTTGGCGTCGGCCAGCACCGCATCCATGACCGAACGATTCGTCGCCCCGCCCGAGGGTGGGCGGAACATGCGATCGAAGATGGCGCGTGGCTCGATCTCCCGCGTCATCGGCCGATCGGGAGCAGACCAGGAGATCGCGTTTCGGGGCAACGAGTTCGAAAAGTAGCCCTCGCCCTGCACCGACAACTCGAGCGACGGCAACAGTGTGTCTTCGCGCACATGAGCCGCGGCCAACTGGTCGGCCGACACACCGCCGGCGTTGACGCCGCGCGAGCTGTACCCGTGTCCGGTCAGCCACGTCGGTGGCCCATTGACGTGGCCGTTGCCCTCCGGCGTCCAGATGTTGCTGGGGATGAGGATGTCGTCCTTGTAGGGCTCCAGCGGGCTCATCCACTCGTTGAGCCTCACCAACCGACCGTCAGGCCCGGTCTCTTCGGGGTACCAGATGCCGCGTGGGATACCGTTCGGGAAATATAGATAGGCCAACCGATTCACCCCGGTGGCCGCCGGAGCGCCGGCCAGTCCGGTGGCGAACGCCGGCATCACGTCGAGCAGCGGCAAGGCCACCGTCGCGCCAAGCCCCTGAAGCACCGTGCGTCGTGACAGACGGCGTGCGCGCATCAGTTGGTCTCCTGGATGGGGTTCTTCTTGTACCGGAACGGATAGCTGGTCACGACCTGCTGCAACAACGTCTGGAAACGATAGTCGTCCGCCTCAAGCGTGGCGAGTATCGTGCGAACCGTCGGTTCGTCGTAATACTCGAGCTGCCGACCCAGTGCATAGGCGAGCATCTTCGAGACCACCTGACGGACCAGGTCGTCGTGCCGCGTCTCGAGCAGCGCCCGTTTGAGCCCGGCCGGGCCGCTGAACGTGGTGCCGTCCGGCAGGCCACCGCCGGCCAGAATCGTGCGTCGGGTGGTCTTGAAGTGGCGGACCACGGGGTCCGGGCTGGTCTCGGTCTGGAACTCGATGGTCTCGTCGGCGTCGGCCGGGTCTTCGACCCGCTGGCGGAAATCGTAGGTCGACCGCCATTTCCCGAAATAGTCGAAGTTCTCGAGGCTGAACCCGATGGGGTCGATCTTGCTGTGGCAGACACGGCAGGTCTCATTCTGCGAGTGCATCTCCAGCTTCTCGCGGAAGCTGAGTCCCCGCATGTCGGCGACCTCTTCGCTCAGCACGCCGGCGTTCGGGGGCGGAGGGGGCGGCGGCGTGCCCAGCAGCGTGTCGAGCACGTAGTGGCCTCGCTTCACGGGACTCGTGTCCTTGTAGTTCGACGTCAGAGCGAGAATGCTGGCGTGGCCGATGACCCCGCCTCGGTTCGGGTCGGTCAGACGCACGCGACGCATGTGGTCGCCGGTGACCCCCTCCATCTCGTAGAGCGTCATCGCCAGCTCTTCGTTGACGAAGGTGTAGTCAGCGTCGATGAGCGTGCGTACCGGCCGGTTCTCGCGAAGGAGCGACATGAAGAAGAGCGCTGACTCGTCCCGCATGGCGGTCATGAGCGACGCCGTGCACCACGGGTTGTCGATCGGGTCGAGCCAGATCCGGGTGCCGACGTGCTGGAACCCCAGCCACTGTGCGGCAAAGATGTCGCCCAGCGTGTTCGCTTTCTCGTCGGCCAGCATCCGTGACACCTGGGCGGCCAGGGTGTCCGGATCGCTCAGCGCACCGCGACCGGCGAGATCGAACAGTTCCTGATCGGGCATCGACGCCCAGAGAAAATACGACAGCCGGGACGCAAGCTCCCAGTCACTGACCGCAAACGGGGCGTCGGCCTCGGCCCCCGCCTCCACGCGCAACAGGAATTTTGGCGAAATCAGGATGGCCTGGAGCGCCTGCTTGACGGCGTCTTCATAGCCGAGACCCGACGCGCGCCCCGTGGCGTAGTGCGTGGCGGCCTGGACAACTTCATCCGCGCTGGGCGGACGGCGATAGGCGCGGGTCAGGAACCGGCGCAGGACGGTGTCGGCCGCGTCCGTCTCGTTTGTCTGGGCCCCTGCCGTGGCCACGAAGATCAGGTCACGAGACGCGGCGTGGATCGCGCTCGTCGGTTCGGTGGGAAGCGCCACCTCGACCACCCGCTCGGCCACCGCGATGTACCGCTCCATCAGTGACGGTTGCAGGAAAAGCGTGTTCGCGGAGTTCTCGAACCCGCTCGACCCGGTCAACTCGCTCGGAAACCGGTCGGTCACGTTCAGCTCGACCCCGAACAGGTCACGCACCGTATTGTCGTACTCAGCGTGGGTGAGCCGCCGCATCAGCTCGAACCCGGGGTCATCAACGGTCGAGTAGTCGAACTGCTCGATGTCCCGGTGCAGCAGCCCCAGCATCTGCTGCCGCACATCGTCGGCTGGCTGCGGGGCCGTTGCGGGAGGCATCTTCCCCGCTTCCAGCACCTCGATCACCCGGCTCCAGGTCTCGCGGTTCTTCACCAGCGGACGTTGCCCGACCAACGTCGAGAGATCGAGGCCGGCCGTCTGCGTCTGCGGCCCGTGGCACCGGTAACAATATTCCTCGACGAGTGGAACGATCTCGTGCGGGTCGGCGGCCGGCTGCGCCGAGGCGGACGCGCCGGCGGCCGCCGTCGCCAGGACCGTGATAAGGCCGGCGAACCGAGGCACGGAGATGGGTGGTCGCTGCATCACGCGCTCCCGCTTCTACGGCTGCTCGGCGTCGCGGGCGGCGACCAGCAGGTTCTGCATGCCGTAGTTGCCTTCGTGGCACGCGTACTCATAGACGACGTTCCCGTCCGACTTGCGCATGGCGGTCCGCACCGACCACGGTTGCACGAATGACGCGGGGTCGCTGACGGTGTACTCGTAGACCAGCGTGTCGGCGTCGGCGCGGGTGAAACGCTCGACCAGCCGCATTTCCGGGCCGGATCCGCGGAAGCTGGTTTTTGCGGTGAAGTTGCGGGTCTCGACCACCAGCGTGTCGCCGTCCCAGCGGCCGCGCGAGTCGCCCATCCATTGGCGAACATCGGCCGGCAGATGCCCAGAGCCATCGAGCGGGATGATTCGCGAGTCGTGGACCATCTCGTTCAGGATGACGATGTGATCGTCGGTCTGAAACAGCTGCATGTTGTTGTTGTAGGCACTGGGGTTCATCGGCGGACCGGAGTTGAACCCGAGAATACAGCGCTCGAACGCGCCTCGGTCTTCTGGACCAAACGCGTCACGACCCAGGAGCCTGCCCCGCTCGGTGCCTCTGGCCCGCGCGGCCTCGGTCCGGGCTGGCAGCTTGCCGTCGGGCGGGTCCACCACCAGCGACGTCCGACGCTCATCGCCGAGCGAGTTCCCTCGGTCGTACCAAAAGTTGTTGTAGCCCCCCGACAGCGGCACCCGGCCATTCTCGTCACGTCGCAGGTCGACGTTGAGCGCATCCACGCGCTCCTGCGCGAACGCGGCCGCCTCTTCCGGGGTCAAGGTCTCTTTCCCGACCAGATCGTCAGGTCGTTCAAACGGCACCACGCTGCGAAAATCCCAGACGCCCTGGAGGTCTCGGGGGCCGGTTTGACCGACCGCGATCGACGGCGCCATCAGCACCGCCACCACGGGTCCCGCGATACAGCCGGAGATCATCCTTCCCACCACCGACCACGCGCCGTCAGTCCGCGTCCTCATGTGTCTCTCCCTGAAACAGGTCGCACCCAGAAATCTCGAGACGATTGTCTCACGCCATGCCGCCGGAGGGAGCCGTTCGGACGGCGTTCGAGGCGAAAATGGTATCGTGACGACAGTCAGATTCGCAGTCACCGGGCGTCCAGCGCCCTCAACCCCATTTCGAGGAGAGTTGCCATGTCACGCCTTCCCACATACTCGCGACCGGCCCTGAGTGGCGGTCTCGTCGCGGCCCTGCTGGCATTCGCCGTCGGTTCCATCACCCTCGGCGCCCAGGACGAGGCCCCGGAAGGCGTTGTGAACTACACCAGGGTTGACGCCACCGTGGCATGCGCCGGGGCGACCCCGGCCGAGGCGATGCCCGCCATCAAGGCGCTCGGCTTCGCATCGGTCATCAACTTCCGCACCGCCGAAGAGGAAGGCGCGAACATCGGGGCGAGTCAGAGCGCGGCGACCGCGGCCGGGCTGAACTACATCCACATCCCGTTTCGGGCGCCGAGCGACGAGACAACCGAAGCGTTCCTGTCGGCCATCGCCGACAGCGCGAACCAGCCGGCCTACATCCACTGCGCCTCGGCGAACCGCGTGGGTGCCATGTGGTTCATCAAGCGGGTGAAGCAGGATGGCTGGGCCCAGGACCGCGCCATGGCGGAGGCCGAAGGCATCGGGCTCCGTAGCGAACGGCTAAAGGAATTCGCCGTCGACTACGTCACCCCTTGAGACAACGCCACGCTACGAGACGCGCCATGGGCTGCTGCGAGGCGACTAATCCCGACTTGCTTGGCGTCGTGTCGGACACCGCCGACACGGTATCCGACCGGCATCCGACTCGACCCAGGCCAGGCGCCACCTGGGACCGTCGCACGGCGCTCAAGAGCCTGCTGGGTGCCGCCGGGGTCATCGCCGTCACGGGCTGTCGCTCGACACCGGACAACGGTGCGACGCCGATCAGTCTGGCCTTCTGCGGTCAGTTGCTCTGCGTCGTGCCCTACGAGGTGGCCCGGGTGCGGGGACACTTCGCGGACCAGGGCCTGGACGCGGAGCTCGTCTACACCCGTGGCGGCAGCGCCGCCATGCAGGCTCTCGTCGGGGGCGCGGTCGATTACGCGGGCACGTCGTTCGACGTCGTCTTGCAGGCCGTCGCCAACGGGGCGCCGATCCGACGGGTCGCATCGACCGGCCGTCTGCCGCTGTTCGCGCTCGCCGTTGCGCCCGCACAGGCCGGCACCATCAGCTCGGTCAAGGACCTCGAGGGCATGACGGTCGGCATTTCCGGGCTCGGCAACGCGGACCATGCGCTGCTGCTCTTCCTGCTCGACCAGGCCAGCGCCGACACCAGCGGCATCCAGTTCGCTACCATCGGCACCAACCTCTTCGACGCCCTGCGTATCGGGCAAGTCGACGCGGCCATGCTGCAGGAACCCGCACTGTCGCTCATCACGGCCGACGGCGGCCGTGAGCTCGTGAACTTCATGGAGTTCGATGAGGCGCGCACCTACCTCGGCGGGGCCTACGAGTTCATGGGCGTGTCGGTCCGGACGGCGGAGCGCGACCAGCGGCACGAAGAGATCCAGCGTCTCGGCACGGCACTCGCAGCCGGGCTGGCCGAGACCAGGACCCTGCCGCCAGCCGAGATCGTGGCCTCGCTGCCGAGCGAGCTGGTCGCCGGCGGTGACGTGGCCCAACTCGAGCGGATCATCGACCGATATCGGCTCTCGCTGTACCCGGAAACGGTCACCATCGATGTCGCCGCCGCGGCGCGGGTCGTACGAGCCCAGGAAGTCGCCGGCCTGCTCGAGCCGGGCCAGGTCGATCTCAGCACACTCCTGGACACCGCCGCACTCCAGGGATAGCCCCCGGCACGACGGCACCGACCCACTGACACACACGATGCTTCGCGTTCGCGGGCTGACGGTCGGTTACGGTGGCGAGCCGGTGATCGACGGGGTCGACCTCGACCTCGAGGCTGGCCGCTTTGCCAGCCTGATTGGCCCCTCCGGCTCCGGCAAGACCAGCATTCTCCGCGTGGTGACCAGTCTGGTGCAGCCCCTGCACGGCTCCGTCGAGCTCGACGTGGACGGGCGCGACATCGGATTCCTCTTCCAAGACGACGCGCTCCTGCCCTGGCGGACGGTCCGCCAGAACGTGACCCTGGGTCTCAGAATCCGAGACGTCGCGTCCGGCGACGCTGACACCCAGGCCGACGACTGGTTGACACGACTCGGGCTTGAGGGTTTTGGCGACCGCTATCCTGGACAACTCTCGGGCGGCCAGCGGAAACGCGTGGCGATTGCCCAGGTGCTGGCCCTGAGCCCCAAGCTGCTACTGATGGACGAGCCGTTCGCGGCGTTGGACGCGATCGTCCGGACCCGGATTACCCAGGACCTGCTCGACTGGGTCGAGCGCGAGCAACTCACCGTGCTGCTGGTCACGCACGACCTCGAGGAAGCCATCAGCGTCTCTGACGAAGTGCATGTGCTGGGTCAGGGCCCACGCGCCACGATCCGCGCCCGTCACGCCATCGACATCCCCCGTCCCCGCAACGTGCTGAAAGTGCGGCGGCATCCCGACTTCGGTCCGCTGCTGCAGACCCTCTGGGACGAGCTGGCCGGCGAGGTCACCGAGGAGGGAATTGCAACGTGACCGGCGAGACACAGAGGAGTGGCTCCCGGGTGTCGACGGCGGCCGGCCCGAAACCCGGCCGGACACGCGCAATCCGACGGGCGTTGGCGCTGCTGGTGTTGCTCGCCGTCTGGGAGACGCTGTCACGTATCGGCTGGCTGGACCCGTTCTACGTGCCTCCGCCGTCGAGCGTCGGTCGGGTGGTCGTGGACCTCGTGGCCACCGGACAGCTATGGCCCCATCTCGGCGCCACCGCCACGGCGGCATTTGCCGGTCTTCTCGTCGGACTGGCGCTGGGGATCGGGCTTGGCTTCGCGGCGGCGCTGTCCCCCCTGGTCGCCGATCTACTCGAGCCGGTCATGATCCTGCTCAACGCCATCCCGCGCGTCATCCTGGCCCCGCTGTTTGTCATCTGGCTCGGTATCGGATTGGCATCAAAGCTCGCGCTCGCCACGATCCTCGTCACGGTGCTCATCTTCTTTGCCGTCTACAACGGCATCAAAGAAGTAGACCGACGCCTCGTGGAACGGATCCAGACCCTGGGCGGCGGGCGGAGCGTCCTGGTGCGCGAGGTCTACGTGCCCTCGGTCACCGCCTGGGTCATGGGCAACTTCAAGGTCGCCGTCGGCTTCGCCTTCACCGGCGCCGTCGTGGGCGAGTTCGTAGCCTCGAGCCGAGGCCTCGGTTACCTGCTGCAATTCGCCCAGAGCACCTACAACGCCGCCCTCACCATCGCGCTGATCCTCATCATCATGACCTTCGTGCTGGTGCTCTTCGCCGTGGCCGAGCGACTCGAGCGACGACTGCTCGCCTGGCGATATCTGTAGCCGGCGGATCGAAAGGGCCCGCCTCCGACCGAGTCGGTGGGTCTGCAGACCTGCGGCTACGACGTCATGGCCTCCAGCGCACAACTAGGCGAGCACGTCCTGCACGACGCGTCCGGACACGTCGGTCAATCGGAAGTTGCGTCCCTGGAAAGGAAAAGTCAGCTTCTTGTGGTCGATACCGAGCAGGTGCAGCATGGTGGCGTGCAGGTCGTGGATATGCACCGGATTGCTGGTGATGTTGTAGGAGAACTCATCGGTCTCGCCGTAGGTGACGCCCGGCTTGACGCCCCCGCCGGCCATCCAGATGGTGAACGCGCGCGGGTGGTGGTCGCGCCCGTAGGTTTCCTCGGTCAGGACCCCCTGGCTGTAGGCGCTGCGACCAAACTCGCCACCCCAGACGACGAGGGTGTCGTCCAGCATGCCGCGATTCTTCAGATCTTGCACCAGCGCCGCCTGGGCCTGATCAACATCCTTCGCCTGCCGCTCGATGCCCTGAGGCAGCCGGGTGTGCTGATCCCACCCACGGTGGAAACACTGCACAAAACGCACATCGCGCTCGGCCAGCCGTCGGGCCAGGAGACAATTACGAGCGAAGGTGCCGGGCTCACGCGCATCGGGCCCGTAAAGCTCAAAGGTGCTCTCCGGTTCATCTGACAGGTCGGCCAGTTCAGGCACGGACGTCTGCATGCGATACGCCATCTCGTACTGGGCGATACGCGTGCTCGTCTCCGGGTCGCCGAACTCCTCCTCTTTCAGACCGTTGAGGGCGCCCAGGTCGTCGAGAAAACGGCGACGCGTGTCCTGATCGACCCCGGGCGGATTCGACAGATAGAGGACCGGGTCGCCGGTCGACAGAAACTTCACGCCCTGATACCGCGAGGGGAGAAACCCGCTGCCCCATAGCCGGTCGTAGAGCGGCTGGCCGGTTTGCGCCGACCCCTTCGACACCATCGCCACGAAGGTCGGCAGGTCGGAGTTCAGACTCCCGAGGCCGTAGGACAGCCAGGCGCCCATGCTGGGCCGTCCGGCCAACTGCGCCCCGGTCTGAAAGAAGGTAATACCGGGGTCGTGGTTGATCGCCTCGGTGTGCATCGACTTGATGAAGCACAGTTCATCGACGATCTTGGCGGTGTGCGGCATCAGGTCGCTGACCCAGGCCCGCGACTGGCCATACTGCGCGAACTTGAATTTTGATGGGACCAACGGAAAGTGCTCTTGCCCCGCCGTCATGGTGGTCACGCGCTGATCGCCACGTACCGAGGGCGGCAGATCTTCGCCCATCCGCTCCTGCAGCGTCGGCTTGTAGTCCCAGAGCTCGTGCTGTGACGGCGCCCCCGACTGAAACAGATAGATGATCCGCTTTGCCTTCGGCGCGTGGTGCGGCAACCCGGGCAACGCACCAACGCCGGCCGATGCCACGCCTGGCGTCTGGGCCAGCAGGTCCTGGCCGAACAGCGAGGCCAGGGCGGCTGAGCCAATGCCGGTACCGGCTAACTCGAGGAAGCGTCGACGGGCGAGCAACTGGTCGAAGCGCGATTCCATCGTCATTCCTTTGTAATGGTTCCGTCGAAATTCAGAATGAGATTGGCCACCATCGTGTAGGAAGCCAGTTCCGCGACGTCCAGGGTCTGATCGCGGACGGACTGTCCCTGTGTCACCAGCGCCAGCGCCGCCGCCCTGTCTGCCTGGTAGCGCTCGAAGTGACGGTCGTAGCCTTGGACGAGAATGTCCGCCGCCCGTGGCGGGGGCCGGTGTGCCGTCGCCAGCAGGTAGGCGTAGGCGATTCGCTCGTCTGGCGTCTCACCCCCCTCGGTCATCATCCGCTCTGCCAGCCGACGTGCCGCCTCGACGTAGGTCACGTCGTTCATCAGGCTGAGCGCCTGCATCGGCGTGTTCGTTATGCCGGTCCGCACGATACAGACTTCGCGCGTGGACGAGTCGAAGGTCATCATCGTGGGCGGTCCAAGGGTCCGTTTCCAGAAGGTGTACAGACTGCGACGATAGAGGTCATCCCCCTCGGCCTCGACATAGTCGCCGTAGCCACCTTCCACCATGTCCGTCCACAACCCGCCAGGCTGGTATGGCTTCACCGACGGACCACCCACCTCCTCGACGAGGAGACCGGACAGCGACAACGCCTGGTCACGAATGATCTCCGCGTCGAGTCGAAGACGCGGGCCCCTCGCCACGAGACGGTTCTCGGGGTCGCGCTCGAAGTCCGCCGGGGTCATTTTCGAGTGCTGCCGGTAGCCGGCGCTCGTGACAATCACCCGTTGCAGGGCCTTGACGTCCCACCCGGAGTCGATGAACGAGGTCGCCAGCCAATCCAGCAACTCCGGGTGGCTGGGAAACTCACCCTGTGTCCCGAAGTTCTCGGCGCTCTTGACGATGCCGGTGCCGAAGTACATCTGCCAGAACCGATTCACAGTCACCCGCGCGGTCAATGGATGCGCCGGATCGACGAGCCACTTCGCGAACGAGAGTCGGTTGGCCTCAGCGCCCGCCGGCAACGGCGGCAACACCGCGGGCACCCCCGGGAAGACCTCCTCGGCCGGGCTGTCGTAGGCGCCACGATTGAGCCGGAACGTCGGACGACGCTCCGCCATCTCTTCCATCACCATCACGGTCGGATAGGTGGCCCACAGGGCCTCGCGCTGACGCTCGAGCTCGCTGACGGCGCGCGATGCGGCCAGGATTCCGGTCGGCGCGTACTGGGTCACGAAGGCCAGTCGCAACTTCTCGGCCTGTGCGGCGTCGCGCTCGGCCGGCGCCATCGCGGCGATGTCGCTGATCGGCTCCGGGGTCGCGACCACGGCGGCGTGGAGCGCCGGCAACACGCGGTCGTAGATACGCAGGTCGTCGATGTGCCCCTGGAAGCGTGGCTTGTCCGAGCCACTGGCCCCGATGCGGAGCGGATAACGCGTCGGCAGGCGATTGCCGACCAGGTCCAGGAGCGGCGTCAGGGTCTGCGCGACGCCATCGAGATACACCCGCATCCCACCCGGTGTCTTCGACCCGTCGTAGGTCGCCACGACGTGCTGCCATGCATTCAGAACGATGTCGACCTTTGTTTCCGCCGCGACGCCGTCGTCGAGCACCCGCGTCGACAGGCTGAGTCGAACCTTACCGTCCTCGAGGTAGAGGCCCCACCCGACCTCGCCCTGGTCTCCGGCGCTCGCGCGAGACACGATGACGCCGTCGGACGCGGTCGGGTAGATCCACGCGGCCAGGCTGAACGCGTCGTCATAGCCGAGGTCGGGGCTGGTCCCGGCGTTGACGAATCGCTCGCCATCGAAACTGGCCGCGGTGCCGATCCGGCCCGGCACGAACGATGGCTGCCCGTCTTCGAGGACCGCCGGAATCTCGGCCGTCGTCTGGGTGCCCGCCAGGTCGCCTTCAAACGCGTGATAGGCGAGCAATCCGTCTCGGAGCGACCAGTCGACGCGGCCCGCAGAGGCGAGCGACGCTTCCCACTCCGCCCGGGCTGCGGCGGCGTCTGCATCGAGCGCCGTCAGCGCCGCGCGGGCCTCGAGAAGCTGCGCATCCAGTTCGTCGATCTCCGCGTGCTGTTCGAGCGTCGGGGCGGTCACCAACGGCGGCGAATTGACATACTTGAAGGCCTTGCCGCGTTCTGGAATGTTGTTGAAGTTGGCCAGAACCTCGAAGAACTCTTTCTGCGTGATCGGGTCGAACTTGTGATCGTGGCAGCGCGCACACCCCAGCGTGAGCCCCATCCATACCGTCCCGGTCGTCTCGACCCGGTCGACCGCATACTCGAGCAGG
>Ga0310124_10002397_pt1 | contig 12874 bp, 11 predicted proteins | sample CB11b_AW_Bot5_MG_FD_203507 | JGI IMG/M metagenome (GOLD analysis project Ga0310124, IMG submission 203507) | Marine microbial communities from Western Arctic Ocean, Canada - CB11b_AW_Bot5 | ecosystem: Environmental > Aquatic > Marine > Oceanic | place: Canada: Western Arctic Ocean | collected...
ATTCTGTATTAATAGTTACTTCTATTCCTTGTTTTTTAAATATTTCTTCAGCTTTGTTGCTTAATTTGTCTGAGATTAACACTTTAGGCATAATACTTCTCCATTATATTTTTATTCTATTTGGGTAGATTTTCCCAAGCCCAATCAAGCCAAGGCAATAAAAGCTTAATATTAGATTTATCTATAGTGCCCCCACCCCAAATTCGAATACCTAAAGGTGCAGATGGATAATGATTTATATCATAAGCTGCTCCTTTTTCTTCTAATATACTGAAAAAGCTTTTTAGAATATTTTGTTGATTAGTAATATTCTGATCCATAAACCATGGGTCAATTATTTTTAAACATATGGATGTAGATGATCTTATTTCCTGATCATTAGCTAAAAATGCTATCCAATTTGTTTCGTTTACCCACTTTTCTATAATTTCCAAATTAGATTGGCTTCTTTTGATCATTGCATCCAATCCACCAATACTTTTTACCCATCTTAGAGAGTTTAATGCATCTTCGATACAGAGCATAGAAGGAGTATTAATTGTACTACCTTTAAAAATTTTTTCTTGGAATATACCTTTATTGGTTAGCCTGAATAATTTAGGAATGGGCCAAGAAGGAGTATATTTTTCTAGTCGTTGGATGGCTCTTGGAGATAAAACTAAAATACCATGTTGAGCTTCTCCTCCTAGTACTTTTTGCCATGAAAATGTGGTAACATCTAGTTTGCTCCATGAAATATCCATAGCTAACACTGCGGATGTAGCATCACATAAAGTTAAACCTGATCTACTATCTTTTATCCAATCACCATTTGGAACTTTTACTCCTGCAGTTGTGCCATTCCAGGTAAAGATTACATCATTATCAAAATTAACTTCATTTACATCTGGTAAGGAACCATAATCAGCATCAATTAATTTTGTATTTTTAATTTGTAGTTGGTCTATAACATCTGTAACCCAATCTCTTCCAAAAGAATCCCAAGCTAAAATATTTATTCCTTTTGCGCCAAGTAATGACCACATGGCCATTTCAAAAGCTCCTGTATCAGAGCCTCCTACAATTGCAACTTCATAATTTTTAGGTATTTTTAATATTGATTTAGTTTCGTTTATTAATTCTTTAATTTTACTAACACATATAGGTGCTCTATGAGATCTTCCTAAAATAGCATTATTTAAAAATGATGCTTCCCAATTTGGTATTTTTGAACAAGGGCCAGAAGAAAATTTTGGATTATTAGGTAATTTTAATGAGTTCATATTCTTTCCGTTTAATTTGTTATATGTATCAGACAACTTAATTTAACTTGCAATGTATTATGGTGCTACTTCTTGTCAATAATATATTCTAATTTTTTATATTATTAATTAAATGATTTAATGGACCATTACCTTTTCCTATATTTGGAGCGTATTTTATAGATTTATTTACAAAAGTGTGTGCTCTCTTAACAGCTGTATTTAAATCCATTTTCTGACCTAGTCCACACGCTATAGCACTGGATAATGCGCAACCGGTACCATGAGAATTCTTAGTTATAATTTTATCACTATAGAAATAGTCAATTATATCTTTGTTTATTAAAATATCTGTAAGATTATTTTCTTTTAAATGTCCCCCTTTCATCAAAACATTACTAATACCCATTTTAATAATTTTTTTACCTGATGCTTCAAGGTCTTTAATATTATTTATTTTTATCCCTGTTATGACTTCAGCTTCTGGTATATTAGGGGTAATAATATTACATAAAGGCATTAGCTCTTGAATTAAAGTCTCTTCAGCTCCTGGAGCAAGTAATTTATACCCCCCTTTTGCAACCATGACAGGATCTAGAACAATAGGAATATTTTTATTAATTTTTGAAAGTATATTTGCAACACAAATTATAATTTTTTTATTAGATAACATTCCAATTTTTATTGCATCTGTTCCTATATCATTTAGTACACAAGATATTTGTCTTTCAATCATCTTTAAAGGAATATTTAAAATATTATGTACACCTAAAGTATTTTGAGCTGTTATTGCAGTTATGGCAGTAGTAGCAAAACCACCAAGAGCTGTTATAGTTTTGATATCTCCTTGAATCCCTGCTCCTCCTCCAGAATCAGAGCCAGCGATAGTCATTATTCTTGCTAAGTCTGTATTAACCATTAACGTGTTTTTGTATTTCTGTTTTTAATTGTTTTAATGTTTTATTTAACAAAGTTTTATTGGCACATTCACCCATTATTCTTAATTTATTTTCAGTACCAGATGCCCTTAAAATAATTCTACTATTTTTTCCTAGTAAATATTTTGCAGAATTTATTTTACTAATAATAAATTGGTCTTTTTCTTTATATTTAAATTTAGTAATATTATAGTCTAAGCTTTCTATTGTCTGAGGTAATAAGGAGAATATGTTTAATAATTCAGAGGCTTTTTTATTCTTTTCAATCATAGTAGCAATTACTTGAAGAGAGGCTACTAAACCATCTCCAGTACTACCATGTTCACCTAAAATAATATGACCAGATTGTTCTCCACCAATATTACAATTATTTCTTCTCATTTTTTCAACTACGTATCTATCACCAACATTCGCTCTTATTAAATTAACATTTAGTTTATTTAAGTAAATTTCTAATCCGATATTTGTCATGTGTGTACCAACTATAGATTTTCCAGTTAATAATTTTTGATCTAAATATCTTTTTGTTATTAATCCTATTATTTTATCACCATGAATAAAGGTACCTTTTTCATCGCAAATTATACATCGGTCTGCATCGCCATCAAGTGCAATACCTATATCAGCCTTATGTTTTTTGACCATGTCAGACATTGATTTGGGGTTAGTTGAGCCACATTTATGATTTATATTAGTCCCATCTGGACTACAACCAATAGGAATAACCTCTGCACCTAATTCCCATAAAACTCTGGGTGCAACTTGGTATGCTGCACCATTTGCACAATCTATTACTATTTTAAATCTCTTAAGTGATAATTCACTAGGAAAAGTGGATTTTACAAATTCTAAATATCTTCCGGCTGCATCTTCTATTCTTTTTGCTCTTCCTAGGTTTGCAGAATCTACTAAATTAGATTGGTTATTCTTATCCATAAGAGCTTCTATTTTAAGTTCATTTTTATCACTTAATTTTTGTCCGTCTGGGTCAAACAACTTTATTCCATTATCCTCATAGGAATTGTGAGAAGCGGATATCATTACTCCTACATCACACCTCATTGATCTGGTAAGCATGGATATAGCTGGTGTAGGCATAGGACCGACTAAAAATACATTCATGCCCATAGATATGAAACCTGCTGTCAATGAAGGTTCTATTAAGTAGCCAGATAATCTTGTATCTTTACCAATTACTACAGTATGCCGATGTGTTCCTCTAGTAAAATATTTACCTGCAGCCATACCAACTTTTAACGCTGTTTCCCCAGTCATAGGGTGCATATTTGCCCTACCTCTAATACCGTCAGTACCAAAATACTTTCTTAACTTATTTTTAGATTTAATTTTATTTTTTATCATTATCTCTTCAATTATATTATATTTTATTCCAAATAGATAAAGCTTGCTTGGTTTCTTTTACATCATGCACCCTAAAAAATTTTACACCTCTTTCTATAGAAGCTATAGCAAGAGAAATAGATCCAGGCAATCGATCTGGTGGTTTTGCATTTGTAATTCTTCCTATTATAGACTTTCTGGAGGCTCCTATCAATATGTGAGATTTTAAAGAATGTAATAATGGTAAGTCTTTAAAAATCTTTAAATTATGTTTATCATTTTTTCCAAAGCCTATGCCAGGATCAATTAATATATTTTTTTCTTTTATACCTTCTTTAATAGCATAATTTCTTTTTTCTTCTAAATATTTCATAATTTCAAAAGACACATTTTTATATATAGGCCTAGTTTGCATATTATTAGGATCTCCTTGCATATGCATTATAATTAGTCCTACTTTACTTTTAGATATGATTCCTGCTGCTTTATTGTCAGAAAGTGCTGAAATATCGTTTATTATACTTGCTCCTGCATCTATTGCGGCCTGCATAGTAGAAGAGTTTCTAGTGTCACAAGATATAGGTATATTATATTTAGAAAGTTCTTTAATAATAGGGATTACCCTTTTCTGTTCCTCTTCTATACTAATTTTTATTGATCCAGGTCTAGTAGATTCTCCACCAACATCAATTATGCTTGCTCCATCCTCATACATTTTTATAGCTTTTTTTACAGCTTTACTGATATTAGGAACATTAATAGAATCTTGAGAAAAACTATCAGGAGTAATATTTAAAATACCCATAATATGAAACTTATTATTTTTAAAGCCTAAAAAATCCTTAGGTTTATGAGCATATATTGTTAGTAATTTTTTAATCTCATTCTTATTAAGATAATTACTATTCCATGATTTCTGGTCTTTAGTCGAATATAGAACAGGAATATTGTTTAACTTTTTATTATGACATTGAATTTCAAAATTAAGAAATCCTATATCTTTCCCTGCTAATGGCATAGCTTTACTAACAGAAATTAAATATTTAGCATCTTTTCCATACACTAAGTTTCTTGGTATAATGATATATTTATTCACAATAACATATTAAAAATTAATTATGTTTCATGTGGACGCGGGTTATTAGCACCATTTTTTTTAATTGATTGATTTTTTTCAGAGTCTATAGAAATATTTTCAGTATTTGTATTAGTTCTATTAACCTCTTTATCATTTAAAATATTACTAATATCTTCTGCAGTTAATGTTTCATATTCTAATAAGCCTTTAGCTATTTTATGCAAATCATCAATTTTTTTTGTTAAAATTTTTCTAGAAGTTTCTTCTCCAATTTCAACTATTTTTCTTACTTCTTCATCTATTATTCTTGCTGTTTCATCTGACAAATTTTTCTGTTGCGTTACGGAATGACCTAAAAAAACTTCTTCTTGATTTGTTTCATATCTTAGAGGTCCTAATTTATCAGAAAAACCAAATTCCATAACCATTTTTCTAGCTAAGTTTGTAGCTTGTTGAATATCATTTCCTGCACCAGTAGTAATATTTTGCTTACCATATATTAATTCTTCAGCAACTCTGCCTCCAAACATTGAGGCAATTAATGCCTCTAATTCTGATCTAGTTTGTGAAAGTTTATCCCTTTCTGGAAGCCACATAGTAACACCTAATGCTCTTCCTCTAGGAATGATAGTCACTTTGTGAAGAGGTTCATGTTGTTCTATATTTAGCATTACTAGTGCATGTCCAGCTTCATGATAGGCAGTCATTTTTTTTTCATCTTCAGACATAACCATCGAGCGTCTTTCTGCACCCATCATAACTTTATCTTTAGCCTGTTCAAGTTCTATCATGCCTACATTTAATTTGTTTTTTCTAGCAGCTAGTAATGCAGCTTCATTAATAAGGTTTGCTAAATCTGCTCCTGAAAAACCTGGTGTGCCTCTAGCAATAATTCTTGGATCTACATTTTTAGCAAGAGAAACATTTTTCATATGAACTTTTAATATTTTTTCTCGTCCTAATATATCAGGATTTGGAACTACAACTTGTCTATCAAATCTACCTGGTCTAAGTAGTGCTGGATCAAGTACATCTGGTCTATTTGTGGCAGCAATTAAAATTACACCTTCATTTGTTTCAAATCCATCCATTTCAACTAAGAGTTGGTTTAACGTTTGTTCTCTTTCATCATTCCCTCCTCCTAAGCCAGCGCCTCTGTGTCTTCCAACGGCATCTATCTCATCTATAAATATAATACAAGGTGCATTTTTTTTTCCTTGCTCAAACATGTCTCTAACTCTACTTGCTCCTACTCCTACAAACATTTCAACAAAATCTGAACCAGATATTGTAAAGAATGGAACATTGGCTTCTCCTGCAACAGCTCTAGCTAGTAATGTTTTCCCTGTACCTGGAGGGCCTATTAATAAAACTCCTTTTGGAATTTTTCCACCTAATTTTTGGAATTTTTGTGGATTTTTTAAAAATTCTATAATTTCTTCTAACTCATCTTTAGCTTCATCTATTCCTGCTACATCTTCAAATGTTATTTTCCCTTGTTTCTCTGTAAGTAATTTGGCTTTAGATTTGCCAAAACCCATTGCACCACCTTTACCCCCTTGCATCTGTCTCATAAAGAATATCCAGACGCCAATGAAAAGAAGCATTGGAAGCCAGTTTAATAGCATTCCTAGTATAGGAGAAACACCCTCATCAAGTGGAGCCGCAGTAACTTTTACTCCACTATCAGTTAGTTTGGTGATTAATGCCGGGTCATTAGGAGCATAAGTAGTAAATGCTTCACCTGTTTGAAAATGGCCTAGAATATTATTTTCTTGAATTGTTACATCATTAATATTGTTTAATTTAACTTGAGAAAGAAACTCAGAATATGGTAATGCAATATCTTTAGTTTGAGAGGTTTTATCTTGAAATAAATTAAAGATAGCTAATAAAAATATAATTATTATAGCCCAAGCAGCTAAATTTTTTCCCATTTTATTCAAAGTTTTTCTCCAATTTTAATATAAATTTATATTATCATATTTTTTAAAAAACTCATGTTCTACATGAGTTATTTTTATATTACTTTTCCAAAAATTACTCTTCCAATATAATAGATGGGGTATTGATACAATTTCTTCAAGTAGTCTAATAGCTGGGATTGTTTTAATAGCATTAAAATTTATACTAGGTTTTTGAATTTTATTCAATTTAATCATTAATAAATAATCTTTTTCACCTAGAGGTCCAATAGTAATATTTGTTTTTTTTGTATTGTTCATTATGATGAATCTTCGGTCCCATAATTTTTTATCGCTTATTAAATTATTAAGCTTAATAGAATTATCTAATTGTCGAGACATTATTATAGAGTCGCTATTTATCTTTATATAAACCCCTCCTACGGTAGTGTTTTTATTCACGGCACTAATGATGTTTTCAACTACTCTATTAATTATATTATTTTTTCTAGGATATTTTTTTCCACCAATTATTCTAATTAAAGCATTTAAAAGTTTTTTTTGAAAAAGATTAGGTAATTTTATAAAATCACTTAATGATACTTCGCAAACACCAATTTCATTAAATTTAATGCTATTCTTCATATTATTATAAATAATTTTATCTATACCAAGTTTCAATTTACTAAAAAGAATTATACTTTTATTAAAGCTATCAAACATATTGCTACGTACGAGTAATTTACGTATCTTAGACCGAGAATATTTCATATCTAAGTTTGAAGGGTCTTCTATCCAAGGTACATTATTTTTTTCACATATTGCTATGAGTGTTTTTTTTCTAGTATTAAGTAAGGGCCTAATTAGATTTAGAGGCCCACAAGAGGTAAGGATTGTAATTTTTTGCTGCATGCAACTCAAGCCATCTAAGCCACTATTTGACTGTAATCTTAAAATAAAAGTTTCTACTTGGTCATCTGCATGGTGAGCTAATAATATATTGTTACATTTATATTTGTTACATGCTTCACTTAAAATATTATAACGCGCAATTCTTGCAGATTCTTGTATTTTTGTTTTAGGTTTTTCTTTAGCCCACTCTAATTTATAATGATCTATTTTTAAGGTATTCATAATATTTTTAACATGCTTGGCTTCTTTTGCAGAATTTTTTCTTAATTGGTGGTCTACTGTAAAAGCAATGAGTTTATAATTATATTTATGTTTGAATTTGTTTGCAATAATAGCTAAAGCTAGACTATCTGCTCCGCCTGATATTCCTATAGCAATATTCTTTCCTACAAAAATATTTTTATTGTTTTTAATAAACTTCTCAAAATTAATTATTGTTAATAAGCTTTTGTTTTTCAATATTTTATTTACAGTCTAGCTTTTCTTTAAATGTTTTGGTTCTATTAGAAATTCTAGAAGGTGTGTTCGAAAATTCTGTTTCTAGTTTCTTAAATGTTGCACAAGCTTCTGTTTTTTTATTTAGTGAGTACAGTGAAATGCCTAATTTTAATAGTTGGTCTGAAGCTTTAGAGCCTTTAGGAAATTTTTTATAACCTGCTGCAAAATTAATGGCAGCTAGTTGATAATTTCTTCTTACATAAAATGTTTCTCCTAGCCAGTAGTAAGCATTACTACTTAAACTATGATCAGAATAATCTTGAATAAATTTTATAAAAGCTATTTCAGCTGATTCATAATTACCTTTTGAAAGCATATTATATGCTCTTTGATAAATTTCTTCTGGATTTTTAGGGGCAGAAACAACAGAATTATCTTTTGTAATCTCAATTATTTCTTTGTCTTGCTCTGTTAATAATATACCAGCTGGCTTATTAATATTTTCTTTAGTAATTTGATCATTACCGTCATCGGGACTAATTTTAGCTAAGACCTCTACAGTAGAATTATTTTCATTGTCACTAATAACATTTAATTCATTATTTTCTTTCTTATTTGGCATGCCAGGATAAATTGGGTATTCTTCTGTTACTTTATCTTCCAAGCTGTTTTGCATATTTGTAGTTTTTACTACATCTATATTTTTGTTACTCATTATATCTAATTTTGATTGTAAAATAAAATTTAGCTGAGTTAATTTATCAATTTGTTGTCTCACATAAGCAAGTTCTTCACTAATGCCCTTTATTGATCTTGATCTTTCTTCAAGCTCAAGTAATCGCCTTTCATGATCAGCTATTTTTTTTAAATCTGATGCGTTAGATATAGTATTATTTTCAGGACTTGATACTACTATATCTTTGCCTTGATATACTTTTCTTTCAAGATCATTTATTTTTGTAGTTAGTCCATCCATTCTATTTAGAATTCTTTCATTAATATTAAGAATTGTCTCGTTGCTATCTTGAGCATAGGAATGAATTATATTTAAGGTATTAGTAATTATTAAAGTAAGGATAAAAACAAAAATTTTAAAATTCATTTTATTATATGTTTCTATTTACCATTTATAAATGTTACAGCTGTTCTATTCTGAGTCCATGCCCAATCATTATGTCCTTCAACTGTAGGTTTTTCTTTTCCATAAGAAATTACTGCTATTCTATTTGAGCTAATACCAAGAGAAATTAAATAATTCTTTGAGGCTGAGGCTCGTCTTTCTCCTAGAGCTATATTATATTCCCTAGTTCCTCTTTCATCACAATGACCTGTGATAGTTATAGAAAGGTCAGGGTTTCTGATTAAAAATTGATATTGCTTTTGCAAGGTATCGGCACTTTCATCATTAATAGTAGATTCATCATATCCAAAGAAAATTCTATCACCTACTTCAATTAACTCAGAGGATAGTTTTTCTTCTACTGTTAGTTCTACTTCATCCATTTGTATGGATTGAGCAGTATTATCTGTTATTTCTATTTCTTCTGTTGAAGTACTATTCTGTTTTGTGTTTCCACCTTCGGCATCTAGCAATAGGCTTTCTTGGTCTTTGTTGCTACAAGCTATAAAATATGTAAAAATTATAATGATTATGAAGATTTTAAAGTACTTTAACATTTATGTTCCTTAATAAATTATATATACAGCTATACTATATTATAAAAGCCAAATATTACATACTATAATAAATTATTTTTTTTAATTAGTTTAATTTATGTTTTTTGGGCTCCACGAAGGATCAGACGCATCTTCGGGAGTAATCAATTCTCTTTCTCTGTTACCTGTTATATCAATAACGAATAGTCGTGTTCTCATAGTGCCATCATTTTGAGGAGTTTGTCTGAAGAAACTTAAAACCCTTCCCCCTGGTGCCCAAGTAGGACCCTCTGTAAGATATCCTTCAGCTATTAATCTTTCTGCTGATCCATCAGGATGCATTAAGCCAATAAAGAATCTACCTCTAGTAAATTTAGTAAACGCTATATAGTCACCTCTTGGAGACCATACTGGAGTGGCATAACTTCCCCTCCCAAAACTAATTCTTTTAGGGTTTTTTCCATTTTTTTTCATTATATAGAGATGTTGTCCACCTGATCTATCAGAATTAAATACAATATTTTCTCCATCTGGAGAGAAAGAAGGAGACGTATCAATTGCAATACCTTTGGTAAGTTGTTTTATATTTTTGCTTTTAAGATTTAGAATATGAATATTTGTGGATCCGTTTTGAGATAATGACATTATTAAGTCTGAACCATTTGGTGAGAATCTAGGAGCAAAAGACATACCAGGAAATTCACCTAATATTTCCATTTTGCCCGTAAATAAATTATATAGATAAACACTTGGTTTAAGCCCTCTATTTATTCCATGATAAGAAAAAAATGTAATTTGTTGTTGATTAGGAGAAAACCTTGGAGTTAATACTAATGAGCTACCATCCGTTAAATATTGATGGTTAGAACCGTCTTGATCCATAATTGCAAGTCTTTTTATTTTATTTTTTTGTGATCCAGATTCTGATACATAGACTATTCTGGTGTCAAAATATCCTTCTTCCCCGGTTAATCTTTCATATATTTTATCGGATATAATATGCGCTATCCTTCTCCAAGACTTTATTTTTGAAGAAAGAGATATCCCAAACATTCTTTTTTCACCATATACATCCCATAGTTCAATAGTAACATTTATTTTATCATTTGTTTTTTTTGTTATTTTACCTGTTATTAGTGCTTGAGCATCAATAATTCTCCAGTCTCTAAACTTTGGGCGACCATTAAGTTGGTCTGGATCTTGCATATAAGCATCTCTATTTAGTAGTTTAAATAAACCTGAATTTACTAAATTATTAGCAATTAAATTAGGAATATTATTATGTAATTGTAATTCTTTTAAATTATTCTCAATAGAAAAATATGATATTGCAATGGGCATTGCTTGAATCTTTCCGCCCATAATATCTATCTGAAGAGGTTCGTCTTGAGATAATGCAATATTAGGCTGTACTAAAAAAATATAACAAAAGGAAATATGGATTAATATAATAAGTTTTAAAACAAGTCTTTTAATTTTATCCATATATTTTCTCCATATATGTGTATTTTATTTATGTTTCGTAAGGTGTAAAGCGAATATCTATAATTTTCCAAGAGTTGTATTCTTCCTGAGGCAATTTAGTAAACTTTCCTAATTTTCGAATAGCACGTTGAGCGGCCTCCACAAAAGGTAAATAGGTTGAATCATCTTGAGCTTTTTTAAGGGAACTTTTACTTACGATAATTTTAGTTATTGTTCCATCTGGCATTACATATATTCTTAGCTGAACAGTTATATCATTTATTACTTTTAGGTCTGGAGCCGGTGGTAAAGTATAATTCTCTTTAATTTGTTTATAAACAATATTAGATATAGATTTTTGAGTTCTTTTTATTTCTTCTTTAGTTTTTTTAGGTTTAGTATTAGTTTTATTTTTTATGGGTTTTATAGGTTTTATAGGTTTCGGCTGGTTTTCTGCTAAATTTTTTAACATATCATCAAAAAGATTATCATTATTTTTATCTTTTGAATTATCTATTTTTTTCTCTACTTTTTCTTTAGGGGATATTATTTTAGGTTTTTTTTGTGGTGGTTTAGGTGTGATGTTTACTTTTTTTGTTACTACACTAATTTTTTTTTTAGGAATAGCCAAAGGCTTTTGCTTTGGTGGTGAAGGCTTTACTTTGAACTTCTTAACTTCTTTAACTTCTTTCACCTCTTTAGTCTCTTTTTTTCCTTCTTTAACTTTTTCATTTATAATTTCAATTGATATATAATCTATTTCTTTCGTTTTTATTTCTGGTAAAGTGATAGAAATAAAAACGAAAATTAATAAATGCATAAATAAAGATGTGTAGAAAGCTTTTTTCAATTTTTATTTTACAGTTTTTTGTTTTGTTAGTAAGGCTACTTTATTATAACCTGCATTTGTTATTAAACTCATTAATTCCATGACTTCACCATATGGTAGTTCTTCGTCTGCTCTTATAAAAATTCTAGACTGTTTTTTTAACCCAGCTATAGCATTTAATTTTATAGCTAGAGTTTCTGCTTTAACTTTATTATCTCCAATAAAAATTTCAGCACTTTTATTAATTGTTATAGTTAGAGGCTCATCTTGTCCAGGTAAAGCCTGAGATTCAGTAGTAGGCAAGTCAACTGATACGCCAGTAGTTAAAAGTGGCGCCGTAATCATAAAAATAATTAATAAAACTAGCATTACATCTACTAAAGGTGTGACATTAATTTCAGACATAGGCTTATTTTGAAAATATTTATGGCTTTTATTATTTATTTTCATTTTTCTGAACTCTCTTCCGATAGATGTCTAGATAGTAAAGCTTCAAATTCACTTGCAAAGTTTTGAAGTCTTAAGGCATAAGTATTTAAATTATTAGAGAGTTTGTTATATGCAATTACAGCAGGAATTGCGGCTACTAAACCTAGTGCAGTGGCCAATAAAGCTTCTGCTATTCCAGGGGCAACCACAGCAAGAGAAGTATTTTTACTTAAAGCTATAGATTGAAAGCTATTCATAATTCCCCAGACCGTTCCAAATAAACCAATAAAAGGAGCTGTTGATCCGACTGTAGCTAAAACTCCTATATTTTTTTCTATATTCTCTAATTCTCTTATCACTGCCACATTCATAACTTGATGAATTCTTTGTTGTAGATCTGCTTGTATTTTTTCATTTGATAAGGAATTGATTTTACTAGCTCTTGTCCATTCGTACATTCCTGCAACAAATACAGTTGCTAATGGATGCTTTGGATTTTGTTCTTCTGCCTTATATAATTCTTCTAGTGATTCTCCGGACCAAAAAGCTTCTTCAAAGGTTTCTGCTTGTTTTTTTAATGTAAAAAATTTTTTTGTTTTTTCTATAATAATGCTCCAAGACCATATGCTTGCTATTAATAAAAT
>Ga0310124_10002398_pt1 | contig 12868 bp, 13 predicted proteins | sample CB11b_AW_Bot5_MG_FD_203507 | JGI IMG/M metagenome (GOLD analysis project Ga0310124, IMG submission 203507) | Marine microbial communities from Western Arctic Ocean, Canada - CB11b_AW_Bot5 | ecosystem: Environmental > Aquatic > Marine > Oceanic | place: Canada: Western Arctic Ocean | collected...
GTCGCCCTTTCCCAGCCGCAGCACTCGTCGCAGGTGCGTCGCCTCGTCCTCCGGCATCGGCACCGGCTGTCCGACCGCCGTCAATCCGGGAATGAAGAACCGTGGCGACATCGGCGGATTATAACGATCCTCAGAGTGCGTATCCCGCGTGCCGGGCTCTCCCCCCGAGCCGGCGGTGGCTGCCAAGCAGCCCGTGGTGAGATCACGGGCTGCTATACTCTCGACTCTTCATGCTGTTCGCGGACCATACCCTCGGAAAATACAAAGTCGTTTCCGCGCTCGGTAGCGGCGGATTCGGGACGGTCTATCTGGCCGAAGACACCTGGATCAACAAGAAAGTGGCCCTCAAGGTTCCGCACCGGCAGAACCTGATCTTTAGCGAGCTCCTGCGTGAGCCGCGTCTGCTGGCCTCACTCGACCATCCCAACATCGTCTCGGTCACGACGGCCGAGAAGCAAGACAACATCTTCTTCATCGTGATGGAGTATGTGCCCGGCGAGACGCTCGAGACGGTCATCGCTGATGGGGGGCGGCTGGACATCGACCGAGCCATCGACTTCTCCCTCCAGATCGGTCGGGCGACGGAGCACGCCCACGGGCAGGGGATCATCCACCGGGACCTGCGCCCCGCCAACGTCCTCGTGTCGGAATCCGGGACGCTGAAAGTGGCCGACTTCGGGACTTCGCGTTTCCTCGAAATCGCCGCTCACGGGACCACGGTCATTGGCAGCCCGCCCTACATGGCGCCCGAACAATTCCGGGGCGAAGCGGTGTTCGCGTCCGATCTGTACTCCCTCGGCATTACGATGTATCAGATGCTGACCGGCGTCCTCCCATACGACACACCCGCACCTGGCGACCTCGACAGATTGCAACGCGGTGAGTTGGTGCGGTCGCCTCGTCTGCTCAACAACGCCATTCCCACCGACCTCGCGGATGTGGTGCTCAAGGCGCTGGCTCCGGCCGTGACCGACCGCTATCAGCGCGCGGCCGATCTGATGGCCGATCTGGAGCTCCTCCGCAGCCGACGGCGCGTCACGCCCCCCCGGGGGATGCCGGCGCACTCGTCGACCGCTGGCGACTCGGCGGCCACGTCAGTGGCGCGCGACATCCACGCCCGTCTGCGGCCGCGGGCCACGCCGGTGGCCGGCTTCTGTTGGCACTGTCGCAAACCGCTGCACGCCAGGGCCAACCGCTGTCCGTTCTGCCACGAAGCCCAGTAGTCGCGAGCGCGCGGTTCGCGCGGGAAATCTATTGCGTGGCGGCCGGGGTGAACATTACACTCTCGTAAGTGATTGATAAGATGGCGGATGAGTAGGGTTAGTGATGAAACTTGAGGGTAGCGGCAAGATCTGGATGAACGGCAGGCTCGTGGACTGGGCCGATGCGAATATTCACATCGCGTCCCACGTCGTCCACTATGGCAGCGGGGTGTTCGAGGGGGCTCGGTGTTACGAGACGCCCAACGGTTCGGCCTGCTTTCGCCTCGACGCGCATCTTCGACGCCTCTACGATTCGGCCAAGGTCTACCGGATGACTTACGATCTCGAGCTCTCCGCGTTTCGTGATGCGGTGCTGGAGACGATCCGTGTCAATGGCTACCAAGCGTGCTACATCCGCCCCTTGATCTACCGTGGCTACTACGAACTCGGTGTGAACCCGTTCCAATGCCCGGTAGAAGCAGCGATTCTGTTGTGGAGTTGGGGTGCGTACCTAGGGGATGAAGCGCTCGAAAAAGGCGTAGACGTCCAGGTCAGTTCGTGGGCTCGCCCCGCGGCGAATACGTTCCCCGCGATGGCGAAATCGACGGCCAACTACGCCAACTCGCAACTCATCAAGATGGAGGCGACCCTCAACGGCTACAGTGAGGGGATCGCGCTCGACCCGTCCGGGCTCGTGAGCGAGGGCAGCGGCCAGAACATTTTCGTGGTCCGAGACGGAGTGATTTTCACGCCGACCGTCGGGGGATCCGTGCTCCCGGGCATCACACGGGAGGTCATCATGACGCTGGCCGGCGACCTGGGGCTGGAAGTGCGCGAGCGGCCGATCCCTCGCGAGATGCTCTATATCGCCGACGAGGTCTTCTTCACCGGCACCGCGGCCGAACTCTCGCCTATTCGCAGTATCGACAAGATCACGATCGGCAACGGCCGACGCGGTCCGGTGACCGCGGCCATTCAGCGCCGCTTCTTCGATGTCGTGAACGGCGTCATCCCGGACACCCACGGCTGGCTTACCTACGTGACACCGACCCCGGCCGCGGCCGCGCATGTGTGACGGCCGCCCTGGCCGTGACATGGAGATCACCGAACTCCTCGGCATGGCGGTCGACGCGGGCGCGTCCGACCTGCATCTGAAGGCCGGCAACTACCCGATGCTGCGCGTCCACGGCGCGCTGCGGCCTGCTGTCGAGGACCGCCGACTGGACCCGGATACCCTGCATGCCCTCGCCGGCACGCTGATCCCGGCGGCGCTCCAGGCGCGGTTCATGGCCGAGCATGAGGTGGATTTCGCCCACAGCGTGTCCGGGCTCGGTCGTTTTCGATGCAACGTCTTCAAGCAGCGCGGTACCGTTGCCATGGTGCTTCGGGTCATTCCGATGGACGTCAATTCGATCACGGAGCTCGGCCTCCCGCCGGTGCTGAGACGGGTGGCTGACGAGGACCGCGGTCTCATCCTGCTGACCGGCACCACCGGGAGTGGCAAGAGCACGACTCTGGCGTCGATGGTCGACCACATCAATAGCACTCGATCGGCGCACATCATGACGGTGGAGGACCCGATCGAGTACCTCCACCAGGATCGGCTCGCGCTCATCAGTTAGCGTGAGGTCAACGTCGATACGGGCTCGTTCGGCCAGGCGCTGCGGAGCGCGCTGCGTCAAGACTCGGACGTCATCCTGGTGGGAGAGATGCGGGACCTCGAAACCGTCGAGACCGGACTCACGGCGGCCGAAACCGGGCACCTCGTGATGTCCACCGTGCATATGGTCGACGCAACCGAGACGATCAATCGACTCGTCGCCGTCTTCCCGACCCATCAACACCAACAGGTGCGACAGCAACTGGCGAGCGTGCTCCGGGCGGTCATCTCACAACGCTTGCTCCCGCGGTCCGATGGGATAGGCTGCTGTGTGGCGGCCGAAGTGATGCTCAATACCCCGTTTGTGAGAGACTGTATCGTCGACCCGGAGCGGACCCATCTGATTGCCGACGCCATTGCCACCGGCACATCTCAGTACGGCACGCAGACCTTCGACCAGTCGATCTTCGCCCTGTATGAACGTGGAGACGTGTCCCGTCGCACCGCACTCCGTTCGGCCTCCAACCCGGATGAATTCAAGTTGCGGATGCAGGGCGTTACCGATCTCTCCGAAGACGGCCTCGACAGAGCCGCGTCGGGCGAGGCCGACTCGGTCATTACTCGTTTCGGCGACTAACACGGTCAGTTCGGGATTCGCGCCGGTGTAGCCACGGTGTCTTCGCCTTCCAGGAGCGCCCATCAGGTCGCCCTTCGACTGCTCGCGCGGCGAGAGTATTCGACGTCACAAGTTCGTCTGCGCCTCGCTCGACAGGGGCTGCCAGAGCCGGAGGTCGAGGCCGCAATCGCGCGTTTGACCCATGCCGGTTTACTCGACGATGCCCGGGTGGCCCGTGCCTGGGCCCGTCGCGCGGCCGAGATCAAGCTCCGGGGACGCAGCCGAACCAGACGCGAAATCGAAGCGCTCGGTATCTCGCCTGACATCGCGAGACAGGCTGTCGATACGGTGTTCGAGGAATTCGACGAGGAGGCCGTGCTCGAGCGCGCCATCGCGAAGCGGGTCGACGGTCCGATACGGGACCGGGCCCACTTTCGACGGGTGTATCAGGCGCTACTCCGCCAGGGATTCCCCCCCGACCGGGTCGCCGCGCGGCTCCTGGCCGGCACCGATGGCGCCGAGCCTTTTGTGGAAGAATAGCCGGATGACGTCCAGCGAGGTCAGACGAAGTTTTCTCGAGTATTTCGGTGGTCAGAACCACCAGATCGTGCGGAGTGCGTCGCTGGTGCCAGCCGATGACCCGACGTTGTTGTTCACCAACGCGGGTATGAACCAGTTCAAGGATCTCTTCCTCGGTCGTGAGCGGCGCTCCTACGCCCGGGCCACCAGCTCTCAGAAATGCATGCGGGTCAGTGGGAAACACAACGATCTGAACAACGTGGGTCCGTCCTGGCGCCATCACACGTTCTTCGAGATGCTCGGGAACTTCTCGTTCGGCGACTACTTCAAGCCGGAAGCGATTCCGTTCGCCTGGACGCTCTTGACCGACGTGTGGGGGCTTCCGCCGGAACGGTTGTACCCGACCATATTCAAGGGCGAATCCGGTATTCCGCGAGACGATGAGGCGCACGCGATCTGGAGCGGACTCGTGCCCGCGGCCAGAATCATCGAACTTGGCCTTGAGGAGAACTTCTGGGCCATGGGGGACACCGGTCCGTGTGGCCGGTGCTCGGAGGTCCATTACCACCGGGGCGACGAGATCCCGTGCCGCGAACCGGTCTGTCGCGGCATCGACTGCAGTTGCGACCGCTATGTCGAGATCTGGAACAACGTGTTCATGGAGTTCAACCGGGATGATGGCGGGGCCCTGACCCCGCTGCCGGCCGCCTCGATTGACACCGGGATGGGGCTGGAGCGGATCGTGGCGGTGCTCCAGGGCAAAGTCTCGAACTATGACACCGACCTATTCGACTCCCTGCTGCGGGCGATCGGCGATCTCACCGGCCGCACCTACGGGCCGCACACGCCGCAGGTATCGCCCGGACCGGACGACGTGTCGATGCGGGTCGTTGCCGACCATCTCCGCGCGATGACCTTCTTGATCGCCGACGGCGTCATGCCCTCGAACGAGTGGCGCGGTTACGTGCTTCGCAAGATCATGCGGCGCGCGATGCGACACGGCAAGCGGCTCGGCACGACGGGCCCGTTCCTGCATGAGCTGGTGGATGTGCTGGTGGCAGACATGGGACCGGCGTACCCGGAGCTCCCGGCCAATCGAGACACCGTGGTGCAGGTGGTGCACACGGAAGAGGAGCGGTTCGACGCGGTCCTGAATGACGGGCTGCCCAGGCTGGAGTTGGCGCTGGCCGATGCCGCCGAAGGCGGCGTGCTTGCGGGACCGGACGCATTCCGACTGTATGACACCTACGGTCTGCCGCTCGACTTCGTGGAGGACCTCGCCAGCGAACGGGGCATCACCATCGACCGCGACGGGTTCGACGTGGCTCTCGATGCTCAACGGGACCAATCGCGGGCCACGGCCAGCTTCGGCGCTGGCGCCGCGACACAGTTCCAGTTCGCGTCGGACGACGAGCGGGAATCGGTAATGGCCCGGCCGGATCACTTCGATGGCTACACCGTGACCCAGATCTCGTCGACTGAGATCCTCGCGCTGTTCGACGAGACCCGCAGCGCGGTGGTGGAGCTGGGCACGGGCGCCCGCGGGTACGCGGTCCTTGACGGCACACCGTTCTATCTCGAGGCCGGTGGACAGGTCTCGGATACCGGCCGGCTGACGGACACGGACACCGGCCTGGTCGCCGCGGTGGACGGGGTCGAGCGTCTGTCGCCGGGAGCACCACGGGCGCATCACGTCCAGGTGACCGAGGGTTGCCTCCGAACCGGGTCCCGGGTCAGCGCCACCGTCGACCAGACGCGGCGTGATGCGATCCGGCGCAACCATACCGCCACCCATCTGCTGCATGCCGCCTTGCGCGAGCAACTCGGCACTCACGTCAAGCAGGCGGGCTCACTGGTGGCGCCGGACCGTCTGCGGTTCGACTTTGCGCATGGCAGCCCGGTCGGCCAGACCGCGTTGGACGCGATCGAGCGGGAGGTCAACGCGGCGGTGTTCGCCAACGGACCGGTCGAAACGGAGGAGCGTTCAACGCAGGATGCGATCGACGCCGGGGCGATGGCCCTGTTCGGCGAAAAGTACGGGGAATCGGTGCGCGTGGTGTCTGTGCCTGGTGTCAGCATGGAACTCTGCGGCGGGACGCACTGTCGTGCCACCGGTGAGATCGGACCGTTCGCGATCACCCAGGAGAGTGGCGTGGCGGCCGGCGTCCGGCGGATCGAGGCCGTGACGGGCCATACTGCCGTCGAGCACCTGCAGAGCCGACGAGCTGTGGTGCACGCCGTGATCGGGGCGCTGGGTGTGCCTGAGTCACAGGCGGTGGAGGCGGTTGATCGCTTGCACGCAGACGCGAAGCGGCTCGCGCGTGAGCTCGAGCAACTCAAGTTGCAGGCGGCGCTAGGGGGGCAGACCGGCGGGGCCACCGACGACGCGGTCGAGATCGGTGATGCACAGTTTGTCGCCAGACGGGTCGCGGGGTTGGAAAAGGGCTCGTTACGGGGCTTGGCGGACTCGCTGCGCGACCGGCTGTCGCGAGGCGTGGTGGTCTTGGCCTCCGAGAGCGACGGCAAGGTGTCGCTGGTGGTGTCGGTCAGCCAGGACCTCGTGGGACGAGTGCACGCGGGCCAGATCGTCAAGACGCTGGCACCGATCATTGGCGGCGGTGGTGGTGGCCGAGCCGATTTTGCGCAGGCCGGTGGACGACAACCGGAGAAGATCGATGCGCTGTTGGCAAGCAGCCGGACCGTCGTCGGCGACATGCTCGCGGGGTGATGTGTTCACGGCGTCCGCCCCAAGATCCGATAAGACTACCGATGCGTCGAAGATTCAACAGATGGTGACCAAGCTCTCCGCATCGCTCGCCCCGAAGACGGTCGTCGCGGTCGCCGCCGCGGTCGTGGTCGTCACGCTGGGCGGCAGTGCGACCGCGGACGCCCAGATCTTCACCTGGCGTGAGGCCGACGGCGTGCTCGTCGTTTCCGATACGCCGCGCACGCCAGACCTCGCCGCCGTCGCCGTTCGCGGCGCGACCGCCATTCGAGCGACCCGGGCCGCCCGGCCGCCCACCGGTCAGGACTTTTTCGCCATCATCCTGCGGGAGGCGACCCGACACGCGGTACGGCCGGAGTTGGTACGGGCCGTCATTCAGGTCGAATCGGTGTTCGATCCGCGAGCGCGATCGCCCGTGGGCGCCATGGGACTGATGCAGCTGACGCCAGGAACCACTGCGGATCTGCGCGTGACGGACCCGTATGACCCGGAGCAGAACATCCGCGGCGGGGTCACCTATCTCCGCAGTCTGCTTGACCGTTTCGATGGGAACGAGGAGTTGGCGCTGGCCGCGTACAACGCGGGTCCGGGGGCGGTGGCGCGGTATGGTAATCAGGTGCCACCATTCAGCGAGACGCAGAACTATCTGGCCCAGGTTCGTTCTTCGGCCGGTTCGTCGTCGTCCAGCGGTCTCGCCGACGCGGCCCGCCACGCGACCCTTGGGGGACGCGGTCCGACCATCTGCAAGAGCTACGAGGTCGTGAACGGCCGACGAATTCCCAGCTTCTCTGACGTGCCGCCCCGGACTCTGCCCCCCGCTGATGGCGCGGGCGTTGACCGGTGACACCAGACGACGTCTCACCCGGCCGCGTCCGCCTCGATGCCTGGCTCGACGTGGCTTGCCTCTTCAAGACCCGGTCGGAAGCGCAGCGCGCCTGTCAAAACGGGAGGGTTAATGTCAATGAACAGCGCGCGAAGCCGCGCCGGGCCGTGGAGACCGGGGACCGTCTCTCGATCAGCCGGCCGCAGGGTAGGACACAGCAGGTCGTGATCCTGGCCATCGCCTCTCAGCATCTCCCGAAACCGGCCGCCCGCCTGCTGTACGAGGATGTGACGCCGCCGCCGACCCCCGAGGAGGTCGAATTCCGGCGGATGGGCGGAGGACTGGGCCGAGGTGCCGGGTCGACCAGTGCCCCCGACAAACGACAGCGACGTGAACTCCAGCGGCTGAAGAGATTGCAAGGCGCGTAGATTCCGGTCGGCCCAGACGTGCTAAACTGTTTGGTCGCTCGGTAAACAGAATCGCGGCGTCAGCCCCATCAGAGAAAAGGACCCGGAACGATTTGGCGAATCACAAGCACACGTTGAAGTCACAGCGACAGGATATTGTCCGTCGAGAGCGTAATCGGGGCCTGCGAACCCGCCTGCGACGGGTGCTGCGGTCGCTACGCTCGGCTATCGATGCGGGCAAGACGGACGAAGCCCGGTCGGTGCTCAACGGCACCGTGTCATTGATTGACAAGATGTCCGCCAAAGGGATTATTCACGACAACGCGGCGGCCCGATACAAGTCGCGGATCGCCAAGCGTCTCGCCGGCGCCGTCGCGGCAAGCTAGCTACGACCGTCGCCCGCTCGGCGAGACCCCGCGGCAGGCACTTCACCAACGCCGCACAGCGCCATCACCAACCTCTCCAGCAGCACCCGGTGCTCACCGGCCGAGCTCTTGAGCTTGAGGTCTGTCTGAAACAGGGCGTCGACGGCGGCCGGCAGGCGGTGTGACGGGAGTTTCGTTCGCACCACCCACGCCAGCTGGCCCAGTACCATGTAGGGCGCGGCGCCCGACTCCACCACGAGGGCCAGTTCTCTCAGCGCCTCCGCCGCCTGACCGCGCTCGATGGCTCGGGCGACGGCCCAGTCGTCATGCGAGGTGGCCGGACCGGCCACGGCCCGCACGTCGTCCAGTCCAATGGACGGCTGACCGGCCGCGAACAACAGAAGCCGGTCGACATCACCCCGCAGGCGAGTGAGGTTCGGTCCGGCGGCCGCGGCCAGGAGTTTCGCGGCCGACGGCTGAATCGTCGACCCTTCCTCCGACACACGGCGTCGCACCCACCGCTCGGCGTCGGCCAGCGTTTCGAGCACGCCGCAGGCGACCACGACGGCCGCCGCAAGTAGTCGCGTCGTGAGGCGTCGACGCTTGTCGAGGTCACCCGACACAAGCACCAGGGTGGCATGAGGCGAAGGGTCAGCCAGATAGGCTTCGAACGCTTCCTGGTCGCTGGCCGTCGCCTTGGTCTCGCGCTTGGGCGCCAAACAGCGTTCCGCGTGCTGCACGATGACCACCCGTCGCGACGCCATCATCGGCAACATCTGGGTCGCGTCGGTGACATGCCCCAGGGTCGCCTCCCCGCCGTGGAGTCGTTCAACGTTGAACGCGCGTAGCCCCTCGTCGATGATCTCCTCGAAGGCGTCCGCCATCTCCGCCTTCTCTACCGCATCGTCGCCCAGCACGAGATAGATCGGCTCCAGGTCACCAGTTGTGATCTGCTCTCGGGCCGTACTCGGAGTGATGCTACGCACGTCGAGATTCTAGCAGGGTGCGGAGAAGACGATACGGTGCGCTCGGACGGCGGGACCGAGATGTCCGCTCCCACCGCCCGCTCCGGGGTGACCGCAAGCCTCCGCGTCCGACCGCATGCCTGCTTGCACCCGACGCCCCGTTTTCTGCCTTAGGCTCTACGCCACGCGCGCGACGGGCTGGCATGGCGAAGGCGCGCGACTATGCGCGGGGGGGTTGGGGCGTAGCCCCGTCTGAAAGAGGTGGCGTCCGTCTGGCCAGGCGCAAGGAGGGAGCATGCAGGCGGCATGTGACCGACGAAGCAACGCCGCCAGACGGACGCCTCGCCAGGAAACCGCTAAAACGCTTCGAGGATGGAGCTGACTACGGTAACGGCGAAATCGCGAGCCAGTCGTTCGACGGCATTCGACTGCTGTCCGAAGAAGGTGTTGGCATCTAGCTGGCCACCGCTGCCTGACGCGACTTCATACTCGTCGCTGAATGTCAGCGCCGGGTTCTCCCAGAGGATCTCGTCGGTCGTCAGGTCTCGGAATTCGATGGCGACGCGGAGGGTAAAAATATAGCGGGACGCCTGTTGCTGTGCGCTGAATGTCGCTGGCTGTATGTCAATGCTGCTGATCGTGCCGGACAGCAGCGCGTCGACGCCTGTATCGGCCGACGATACGTTGTAGCTGCCTCGTCCGATGAACTGCGTGACGACCTGTTGGGTCAGGGTCTGCTCGACCTCGAACACCGTTGTGGCGTTCTCGAACAGGGGGATCCCGATGGTCTGGATGTAGTCTGGCAGGAATGTCCCCTGCCCGGACAGCGAGTAACCGCAGCCGCTGTTGGCCGCGGCCGCCAGGAGCGCACCAGCCAGAACCACCGCGCGATATCGCCTGATCATGACGTGTTCTCCCCGGTCTCCGTGCGGCTCATTACAGTACAACTCGCGGCTGACAGGACACTAGCTCACCACGATGTTCACGAGTTTTCTCCGGACCACGACGACTCGGGCGATCGTCTTGCCATCCGTGTGCGATTGCACAGAGGCGTCGGCAAGGGCGACGGTCCGCAGGTCATCCTCCGAGATGTCGGCCGCCACCGTGAGACGGGCGCGTAGCTTCCCGTTGACCTGGACCGGCACCACAACCTCGTCGGCCCGTGCCACCTCCGGATCGAAAATCGGCCAGCTCGCGGTGGTGAGACCGCCGGTGCGCCCCAGTCGCTCCCACAGCTCTTCGCACAGATGGGGGGCAAACGGCGACAGCATGAGGACGAGCGCGTCCACCGCCTCGGCGAGGACGCGTGCCGTCTGGGTCGGCGCCTGGTTCGCGGCATACCCGTCCGTCGTCCCATGTGGCGCCAGTCCGTGCTGCTCACAGAACCCGTAGAGGTCGTTGACCAGCTCCATCAGGGCGGAGACGGCGGTGTTCAGGTGCACTCTTGGATCAAGATCGGCCGAGACCCGGCGAATCGACTCGTGCGTCTTCCGACGCAATGCGCGATGGGCGTCATCCAGCGTCGTCGAGTCGACGTCGCCCGATGCGACAGAGACCACGGGGCCGACGGCGGTGACGAGTCGCCAGACCCGCGTCAGAAACCGATAGCTCCCCTCCAGGCCTGAGTCGTTCCACTCGAGCTCCTTCTCTGGAGGTGCGACGAACATCTCGTACAACCGAAGCGCGTCGGCGCCGAACCGGTCGATCATCTGGTCCGGGTCAACGACATTGCCCTTCGATTTCGACATCACGGCGCCGTCACGCAGCACCATGCCCTGGGTCAGCAGCCGGGTAAACGGCTCGTCGTGGTCCACCTGGCCGAGGTCCTTGAAGACCCGGCAGAAGAACCGCGAGTAGATCAGGTGCAGGATCGCGTGCTCGACACCGCCGATGTAGAAATCGACCGGCGCCCAGTAGCGTGCCCGCTCCGGATCGAACGGTTGACTGTCGTTGGTCGGGTCGCAAAACCGATAGAAGTACCACGACGAATCGAAGAACGTATCCATCGTGTCGGTCTCTCGGCGGGCCGGGCCGCCGCATGACGGACACGCGACGTTCACGAACTCCGGAATCTGTGCGAGCGGAGAATCGCCGCGACCCGTGAACTCGGCCACGTTCGGCAGATCGACGGGCAAATCGTCGTACGGGACCGGTTGCAGTCCGCAGACCGCGCAGTGAATGATCGGGATCGGGGTGCCCCAGTATCGTTGTCGCGAGACGCCCCAATCCTTCAGCCGGAACTGGACCGTCGGTTGTCCCACGCCCAAGGCCTCAGCGGCGCCCGCCATGAACGCCGCCGCGTCGTCCGTTGACCGGCCGGTGAAGTCCCCTGAATTCACGAGCGTGCCAGGACCCGCGTAGGCGGAGTCCATGCTCGCTCCGTCCAGCGGCGGGGTGTCCGGGCCATCGTCCTCCTCCGGCTGAATCACTACCTGCACCGGAAGCCCGTACTTTCGAGCGAACTCGAAGTCGCGCTGGTCGTGGGCCGGCACCGCCATCACGGCGCCGGTGCCGTAGTCCACCAGGACGAAATTGGCGATCCAGATCGGCACCGGTTGACCCGTGAACGGGTTGAGAGCGGTGCGCCCCGTGTCAAAGCCCTCCTTCTCGACCGCTCCGGTCCGTCGGTCCGTGCGGTCCTGCGCGCGAAACTCCTGCACCCGTTGGCGAAAGGCCTCCACATCCGGGGCCTCATCGGCAAACCGGTCGACCAGCGAATACTCCGGCGCGAGCAGCACGACGGTGGCGCCGAAGATCGTGTCGATCCGGGTGGTGAACACTTCGATATCGACCGGGTCGGCTTTTCCTGTCCCGACATCGACCGCGAATCGGACCAGCGCGCCTTCGGAGCGGCCGATCCAGTTGCGCTGCATCGTGAGCACCTTGTCGGGCCACTCATCCAGACCTTCGATGCCCTCGAGCAGGTCGTCGGCATACTGCGTGACCCGCAAGAACCACTGCTCCAGATCGCGCGGCTCCACCGTAGACCCGCATCGCCAGCACCCGCCATCCACCACCTGCTCGTTGGCGAGCACCGTCGAGCAGCCGGGGCACCAGTTCACGGTGGACCGGCGCCGATAGGCGATGTCCCGCTCGAACATCTGCAGGAACAACCACTGGTTCCACTTGTAGTAGCTGGGATCGCAGGTGGCGAACTCACGCTCCCAGGCGTAGCTGATACCCAGGCGCTGGAGCTGCCCCTTCATGTGGGCGACGTTCTCGCGGGTCCAGATCTCGGGGTGCGACTTGTTCTTGATCGCGGCATTCTCAGCCGGCAACCCGAACGCGTCCCACCCGAACGGGTGCAGGACGTTGAACCCCCGCATCCGTTTCATCCGTGCGATGACGTCCCCGATCATGTAGTTACGGACGTGCCCTACGTGGGCGTGACCGGACGGATACGCGAACATGACCAGACAGTAGTACTTGGGGCGATCGGGATCCTCCCGTACCTCGAAGGCACGCTGCTCGGTCCAGCGGCGTTGCCACTTTTGCTCGATGGACTGCGGAGTGTAGTCGGACACGATGCTCGCTACCGGATGTCGGGTGGAAACGTCAAAAAAACCGCTCAAGGCGCGCGGCACGAGATGCGCCCAATCATATCAGGCACCTCGCGGCCGCTCCGCGTCGAGGGTCGTCGTGGCCC
>Ga0310124_10002402_pt1 | contig 12863 bp, 11 predicted proteins | sample CB11b_AW_Bot5_MG_FD_203507 | JGI IMG/M metagenome (GOLD analysis project Ga0310124, IMG submission 203507) | Marine microbial communities from Western Arctic Ocean, Canada - CB11b_AW_Bot5 | ecosystem: Environmental > Aquatic > Marine > Oceanic | place: Canada: Western Arctic Ocean | collected...
CGGGACCCGGACAACTTGCATTCGGTTTAAATTTATTGACAGCCGTTATATTTTCTTTATCATAAGGCTTATTACTTATCTTCTTAAATAAGTTAATGTAGAAAAATATTCATGCTTAAATCTAAGTCTTACAAATTAAACAATTATGCTAATGTACAGGAATATTTTCATTCACATAACTGGACAGATGGGCTTCCTGTTGTACCTCCTACCCCAGAAACAGTTAAGGATTTATTGGAATGGTCCAACGTAGAACCAGAACACCTAATTGGCATTGAACCAGTTAGAAGCAGACCAATAACTGCAGAAAAACTAGCAATAAATGCTGTCATGGCTGGCTGTCTCCCAGAACACTTTCCATTAGTTTGCGAATCTTTTTCTGCAATGTTAAAAGAGCCCTTTCTTCTTCATGGTTCAACAGCGAGCACTGGTGGCTGTGCAATACTTATAATAATCAATGGGCCCATTAGGCAACAGCTCGGAATGAACGGTACTTTTAATGCTTTAGGTTCAAGTGATCGAGCGACAACAGTAATAGGTAGAGCAATTAGATTAATTCTTTGTAATTTATTGGATGTAAGACCAGGAGATGTTGATCGCTCAACTCTTGGCCACCCTGGAAAATTCAGTTTTTGTATCGCAGAAGATGAAGAAAATACAAATTGGTTATCTCTTGCTGAAGATAGAGATATACCACAAGGAATGTCTGCTGTAACTGTTATGTCTGCAGGTTCACCTAGACAAATAATGAATGAATGGACAACCAATCCAGAAGAAATTCTGGATACGTTTGTTGCTGAAATTAAATCCTGCATGAGACATTACTCAATATGGCCTGGTAACTACGCGATTGTGATTCCTCCACAACTTCGCGTCCATTTTGAAGATTCGCAATGGTCAAAGAAGGATATCCGTAAATATGTTTTTAATCATGCAAGAATCAAAAGAAAAGAATGGGGCGAATGTGGGAAGGCTTCAATTATCGGAAATAAAGGTGAAAAAGAATATGCTGCATTGACGGATGAAAATCATTTGCTTGTTATTGCAGCAGGTGGACCCGCTGGAGGTTTTGGTGCCATCATTCCTCCTTGGTTTGGAACAAAGAGTAAAGCTGTCACTCAACCGCTTGGCGTTTGCCTAGATTGTGGCCCTGAGTAAATAAGAAACATTTTCTTTTGTAAAACATGTCGATACAAGTTCTAAATCCAACTCATGAAGGAGATTTCAAATCCTTCAAAGCTGCTGAAGGTCTAAAAAGCCTCAAAGGGGCAAAGGTGGGAATCATATCAAATGGGAAGAAAGGTACTTTCCATTTTTTCAATGCTCTCGAGGAACTACTCATAAAAAACCATGGAGTAAAAAAAGTAATTCGAGTAGTTAAAAAAAACTACAGTGCTCCTGCCGAGTCAGAGATTTTGACTGAGGTAAAAAAATGGGATGCTGTAGTTGCCGGGGTAGGAGATTGAGGGAGTTGTTCATCATGTAGTTTGCATGATTCAATTAAATCAGAGCAATTGGGTATACCTTCAATTAGTATTATGACCTCAAAATTTGTTAGTGCAGCAGAGATGATGTCTCGTGCTTTGGGCGCGGAAGAATATCCTTTTGTCATAATCAATCACCCAATCAGCAGTGCGTCAAAAGATGAATTAAAAATACAGGCTAGTATTGCACTAAAAGAGGGAGTCAATTTAATTCTTAGGTCAAAACGTAAATTAATATTTCAAGTTCTCCTATGAGTTTAAGAAAAAATATTTTAGAAGGAATAAGAGTTATCGATCTCTCCCAATTTCTATCCGGTCCCCACACAACACTACTTTTAGCGGGTCTTGGAGCAGAGGTAATAAGAGTTGATAATCCAAAAACTGGAACATCACTGGCCAAAACACCTATCTATTTTGGGAAGAATGGTCCTTCATTCAATAAAAAAGATGAAACCGATATTGGTATTTCTTTTCTGAAAAGATGTCGTAGTAAAAAATCTGTCACGATCGATCTTAAAACTAAATTAGGGCATGATTTATTTCTAAAATTAGTTGAAAAGTCTGATATTCTCGTTGAGAATTTCTCAGTTGGTGTAACAGAAAGACTTAAAGTAAATTGGGATATTTTAAATCAAATCAATCCTAGACTAATTTATTGCTCTTTGACAGGTTATGGTTCAACAGGGCCAGATAGTCATCGCAAAAGTTACGATACTACCACACAAGCAATGTCTGGTTTAATGAGTGTAACAGGACAACCAGGAGGGCCCCCAACAAAGGCAGGAACACCTATAGCAGACACCATTGCAGCAAGTTTTGCTTTATCTGGAATTTTAGCAGCTCTTTATCATAGAGAATCCACTGGTTTAGGACAATTTGTAGATATCTCAATGGTTGACACTTTGTTCTCATCACTCTTTGATGACCCGATTGATTGCTTCGAAGAATTAGGCCTTAATTTCCAACAAGGAAATCGCTTAGTTAGATTTTCACCATTTAATACTTATAAAACAAAAGATAGTTGGATTGTTATCTGTTGCGGAACTGATGAAATGTGGAAGAAATTATGTAAAACAATAGATCGATTGGATTTATCAAAAGAAAAAAACTGGTCAAGAATGGATTGGCGTGTTGCTCACAATGATAAAGTTGATGATTTAATCAGCAGCTGGACATCAAAATTTTCAACTAAATCTGCACTTAAAATACTTGAAAACGAAGATATAGTAGCGAGCCCTGTGCAGGATATAAATGATTTATTGAATTGGAATCATTTGAAATACAGAGAAATGATAAATGATGTTGAACACCCTCAACTTGGTAAATTAACTGGAATCAAAGCTGCTGGATTCCCAATTAAATTCAGTGATGCAGAAACAGGGTATAAAGGACCAGCACTTCCTAGTGGTACGAATAATAATCAAATCTTTGGAGAATTAATAGGATTAAAAGAAAAAGATTTAAAAGAATTACGTGACAAAAATATTATTTGATTCGGAGACTCTTCCCACCTTTCTTCCTGACTTCGACCTCCTCCGCCAGTAGAAAACTGAATAATAATATTAGGACAAGACTCTTCAATACCAACTAACAGCTCTTTAAATTTGTTGACATCAGAAGAAGGACTTTCGTCTTCATTTCGAACATGAAGATGAAATTTTGACGCACCAGCATTATAGCACTTCCGAGTTGATTCAATTTGCTCAGATACAGTAATTGGAATGGTTGGATTATCAATTTTTTTTGGAACCAATCATGTAATTGCTACAGTTATAATACAAGGAAGATTTTCTTTCATGAGCTTCTACGAATTGCATGGTCAGCGGCAGACCGCAAGAAAATAGACAAAGGGTGATAAAATCAGTTAGTCCAACTGGGATCTTTCGGTGAGTTTTCATTTATGACAGAGTATAGAGATCCCTCATTTTTCCCAACACATTCCATTGACCTTCCAAAGTGATCAGGTACTGAAAACAAATCACCGGCATTGAGCAAAAAACTTCCTTTTTGCCCCTCACCAGTCCAATCGACTTTCCAGATTCCTTCATAACAGATTAGGACTTCTTTTTCAGGTCTGCAAAACATTTTAAATCCTCCTCCTGGTTTGGCGACGGAGAGTAATAATTCGAATCCATCTCCACCAGGAATAACAGCTTCTTTTGTTCCTATTAAACGATGTAATTGAATTGAGCCGTATTCTCCAAGTTTTAAAGGATGATTCTTTAATGGTTTTAGAGAGTCTGAGCGGCATATTCGTAGCTCCATCTCTTCAGTAGAGTAATTCTCATAAGTTACGGCTTTTTCATGACTCATAGGTCTAACTGGTTTTGCACCTTTTGGAATGGGATGCTTATTGGTATCCCATACTCCAAAATCTTCAAGCAATACTAGTCCATGATCTTCAGCTTCTTCGAATACTTGAGGAGCCCATTCAACACCGCCTGTATCATCTCCTCCAAGAATTGCGAACATGAATCCATATTTATCACCTATGTTTTCAAATCCGCGAAAACAATTTGTTGGTATAGAAATAACGTCTCCCTCAGACAGAGTTGTCCGGTTTTCAGCCTTCAACCCCCAGTAAATTTCGAAAGATCCTTTTTGAATCATGAATACCTCAGCTGTGAAGTGGCTATGTAGTGAGTTTTTGATGTGAGGTGGCTGACCAGCTGCTCCGATATTGAATCCATGTGGTTCGCGTATATTGATGAACTGTTCTTTATTTTCTGTTACACCTGGCCCAATAATACTAAAGTTGTCCTTGAGATGACTCCCAGGAGTATGAGCATCAATAAAGGCACTTTTGCAGGGAACCATTTCACTCCTACGAACCAGTCTTTTTCCCATAGTTTCAAGTGTTTTCATAGATGACATAAAATTTTATTATTTTTTGGTGAAGAAAAAAGTTTCAAAAATTTGTTAAGCGGCCTGTGTTGTGTGTTATTAAATCAAACCTTGCTGAAAAAGATTTTACCAAAGTTTTTTTGAAGCTATTTCTGCACCTTTTGCCAGCGATGAAAGTTTTGCATAGGTTATGTCAGCATCGACTGTTCCAAAACCTGCGAACGTAGAAAATCCACAGTCTGAGCCAGCAATTACCCTGTTCCTTCCAACAATTTCTGCAAATCGACAAATTCGTTCTGAAACCAGTTCAGGGTGCTCTACAAAGTTGGTTGTCGAATCTATTACACCTGGAATCAAAATCTTCTCCTCAGGAATTTTTATATCTCTGAAAACAGTCCACTCGTGACTGTGTCGTGGATTAGATCCTTCAAATGAAAGAGCCTGAGGTTTGGCTTTAAGTACTGTAGGAAGAATTTTCTTCATCTCGATATCACAGTGGTGAGGCCCCTGATAGTTACCCCAACAGACATGCAGACGCATTTTTTCTGAGGGTATTTTCTCAAGTGCATGATTTAGGGCTTCGATGTGGAGTTGAATCATAGAAAGGAACTTTTTGTCACTTTTGTCCTTGAAAAGAACATGACGTCCAAGAGCTAAATCAGGGCTATCAATCTGAATTAGAAAGCCTGCTTTCACAATCCCTTCATATTCGGCTTTCATTGAATCTGCTAAAGCATAGAGGTAGCTTTTGTGATCGGGATAATATTCATTTGGCTGGAATAGAGCGATCACACCTGGTGAAGCAGCGTTCATGAAAGCTTCAGAGATACTAATCCCATCAAGTGCCTTTCGTAAATTTACGAGATCGATTTCAAGTGGTTTCATGTCCTTTACTGTAACTGGCCCAGTACAACGTGGACGGGTGTATGTCGGAACACCGCCGGATTTTGATGCTCTCGATGAAAATGTTGGGAATTCTTCAAGATCTTTTGGAGTTTGTCGAGGACTGTCACCCTCGAATCCATTTAGACGGTCTTTGATATATGTGGCATAACTGATCTTACTTTGCTCTCCATCACTTACAACATCTACTCCTACTTCCTCTTGTTTTTTTACCACTGTTTTAACAGCCTCAGCAATAACTTCATCATATTCTTTTTTGTCTATATTTTTTCCATCCTCCTTTGCGAAGACAAGTTTAAAAACTTTTTCAGAACGAGGAAGGCTACCAACATGTGTGGTCAATATTCTATCTTTACTTAATTTCATATTTATCTTTTCCTTTCTTGTGTGCTTATCTAATCGCTCGTCTGAAGAATACTATTTTATATCGGCGGATCAAACTTTTTCTCAAATTTTTTAAAGTGAATTCCATTGCATACGTATGTTATGTTGATATTTTATTAATAAATTTACCAGTGTAAATATAAATTTTCTTCATACCATTCTTAATTAAGTACCGTTTTATTTAAAAAATTCAAATTTGTGAAATTGATTAAAACTTGACTCAAAGTACTTGGATGATCTAGTAATGCATACAAGCATGGATTCTTAAGAATTTATTACCATCGTATTTTTAAATTGTAAAAATTAACTAAAATTAAAAGTTTACATATGATAAAAAAAGCTAATGTCACTTCCACCCAGGTAGCAAATCTTGCGGGTGTTTCCCAATCAACAGTTTCTCGCTCCTATTTACCAGAAAGCCCTGTTACGGAAAAAACCAGACAAAAAGTTTTTGAAGTTGCAAAACAACTTGGTTATCAGCCAAATGCTATGGCCCGAAGCCTAATCACTCGACGGTCTAACATGGTTGGAATAGTCATTTCAAACGTAACGACAAACCCATTTTACCCTGAAGTATTAGATCTTTTGAGCAGGAAATTTCAAGAAAATGGTCAGAAAGTGATGTTGTTTGTAGTACACCGGGATCAGAGCTTGGACGACATCCTTCCGCAGTTACTCGAATACCAAGTAGACGGAATTATAATTACTGCAGCAACATTGAGCTCAGAAATGTCCTATCAGTGTGAGCGGAAAGGAACTCCCGTCACCCTTTTTAACCGATATATTCCAAAATCAAATGCCAGTTGGTTCTGTTGTGACAACAAGGCCGGGGGCAGCATGGTGGCTCAACTTTTTCTAGACTCAAGGCATAAGCGTCCAGCATATCTTGCGGGCAGTGAGGACACTACAACTAGTATCGACAGAGAAAAGGGGTTTATGGAAATTATGAATAAGAATGGTGTAGAGACATTAAGAGAAGTCGGTAATTACAACTACAATGATGCATATGCTGCTACTGTTCGCTTAATGGAAAGACCTGATCCAGCAGACGCTATATTCTGCTCTAACGACATTATGGCATTTGGTGCGCTTGATGCCATTAGAAGCGGTTTGGGCTTGAAAGTTCCAGAAGATGTGTCGATCATCGGTTTTGACGATATCCCCATGGCCTCATGGCCGAGTTTCAACCTGACCACAGTTCGCCAACCTGTCAGAAGTATGGTTGATGCTTCTGTAGAAGATCTTATCTCACGAATAAAAACACCGGAAAAACCTCCCAATCATAAAGTAATCATGGGTGAAATGATTGTCCGAGGGTCATCAAGGAATTTTAGTTAAGTTTCAATAATTTTCTTTGTTCTTCCTAGAACATCTACTCCTTGCTGTTTTAACCACCAAGGCAGGTCAATCAAGACCCAGTTTTCAGAGAGTTTTTCTCCTTGCCGGCGGTAGATATCCACAACCCTCATATCTGCAGGAGTACCACTTGCAGGCAGCCCTAAAAAACCACCTGTAGCCGTGTTAGTCAGGTTGGGCCAACCAAAGAAACCCGCATAGTTGCCCTCTGCAAATCGGCAGATGTGGCCATTAAAAACCTTATCTTTCAGCCCTCTCCTGAATGGTAACTGATGCTGTTCCTGGTATCGTGGAATAGTGTAAGATGCTCCAATACCAGCTGGACCGTACCAGGTCATGTCATCGTGCCAAGTTTTTTTTAGCAAATCTGGAGATGGGCAGTCATTTTCATTTTTATTAAGATCTGAAAGATCGCCTATCATTCGGTTTACCAATTCAAGAGTTTTCTGAGACTCTCTCTGGTCCTGAGGTTCAAATAATAGTCCATCATGTGTTCTTGGACCAGGATAAATGAAAGAAGCGCCCGTTTGGGGTGGTAAGGGGTTGATGCCCAATTGATGCATGAAGCCAATGAGATCGCAGAAAAAACTGCTTCTTATTATTTTACCATCTTTAATGCAATTGAAATCAGCATAACGCAGGAAAGCTATTTTTCGGCTGGCAGGAAAACCTAACCAATTTCCATCCAGAAGGCCCATAAAGTGTCCCATGCTGATAACCCAGTCAGTATTGTCAATCTCACTGGTACCTGCCAGAAAAACGTCCTGCCGGCGCTGAACATTAGACCAGGCAGAGAGAAAAGGGATCCAGAAAACTTCTGCTACCGCATCTCCGCCGTTCTGTTCGTTAAACGGATAGACACCGTACCATTGAAAGTCTGTGTTTGTAAACTGACTGATGACCTTTCCAACACTGTCTGCATTTGCTGCTTCTAGCTCATCATAAAATGATAAAATCAATGATTTTTGATCTTGATAGCTTTTCATTTTAGTTTACTATTTAAGTGCAACACCAGTCTCAGGATCAAAACCTTTACGAACCTTATTGAACTCACGAGTTCTGGCAAAAACATCAACACCGATCTGGTCATAGACATCAAGCAAATCTACCAGAACCCAGTTTTCTCGGATCAGCCCATTTTCCAGCCTCCAGAAATCCAGGCTTCGCAAAGTAATTCTCTTCCCTGACGGAGCAATACCCATCCAGCCTCCATCAGACATAGTCTGTATCATGTTGGGCCAACCTGTAACTCCTACATAATCTCCATCACCAAAGAAATGGTTCGTAATCTGATCAACAAACTGACCTCGGTCCGGCATGGCAGCAAGAAAAGGAATCTGATGCCAATTTCGAAATCCTTCTAAACCTCGGCCTGTTCCTATACCAGAGGGGCCATACCAGTTCATTTTTGGGTGCCAAAATTTTTTCATTTCCATTACTTCTGGGCCTCCCTCAGACGGATGCCTCTGCATTGCGGTAAGCATGTCAATTATTAACTGGCATGTTGCTGAACTACTTGATTCATCATAGGGACCTTGTATAATTCCATCTTGAGTTGCAGGTCCAGGAACCTGCCATTCACGACCAAGACTAGGAGCCATCGGCCAAGCCCCCGCCTGCATCATGACTTCAGGGATGTCCCATAGAGTCTGTACTTCGGTCACTCTCTCTTCTTCAAAGCGATAGAACTCGTGGAATCTCATGGCAACTTGATGCCCTGTCGGCGGAATGTCCAACCATGCTTTACTGAATGTGCCTGTGTAATAACCACAGCAACCTACCCAATCAGCACCTTCTTTAGTTGGTCCGGCCATCACAATAGTGTCCCGACGTTCTAAATCAGGCAGAGCCCTAAGAAGTGGAGCAAAAACATCCATGTAATAATTATCTACTCCAACTTTATCTCCAAGTGGATAGCAAAGGCGTAATACGGGCTCTGAAATAAAAAGCTTATCAAGTTCTTTGCGAACACTACTTTCGCTGAAATCGTACATTGCCATCCTCAAAGCAGAAATCAGTTCTTTATTCTTTGTGTGCCTATCCAAATTTACTCCTTTATTAATAGGATAAATTTTTTATTAACATTTAAAATAACTGTAATATATTTCATTATTTATATGTATATTTCTCATATGTCAAAATCTCTCAACCTTTACCATTGATTCAACAACATGCAGTGTTTCTTTTGTATCTTCATTTCTGCCTGAGGTATACGAAGTATTTTCATATCATTCTTCAGAAATTGTATTAAATTTGATAAATTTAGATCTATTTATACTTCAATGGTGATCCTTTTCCATATTTTCACGGTAAGTTATTTTTCCCTAGATTTACATGAATTTATAAAACATATCTTTCACGGAACTACGTATCGTTTCCAATAATTACATCTTTTATTTTGTATCTGCAATATTTTTCTTGCATTGAATGAATACGTATGTAATTCTGAACGACTCAAATATGTATACAAATTTCAGTCATTTTTTTCAATAGTTATTATGCTTTGATTGAATACGTTTGTATATCATTGTGGCCAACCCCAAAATCCCTTTCATATGAATGGGAAATTTGATGGAAATAAGGATTGTTTGTATTAAACATTCCAAACTAATTAATCAATGGGGGATTGGATATTAAATTAAGTCCCCAATCATAAAAGGAGAGAGATGATGAAAATGCTATCTAAAATAACCCTAACATCAACATTCATGTTTCTATTAGTGCATGCAACTTATGCTGCTTGTGGTATCAATAGTGGCTCAATAAGAATTTTGGCAAATGACTTCCCTGCCATACACGCTGTTCTTTCTGCTGCTGAGAAATGCGCTGGTGGAGGTGTTACTTTTACAAAAAACACAACCAAAGAGCATAGAACTTTAGTTGTTGCTGGCCTAACTGCTAATCCAGCAGAGTTTACGAGTGCTGTTGTTGCAAATAGCTCGATTGTTCCACTTCTGAATGAAGGATTAATTCGACCGCTTAACGATCTAGTAGCGAAACACGGTAGAGGTCTGAAAAAAAATCAACTCATAACGATTAACGGAAAGATCATGGCCGTGGCATTTATGGCTAATGCACAGCATTTATTTTATCGCAAAGATATACTGGATAAAGCAAGTGTAGGAATTCCAAAATCATATGAAGAAATATTGTCAGCAGCAAAGGCAATTAGGGCAAAGGGCATTATGGAATACCCTTTTGCTTTAAATACTAAGACGGGTTGGAATCTTGGTGAAGAGTTTATCAATATGTATATGGGTTACAAAGGCCAATTATTTAAGCCCGGAACCGCAATTGCAAGTGTCAACAATGCCAAAGGGGTGGCAGCACTTAAAATGATCAAATCACTTACAGAATACTCAAATCCTGATTTCCTAACATTTGATTCAAATGCTACTGCAGCATTGTGGGAAGCAGGAAAACTTGGTTTAGCCACCATGTGGGGTACAAGAGGAGGTACTATTCTTGATGACAAAGGTTCAACTTCAAATATTACCAGTAACACAGTACTAGCGAGTGCACCAACTGTTGCAGGTGGATCGACTCCGGCGACCACTCTATGGTGGGACGGATTTACTATTGCAAAAAACATTTCAGACAAAGATGCTGAGGCAACATTCATAGCAATGATGAATGGTATTTCAACTGAAATGGTTAAGGCCAACAACAATGAAGCCGTTTGGCTTATTGAAGGTTTCGTTCCCGGTAAAGCTTCGGCTGGCGTATTTGCCTCAGCTTCGGCTGGCGCAACTCCATATCCCATGTTGCCGTATGCAGGACTATTACATAGCGCTCTTGGCTCTGAATTAACAGAGTTTTTACAAGGGAATGAAAGTGCTCAGCAAGCTTTGGCTGATGTGGAGGCAGCATATACTGCTTCAGCTAAAGAGAAAGGCTTCCTTTAAAATTTTCTCTAAAATTTAATTGAAGGGGGGCTTTTATAGCCCCTCTATTTGCACTCCTGTTTTTGATAGACTTCTAAAATTAAATTCTGGTCAGCCAGAATGCCTCATCGTACATTCATTTATTTTATCCTGCCTTCGTTGTTATCAATGATTCTCTTGATAGCAGTTCCAATTTTTTCAGCTATGACTCAGTCGCTATTTATCGCACATAAACAAGTTATAATAGTTAGTGAAACTTGCGATCCATTTGGCTGTAAAAAAGAGACATCTGTGGATGCTGAAGCTACTGCAAATCTTAGAGTGAAAGAGCCCCTGGGAATCTTCAATGGATTTGAAACATACACTAATCGTAATCACCTTGCTGCTGCTGAAATTAAGACTTCTTGGAATGTTGCTACCGGCTGGAAAGATTTTTTTTCACGCATTATGAATCTTCCTTTCTACAAGGCATTGGCATTTACGATTACCTATACCATTGTGGTCACACCATTTGTAATTGTTTTGGGCTTTTTAATTGCCTTGGGCACTAATTCTCTTGCTAGCCGGTTAAAAGGACCAACTATCTTTTTTTCCCTGTTGCCGATGATAGTCACACCCTTGATAGGATCATTGATTTTGTTCTGGATGATTGATGCTGATGGTATAATTGGATCAACACTGCAAAGAATTTTCAACGATAATGATCTTTCACTTAAGGCTTCTCCTGCCTTGACTTGGATTATGTTGATTGTGTATGGGATCTGGCATTCAACACCATTTGCTTTCATAGTGTTCTATGCAGGTTTGCAGACAGTACCTCATGAAACTCTGGAAGCTTCAATGTTGGATGGAGCCTCACTCTGGCAACAAAAACGTCATGTTGTTATACCATATCTTATGCCATTGATTATCTTTGTCACTTTAATACAGCTGATGGATAATTTTCGGGTTTTTGAACCAATTGTTGGATTCAATGCTTCTGCCAATGCAACATCTTTGTCATGGATTATATTTAACGATCTACGTGGTGAAGATGCTCTACAATTGTTTGGTTCTGCTGCAGCAACATCCATGCTAACTATAATTGGCGTTGGTATACTTCTAATACCAGTACTGATAAGGATTTGGAAAGAATTCAATAGCAAAACAGTATAAAGAGGTAAACATCACTAACACATATAACCAACGTTCAATAGCCCTTATTATTTGCTCTTCAGCTTTTGTCATTACTTGGTTGATAGTTGCTGTTTTTCCTTTCCTGTGGACACTTTGGGGTTCTTTCAAGGTACAAGGAGATTTCTTTTCGAAGGCTGACTGGGAAAATGCCATTTATGGGATCCGTACACTGGCTGAGACTGGTGGTACCTTTACAGGAAATGGTTACAGCAACGCCTGGATTGAGCACGAATTCTGGCGGTCAGCAATAAATACATCAATTGTTGTTTTTTTTGTAGTAATAAGTTCACTGACCATTGGGACACTTGGAGGATATGCTCTTGCCCGTTCTGGCTATCGCTATGCGCTCTGGCTACTTATGCTGGCTCTGGTCTTTCGTGCAATGCCCCATATCACATTGGTTTCAGGATATCTGCTGCCCTTTTTTCAATGGAACCTCTGGGGACATCTTCCTACAACGATTATTGTTTTGGTAGCAATAAACCAGCCCTTTACACTCTGGATGCTGCACTCATTTTTTCTGAATATCCCCAAAGAACTTGATGAAAGTGCTTTGGTTGATGGTTGCAATCGTTTTCAGGCCTTTTGGCATATTATAATTCCGGTGATGTGGCCTGGTGTCATAACTACTGGCTTGTTCTCATTCCTCCTTGCCTACAATGACTTTGCGGTTACGGCAATGCTTCTAAGTCAGGAAAATCAGACAATGGTACCAAAGATAGCCAGTTTTCTGGGATCAACCCAACAGGAAGGAGAAGTTATGTCCGCAGTTGCTGCAGTTGTATCAACAACTTTACCTCTTTTTGTGCTGGTAATGTTCTTCCAGCGTCAG
>Ga0310124_10002404_pt1 | contig 12862 bp, 15 predicted proteins | sample CB11b_AW_Bot5_MG_FD_203507 | JGI IMG/M metagenome (GOLD analysis project Ga0310124, IMG submission 203507) | Marine microbial communities from Western Arctic Ocean, Canada - CB11b_AW_Bot5 | ecosystem: Environmental > Aquatic > Marine > Oceanic | place: Canada: Western Arctic Ocean | collected...
TGGGATTACTCAGAGGTAAGCCTTCTCGTCGTTTTGACGTTTAATTCATATAGTGTCAATATGTCAAACACTGAGTATCTCTTTGGCTAGCGATACAAAACATCGAGGAGGAGGACCCAATGAAACTTTACCAGCGTTTCCTAGTCGCCCTAGCAATCGCACTGCCAATGCTGCCAGTCGGTACTGACGCTCACTTCATTTTGGTTGAGCCTGCATCTTGGATCGAAGAAAACCAGCTTGGCGACCCTCAGAAGGTTGGCCCCTGCGGCGGGGAGCCGACTGGCGAAAATGGCGAACTTCTTACAGGTGCCATCACTGAAGTCACTGGTGGTTCCGATCTACATCTAAAGATTCAGGAAACTATTTACCATTCCGGCCACTACCGGGTTGCACTTTCGGTGAACTCCCGGAACGAGCTACCAGCGGACCCGTTTGCGTTCGAGAAATACACGGACAGCGGCCTGTATTCAGTCTGGGGAACGATTCAAAGCCCGCCGCAAATTCCTGTCATCGCTGACGGCCTGTTCATTCACTATCCAGACCTGGAAAAAGGCGAACGTGCGTCCTTTAGACCTGAGACTCCGATGGCGCCCTGGGAGGCTGACATCCCGATCCCAAACATCAACTGCGAGCAATGTACTTTGCAGGTACTCCAATTCATGGCGGACCACAGATATAACCAGCCAGGTGGATATTCCTATCACCACTGCGCTGACCTGAAGATCACAGCCGACCCGTCGAAACCAATCGACGAGAACTGGCCGACACCCATGATGACGAACTAACCAGCAAGGCGTCGGTTCCCGCGTGAACCGTCTATGCAGATTCGACCGACAAACCCACGACCTCAGGCGACCTCAAATACTGGCGCTGCAAACACCACTACGTAGGGGACAAGGCGACCCCCATGGCCTGTTCCTTCGTACGTGTGCTATACACCTGTAGGAATTCGGATAAAGGAGGCTCCATGAGTGCCCAGCATCCGCGGCAAGCCCACTATGGCACCCTTCTGGTGACGGTAGCGCTACTCGGCGTGTGCGGCGGCGTTCCCAATTCTCTCCCAGCTCAAAGCGAACTGCTGGACAAGAATCGGAAGGCGTTCCCGGTTGCTCCAGCGGCTGGCACCGGCGCATTGGCTCGTCCCGTGCGCGACGCTCTAGCGAGTGTCGTGCCATCCTTACAGCAACAGCGCTTTCCGAACGAGGCGGTACGCATCATCGGTATGTCCGGGGACGGTCGCCTGCTTTGGTACTTGCACGACCTGCTGCGGTTCGTGACACGCACCTCGCAGCCGATCGTGGTCGACGCGTTCGAGGAGCTCAGCAACGCCGAGCTTCCCGGCGAGCTGTCTGGTGTCATGGGTGATCGCGTTCTGGCCTGGGATCTGCCGGCACCGCCAGACTACCGGCTGCTCAAGCGCGACCTGTTCCTTCTCATCGAACCACGCTGGGCGCCGTTCTTCGATGATGAGGACTCTGCGATCGACTGGCGGCTCGTGGGGTGGGGTGGGGTCTTCATAGACGATCGTTCTGACGCCACGGCAGGCCAGATCTGCCCGCGGGGGTGTATCCCTGCTTTGGATCAACCGGCCGTTACCGACGCCGAAGGCGGGTCATGGTATCCCGACGACGACCTGGTGTTCGGGATCGTGATCGGCCGGCAGGCGCGCGCGTACCCAAAGAACATCATGGAGGTGCATGAGATGGTCAACGACACCCTCGGCGGACGCCAGATCGCCATCCCGTACTGTACCCTGTGCCTGTCCGCGCAGGCATACTTCACCGACGACGTCGGGGGCTTCCGGCCACTGTTGCGGACGTCAGGTCTGCTGTCGCGATCCAACAAGTTCATGTATGACATCACCACGTTCTCCGCGGTCGACACGTTTACTGGAGAAGCGATCTCCGGACCGCTGTTCGACGCCGGCGTCAGGCTCAATCAAACCACCGTCGTGACATCCACATGGGCGGCGTGGCGCGCCGCGCACCCCAACACCACGATCATCGCTGAGGATGGAGGGATCGGCCGAAGCTACCCACGCAACCCCCTGCGTGGCCGCGACGATGCTGGGCCCATCTTTCCGGTCGGGGACGTCGACCCGCGTCTCGGCGTGCACGATGTGGTGTTGGGCGTCGTGACCGCCGATGGTACGCCGGTCGCGTTCCCGTTGGGGGCGACGCGCTTGGCGCTGGAGGCCGGCGAGGAGGTCGTGCTTGCGGGCGTGGCGCTGCAGTCTGATGCCGGAGGTCTACGCGCGTTCATCGACGGCGCGGAGAGTCCAGCGCATGAAGCGTTCTGGTTTGCGTGGAGTCAGTTTCAACCGCAAACGTTGTTGTGGGAGCGATAAAGCGCGGCGCGACAGGCTACTGGTTCCCAGCCCTGCGTCGCGCCAGGCCCTGGACTACCACAGCACCTTCCGGGCGGTGGGTGTGTGTCTCGTGGGGTGGGTACTTTCAACTGCAATTGGTGTCGTCTTGTTACTGTTCGTCGCTCCTTGACGGGCCTCGTCGCCTCACTGATAGCCGTAACAAGTAGGGCGACCCAGACAACGAACGGCGAGGCATCTAGCCTACCGCGTCGGCGGCGGGGCAGGATTCGACCGTCCTCATCCGCGCCTGACTGATCTCAAGAGATTACGACTACACTAGATTGAACACTGGCTCCGAATTCAACCAACACCAGTGAGGATTCAATGACATGCCGCCGATGTTCCTATGACTTGCCTGACGACGCGAATTTCTGCTTTAAATGCGGAGCCGACCAACATAGCCCGACCGCGTCTCAGCGAACTTGGCGGTCGCTCCGACGATCTGTGACCAACCGGAAAATCGCCGGTGTCTGTGGGGGGCTCGCTGAACATCTCAATGTCGATGCCACACTCGTCAGAGTCTTCTTGGTCATCGTGGCGGCGTTCGTGCCCGGCGCGGTTATCGGCGCCGCAATCGCTTACCTACTGACCTGGCTCGTCACGCCGGAAGAAAAAGCACATGGCTTCCCCGATGCTAGCCACCAGCTGATCAGGTCGGCCACGAACCGGAAGGTCGCCGGTGTCTGCGGCGGGTTCGGCGAATACTTTAGTGTGGATCCAACAGCTGTCCGAGTGCTCTGGGCCGTGCTTTCGATCTGTCCAGGCTTTCTTGTGGGTGGCGTCATCGCATACGTGGTGGCCTGGTTCGTCATGCCAGCACCGCCGAAACACTTCGCCGTCGCCGCTAACCCTCCCCGCTAATCGCGTCCGCCCGGTCGAGCCATTCGTCCAGACGGATCAACGGGGACGGGGCTTATCGCGGGTGGGCGGTGGGCCAGTTTCGTGCGGCCGCATTCACGTATAGCGCCTAACTCGCAACGGAACACCCCTTCCTTACAGTAGGGACACGACTTCGCCGCTAACTCCATCTTGCGCACGATCTCACTGGACTTACATTTCGGACAGGCCGTGGTCGGGGCTTCGGAATCGACCATGAATTCCTTCTTGCAGGACAGGCAAAGGTGTTCGGCATCGTTACCGATGCAGCGTTCGAGTAACTCGTGGTTCGGATGGTAGGCGTACTTCTTCCTGCCATCGTCATCGATGTAGTAGGGATTCCCGTCATCCCACACCTCGATGGTGTGGTCACATTCGCCGCAGACGAAGCGAAACCTTTGCGCCATTCCACCTCCCAGGTGGAAATACCCTCAACACACAGCAATGCAGATGTAGACGCCGACCCTCTACCGCTGGCTGGCGGTTCAACGGGGACGGGGGTTAGTTACGTGGGTGGGCGGTGTCCCACTCTCTGGCGAGACGCTGGGCTTCGGCAATTTGCACTCCAACGTTATTCTTGGACTCATGATCTCTACAGATTCTCGATCTCCAGACACCTGGTCGCTGATTACCAGTGATGTGGCATTAACGGCTACCTGTGAACGGTGGTCGGTCGCCGGGATTATCGGCATTGATACCGAATTCGTGCGCGAGCGCACCTACTATCCGTGCCCGGCGCTGATCCAGGTCGCGGACAACCATGGTGTGGTGATAATTGACCCGCTCGGGATCTCTGATTTCGGTCCACTGAAAGACGTCTTGATCGACCCATCGATCCTCAAACTGACACATGCTTGCGACGAGGACCTGGAGGTTCTGGAACTTCTCACAGGCGTTACGGTGTGCAATGTCTTTGATACACAGCTTGCCGGTGCATTTGCGGGATACGGCTTCTCCCTCGGATATCGGAACTTGGTGGAAGTTCTACTGGATGTGGTTCTAGACAAAGACGAAACCCGTTCCGACTGGCTCAAGCGTCCGCTGTCATCGTCGCAACTGCGGTATGCCGCGTTAGACGTAGTGTATCTCTTGCCCATGCACGAACGGCTCTCGCGGGAAATGGCGGCGCTTGGTCGGTCAGCCTGGTTCAAAGAAGAATTTGAACATCGGCGTCGTGCGCGCGCGGTCGACAAGCTGCCGGAAGCCGCCTATTTACGAATTCGTGGACGTGGGGCATTACGACCCGCAGAACGTGCGGTGCTGCGCGCGTTGTGTCAATGGCGCGAGACTGAGGCCATGGCCCGTGACATTCCCCGCCGGCATCTGTTACGTGACGAGGTCTTACTCAAGCTGGCATCGGATCTTGTACTCGACGCTTCGTCATTGGGTGCCATCGATGGGTTGTCAGAACGCAAAAGGACCCGCTACGGGCAGGCACTCCTAACGTGTATTGGATCGGCGCGAACAGAGACGCCCACTAACACCGACGATCCCGTCAATCTTCAACCTTACGCAGGCCAGATGAAACATTGGAAAGAGATCGCTCGAAGAGCCGCCGATGCGCATAACTTGCCTCCAGAGCTACTCGCCAACCGTCGGGCGCTCGAAGAACTCTTAATCAGCGTGATGAAAAACCAAGGCAGTATTCCGACAACGTTTCAAGGTTGGCGATTCGAAATTATCACCGAGACGTTACTCAACGGCATTCAGAATTCAAACGGGTGAGCGGCGGGCGGTTCAACGGGGACGCGGCGTTGGGCTTCAGTTCGTTGGTCTGGGATAAGTCGTGCAGCGATCGTATCGTCGATACCGGTTAATCTTCGGCTTGGTCTATCATGGCTAGGCGAAAACGACTTCGCGTATGGGGGGAAGCGAATTGGCGAGTTTCACAGAGCGGATGATCGGAGCGGCCAAGCTCGACGTGCATGCCTATGAAGAAGTGGAGGCCGACACTCGTGCCACTGGCCAAGCCACGGGAGTCGTGCTTCTGGCCAGTCTCGCTGGTGGGATCGGATCAGTTGGCTTGGGAGGTGGAGGTCTTGGCTCGTTCATTATCGGCGCCATCGCGGCGTTGATAGGGTGGGTCACTTGGGCCTTTGTGACTTATATCATTGGTACCCGGCTGTTGCCAGAGGCCCAAACACGCGCAGACGTCGGCGAGCTTATGCGGACTCTGGGGTTCGCCCAATCACCGGGGCTGCTTCGCATTTTCGGAATCCTCCCCAGCGTGGGTCCCCTCGTCTTGAGTCTCACCCAGATTTGGCTGTTGGTCGCCATGGTGGTTGCCATCCGCCAGGCCCTGGACTACCACAGCACCTTCCGGGCGGTGGGTGTGTGTCTCGTGGGGTGGGTACTTTCAACTGCAATTGGTGTCGTCTTGTTACTGTTCGTCGCTCCTTGACGGGCCTCGTCGCCTCACTGATAGCCGTAACAAGTAGGGCGACCCAGACAACGAACGGCGAGGCATCTAGCCTACCGCGTCGGCGGCGGGCGGTTCAACGGGTACTGGGGCTAGTCTCGCGGGTGACCGCAGCGTCCCACCAGACGACATCGAATTGTAGTTAATTAACCGTGACGGTCACGTCAATCGGCGTTGTATTAATCGTGTCGTCGGCGTAACCGCGAAGCACGATGGTCCCACGCTCGGTGAAGCTCACCGTGGTCGCCACTTCTCCACCGCGACCACCTTCGATCGAGATGGTCATCGGGTCAAACGTGACCACACCCGGCCCGCGCCAATGAGTCCAGGTCATCCCTAGCCCGGTCTCATGAGCTATACGTGCGCTGACAACTGCCTGGTTGACCGGACTAGCTTGTGCCCGCCGCCGCTCTCGGGCTGCCAGAGTCGCCGGATCGGTCGGCTCGGAGGGCTTCGGCCGTGGCCCCGGCACCCCGTCATCACGCACCACCACCGTGAGCATCAACGTCTCCGGCAGCGTGACCGTGAATTCTGTTCCCTCTTGGATCGAAATCGACGGGTGCTGGTTGTCCCGTGGGTATTGGCTAGAACCCGTGCCTCGATTGTTCTTGATCACGCCATCATCAATCTCCCAGCCGGGAAGGAGTGATGCGATCGCCTGGTCGGTGCGCCCATGGGTGGTCATGGTCCAAATGAGGTCCTTGTCCCCCCAATCCTCCGGCACCGGCACTCTGAAGGCGAACTGTTGGCGACGCGGGTAGAAGCGGGTCGGTTGGCCGCGATCGGCGGGGCCCGGTTCGAACGAGTTGTTCGCACCGACCGGCACGTCTGGTATCTCCTTGTAGTTGCGGTTCAGATACCCGAACACCATGGTAAAGGTGCCGTCCGCATTCCGCTCACAGCCCTCGAAAACCGGCTGGACGTTCTGCCCGCGTTCGAAACGCAGCTGCGCGTGGGCATCGCTTGCGGGAACGACCACCACGGCGGCGATTCAAATGCAGCTGCGCCACTTGAGTCAAGCTCAGCCGCGCTACGGTTTCCGCAAGTTGGTCGTCTCGATTTACCCGCATTCTGGGGTGGGCACACGGCTGTTCCGCTTCTTGATGTGGAAATCATTGACTACTCTCCGAACAGAGATCAGCGAATCCGAGATTTTGTTGTATTGGTATCGGAGTCGGTAGCAAATCAGTGTCAGGAAGCACGGCATGCTGTATTTTTTGTCGATATTACGGACGAAGCGCATCCGTGGCCTGTTTCAACGTTTCAGGTGCCGGAGTCAGATGGTGGATTTTGTACCCGTGGCGGGAGGTTTGGCTCACACGGAACACAATGGCATATGGGGCCGCCATTCTATAAAAAGATTCAAGTATTCTCATGGTTTAACGCTGGGATGCGGGTAGTAGATATAAGAAATCCATTCTTGCCAATCGAAGTGGGTTACTACATACCGGCTACAACCTTAAATACTGATCAACGCTGTATTACTATCAAGGGTGTCGAGAGCTGTAAGACCGCGATTCAAACTAATAATGTTGAGGTTGATGATCGCGGTCTAATTTATCTTGTTGATCGTGCGAATACGGGGCTCCATCTCGTCGAGCTCACCGGATCCGCTGCAGAGATTATTGGAAGATGATAAGACCAGGACCGTTAATGAAGTTGACGCCAATAATTGGCGCGCTACCAAACTGTCTCCGCCCACCAACCTCGATATTTTTGATCTAGACGCCCATAGGCGTAGGTCATCAACACCGTTAGGACCGATGGATAAAGTTTCCCTGTTCGCGGATCGGCGAGCCAATCCTCTTCACCGGATATGTCCACCGCCTCCACCATTTTTAGTTTATTGAATAAGGGGCAATTCATCACGGATGCCGAGGCGAACTCTTCGCAACTATCTACACGTGTTGTCCCAGCCCTGGTTGCAAGCGCGAGCATATAGCGCCGCGGGGGAGCGGTCCTTGATCGGTCCCTTGGTTCCGCGCAAGATGATCGGGTAGTCCTGAAGCGTCGGTTGTCCGTGCTCAAATGAGTTGAACCCTGAGGCCAGTCTCGCGACGTTCTGGCAGGCTGGGCCGAAGCCAAGGTCGCAACCACGCCCGAGCGTCCCGGCAGCGTCTGCAGGATCGAGCCGGCGACGATCCTTTCCCGAGCGAGCCAGCGCAACGTGAAGAATGCCTGCTTCGTTGCATGCCCACCCGGACCCACTCCGACAATACGTCTCCTGCATGTCAGCGAGATACGAACAGGCGTATGTTCGCCCCTGACTACAGGCCTCTTGCCAAAACGGCACCCACTGGCCGGGATGACGGTCGCCCACACCTTGAACGGCGCTCATGACCGAAAATACTGCCGCCCAGACCACTATATAGGCGAGATTGCGCTGCGGCTGGCTACGCGAGCGGCCGAACGCCACGCGTTCGAACTGGCGAAGCCAACGTGCCAGTGTCAGGCGATCCAGTAGTTGAACAGAGAGGTTCAGCACAGGGACGAACAACAGTTTGTCGTAAAAGGTCGGCACGCCCGCATACCCGAGAAGTGCATACAGCGCCACGGTGCTCAAGCCGTAGAGCACCCCGAACATGATACGCGCCACCTCGCTCCTCGGCGCTGTGGACGGGTCCGTGAACAAGAGATGCATACCAAGGAACACGGCAACGGGGATATACGAGTCGTAGAAAAAATAGACACCTGTCGCCGCAAAGTAGAGGAGCCCGAACGCGTAGGTGGCTATCACCGCGGACATCGTCATCGATGCCACACCGAAGAGGTACTGCCCCGGCAGCCCGACCAAAAACAACACCAGATACACGTGTGGAGGAAAGAACTGTGTGATCGCGATGTCCTGTCCCCACGTGAGGTCGCTGGTACCGGTGAGAATCAACGCGAGCGAGAAAACAGCGAGTGGAAACGACGAGGGATTAAAGATGTGGACTTGCTTTCCCTGCTTGTTCCACTGGATCAGTTCTTTGGCCGCGAAGCCCAACGCGATCAGCACAAACTGCAGGAAAAACCAATCATCCACGAACCAGAGGAACAGATTGATACTAAGGATGACAGGGAACGGGCCAAACCCAAGCACGTAGGTATCGCGTCGCGACCAGCACAGCAGCATGTCGAACGCGTAGGCGAAGACCAGTTGAGCGACGATGAGAAAGGCCGAGTCGTAGACCGGACGCCAGTACCATCCCCAATACAACAGGAAGACCACTTGCGCGCTGGCTTGTACGTAGTGCTGTTTTCGAAGGATGACCTTAAGCGTCAGCGTTCGACCCGTGTGCCGAGCCAACGCGAACACGGTGACGCTCCAGGCGAAAAGCAAGACGGCCGCACCGAGAAACGACCACTGAAACCCTGAGTTCTGCCTGACGTCATCAAGAAAACCGAACGCAGCGAGACCGATTACGAAGAACCCGACCAGACAGACGCCTCTCAACGGCGAGAGAGAGACCGCTCCGCCTCGCTTCGCACTCAAGCCCAAACCATGTCAACCGACCGGGGCCAGTTAGCGCGGAGGATCCGCGGTATCTACGCCGGGTCGTGCCAGTTCCCAGGGTGCCCCGGTGCCAGACGAGCCGAGAAACAACTTAGTCCCGTCGACAAAGGTGATGTCACGACCGTTCGCCCGGTTGGTTCCATCCTTCGCCTGATACCCATCGACCCTGACATCGGTCCCAGGTAGGAGCGAGTCCCTCGTGAAGCCCCGCCTGAACAGTACATTCGGAGTCCCAGCTTCGAATGCCCAACCCTCCATCGTACCGTTATCCCTCGTCACGTCAACGTGAATCCAGACATGGGGATTGACCCACTCAACTTTCGTGACCGTACCACTGAACTCGACCGGGCTGTCCGCGTCGAATTCGGCGGCGAATGCGTGATGCGCCGTGACTGGCACGGCAGTTCCCACCATCCACGCACAGATCCCTACAACCGCAATCACGACCCCTATCACGTGTCTCATTCTCATTACTTTCGCCTCCCCCTTCGTCTGACGACACACTACCTTCGATACCACTCATGGAGACGATCGCCAGGCGGAATCTTGCGCGTGATTTCAACGATCATGGTCTCACCTTCCCATCGCGTAACCAATGGCTCCCTGCGTAAATTCCCATACATGAACTCTTCGGCGAACTCGATACAGGGATAATCCAGAACCGTAGCACTCGGTTCAAGGCGCCGGTAAAGCGGCATCGCGATCGTCCAAGGGCGAGTAAAAGTCTCCGGATCGGTAATCGTCACTTCGTACCAAATAGCATCTGGCGTCATCGGCGAGAAACGCTCTGTGAGCTGCAAGTCCTCACTATGAAAGTTTCCGGCCCTATCGAACCAAGTCTTACCATTGAAATACGTTACGTCGACGACCAGTGTGTCCCCTTCCCACCGTCCAACCGAATGCCCCATATAGGTATAGTCCGGGGGCCCAGTAACGTCATTCAGATGTATGACACGTGCGGCATTCGAAAAACCGAACGTCATGTGGATCTTGTCGGTACCCTGGGCGATCTGAAAGGGATAGGGCATATACATTGCACGCGGAATGCCGGGCAGGTAGCACTTGAGCTCGGGGTCCCGGTCGATCCAATTCTCGGCGTTCTCCTGCTTGATGCGTAAAGCTTCGGCTGTGTAGGGAATCTGACCGTCGCCCCCCACTACTCCCAACGACCCGGGTACTCCAGCCGCGGCGCCCAGTGCCAATACGGGCGCTGCCGGCACCCTGGCGTATTCGTAGGGATAGACGCCTTCCTGCATCACCATTCCCGGACGTGCCTCGTGGGCTTCCAGGTCCCAATGTGCTTCGTTGTTCACCTGCCACACGCCATTAAAGTTTGGTCTACCATCAGGCGTTTGCGCCGGACGCGACGCCTGGCCCTGGTCTTGACCTTGCCCGGCCGTATTTCTTACCGCGACCGAGACAACAGCACCCACCGTCGCTGCGGCCAGCGCCACGATAACCGTCGAACCTCTAAACCAATTTCGCATCATCGTTCCTCACTCCGGCAAGCCATTAACACACGTGGCGGTATCCATGGAGAACGGGTCCGGCCCGCGCCCCGCTTCAAACTCCTGCTCATCCACACGCGCGCCGATGAGCAAGGCCGGGAGGCCATAATTCCCTTCGTGGCACCGCGGCTCATAGTAGATTCGGTTCTCCTCGTCACTTTGACGCTTCAGTTCCTGCCGGACCGTCCACGGCACCGCCCATACCGTCGGATCCTCAATCGTCACTTCGTACTCGAGCGTATTCTCGTCGACACGCGTATACCGTTCGACGAGCTTCCGGTTCTCACCCGACCCACGGTAGGGAAACTTGGGCGAGAAGTTCGTAGTCTCGATAACCAGCGTGTCACCTTCCCAGTGACCACGCGAGTCCCCATGCCGCAGACGAATCGGGCTCGCCGGATGGCGCCCACTCAGGTAGACGACACGTTGGAACCCCTGGCCCTGCCCAGTGTCATACCCGATAGCGATCGAATCCTCACCCTGTACGATGCGGCGGAACCCATTGAAATCTGGTGTGCGTCCTGACATGCACCGATCGCCAGAACTCTGATCCTCAGGACCAAAGTGGCGGTTCATGCGAGACGTATTGTAGAAAGGAGCGACGTCGAATCTACGCTCGGACGGTGGCCCGTATTTCCCGCCGGCGCAACCTGGCGCTTCACTCTGGCAGGTCTCCGTGTTTTCCAGGAGCATCAGGCGCCACTCTTGCTGTGATTCGTTCTGCCGCTGGGCCTCTGGGGTCAAGGCGGGAACCCTCCCGGTCGGTGGATCAACAACCAGCGACGTGCGTGGGCCGGCCGGCTTCGCTGAGGTATAGACGGCGTTATAAGCGCCGGCAACGTCCTGCCCTGCACGGTCCGCGCGCTGGTTACGCCCCGGGTTGACCATTCGGGCTTGGTCCCGTGCGGTTCGCTCTTCAGCGGTCGCAAGCTCTCGAGTGCCAAACTCTGGCGCCCGTTCAAAGGGCGTCGCATACACATCGAGCCAGATGCCTTCTAGGTTAGAGTGACCCCATGCAGTCGAGGCCGGAGCTTGTCCACCCACCGACACCGAGGTGAACTGCAAGAACACCATGACGCTCGCGACTAGTGCTGCCACACCGAGCGACTTGACCAATCGTGGCTTCATCTCCATACCTCCTGAAATCATAACTCACCTACAATGAAATCAACGTTTGAGGCACCTAGGCCTCGCCCCTGTCAATGGTAACCTAGTACTGGTTCCTATTCTGAAGGTCGCTACCGCGCACCACCGCCGCCCGTGGTGGTATCCATGGAGAACGGGTCCGGCCCGCGCCCCGCCTCAAACTCCTGCTCGCGAACCCGCGCGCCGATGAACATCGCAGCCAAACCATAGTTCCCTTCGTGGCACCGCGGCTCATAGTAGATTCGGTTCTCCTCCTCACTTTGACGCTTCAGTTCCTGCCGGACCGTCCACGGTACCGCCCATACCGTCGGATCCTCAATCGTCACTTCGTACTCGAGCGTATTCTCGTCGACACGCGTATACCGTTCGACGAGCTTCCGGTTCTCACCCGACCCACGGTAGGGAAACTTGGGCGAGAAGTTCGTAGTCTCGATAACCAGCGTGTCACCTTCCCAGTGACCACGCGAGTCCCCATGCCGCAGACGAATCGGGCTCGCCGGATGGCGCCCACTCAGGTAGACGACACGTTGGAACCCCTGGCCCTGCCCAGTGTCATACCCGATAGCGATCGAATCCTCACCCTGTACGATGCGGCGGAACCCATTGAAATCTGGCGTGGCGCCAAGCATGCACCGATCGCCAGAACTCTGATCCTCAGGGCCGTCGTGCCGGTTCATGCGTAACGTATTGTAGAAAGGAGCGACGTCGAATCTACGCTCGGACGGTGGCCCAAATTGCCCGCCTTCGCAGGCGGGCGCGCCTTGCTCGCAGGTCGGGGTGTTCCGCATGAGCATGATGCGCCACTGGCGCCGGACCTCGTTGCTCTGCTGGGCCTCTGGGGTCAAGGCGGGAATCCTCCCGGTCGGTGGATCAACAACCAGCGACGTGCGTGGGCCGGCCGGCTTCACTGAGGTATAGACGGCGTTATATGCTCCGGACACGTCCTGCGAACTCCCGGGTGGGCCGCGTCGGTCACGCCCCGAGTCTCCCATACGGACCTGATCCAATGCGGCTCGCTCTTCAGCGGTCGCAAGCTCTCGAGTGCCAAA
>Ga0310124_10002405_pt1 | contig 12858 bp, 10 predicted proteins | sample CB11b_AW_Bot5_MG_FD_203507 | JGI IMG/M metagenome (GOLD analysis project Ga0310124, IMG submission 203507) | Marine microbial communities from Western Arctic Ocean, Canada - CB11b_AW_Bot5 | ecosystem: Environmental > Aquatic > Marine > Oceanic | place: Canada: Western Arctic Ocean | collected...
GTCGACGCAGAGAGGCTTGGACTCTTGGGGGGGGCGATATATTGGTGACCGTGAGACCCGGAGGCGTAGCCGGGAAGAGTTCAAATGGGAAATGTCAGTTAATTCAACATCAATGTCGTAGGCGTCAGACAAGGCTGCGCGCCCGCCGCAGCAGAAGTCGCAAGAATCAATGAAATACATCACCGTAATCACGATTACATCCTTAGTCCTGTGGCTGACCACACCATCTGTATTTGCGGAAGGCGGAGACGTTGAACTGGATACCCTCAATGAGGAGGTCGTCGATCTTATTCGCGCGGGCAAATATGACCGCGGTGTCGTTGTTGCGGAAAAGGCACTGGATTTGGCGGAGGAAAGCGATGGCTCCGATCACCCTGATGTGGTCGCGAGCCTCAACAACCTAGCCATGCTTTACAAAGCCCATGGCCGCTACGCTCAAACTGAGCCGCTTTACAAGAGAGCGCTGGCGATAAGAGAGAAAAGCCTTGGTCCGGATCACACTGATGTGGCGATAAGCCTGAATAACCTGGCTCTCCTCTACGTCACCCAAGGCCACTACGCCCAAGCCGAACCGCTTTACAGGCGAGCAATCGTGATCGATGAAAAGTCCCTTGGCCCCGATCACCCTAACGTAGCAATAGTCCTGAACAACCTGGCTTTGCTCTACGATACCCAAGGGGACTACGCCCGAGCCGAACCGCTTTACAAGAGAGCGTTGGTGATAAGAGAGAAAGCCTTTGGCCCTGATCACCCGGATGTGGCTACGAGCCTAAAGAATCTAGCGGGACTGTATCGATCCACTGAACGGGATGAAGAAGCTGAAGTACTGGAAACACGCGCGGCCAATCCAGACGCACAACAATGAAGAATAAATGCCCGAGGATTGGGAAGTGATGTCCGCCTATCTGAAGCCCAGTTTCGAAATCAAACGTCGATAGAAGAATGACAGTCTGATCAGCCCTCATGTCGGTTGACCGATTCGGTAACTCGGTCGCCATTGACCACAAGAACGTTCCCATAAGCGCACCACCGTTTCCTCAGATCTGACTAACGGGGCCATTCAGCTTCAGGTTTGTTTACAATCCCAACGGTCTCGCCCTGGAGCCGCAACCGTAAGCTCGGACGATGTCGGCGACGATCGACGGCGGATATCAGGTTTCGCTGAGCACGCTCAATCAGATGAGGCTGATATGAAACGCTTTGCCGAGGCGCGAGACCGGGGAGGCGCCTACCTGCTGGAGCAACTCCACGAGGACGGGAGCTTCGGCGACCTCGAGGCCGGCGTGTTCGACTACTACAAGGTCCCGTCCGCCTTCGTCGTCTGCGGCGAGAGCAGCGCGGCTGGCCGGCTGTGCTCATGGATTCGTACTAACGGCATGACGCCGGAGGGCGACTTTCGCCCACGCCCTCGGACGCCGAACGACTACGCGTACGTCTACTTCAACTCGTGGACGATCATCGGCGCCCACCGCCTGGGACAGTTCGACGTGTCACAAAGGGGAATGGACTTCCTGATGGATTTCCGGGACCCGGGAAGCGGCGGCTTTTACTCCAGCCCCGGCGAGCGCTCCGCGGACACGATGCAGGACCTGTGGGTTACCAGCGGCGCGGGTCAGGCGGCGCTCTACACCGGCAGGATCGACGTGGCCCGGGGAGTCGGCCGGTGGATGAACACCCTCCTGCGAGGCCAGCCCAACTTTCCGCAGCAGCTGTTCGGGGTGTACAGCCGAACGCGGGGAGTGATCACCGAGCCCGATCCGCAGGACGAGTTCCGCTACGTGCTGAACCGCGACGCCCGGAAGGACGAGCCGTTTTACAATCCCGGGATCGCCGCGGGCTTCCTGGCTCGGCTCTACCAGGCTACCGGCGAGCGGCAATGGTTGGACCTGGCCGAGCAGTACATGACCTTCACCGACAACGCCTGCGACTACCTGTTCCGGTTGCTGCGGGCGGGCAAGGTCGCTTGGGCCTCATCCGTGCTGGCCACGCTCACCGGTAAGCGGAAGTACAGCGACATGGCGATTCGGGTGGGCGACAACTTGATTGCGGCGCAGAAGGACAACGGCTCCTGGCACGGGATAGCGGACATGCCCGACGTGCCGAGTAACGACATCACCGCAGAACTCGTGGTGTGGCTGGACGAGGTGCACCAGGCAGTCGGGGGAAGGTAGCGCCCGGGACTCGGGCGCTCTTGATGACTCGCGCCGGGGGCGAGTCGAATCCCGGGTGGTGTTCGCAGCAGCTACCCTCTTGCCGGTGCCGCATCCGGCTCGTGCCCCCATGCGAAGCTGCCGTCGGCCTCACGGACGAATGCACCCAGCAGTTGATGGGTCTTTCGGAAGCTCTCGGCGCTTGCCAATTGATGGTCCTCGTAGCGCTGACGGCAAACGGGCAGGGTGTTGCAGATGGGCGGCATAAACCGGGCAAAACACTCTGCGTACGAGGCGCCGGCAAACATCCCCGCGTGACCCTCGATTGCTTCGAAGCGCTTCTGACCCCAGCCGCGGTCCTGGCCCTGCGAGGCCAGAAACTGATGCGCCTTCACCTTCGCTTCGACATGCTTCGTGACATCCACGAACACGTCGACACGACGATGCTGCCTGGTAAACAGCGCGGCGTTGATGCCGAACACGCCGAGAACGTAGATCTCCACCGGGATCCATGGGGGCCGCGGATCGCCGTATCGTACCTGGTTGGCGCCTTGTATCGCCTGCCACGTGGCCGCACCGATCAACGCGTGGTCATCGCGCACGGCCAGGTTGTTCTCCGGGTCCTGCATCATGAGGATGTGCGGTTTGCGGTCGCGGATCATTTTCTCCAGGCCGTCGATCATCCGCGGGTTCAGTTCGGATTGAAGATCGTCGAAAGTAAACAAAACGACATCCGTAATGCCGAAACAACCCAGCGACTCCCTGGCCTCTTGCATCTTGCGTTCGGCATGGTCTTCGGCCGTTTCACTGATGATCGCAGGATCGCGCTCGGCTTCGGGTTTGCGCAGTTCGTCCCGAAGCCGTTCGTTGTGCACGTGAATGCCGCACGTGCAGATCACCACCGTGACGTGATCGCCCTGCGCAATGTGTTCGGCGCAGGTGCCGCCCGTATTGTCGAATGCGTCAGCGGGATGTGCGGCGACCACCATGAGGCGGGCCGGCTGGCCGTCAGGCAAAGGCATGGTTGGAGCTCCAGATCCGTGTAATCAGATCGTGCGGACGGATTGTACGGCCACCTTGTCGAAAGCGTCCACCTGAGGCACGGCGTATTGGCGTGCCGCAGTTCGCGACGATGCCCGCCCGTTCATCGCACCGCCAGGCCACTCGACCGTCCGGCAGACTGTTCGGCACGTACGCGGCGCACGTCGGACCGAGATCACGTGATCAATAACGTCAAGTGTCCGCAGTGGACCGCATCCCCCCAATGACCGGCCCGGAAATCGCAGGTCTGCTCATCCATTTCGGGTCGGTCGGATGGTGAATATAGAACCGTAGAACGATGCAGGATATACTTTGACGAGGTCATCCAGGCATCCGGAAGGCGACTCGCTGTAGGGCGGCTACCTGTATGAATCAGGACAAACGAAGATCGGCTTCACGGACCGACGGGTTCACGCTGATTGAGTTGCTGGTGGTCGTCTCGATCATCGCCGTGCTCATCGCGATGCTGCTGCCGGCGCTGGACCGCGCCCGAGGCGAAGCGCAGTCGATCGTCTGCCTGAGTCTGCACAAGCAGTTCGGGCTTGTGCTGATCCTTTACAAAGACGACAACAACGACGAATTCCCCCTGTTTGCGGGCAGCTTTCCGTCCTATCCGCCATCGACCCGGTGGCACGAAACCATCATGGGTTACGTTGACGAGGACGCCAGGGATCCGGTGACCGGCGCCCTTGATTTTCATTTCAGCAAAGTTTACGCGTGTGCCTCGGGTCAGGCGTGGCCCGGCGTCCCCTACGGCGGATTCAGAAATACTCCTCCGACCATTGCAGTCGCCAATGCGCCGATCGTCTACGGGAACAACGGGACCATCAAGTTCAGTGACGTGAACTACCCCTCGACCTGGTACATGGCGCTTGACACGTCGAGGGGCACCCAATCCCAATACACATACAACAACTGGACACCCACTGTAGACACCGACGCCGACAATTTTCCCGATACGAACGGGGGGGTGGTCGTTTTCGGCGTTGACAGGTACTACAACGGCGCGCGTCCTCGCGTCCACCGAGACATATCCAACGGGTTGCTGGTGGACGGCCACGCGGACCGGCTCGATTATTACGAATTCCGGGGCAAGTTCGTCGGGGGGCAGTATGAAGCCCACAACTACTTCAGAGACGACATCTGATTGACGTCGCGCCGTCAGCGCCGTCAGCGCCGTCATGGCGATGATGGCCGACTCTCCCGCCGTCCTGTATGCAGGCGGCTCCGCCGCCGCGTGAAGAGAACGCACACCGCCGGTAAGAGCAGGCCGAGCGTCGTGGGTTCCGGGATCACGCCTTCCTTGAGTGTCCAACGATCCCACAGGCCGCCCGCGGGACTGCCGCCGTTGCCGTCGCCAAAGTAAGACTGGACCTCGCCACCGTTGGGCATCGTGTAGGATGCGTCGCCGACCTGCACGCCGTCGAAGAACATCCGTAGCGCGTTCGTGGTTCTGTTCATATCCCACCCGTACGTGTGTTTCTGGCCGTCGTTGTTGGTCTTGCTGATGGCGGTCAGATCGATAATGTCGACCCCCGGATGGATGCGGATCATGTCCTCCGCGACGTTGAGTTCCATCTCGTAGTTTCGATTCGTGCCCACGGAACCGAAGTTATCCACGAGCCTGACGAGCGTGCTATCGGTAAAGGTTCCGAATGCTGAGTGCGTGATTTCGATCGTTCCATGGATGATGTCTTGTGAAAAATTCTCCGTCGGAAGGGTCGTCGCGCCGAAATTGTCCATCCACCAGATCCCCTGGCCGTTATAAGTGCCGGCGACCGTGTTGACGCCTAAATCGGCATTGCTGGTCGACGTCATGCCGAAATCGGTAGGCAGCGAGCTGGTCGAGAAGGTGATGTCGATGTCGATGCCCCGCGAAACGCTGGCCGTTAGACACAGGGTCAGCGCGCAAACCAAAGCGGTCGAAAAATGCTTCGCAACCATCGGTCGCTCCCTTCTTATATGAACTGACGTGAACTGACGTGAACTGACAGAAACTCTCATCTCATCACGGTGTTGCCATCATTCAGATTAATCTGGCAGCCCCGGTTTGTCAAGGGGTTGACCGGTCGAAAGTACGAATACGTCCATTCAGTCGAGTTACCGCCTGTCTGCGGTCGCCGCGGTGGCGCGTTTGCAGCTTCCCTGCGGCTGCATTGGCTCCATGTAACCGATGCCCGTTCCACCACGGTCTTCCATGTCTGGTCCGGCCGCTGCGTGGCCCATGGAGAGGTCGCCGGCGGCACTCATCTGCTTGCTTGCAAACCTCCAGCCAGATGACAGCCGGTCACATGATCTCCGTCAGCAGGCCTCCGCTTTCGACGCCGCGTTTCAGCGGAGTGATGAACGTGTTGCGATCGCGGGGATGAGGCAGGCGCTTGTTGTGGTCGATGCCCAGCAGCTTGTAGACACTCGCCGCAAGATCCCACGGGTAGCAGGGACGATCCTTGATGCTGGACGCCCTGTCGTCACTGCTGCCGACAACCATTCCTCCCTTGAATCCACCGCCGGCGACGACGACCGAGAAGACGTCCGGAAAGTGGTGACGTCCTCCCTGCCATCTGGACTGCGTGAGAATTTTCGGCGTTCGCCCGAACTCCCCGGCGCACACGACGATGGTCGTCTCGAGCAGGCCCCGCTGATGCAGGTCCTCCAGGAGCGCCGAGAAACCTCGATCGAGATCGGGATTCAGCAACCTGATGTTGTCGTGGTTGCGGTAATGGGTGTCCCATCCTCCTTTGGTCACAGTCACGAACGGCACGTGGTTCTCGACCAGGCGGCGGGCGAGCAGGCAGGACTGGCCGAAGGTGGTGCGGCCGTAGCGATCGCGGACCTCGTCCGCTTCCCGGGAAATGTCGAAGGCGATTCGCCCCTTTCCCAGGATCCGGCTATACGCCTGCTTGTAAAACGCGTCCACGGCCTCGAAGGTGTCTTCGGCCTCAAGTTGTCGGGCTAATTTCTCCAATCCCTCGCGGCTGGTATCGATGCCCTTTCCCCACCCGATGGGCGGCGCGAGAACGGCATTCCCTTTCTCGCCATCGGGGTTGCGGCCCACGGAAAACGGCTCGAAGCTGTCGCCCAGAAAACCCGCTGATTCTCCGTACCAGGGTGGCGGAGCGGGAACGGTCACGTAGGGCGGCAGCGCCCCCGTCAACCCTTTTTCCCGTGCCACGACCGCGCCCCAACTGGGATAAATCGAGCCGTTCCTGCGGTCATCGCGGGTGATCATGCGGTCATCGTTCACCAGTGCTTTGTCCGGCAAGTAACCTGTGAGCACGCTGTGCTGGGCCGTCGCGTGATCGGTCGAAGGATGCGTCATGCCCCGAACGATCGAGTACTTGTCCGCCTGACCGGCGAGCAGCGGCAGGTGCTCATTGATCTGGATACCGGTCACGTTCGTGCTGATCGCTCGCGCGGGACCGCGGTAGGCCTCGGGCGCGTCCGGCTTCGGATCCCAGGTGTCCATATGACTCGGGCCACCGCTCATCCAGAGCAGGATCACGGATTGTGCTTTCGCCTCACGCGCGGCGCCATACGCCCTGGCCCGCAGTGCGTCGCCCAGCGTCAGGCCGAATGCGGTGGCCGCTCCTGCGCGAAGAAAATCACGGCGGTTGATCCCGTCACAGAATCCGTGACATCGGTCTGCGAAGATGTCAATCATGAGAGGTCCACGCGTCGCACGGCGGATCGGCCTTATTCCCGTTTTACACAGCGGGCCGACGCCGTTTTGATACAGCATATGATATGGTGGCAGTGGCCGATACGTGCTGAGTCAAGGCGGTTGCGGGGTCGTTGACCATGTGGACGATGCGAGGCACAGGGGGCGATCAGGGTCAAATCCGGACATCTCCCGGAGCGAGCGTTCGGCACGCTGCTCGGCAAGGACGCGGCGCACCTCTGATCACGATTGGGTGATCAACCATGTCGAATGTCCGCAGTGGACCGCGGTTCCGGAGTCTCCCGATCGGCGGCGCCGGAGCTATCGGGAAGGTTGGCGGCGCGGCTGCTTATCGATCCAGGAGGCCTGAGGCATGAGCCGGGACCACGAAATCATCTTCTACACGGACGGCCGCCACTCGTCGGTGTACGTCAATGAGCCGCCGATGGACGAGCGGATCTACACCGCGCCGATCGACGAGCTGGTGGACCTGGGCATCGACACGATCACCTACGCCGTCGGCGACTGTCGCGTGCTGCTCTACGACACGAAGGCGGGCGAGCGCTGGGGGCACAACGTCAGGAAGACGAACCACATCATCTTCTACCGCGCGAAACGGAACCTGGAGGCCTTCCTCGCGGAAGGCAGGGACCCACTCGAAATTGTCTGCGCCCGCGCCCACGACTTCGAATTTTCGTTCATGCCCAGCCTGCTGCTCGCCATGCCTCACGAGCCGCGCGCCGAGGTCACGAACTGCCGCTGCTCGGACTTCTGCATGGATCATCCCGAGTTCCAGGTCGGCGAGGAACCCGAATTTCCCGAGGCGCGCTGGGACACGCCGACGCGGCTTTCCTACTCGTTCGAGCAGGTGCGCGAGAACCGCCTCGCCGTGATACGCGAACTCGTGGAAGACTACGAGTCCGACGGGATCGAACTGAACTTGTACGACTACGTCCCCTTTCTCGCCCGTCGCGAGATTCCGCAGCACACCGACACGTTCACCCGCTTCGTGCGCGAGGCCCGCACCCTGTGCGACGCGGCCGCGAAAAAGCAGGGGCGTGCCAAGCGGCTTCTCGTGCGTGCTGCGGCTTCACTGTCCGGCGCAAAGGCCGCCGGGATCGACATCGAGACGATGATTCGCGACGGGATCGTCGACACCGTTCTGGCCATGCCCCCGCACAAGTCGGAATTTGCCGAACCCCACCCGGACGGCGTCGCCGAGCTGGTCGCGGCGGCCCGGCGTACGGACGTCAAGATCGTTGCTGCCGTCAGCACACCCATCCGGCACGACGCTTACAAGACCGCGCCGCGCGCGATGCAGGTCGCACAGGCCGCAAACGCGTATCACGCGGGCGCCCGCGGCGCCTTCTTCGCCACCTACTACCCGGGGGGCTATCCCTATCTCGACGCCGACCTGGCCAACCTTCGTTTCATGGGACGCCCCGAACTGCTGGCCTGCCAGGACAAGCACTTCTTCGTTCGCCAGGGGCCCAACACGCCGGACGACTCTCTCGGCGACTACGGGTTACCCCATCCGTTGCCCTTCGAACTCGAAGCGGGGCGACCCGGCACGCCCGTTCAGCTTTATGTCTGCGACGATGTGGGCCGACGGCACGAGAGAGGCGAGCTGGCCCGTTGCGAATTGCGCGTGCGCCTGGTCAACTTCATCGAGACCGACGTGTTCGATCTCTACCTGAACGACAAGATGATTCCAAGGGGGCACCAGGAGTGGTTGGATTGGACCTACTCGGTCCGCAAGGTGCCGGGAAACATGCGGCTGCTGAACCATTACTGGATCACGGTGGACCTGATGCGTCGCGGCCCGATTCCGGCGGTGGGCGATAACGCGGTTCGAGTGGATCTGCAGGAGCACGACCCGCGCGTGGTCCACGCCGTGCAATTGCACGACGTCGAACTCGTCGTGGATTATCGAAACCACCGCCACCATCCGCGCCGGGACGAATGGTGGAGCGATCCGGCACAGAGGATGTTGACGTGATCCGCGTTGCGGGTGCGACGTACAGTTTCGGCGACCTGGATCTGGACCAGTCCGCGGGCGTCCTGAAGCAGATCGGGTTCGAACTTGCGAACGTGGGCGCCGCAACGAATCGCGTCGCACAGATCAAGGCCCAGGAAGCTGCAGACGATCCCGATGCACAGGCGGCCCGGCTGCGCCGCGTCATGGACCGCAACGGACTGGAACCATGCTCGCTGAACGTCAGGCATTTCGGCACCGCGATCAACCACCCGGGCCCGCGGGTGCGCGAGCGATCTCGCTCCATGTTCGACCGGGTCACGACGTTTGCCCGCATCGCGAAATTCGAGAGTGTCATCATGCTTCCGGGCCACGTGCACCATGAACTGGGCCAGACCTATGAGCAGGCGTTCGACACCTCGGTCGCTGAACTGCCGGGGTTGTTGACGGTCGCGGGGGAGAAAGGATTGCGGTGCCTTTTCGAGCCCTGCGTGGGGTCGATCGCCGAACGGCCGCCCGACGCCCTGCGGCTCGTGGAGGCGGTTGCGGGCCTGGGGCTGACGGTGGACTGCGCGCACCAGTTGCAGATCGGGTTCACGCAGGACGAGATAGAAACGCTTTATCCCCACGCCGGCCAAATCCACGCCCGACAATCGGCACCCGGCACGCTGCAGGTGCCGGCTGACGAGGGGACGATCGACTTCCACCGCATGATTCGTAAGCTCAAAGCGGACGGCTACGACGGCGTCGTCTGCGTCGCTTATGAAACGAACCAGGACGTTCTCGACGCCGGCTGGGACGTCCGGGGACAGACGGCGCGGCTGAAGCAGATTCTCGAGGACGCACTGGTCGAAGATTGAACGCGACTCGATCGATGATCACCGCCGCAGGTCGAGCGACTCGACGATCTCGGCGACCTCGCGAAGCGTCAGATCATCGGGACGGTCCACGGGGTGCCGGACGTTCGCCGTCTTGAGGACGCCGCGGAGTCGAAGAATCTCCTTGGCGATGAATTGGGCCATGGTTCCGCCTCCCTGCTTCAAGACGCGCAGAAGCGGGGCGAGGCGGTTGAACTGCTCCGCGGCCTCCTGCTCGTCACCTGCTTCGAAACAGTCGAGGACCTTGCGGAACAGATCCGGACAGGCGCAGTGCGGCATCGTGCCCACGACGCCGCGGCGCAGCTCTTCGAGAAAGTAAACGCCCCCTTCGCCGCCGAACATGATGAGCCGGTCGCCCAGACGTTCGGCGACCTGAGAAATTCGCGGGAGTGTCGGAGGCGTTTCGATCTTCGCATAGCAGGCGTTTTCGCTGTCGCCGCTGATCAGTCCGATCAGTTCGGGCGAAATCGGGGCAAGCGGCATGTCCTGAATGAAGATCGGAATGCGGACGGCCGCGGCGACGCGGCGAAAATACTCACGAACATCGTCCGGCCCCGCAGGGTAGAAGGTCGGCGGCACGAGCATCACCGCGTCGGCGCCGAGTTGCTCGCAACGCCGACTGTACTCGACGGCCGCGTCGGTGCCCTGGGCACCGCTGTTGACGACCACCTTGACCCGGTTTGCGGCCTGCTTCACGACGATCCCGGTGGCCAGCGCCAGCTCCGCCTCGGTAAGCTTGAACATCTCGCTGCCGAAGGCGATGCCCACCCCGCCCGAGCCGCAATCGACGGCGAATTCCACCTCGCTTCGCAGATCTTCCTCGTCGATGCGCCCGCCGTCGTCGAACGGCATCTGTAGAATCGGAAACACGCCTTTCATCGTTCGATCGACCACGGGAATCTCCTTTTAATCAGCTGCCCGGACGGATCGGCGGTGCGGGCGGACATCATAGTGATCGCCGCGATGGCCGGCACGACACGTCTCAAGGAGACGATGATCTGCATCGAACATCCACGATCCGTTCCGCCTCCGGACTGTGGCCGGCTCCGGACGCTGCGGCATGGATCAGACTGCTGCAGAGCGTTTTTCATCCACTCGTATCGTCCTGGGCTGGCTGCAACTGCGCCTGGCTTTGTCGTGCTGCATCGACGACCCGCAGCGGGGTCGCCTGCTTCGCCCTCCTCGCCAGACTTGTTTCGCCGACACTCAAAACGCTACGAGTGGATGGAAACCGCTCTACCGGCTCCCGACGCATCTCTGATACACTCGTCGCCGCTCGAATCCGGCCGCGCCAGCGACCGATGCCTCGGAATTCTCACGAGGAATGAAACATTGGCAGAGCCGACGGCGCACGTACCCGACGAACTTCTCGAGCGGCTGCGGCCGGTCGCGAACGCGACAATCGTGACACTGCTGCTGAACCGCGGCTACGAAAAGGTCTACGTGGACGGTGTCCGCACAATGGCGCCGGGGCGCCGGCTTGTGGGTCGGGCGGTGACGCTGAAGTATCTGCCCTCGAGGCCCGATCTGGCAGAGCGGATCGCCACGGGCAGCCACGGGACCGGATTCAATGAGACGCCGCGCTGGGCTGCCCTCGAAGCGTTGGGGCCCGGCGACGCCTTCGTGGTCGACGCGATGCGCCTGGGCCATGTCTCGACGGGCGGCGACGTCGTCTGGTCCCGCATCGTCACGAAAGGCGCGGCCGGCGTAGTGACCGATGGTGCGGTGCGCGATGGCAGAAAAGTCATCCGTCACGGCTTCCCCGTCTTCGCAGCGAAAAGCGTGCCGACAACGAGTGAACCGAATATCCTACCGTTCGCGGTGAACGAGCCGATCTCCTGCGGCGGCGTTCTTGTGTGGCCCGGCGATGTCATCCTTGGTGACGACGACGGCGTCGTCGTGCTCCCGTCTCAGCTTGCGGCCCCGCTCATCGACGAAGCCGTTCGCCACGACGAGATGGAACGGGCCTTGCTGGAGTACACGCAGCGCGAAAAGATTTCGCCGAGCCAGTTCTACCCGTTCAACGAGAACACCGAACGCATTTACCGGCAATGGAAGGAAGAGCAACGGTAGGCGCCGCGCCCCTTTAATCGCGTTGGCGAAGCATGGCGATTGAGGCTGGGATGCGCCATCATGTCTTACTTCCTATATTTGTCGGTGACCGGCGAGGACAGGATCTGCATCTATCGAATGGACGCGGGCAGCGGGGCCCTGGCGTTCCAGGAGCATGCAGCGGCCGCAGACAGTGTCGGGCCGCTGGCCGTCGATCCGCAGCAGCGATTTCTTTACGCAGGCCTGCGCCGGTTGCGGCAGGTCCAAACGTATCGACTGGACGGGCGCACCGGAGGAATCAAACTGCTGGGTTCGACACCCCTGGATTGGGATCCAACCTGCCTTTCGACGGACAACACGGGACGCTTCCTGCTTTACGCGTCCTATCGCGGCGGCGGCGTGGGCGTTCACGTCATCGGCAACGACGGGGTGGTCCGGGCGCCCGCGGCGAACCGGCATGACACGGCCCGGTGCGCGCACTACATCCACACCGATCCGTCGAATCGGTTCGCTTTCGTTCCGCATGTCGCCGAGACCAATTCGATCTACCAGTATCGATTCGACCAGGGAACCGGCCGGCTCGAATCGAACGAGCCGCCCACGGTCGAGCAACCTGCAAACACGGGTCCACGGCATTACTGTCACCATCCCGCACGGCATTTTGTCTACATGGACAACGAACAGGGTTGCAGCGTCACCGCCTATCGTTTCGATCCGGCGCACGGCACGCTGGACGCGTTTCAGACCGTCAGCACGCTGCCGGACGGGTTCAGCGACTTCAACACGTGCGCCCAGATCCACATGCACCCCTCCGGTCGCTTCATGTACGTCAGCAATCGAGGGCACGACAGCATCGCCTGCTTCGGCGTCGATGCCGAAACGGGCCTCATGAACGTCATCGGACACGCCGCCGCAGCCGGCACGCCTCGAGCATTCAATCTCGACCCCGACGGGCGCTTCCTGTTCGCTGCCGGACAGGACACCGGCAGGCTGACCGCGTTTCGCATCGACCAGGAAACCGGAACCCTGTCTGCGCTGGCCGACTACGAAGTCGGCGAGGATCCATCCTGGGTGATGGTGCTGAATCTGAAGCGATCAACATCA
>Ga0310124_10002407_pt1 | contig 12851 bp, 16 predicted proteins | sample CB11b_AW_Bot5_MG_FD_203507 | JGI IMG/M metagenome (GOLD analysis project Ga0310124, IMG submission 203507) | Marine microbial communities from Western Arctic Ocean, Canada - CB11b_AW_Bot5 | ecosystem: Environmental > Aquatic > Marine > Oceanic | place: Canada: Western Arctic Ocean | collected...
GGCCGATGCGCCGTGGCTGATGGTTCTCGTTACCGGGTGGCACGGTGCCGTGATCACCCTTGTGGATTTTCAACAACTCTTCCCAACGGCTCAGATACTGCTGGTTCACTTCGACCCTGAAATTGAAACCATCGCCCAGTTCTGCCAGCTGTTCCTGCAAGGCGCCGCGCAGGCCCCAAAGGCTGCGACCACCGGCATAACCGATATAGACGACGTCATACCCGGCGTTAGATATCTGAAAGACGCCCAAATGCGCCGGCATGTTATTCGCCTGTTCTATAGTCAGAGGCTGCCAGGGTTTTTCCATCCGAATAGACATTTGCCGGGTTCCCGCTATTCGCCGCGGAAGTTAGGCTGGCGGCGCTCTAACCTGGCTTTGACACCTTCCAGGGCATCGGCCGAGGCGGCGACCTTGGCCACATCGGCGTTCAAGTCGTCGTGTGCGGTGGCGTCCCGGAAGGCCATGTGTCTTACCATCATGGCTTTCATATTGCGCAACGACATCGGTGCGTTGGCGGCCAAACGGTCAATGACCTTTTGCGCCGCGTCTTGCAAGGCATCCGGTTCGGCAATACGGGCGATAATACCCAATTCGTGCATGCGCGTAGCCGGCAACGGATCGCCCAGCAATAGAATTTCCCGCGTTGCCACGGGGCCGGCGACCTCCATTAGCTTTTTCGCCAGGAACCAGGTTGGTGCCAAGCCGATTTGCGCTAAGGACATGCCAAATATTGCCGACGTGCTGGCAACGACAAAATCGCAATGCAGGGCTAACTCGTTGCCGCCCGCAATGGCCGGGCCATGCACCACGGCGACAACGGGCAGCGGATATATTTCAACTCGGCGCAACATGGCCTCTATCGATCCGGGCTTGCCCAGACCAGCGGCTTTTTGGCTTAGGTCCATGCCGGAGCAAAAAGATGGCCCGTTGGCGCGCAATACAGCCACTCGTTCGTTAGGACCCGGCTGGTCTGGAAAGGCGGCCCTTAGGCCGTCCAGGGTCTCCGTATCCAGGGCATTTCGTTTTTCCGGCCGGTTCATGGTTATGGTCCGCACCGGGCCATCTATTTCCACCAGGACTTTGCTCATGGGTCGCTCCTACGGGTCATTTTTCCATCATTATCAAGGTAACTATAGCAAAGCCTGAGCGCGAGGTGCCACTACCGCTGGCATTTGGAACAAAAGAATGTGGAGCGACCCGCTTGCACCACGCGCTTAATGGCTTGGCCGCATTGGACACAGGGTTCTCCCTGGCGTCCGTATACAGCGAATTCGTGCTGGAAGTACCCCAATTCGCCGGAGGCCTGAACATAGTCACGCAGGGTGGAGCCGCCCTTGGCGATGGCTTTCGTTAGGACGTCGCGAATGACAGGCACCAACCTTTCGGCCCGCTTGCCGGCAACTGATGCGGCCAGACGTCGAGGTGATATACCTGTATGGAACAGCGCCTCACACACATAGATGTTACCCAGACCCGCGACAATTTTTTGATCCAGCAAAGCGGATTTGATCGGGGTGCGCCGACCTTGCAAAGAATCGGACAAGACGACGCCGCTGAATTCATTACCAAGTGGCTCCGGACCCAGGTCCCGTAAAAGGCGGTGGTTGTACAGCTCATCAGCATGCACAAGATCCATCATGCCAAACCGGCGATGGTCTTGATACACCACGTTGTGTCCGTCATCCGTCTCCAACAGCACGTGATCATGTTTGCCGGGATTTGGGGCCAAACCATTATGGATATACATTCGGCCTGACATACCCAGATGGGTCATCCAGACCCAGCCGTCGTCGAGATCGGCCAGAATAAACTTTGCCCGACGGTATAGGCGTATGATTTTTCGGCCTTGTAAACGCTGGGAAAATTTATCAGGCAGGGGCCAGCGTAAATTGTCACGGCGCTGGGTGACCTTAATCAGTCGGTGACCGACCAGGGGCCCTTCCAGGCCACGGCAGACGGTTTCAACTTCGGGAAGTTCTGGCATGGAGGTAGGGTAGTTGATTTTTCCGATCGCTGCCAAGCATGCGGTTGAATATGCTATGCTGCCTCGTTGTTCCATAATCCCTACAAGATAAACAGAGCGAGACGAACATTAGAGTAATGCTAAACATGGCGCCAAATGCCAGAACTGATTTCGGTTTTCAAAGGGTACCATGGGAATCGAAGGCTACGCTTGTGCGCGAAGTTTTTGACTCCGTGGCTGGCCGCTACGATGTGATGAACGACCTGATGTCTGGTGGTATGCATCGCCATTGGAAGGCGGCGCTCGTCACTTGGCTGCGACCCAAGGCAGAGATGCATCTGTTGGATTTGGCTGGGGGGACCGGAGATATAGCGCTGCGATTTCTTGCCGCAGGTGGCGGGAGGGTTACCGTGGCCGATATCAATCAGGAAATGCTTTCGATAGGCAAAAGACGCACGCGACAGCCGCGTCTGACCGGCGCCATCGATTGGCTTTGCGCAAATGGAGAAAGCCTGCCTATTCCCGACGCATCCGTTGATGCGGCGACCTGCGCCTTCGGCATCCGCAACATGACCGACAAAACGCGGGGGCTGGCCGAAATGGGCCGAGTGCTTAAGCCTGGTGGCCGATTTCTGTGCCTGGAGTTCTCCCATCTCACTCTGCCAGGATTGGAACGTTTATACGATAAATATTCGTTTCAGGTCGTGCCGCGCCTGGGCCACATCGTGGCTGGTGATGAGGCATCCTATCGTTATCTGGCAGAAAGCATCCGTACATTTCCCGATCAAGAAACGTTCACCGCCATGATCGCCGATGCCGGCTTGGGCAATATCAGCTATCGTAACTTGGCAGGCGGCGTCGTTGCCATGCATTCCGCCTGGCGCATTTGAGAGCAAGGCTGAGGCCGACCTGCCCGGTGAGATTTAGGGGACACATCAGCCGTGCGTAAGTAAGTTCTGGCGTATTTCCTCTCCAGGCGTAGAAACCTGCCGTCACCCAATCTGATCTATTGCCCGTGCTCCGCAATCACGGCCAGGAAGGTGGTGGCGAATTTCTTTAGTTTGGCCTGGCCGACGCCATGGATGGTAGAAAATTCGTCGATGGAGGTGGGTTTGTTCAAGGCCATGTCCGCCAGGGAGCGGTCGGAGAACACCACATAGGCGGGTACGTTCCGCGCCTTGGATAGACGTGAGCGCAGAGCCTTCAATTCGCCCAGCAGGTCCTGGTCCCGGCCTGATAAGTCCGGCTCGTCCGTGCGCGGGGTGGCCCGAGTTGCGGCCCGAGCTGTCCTACCCCCGGTGTCACGGAATTGTGGCGCGGCAACGGACCGGTATAAAAAACCCTCCTCGCCCCGCAGCACGGACTGGCCTCGTGGGCCTAGCGCCAGGCCGCCATAGCCTTCCATATCCAATTGCAGGCAACCCCCCGCCACCAGTTGTCGCAGGATGGATTGCCATTCGGGCTTGCGCCGGGCCTTGCCGGCGCCGTGGCTATCAAGGCGCTGGTGATTGAACTTGCGCACCTTTTCGTTGTTGGAGCCGCACAGGACATCGACAATATGGGCCGCGCCAAACCGTTGCCCAGTGTCGCGGACGGCGGCCAGGACCAGTTGCGCTAGATCAGTGCCGTCCACGGCAGGGCTGGCATCAAGACACAAATCGCAATGGCCGCAGGGCTCCGTGTCTTCGCCGAAATAGGCCAGCAGAGGTTGGCGGCGGCATTGCGGCGCCTCGCAATAGGCCAGCAGGGCATCCAGGCGCTTGTGCTCCTGGCGGCGGCGGTCTTCACCACCCCCCTCCTGTTCGATGAACTGACGGCGCATGCGGATATCGCCCAGGCCGTACAGCATCAGGGCCTGGGCCTGGGCACCATCTCGGCCGGCCCGACCAAACTCCTGATAGTAAGCCTCCATGCTGCCGGGTAGATCCGTGTGCAGAACGAAGCGCACATCGGGTTTATCGATGCCCATGCCAAAGGCGATGGTGGCCACCATGACGACCGCATCCTCGCGCATAAAGCGATCCTGGTTACTATCGCGCTGCGATTTCTCCATACCCGCGTGATAGGGCAGAGCGGTCACGCCATGGTCCAACAACAAGGCCGCCGTCTCCTCGGTCTTTTTCCGCGATAGGCAATAAATAATGCCGCTTTCCCCATCGTGCCGACGCAGGAAGGCCAACATCTGCTGTTTCCAATCTTGTTTAAATGTCACTGCTAGGTGGATGTTCGGGCGGTCAAAGCCTTGCACGAAAATTTTGGCGTTCTCGCCAAACAATTTGTCCGCGATATCGCGGCGGGTTATGGCGTCCGCCGTGGCGGTCAGGGCGACCATGGCGGCATCCGGGAACAAGGCGCGCAAGCGGGTCAGATCGGCATATTCCGGGCGAAAGGCTGGCCCCCATTGCGAGATACAATGGGCCTCGTCCACGGCGACTAGGCTGACAGGCAGGCGGGCCAGGGCGTCCAGCATGCGCGGCGTCATTAGGCGCTCGGGCGATAGATACAACAGCGATACCTCGCCGGCGGAGACCCGGCGCCAGACATCGACGTTTTCTCCCCGGTCACGGCCGGAATTGATGGTCTCGGCCCGAACGCCGGCCAACTGCAGGGCCGAGACCTGATCCTGCATCAGGGCCAGCAGGGGTGAGACGACAATGGTTAAACCACCCAGCGCGAGGGCGGGAACCTGAAAGCACAAGGATTTGCCCGCCCCCGTCGGCATCACGGCCAGGACGCTTTTGCCCCCCATCAGGGCATCTATAATTTCCTCCTGGCCAGGCCGAAAGCCCGGGAAACCAAAAACCTCGGCCAGGATACGGTGCTTTTCGTCCGCGAAATCAGGTGCGGTCGCAGCCGTCTCTCTATCGGCTATATCAGCTATATCAGACTGCACCATCGCTGCCTGCCCCGCAGATCAGGGCGGTACAGACCGCGCCCTCGGCTGGCGCATAGGCGCCGAACTGTAGGGCGGCGATGGCGGCGGCGGCGGACAGCTCCACGCTCAGGCCAAATTCCTGCCACAGCCAGCGGGCGGCCTGGCGCATTTGCTCGTCAGAAACTAGAACGATATCGTCCACGTTCTGCTGGATTAGGGCGAGATTAAGATGCTCGCTACGCCGGGGCGCCAGGGTGTTGGCCAGGGTATCAATGCTGGCCAATTCCACCAGCTTACCGGCGGCGACGCTTTCATACAGCGTAGGTGCGCCCATCGGTTCAATGCCGATGACCGTGATATCGGGTCTCAGGGCCTTGGCCGCCAGGGCCACGCCGGCGATCAGGCCGCCGCCGCCGATGGAAACCAGCAGAACATTCGTATCCTCTGCGTCGGCGAGAACTTCCAGGCTGATAGTGCCTTGCCCCGCGATGACGTCCGGGTCGGCGAAGGGATGGATATAGGTTTGCCCGGTCCGCGCGGCAACTGATAGTGCCTCCCGGTTGGCATCGTCCCAGACATCGCCATAAATATGAACTTCGGCGCCCCAGCGGCGCAGGTTATCGGCCTTGGCGGGGGGCGTATTGCCAGGCAGATAGATGGTTACCCCGACCCCCGCCGCATGGCCCGCGTAGGCTACGCCCAGGCCATGATTGCCGCCAGAGGCGGTGATCAGGCCGCGCGCCTTAGCGGCGGCGTCCAAGGTGGTCAGCTTGCTCATGGCGCCCCGCGCCTTAAACGAGCCCGAGACCTGCAGGCATTCCAGCTTTAGGTTCAAGGTCGGCGGACCCGGCAAGGGGCTATGCGCCAGGGTTGCCGGTAACATAGGCGTGCGGCGCACCCGGCCCTTGATCCGTTGCGCGGCGGCACGGACGTCGTCGATCGTCACGGTGGACATTTACTCAGGCGCTCTCCGGCAATTCTGCGTACGCTTTAATCTCAATCTTCATATCGAGCGCCACCAGGGCAACGACCTGAACCAGGGTCGAGGCCGGGCGAATATTTGCGAAGACCTCGCCATGGGCTTTGCCCATGGCCTCCCGGTCCGCTATATCGGTTACACGCATGACGGTGTGCACCACGTCTTCCGGCTTGGCGCCGGCCTCCGCCAGGGAAGCGATGATGGTCTTGAAATTTGCCGGGCCTATTCATAGGCATCATCCGAAACCATCTGGCCGTCGAGCCCAAAAGCGCTGGTGCCCGAGACATGAGCGCATTGGCCCACGCGGACGGCCCGGGAATACCCGACGTTAGCTTCAAGCGGCTCGCCAGACGAGATGTTTTGGCGGCTCATGATGTTAATCCTTAATGGTGGCGTAGCCGTTGGACAGCACGATCTGCTGCCGCTCCGGCACGGAGGTGGTGAAGTAAATCTCGTCCTCATCGACCCAGATGTGGGTCTGCAGCAAATCGCCCGGCATTACGGGGGCTGAAAAGCGGGCCGCGAAACTAAGCAGCCGTTCCGGCTGGTAGTTACAGCAACTGCGCACCACTGCGTGGCAGGCATGACCATAGGTGCACAGGCCATGCAGGATTGGTTGCTCAAAGCCGGCGGCGGCGGCAAATTCAGGATCGCTATGTAGTGGATTGCGGTCACCGGACAGGCGATAGATCAGCGCCTGGCGGGGCAGGGTCTGAAATTCAACCACGTGATCAGCCAGTCCCATGGGCGATTTTGGCAGCGGTTCCGGGACGCCCTGGGGGCCGCCATAGCCGCCGTCGCCGCGCGCGAAAACAACCGATTCCATGGTGCAAAGCTTGTCGCCGCTGGATTTATCGGTCAGTACGGTTTCCATCAGAACCAGCGCACCGCGCCCATCGCCCTTGTCATAGGCCGCTGTAACCCTGGCGTCGGAGGAAATGGTGGCGGCTGTTGGCAACGGACAATGCAGGGTTAGGCGCTGCTCGCCGTGGACGATTTTCACCGCATCAAGGCCGCAATTCAGGAACAAGCTGTCGTCAAAGGCGATGACTGTCGCCTGGGACGGCATCACTTTCTGGCCCTTCTCGTAACAAAAGGCCAGCTCATCCCGGTTCATCGGGTCCGCCCCCATGCCGATGCCCATGGCATAGAGCATGGAGTCATTGTCCGTATAGGTGAATTCCTTACCCAATAATTGCAGTGCCATCAGGCTGTCTTGCGTGACCGCCATTTTTGTCTCCCCATTTTTGTTCGTGGCCGCCAGAAGAGCCCGCTTTTCCGAGCCATTAGGCCATGCTATCACAGGCTAATGCTGTGTGTGCAAATCTGTGCGCGCTAGCCTGAAAGGCTGGAGGATTGAATGGCGTATAAAACATTAAGCTTGGACGTCGCGGAGGGTATCGCCCACGTGCAGTTTATACGCGGTGCCGAATTCAATACCATGAACCGAGCGTTTTGGCCTGAAATGGTCGCAGTATTCGGCGAGATCGAACAGGACCCAAGCGCTCGCGTCGTGGTCTTCTCGGCCCATGGCAAGCATTTTAGCTCCGGCCTGGATTTGAATGATTTTGCTGTCGGCTTGATGGCTTCCGAGGGGGAGCCGTCCCGCAAGGCGGAGGCTTTGCGGCGCACGGTTTTGCACATGCAGGACTCCATGTCAGTGGTCGACCGCTGCCGCCTCCCCGTATTGGTGGCGGTACAGGGCGCCTGCATTGGCGGCGGCATCGACCTGATCAGCGCGTGCGATATCCGCTACTGTACCGAGGATGCATTCTTCTCCATCCAGGAAACCAATATCGGCATGACCGCCGATGTGGGGACCCTACAACGGCTGCCCCATATGCTTCCTCAGGGTATCGTCCGGGAATTGACCTATACGGGCCGGCGCATGATGGCGGCCGAGGCGCGGGAATGGGGCCTGGTCAACCAGGTCTTCACGGACCATGCGGCGCTGTTGGACGGCGTCATGGCGATCGCAGGGGAAATAGCCACGAAAAGCCCCATTGCCACGGTTGGCAACAAGGAGATGCTGAATTACGCCCGCGATCATTCCATCGCTGACGGCTTGAATTATGTCGCTACCTGGAACGCCGCCATGCTATCCCGCGCCGATCTGGGCGAAGCCTTCATGGCCAAACAACAAAAACGCGACGCCAGTTATGCTGATTTGGACCCGACCCGGAAGCTGGTTTAGTCGGCGCCCAGTTTTTTCCAGACGCCGGATGCCGTCGTGACGATTTGGCCATTAATAGTCAGTTGGCCCTTGATAAAAATAAGGGAACGGGTTTCGCGTGTGATGGCGCCGGTGCATTCGATCCATTCGCCGATTTTGGCCCCGGCCAGATAATCTACATTCAGCGTAACCGTGGCGCAGGGCTTATTCTCGAACCGCTCCCCAACCATGTTGCCTAGGGTGTGATCGACGAAAGTAAATAGCATACCACCATGGACGACGCCGCGGCCGTTGCCGTGGTGTGGAGCGGCGCGAAAGCCGCAGACATATTGTTGCCGCCCCACTTTTCGTAGAGCGGGCCGACCAGGCTTTCGAATGTATTGCTTTTGGCGGCCGCTTCAAAGCCGGCCGGCACGTCGGAACTCATGCGCCACCCCCTGACAATTAATCGTTCTAGCTCGGTTTAGCGCGTTTGCAGTGTCAATTGGAGAGTGCCTTTGCTAGATTTTCGCCGCGATTCATAGAGAGGCCACCATGACCGTTACGATCTATCACAATCCCCGTTGTTCAAAATCCCGTCAGACACTGAAATTGCTGCGGGATCGTGGTATCGAGCCGGAAATAATTGAGTATCTGCAAAACCCGCCGGATGCGGAGACGCTAAAGGCTATTCTAACCTTACTGAACGTGGCGCCGCGCCAACTTATGCGTGCAAAGGAAGACGCCTATGCCGCCAACGGACTGGCGGATGATGGATTGGGTGAGGGACAACTGATCGACGCCATGGTTGCCAACCCGGTCTTGATCGAACGGCCGGTCGTGTTGGCAAACGGCAAAGCGGCGCTGGGTCGCCCACCGGAGAATGTCCTGAAAATTCTTTAAGCGCTAATCCGGTGGCCGGCAATCAACTCTTCCAGTACATTCAGATACTCGGCGCTTAAATTTTTGAAGCGCAAAGCTGTTTCACATTTGATATCATCAATTCGAATGATCGTTGCCGTGGCATCTATGCTCAGATGATGACCTTTGCGCACACCGGGAACCAGAATTCTAAGACCCTCCTCCATTTTTTGCCTGGGAACAAGACCTTCGATCCGTATGCCGCCAAGGCCCCAGTCGCAACTTTCGTATTAGCCGCCGTCTGCGTCCGAATTTAGCCGTAGAAATGACGGCCGTCGATCACGACGATTTTCCACGACATCGGCGGATTTGTAATGGGCTTTTGACATGGCTGCCTATCTCTTTGTGCGTAGGATAAACAGGCTTCGTTCAAGAAGGGTTAATTTAACACAATTGCCTCAAGAAACGTCTTTGAAGGCCGTGCGAAGAGCCGTCGCTACCTGATCGATGGCCAGTTTCCCCTGATCGACTGCGTCCGCGAGGGATAGGAAGCCGTGCACCATACCTTCGTAGTTGACTAATTCCGCCTCTACCCCAGCCTGGCCTAGTCGATCGGCATAGGCGATGCCTTCGTCGCGCAAGGGGTCATGGCCGGCTACAATTACCAGGGCAGGGGGCAGGTCAGACAGATCGTCCGCTAGGAGGGGCGCAAAGCGCGGATCGGTGACGTCTTCGGGCCGGTCCAAATATTGATCGTAGAACCATAGAATACTGGCGCGTGTCAGCAACAAACCTTCGGCAAATTCGTAATGGGAGGGTGTTTCTGGCGCGCCGCCCGCCACGGGGTAAATCAGGATCTGTAACAGTGGAGCCATATAGCCTTCGTCACGGATGCCAATGGCGGTGACGGCAGTGATATTGCCGCCGGCGGAATCGCCCCCGATCGCCATGCGCCCGGCATCGCCGTCCAGTTCCCCGGCGTGATCGATCACCCATTGATAGGCTTCCAGCGCATCGTCCACCGCGGCCGGGAATTTGTGCTCCGGCGCCAGACGGTAATCCACCGACACGACGATACAATCCGTCCGATTGGCAATGGCGCGGCACAGGTTGTCATAGCTATCCAAACTACCGATGACGAAGCCCCCGCCGTGGTAAAAGACCAATATGGGCAGCAATTCGCCCGGCGCTGGTTCATGTGGGGTATAGATGCGGATCAGAATTTTGCCCTCGACACCGTCGATCCAGCGGTCTTCCGATCGGAATATACCCTCTGGCCGCACATTCAGGGCCGGCGCGGTGGCTTCGAATATCTGCCGCGCCTCTTCCGCTGAGACCGTGTGCAGTTCGGGATTGGGAGATTGCTCAATCAAACCCAGCACGTATTCAATTTGTGGATCCAGCGCCATGGTCTGCCCTTTTTATCGTTATGGTCCAAGAATAATAATCCAGAATGACGGAATTTTCCAATTGGGTTAAGTTACTGGGTATATGGTGTCAACCTGGGGAGAGTCTCAATGATCAAGACACAATCGACCACAATCCGACTTCATGGCAACGACAACGTCGTTGTGGCCCGGGATGACATCGCGCAAGGTAGCAAGGTGGCCGGTGAGGCGGTAGACGCCGATACAATGGTCCCGGCGGGGCACAAGATCGCCACCCATGCCATCGCCAAGGACGAACCGGTTCGCAAGTACGATCAGATCATCGGTTTTGCCAGTGCTGATATAAAACCAGGCGATCACGTCCATACCCATAACGTCATGGTCAAGGATTTCGATCGGGACTATATGTTCGGCGCTGATGTCACGCCGGTGGATTTTGTGCCTGAGCATAAACGGGCCACATTTCAAGGTATCCGCCGATCCGACGGCCGCATCGCGACACGTAATTATATAGGCGTGTTGACCTCTGTAAATTGTTCTGCGACGGCGGCCCGCATGATCGCCGATGCCTTTCGTGGCGATGCGCTGGCTGAATTTCCGAATGTCGATGGGGTGGTGTCGCTGACCCATGACTATGGCTGCGGCGGTTGCACCGGGATAGGCCTGAATTATATTCAACGCAGTATCGCGGGCTATGCCAAGCATCCGAACTTCGCCGCAAATTTGCTAGTGGGGCTGGGCTGCGAGGCGAACCAGATCGGCGCCATGATGGAGGCGGAGAAGCTGAACCCGTCGGACAAACTGCATGCCTTTACCATTCAGGATACGGGTGGGACGGCGGCTACGGTGGAGCGGGGCATCGGCCTGATCCGCGATATGCTGCCCGATGCGAACCGGGTGATGCGGGAGACCATGCCGGCCAGCGAATTGATTCTGGGTATGGAGTGCGGCGGCTCGGACGCCTATTCGGGAATTTCGGCCAATCCGGGCCTGGGCGCGGCGGCGGATATGCTGATCCGCCATGGCGGAACAGCCTGTTTGGCGGAAACGCCGGAGATTTTTGGCGCCGAGCACCTGTTGACCCGTCGTGCCATCAGCCGGGAAGTGGGCGAAAAGCTGATCGAACATATTCATTGGTGGGGCCGATACACCAAAGCCCTGGGCGCGGAAATGAATAATAACCCATCTCCCGGCAATAAGGCTGGCGGCCTGACAACGATCCTAGAAAAATCCCTGGGAGCGGCGGCCAAGGGCGGCACCACCAATTTGATCGACGTCTACCACTATGCCGAGGCGATTACCGCTAAGGGTTTTGTTTTCATGGATACGCCAGGCTACGATCCGGCCTCCATCACCGGCATGGTCGCGGGGGGCGCCAATATTACTTGTTTTACCACTGGCCGTGGCTCGGTCTTTGGCGGCAAGCCGGTACCCTGCCTGAAATTGGCCACCAATACACACATGTTTGACCGCATGGTTGGCGATATGGACATCAACTGTGGCCGTATTGTAGATGGTGATATGACGATCGAGGCCATGGGCCAGGAAATTTTTGAATTAATCCTGGCGACCGCATCCGGTGAGCAGGCGAAATCGGAAGTTCTGGGAATTGGCTCCGATGAATTTGTACCCTGGACCGTTGGCGCGATCATGTAGCGGTATTGAATTAGGCACGGGAAATGGATTTTCGTCTTGATGGCCGTCTGGCGCTAGTTACTGGTTCAACGCGGGGTCTTGGCCTGGCAATAGCTCGGGCCATGGCAGAACAGGGCGCACGGGTGCTGATCAATTCCCGCGCCGTCTCGGAATGCCAGGACGTGGTTAAAACGTTGTCCGCCGCCGGCCACGAAGTTGCTGCCTTGCCCTTCGATGCCGCGGACGGCCCGAGCCGGAAGGCGGCCCTGGACAGCTTGGATGGCGGGGCCGAAAGCATTGAGATACTGGTCAACAACGCGGGCATTATTCATCGTGCGGCTCTGGCCAATTTCACGGAAGAGAAGTGGCGCGATGTGCTTGACGTCAACCTGACCGCGCCATTTTTGTTGGCGCAGCTGGTCGCGCCGGGCATGGTCCGGCGCGGCTGGGGCCGGATCATCAATATTTCCTCAATCCTGGGGCAGATCGGCCGGGCCACCGTTCCGGCCTACGTATCGTCCAAACATGGACTGGTTGGTTTAACCAAGACTCTGGCCATCGAACTGGGGCCGCACGGGGTTACGGTAAATGCCATCAACCCGGGCTATTTCGCGACCGAGTTTAATGCGCCCCTGATCGCCGATCCGGAGTTTGACGCCATGGTGAAGGGACGCACGCCATTGGGCCGTTGGGGTGATCCGGTGGAATTAGCCGGCGCGGCGGTATTTCTGGCCTCGGATGCCGGCGGCTATGTCAACGGTGCGTCTCTGACCGTCGATGGTGGCATGACGGCGGCCCTTTAGGGTCCATGGCGGCGATTAGATTGGTCATCTTCGACATGGACGATGTCCTCTGCCGCTATGATTTTGCCCGCCGGCTTGCCTGTCTGGCTGAAGTGACCAGCCTGCCAGCGGATTATATAGACGACGTGATATTCCGCTCTGGATTTGATGAATTAGGCGATCGCGGGCGCTATACGGCAGAGGCCTATTTGCAG
>Ga0310124_10002409_pt1 | contig 12851 bp, 7 predicted proteins | sample CB11b_AW_Bot5_MG_FD_203507 | JGI IMG/M metagenome (GOLD analysis project Ga0310124, IMG submission 203507) | Marine microbial communities from Western Arctic Ocean, Canada - CB11b_AW_Bot5 | ecosystem: Environmental > Aquatic > Marine > Oceanic | place: Canada: Western Arctic Ocean | collected...
ACTGGTACGGTGCCGGGCCAGGCGGTCTTCTCCACACCAGCCGAGCACTGGAACGCGTACCGGTAACAACCTACCTCGTCGCCGATGCAGGGACCGACGCGATCCCTACCCCGACGTACTCGAATTGGGCGCTCGTTGTCGACTACGATGGCGATGGCATTTTGGACAGTTTCCAGATGGACTGGCCGTACAATAAGTTCGCGCCCAGGCACAACAATGTCGGCAACATGCTTTTTACTGATGGCGCCGTCAACATCAAGCGGGGCGTGGACTTTGCCCTGAATGACGGCGATCTGTGGGGGACCTATGCGCGTCCCTGACATACGGGCCTACTGCTGAGCCAAGCGCGGCAGCCGGATCAGTATCCGCCTTTCCTGGCCCATATTCTTTCGCCGTTGCCGCCGTCGTATGGAGACGGTGGCGGGTCAGTATAATTGTAATCCTGTACCGATCCGTCGGAAAGCAGAAAGTTCGCTCGGCCACCGGAGTGGCGATAGCCCACCGAGTTGTACCAGCCATTGACACCGCCATGCCAGTCAGGAGAGGTACAGGGGCAGCTTGAGCAGCCCCCCGCGCCGCCACCTCCCGCGAGGTGAGCCGGATACGGATAAACAACCGGTGTGCTGCTTTCCATATAAAGCCTGAAGGCATCCGCAATAATAATGTGCGGAGAGGTATGCCGGTCCCACTGGCCGATCAGCCAGCCGTTGTAGGCGTAATCGTGGGAACTGTCGTTGTTGATGCAGTCGTCCTGGCTCGGGCATCGCAAATCACCGCTCAGCTCCGGACTCACATACCCGAAGATTTGTAGCTGCCCGGGCCACCAGGGGTTCCCGTCGGTGGAGAGGCGGGCACGCATGACTCCGCCTTGGTTGTCCTCTGAATATTGCAGGAAGTAGAAGTAATACTGTTTGAAAACGTTCTTGCACACAACGGTGTAGGCGGCGTCCTTGGCGTTCCGCAATGCCGGCAGGAGCATCGAGGCAAGAATTGCAATGATCGCAATGACCACAAGCAATTCGATGAGGGTGAATTTTCGTCGTATGCGCGGGATCATTCTGGCTTTCTCGATTGCATTGGCAAACGGCCATTGGGGCAGGAATTTTATCATATCCCCCCGGCTAGCTGCCGTAAGGGTAAAGGGAATTCTCAAGTGCAGGCCCACTGCAATGCATTCGCCAGGTCAATTCACATTCCACCTTTTCTGGCCCATATCCTTTCGCCGTTGCCGCCGTCGTATGGGGACGGTGGCGGGTCAGTATAATTGTAATCCTGTACCGATCCGTCGGAGAGCAGAAAGTTTGCCCGGCCACCGGAGTGGCGATAGGCAACCGAGTTGCTCCAGCCATTGACACCACCATGCCAGTCAGGAGAGGTACAGGGGCAGCTTGAGCAGCCCCCCGCGCCGCCACCTCCTGCGAGGTGAGCCGGATACGGATAAACAACCGGTGTGCTGCTTTCCATGTAATATCTGAAGGCATCCGCAATAATAATGTGCGGAGAGGTATGTCGGTCCCACTGGCCGATCAGCCAGCCGTTATAGGCGTAATCGTGGGTACTGTCGTTGTTGATGCAGTCGTCCGTACTCGGGCATCGCAGGTCGCCGCTCAGCTCCGGACTCACATACCCGAAGATTTGTAGCTGCCCGGGCCACCAGGGGTTCCCGTCGGTGGAGAGGCGGTAACGCATGACCCCGCCCTGGTTGTCCTCTGAATATTGCAGGAAGTAGAAGTAATACTGTTTGAAAACGTTCTTGCACACAACGGTGTAAGCGGCGTCCTTGGCGTTTCGCAATGCCGGCAGGAGCATCGAGGCAAGAATTGCAATGATCGCAATGACCACAAGCAATTCGATGAGGGTGAATTTTTGTCGTATTCGCGGGATCATTCTGGCTTTCTATATTGCATGGCCAATGGCCATAGAGTCAGGAATTGTTAGATTTCTTCCCGCTTGGCGCGGAAGGGGAAATCCCCCCCTGTTTGCCGAAAAGGCCAACAGCCTTACTTGAACTTATCACTGCTGTTTTTCGTTTGCAATGTGCTTGGGGAACTTGCGATCGATCGGGTTGCGTCCGGCTGAATGGTGGTTGCTATCAATTACGAATCCGCAGCACTGCGGGTGGTGAATCGATGTACCAGGCTGATGCCGATGATACACACGGTCATGATCACGACGCTGTGGGCGGCGGCCCGCAGGTAGTTGCCGTTGTCAATGAAATCGAAGAGCAGCGTGGCGTTTACCTGGGTCTTGCCGCTGACCAGCATCAGTGACGCGGTCAGCTCGCGAAAGGCGGACACGAACACCAGGATCCACGCACCCGCCAGGCTCGGGAGGATCAGCGGCAGGACAATGTCCTTGACGGCACGCAACTGTGATACGCCGTGGATTTGCGCTGCTTCCTCGACGCATTTACTGACCTGCTCCAGTGCCGCAACGCCTGAGCGCACGGCGTACGGCAGAAAGCGGACGCTGTAGGCCATCACCAGCACCCACATGGTCACCGTCAGCGGCGAGTAAAGCTCCAGCCAGAGCGTATAGATACCAATCCCGAGGATAGCGCCCGGCAACGCCAGCGGCACGCTGCCGGAGAAATCATACAGGATCCGGGAGCGCCCGCTGCCGCGCACAACCCGATAGCTGATGAATAAGCCCAGCACGAAGGTGGCAAAGGTGGCGGCCAGAGTCGCGTACAGCGTCGAGTGCCAGATAGCGGCGCGCACTTCTTTCCAGCTCAGGACCCAGCGATACCATTCGAGCGACAGGTTACTCATGGTATAACCGTCGCCGAGATTGTGCATCAGGCTGGTGGCGATCAACACCCCGAACGGCAGCACAACGGTGACGACGATATAAAGCGCCAGCAGTATCAGTGCCGGCCACTTCCACACCCCCAGCTCACGCTTCGTGCTGCGCTCGCCACGGCCGCTGATCACTTCACGACGCCCCTGTTGCCGCGTCAGCCAGTAGGACGCCAGCAACGGTATCAGGGTGATCACCAGCAGGATGCCTGCCTGCACCATGGCGCGATCGATCTTGTTGAGCAGTTTCAGGCTCCGGTAAATCTCGAAGGACAAGACACGAAACTTGCCACCGAGAAATGCCGGACCGCTGATCTCCTCGATCGACGACATGAACACCAGGAGGCCGGCGCCGAAAATTGCCGGCAGGATGAGCGGCAGCACGATCCGGAAGACACCGCGCCACGGCGGAATGCCATGGATCCGCGTGCTTTCCGAAATCGTGTCGGGAATGATCCGCAACGCCGCGTAGATGAGGATGAAAACGTAAGGCGTCAGCCTCACAGCCTGAACGAAGACGATGCCCCAGAACCCGTACAGCTCAATTTCGATGCCGGTCGATGCCGCAAGTGCCTTGCTGATGACACCGGCGCCGCCGAGCAACAGCATCCACGCGAACGTACAGATCACTGCCGGCATGATAAACGGCAGGATCAGCATCAAATGCAGTCCGCTCGACCACGGCAGCCGGAATCGCGCCAGCAGATAGGCGAGCGGCACGCCGATCAGCAGGCAGAATGCAGTCGTGGTGACGCCCAGTTTGATCGTGTTGAGGGTAACCTCGGGGGTACGCCGGTGGCTCAGCGTTTTTTTGACGGACGTCAGGTCGAATTCTTTTTCAGTCTGTAGCTCTGTTTCGCCATCCACTGCGTCGACTGTTTTGTCGACCCAGAAGGCAGACTGTACGAGCGCGACAAGCGGCCCCCACACGAGAAAGAGCAGCAGCACAGTCAGCAGCAACAGACCGAGTCGACGAATCATTGGCGCATGCGGGTTTGACGCTTTCTTTGGTCGCTCCCGCCATTCGGCGGGCAGTCGGCTTACGGCCAGCGCAGGTTTGAGGTTTCAGGGCTCAGGTGGGACTGAAATTGCAATTGTCCGCCACTTGCCAACCGCCACTTTTTACATATTATCATCCCACCATTCCACCAGCGCCTCCCGTTTCTCGAACATCTCTGCAGCGTTTATCTTGCCGAGGTTGATTTCGCTGAGCGGGGTTCGGCCTTCGGGATAGGTGACGTCGTCACGGGGGGACAGCAGATGGTTGTCGACGAGGATCTGCTGGGCTTCCTTGCCGAGCCAGAAATCGATGAACTTGCGGGATGCCGCCAGTTTTGCGTCGTCGTTCTTACCTTTACCGATCAGGCCCATCGGTGCGTTGACTACAGGTGTCGGGTTGGGATACAGAATCTCAATTGATTCACGCTGTCGCAAGCGCTCGGCCTGGTCGTCGAGCGTGACACCATACTTCCGCTCACCGGTGATGGTGCCGGTGAGCCCGACGGCCCAGTCCCCGAATCGCACGCCGCTGTTGCTGAGGGACAGCCAAAAGTCCTGCGCCGCCTTGTCGCCCACCTGCTCGTGGGTGAAGAAGAAAAGGTTCAACATCGTGCCGTAGCGCATCGGATCGGGTACACCAAGGTCGTCATTGGCGATCTTGGTCAGGTCGAACCAGGTCTCGACGCCGGGATCTGCGGTTTCGGCACGCCAGACGAGCACCGGCACCAGCAGGCGGCCGACAAAATAATGCCCCTCGGGATCCGCCACACCGAGCTCGACCAGACGCTTGAACTGCGGCGGCTCGTGCGGCTGCAGCCAGCCGCGTCGCTTCAAATCCTCGAACACGGCAGGATCGGCAACGTGCAGGACGTCCGGGACGATCTGCCCGGACCTGGCCTCGGCGAAAACCCGGGCCATCACCGAGCCCGTGCCGGAGCGGTACATGTTGACCGAGATTCCGGGGTTTGCCTTCGTGAAGGCATCGTTCATGATCTTGCCGATCTCGGCCGGGGCGCTGGTGTAAAGCGTGATCTCGATGGGCTGGCCGGATGCGGTCGCCGCCTCAGACGCAGGCCCCCTCAGCCAGCGGAGGCCGGCGGCGATTAAGAACCCCAGAAGAACGGCGAAAACAACCTGTTTAATTTTCATCGTTTTGTACCTTTTTTTGCGTTCAACTTTCAGCCAATTCAAAGGCCATCATCATCCAACGGAAACACCTTGACCCCGCTGTCGGGTAATTGAATGTGTATCGTACTTCCGGCTGCCAGCCGGCCGATACTCGCCGGATAATTGATCGCCAACGCCGGATTCTCCTGACATTCGACACAGGCGCGGTAGGAGGCGCCGTGAAACAGGGTCTCGGTGATCGTTCCGCGCAGGTTGCCGGGCGGCGGCGGCGCGCCGTTTGCTGGTTTCACGGTCACATCCTCGGGGCGCACGAGGATCTGTGCCGGGTCACCCTGGCGGAAGACAGTGCCGGCCGGGGCATGGCCGGAGAACTCCATGTCGTTGCCGATGGTGATGCGGCAGGTGCCGTCGCTGTCGGCGCGGGTAATCGTGCCGCCCAGGAAATTGGCTTCGCCGAGAAATTTTGCGGTGAAGGTCGAGTGCGGGTTCTGGTACAAGGCCTCAGGGTTGTCCATCTGCACGACCTTGCCGTCCTTCATCACGGCCAGGCGGTCGGCGATCGAGAGCGCTTCCTTCTGGTCGTGCGTGACGTAAACCGTCGTGATCCCGAGTTGCCGCTGGATCTGACGGATTTCCATCGGCAGCTCGAGCCGAATCTGGGCGTCGAGGTTGCTCAGCGGTTCATCCATGAGCAGCAGTTTGGGGCGGAAGGCCAGGGCCCGGGCCAGGGCGACGCGTTGCTGCTGGCCGCCGCTTAATTGATCGGGTCGCCGTTTTTCGAGGCCGCTGAGCCCGACGACATCGAGGACTTCCAAGACGGTCTTGTCGATCTCACTGCGGGACTGCCCCTGGACCTTCAGCGGATAGGCGATGTTGTTGCGCACATCCATATGCGGCCACAGCACATGCTGCTGGAACACCATGCCCATTTCCCGGTGCTCCGGCCGGACAACCCTGCGGGGCGACGAGAGCACCCGGCCCTTGACGATAATCTCGCCGTCATCAGGCGTCTCGAATCCCGCCAGCAGCCGCAACAGGGTGGTTTTACCACAACCGCTGGGGCCGAGGATAGCCAGCAACTCCCCGGCCTCCAGGTCGATGCTGACGCCGTCGACGGCGGTGACGCCACCGAAGCGTTTGACGAGGTTTTGAATCTCGAGGTCACTCATTACCGCAACGTACCGCTTGAACCAGACCGATACGAGAGTGGGGAAGGCGAAAATTCGCGTGAGCCGGCCGGCTTGTACAATCCCTTGGCTCCGGTGTCTCGCCAGCCCGGCTTGGGATTGGATATCGTTTCATTGCAGAGCCAGGGCGGTGGTCCGCTTGTCCCCCGGCAAGGTGGCACCGGCATTTTTCAGCACGACACAAAAAAGCCCGGGCTTCGTGCGGAAGTCCGGGCTCTTTTTAGAGATTCAAACGATGGGACTACTCATTGAGTGCCGCAAGGATTTCGGCCTGGCAACCGGCTGTGTCGCCTTCGCAGCCGGCGCCCGAGCCACAGACTGTCCCAGCACTGGCGAACGCGTCCTGGACCGCCTGCTCAACCAAGGCGTCAAAGCCCGTGTTCGATGTCGGTATGCTCGTCATCCCCGCCGCGCAGATCGCATCCATCACGTCATCGGTAAGTTCGGCGCAGGACGTGCTGCCGCTATGTTCAATGGCACCCTGGTCGATGACGCAGCCGCCGCCGCAGGCCAGTGGCAGTTCGAAAGAGGGGTCGCCGGCGTCAATGGACGGGCTCCCAGCCTGCAGACTGAAGTCGCCGTTGGCGGGATCGCTGAACAGCGGATCGTGGGTCGTGGCATTGGCCCCCATCGAGTCGCCGCTGATGTCGGTGCCGTTATTGAAGAAGTTGTTGTAGTCGTTGTCGATCGAGCCAGCGCTGACGCCAATGCCGGTTACGCTGTTCACGAAGATGTTGTTACGCGCCTTGGTGACATCGTCCGCGCCGCCCCCGTATTTCAATGCGTTGGAAGTCACATTGTAGAACGTGTTGTTGTTCACGATTCCGTTACAGCTGCCGGCAATATTGAGGCCGAAGACACGCCAATTCTTTAGGACGTTGTTTGTGAACACCACGTACGCCGTTGGGCTGGGTCCCGTTTCGACCGCCAATCCGATCGCCAACTGGCCCGATCTGTCGCCGTTGAACACATTGCCGTTAATAGTGACCGGGGAAGCCGCTGTACCGCATCCGAAGACTGCGCCGAGCCCGTCGCCGCCGGAGGAGAATTCGTCGAAAGTGTTGTTCAGGATCTTGATCCCGTGGACATTCTTGTAAAGCTGTATGCCGCGGAGGAAGCCGACGAACTCGTTGTTCTGGAAAACCGTACCCCAGCCACCTTCGGTGACCCCGAGCCCGATGCTGCCGCTGGTGGCGCCGCCGCCGTTGAAGCGACAGTTTTCCACAGTAGTGGCTGTCACGTAGAAGCCGCTGTAGCCGTTCGGGTAATTATTTACCTCGAACCCTCTGATGTTCAGATTGTTGCCCGCCCTGCCATCATTGCTGATCCTAACGCCGAAATTGCCGGCGGCGCCGGTGGAATCCAGCACCGCATTGCCTTCGGCCTGGATGGTGTTGCGTATCGAGCCGCCGAAATGGGATGCATTGACCAGGATCGGATCGTCCGTGTAGGTTGCTCCGATGACATGGACAACATGCCCGCCGGAAGTGCCGCCATTGACGGCGGCGAGTTCGGTTAAGCCTCGTTCGATGGTTGCAAAAGCGTCGGTTGCCGAGGTGCCGCTGTTGCTGTTATCGCCGTTGGCGCCGTCGACCCAGATGTCGTCGCCCAACGCCGGGGGGGGGGCGGTGGAACCGAACTCGACGGGACCGATATCAATGATGGAGCCGCCGAATGCCGGCACCGTATCGCTCGGGTCACCAGCATCGATACAGGGACTGCCGGCGCTGAGCCGGAAGTCGCCAGCCCCGGGGGCCACGAAAAGCGGATCGGAACTGATGGAATTCGGCCCGGCGCTGAATCCCTCATAGTTCGTCCCGTTGTTGTACAAATTGTTGTAGTCGTTGCTGGCGGTACCGCTGCCCATGTTGTTGAGACCTGTCACACAGTTCGTGATGACGGTGTTGCGTATTATGTTGGCGCCGCCGTCCTTGGCGAATCGAACACCATTGGTGGTCGCGCTCTCAAAACCCCTGATCACGCAGTTGATCACCTCGCCCTCACCCGTGGCGTTGAAATTTATGCCCCAGCCTTTCGTGTTCATAATAATGCAACGCGTGAACCTAAAAAAGGAGCCAGCTTCACAGGCGATACCGTAGGTTTTATTATTGCCGTTCAGCAAACAGTCTTCGAATTTTATTGCAGCATCGCCGGGACCACCATCGTTGTTCAGGCCGGCACCGAGATCGCCTCCCGAGATGTTGAAGATGCAATTGCGGAACGTCACGTCGCCAGTGTTCTTGTAAAACTGGAATCCCCTGTTAGCTCCGTTCCAGACGCAGTTCTCGAACACGCTGCCCCAACCGCCCTGTGTTTGGGAGTAGCCCATGTCGTTGTACTGAAACGTGCAGTTCGAGACGGTGAACTGGGTTGCCTTGAAATTGCCAACAGCACTTGCGTACCCGACGACGTCGAAGCCGTCGATGTTCATGTTGGCGTTGGGTCCGCTCGCGGTCATCTTAATCCCGGTGTAGATGGAATTTCCGGCGTTATTCTGCAACGTCACGACACCGTCTGCGACGATTGAGTTGCGGTTGTCGTTGGCGCCGAAGTGGGTGTTCCCCAACTCTGCGATCGGATCGTCAATATAGGTTCCGGCTGCCACGTGGACCGTGTGACCGCCGAACGAGCTGGCGTTTTGATCGACCAGCACAAGGAGGCCGTGCGCGATCGTTGCAACCGGAGTGCCGGCGGACAGGCCGTCATTGCCGCTATTTCCGGTTGCCTGGTCGACGTAAATGTCAGCCGCAAAGGTGGATGTGGCTATCACGAAGATAGCCGCAAGAAGTGTCGTGTGTGCGAATTTCATGATGAATTCGTCCTCTGTTAGTGTTGTGGAATGGATTCCAGTTCGCAATATGTTGAACTGTTATAAGAATGTTGCTCGCAAAATGCAAGACTTTTTTTGAAAAATATTGACTGATCGATGGGATAGAGAAATTGGAGTGAACTTTACGGTAAATTCCGTCTCAGTTGGCGTTGTAGAGACGTCGTTTAACCAATAGCCTTGAATGGTTTATGAGTTTTCTGGGGGGGGGGGGGGGTGGGATGCAGAAATGGGTCATACATTTATTAAAGAAAAAGACAGAGAATAGGCCACGTGCCTAATCGCCCAATCACTCGAATTTGATATACCCGAAATGCTCGGCGGCGTGGTTGGAAGCTGTCGGATTGGCCCAGCGCGAGATGTCAGATTGGTTCAGGGTATGCGTCCGGGCAATATCCAGGCGCCAGACCGTCCCGGGCGGCGGTGGTCCCTGCTGTCCGAGGTCGGACCAGGGAATCAGGAATTCCGCGGTCCAGCGATCTTCAAATCGAAAGGTGTTGGCACGCATACCGCTGCCGCGCAGGTGCTCGCCTGCTGCCGATTTTCTGTCCACATAGGTGGCGCCGCCCAGTGTGACTGCGTACTGCATCGCGCCGACGGGTTCGGTCTGGGGGATCAGGAAGAGCTCGACGTTGTCGTCGTTCCAGAACGGATTGCCCGCTTCCAGTTCAGCCGTGTGGAAAGTGAACGAATTCTCCGGCGTGGTCGGCGACACCCGATTCGCCATGTCTGCATCGTGACAGATCGCGTACACATGGAGACCGGCCGGTATCGCCGTGACCCAGACATCCGTGCCCTGCGCTGCCGGCTGTCCATCGGCACGCTGCGCAAAGCCGGTCAGGTTCGGTGGCGTTGCGGCGAACGCCGGCACGGAGCCGTCCATTGGCGGGGCCGCGACACCCCGAACCGTTTCGACCACAGCCTCACGGCGGAAGAACATGACCGATGTGTGCACGGTCTCATAGGCGCCGCGGCCGGCATCGACGCGCCAGAGAGTATGAACATTGAGGCGATTTCGGGCCTCGTCGCTGGTCACCGCAACGTTTACAACCACTTCCGTACCCGGTGCGAGTGTCAGCTCCTGCCGGTCCGGTTCGAAGCGGACACCGGTTGTCGGTAACATCTCGAACGCAACCTCCAGATCGGTCGCTAGCGGATTCAACAGCGTCCAGGTGATCGTGCTGTCGAGGCGGCGGTTGGCCACTTGTTCCGGGATGACTTCATTGATTGATTCGGGCCATGCCAGCACCGCCCACATTTGCTCCGCCTCGGCGGCACCTGGGGCATCTGGCGGATAGACGTCGAACACGTCACCGGTCTTCGAGATTGCCCGGCAATGGATCTGATCGCCGGCGACTTCGACGCTCCAGAAATGTTGCAGCGGAGCGGCTTTGGCCTGGTACCATTGTGATCCTTCGGTGAGCGGCCTATGCGGCATGCCGAAACAGCCGTCACCGAGATAGACGGTGCCGGACGGGTCGCGCTGACCGTTGCGGATCGGCCACGTCCGCTTGAAGGCGTGGTCATGATGCTCGAAGGCCGCGGTCAGCCCATACCGATCGAACAGCGGTGCCCAATGGGTCCGACCGCGAACGGAGAATTCGTAGTGAAACGGCCGGGCGGTTGGATAGAGTGGCACATGGTAGGCGGCGACCCGGTTGGGCACTTGGCGACATCGCTGCAGCTCGGTCTCGAGCCACTCGGCCTGGGCGCCATCGTGCCGTGCGACATGGCCGCTGTCGAGGACAAACAACGTCAGGTTCGGGCCGAACTGCATAGTGAAATACGTTCGATCGCGGTTTTTCGCCAGGTACCCGGTGTAAAAGGGCGCTTGCTCAAGCGGTTGCCCGAATCCACCGTTCACCTCATGATTGCCTATCGCCGCAACGATCGGGATATCGTGCCCATCGGGCGTTCGCATGTGGCGCTGCCAGAATTCGAGCCATTGGTCCCACTTCCCAACGTTGCCGATATTGCCGTTGGCATAGGTGATGTCACCGCCGACAATGGCAAACATCGGGTCGGTCGCACCTGCCCGGGCCATCAATTCACCGACGTCCGGCAGGACTCCCATATCGCCGCCGACAACGAAACGGATGGGCTGGCCGTCGTTCGGAATCGTGCGGAAACTGTGTTCGCTGCTGAAGCCGTTTTCGAGATCGCCGGCAACGAAATAATAGGTTGTCGCCGGCTTGAGCCCGCTGAGCTCGACGACGTGAATTGTCCGGCCGTCGGCGAGACCCTCGATCTGGTGCCGACGGCCGTGCGCGGTTAAAGCGTAATCATCGATACGCCCGCCACGGGGTTGTTCATCGTAGCGCACGGTGCTGTCATCGGCTGCCGCGTCGGTGTGATAGTAGACGGTGACGGTCGTGCTGGTATCACCCTGCCATGTGAGGTAGACGAAACGCGGCGCACTATCAACAGCCGTGCAGCGGAGCAGCGCTGCAGCGACGATGACGAGGATTGTATGTCGTCTGGTCATCCGGTAACCTTCGAGTGTTGAGTGTTGGAGCGGTGGAGGCAGATCAGTCCCTGGCGGCAAGTGTTGGAGTATACCATTAGACCATTACCCTCTCATCATCCGATCGATCGCGGCAACGACTGCTGCGGCACATCGTTGTTGCCCGTTTTCCGACAGGTGCAGCAGGTCTTTCCCCAGATTATCCCCGACATCGGCTTTCACCACAGTGTGCAGATCGTTCACGGCAACGCCTTCCGCGGTGATCATCGACAGGGCCGCTGCATTGTAGGTGTCGATTTCTTCATTTGTCCAGTTGAATCCGTACTGATCGGCAATCCGGTCCTCATGGATCGGGGTGATTGTTGCCCAGATGATTGATCGTGTCAGGGCCCGCAAGTCGTCCAGTATCTGGCGGAGCGTCGAGACATACTCATCAAGCGGAATTTGTGTCGGCTCACGTTCCCACCAGTGCCCGCAATCCCAGAGCCCGTTGTTCCAGTGGACGATATCCGGTTGTCCCAGCTCGGCCAGCCATCCCGCGAGCCGGGAGTGGGTGTACGCGGCAAACCGGCCGTTTTCGTCGGGGCCGACGACATTGGCGCGATCGGCCATCAGCTTTGCCACTAGCGGTTGGTAGCTGCAGCGGATTGAATCACCGAGCAGCAATACGCGTGGTCTATTGTCCATTTCATTCTCGTTTTGCACGGGCATGGACTTGTGCAGGCAGTAGCGAACAACTCCGCGTACTGCGCTCGCTGCATTGGTCGCCGGCGTGCTGCCGTCGCACGATTCACCCGTATCGTTGCTGCATGTATTTGAAGCTGCGGAGCGATGCCGATACGATCTCATCCAGCGGTTGCTTCCAGATGTCATGGTTGAAGATCTCGAGCGACCAGTAGCCGTCGTAGCCGGTCGCCTGAATGGCCGGGATGATCGAATGATCGATGCCACGGCCCTCACCGGGGAAGGTGCGATCGTGATCGATCAGGGCCTCCGGCGGCCCTTCGAGCATGTCGTCGACGTGGACGATCAGCAGTTCGTTCGCGGTCAGGTCGGCAATGTCGCTCAGGTCACTGCGATCCATCCATTGATGTGACAGGTCGATCAACAGCCCGAGATTCGGATGGTCGACATCGCGCACAATGCGCTTGGCAGTGTTGAGCGTGCCGCATAGTTTGTTGCCCTGTAGAAATTCCAACGCCAGCTTGACCCCATAGTCGGCAGCGACTTCGACTGCTTTCTTGAGGTTCTTTTCGCAGGTGCCGTAGACGTTGCGGTCCGGCTCATCCGGATTCTCCGGGATGAACAGCAGGGTAGGGCAGTTCAAGTCGCGGGTGATTGCCAGCCGGCGTTTGAACTCGACGAAATCATCGCCGGCTGCGGTGATGTCGCGGAGCATGATTTGCACGGCGCAGATGGACGAGGCCAGCGTCATGTTTTTCTCGGCC
>Ga0310124_10002410_pt1 | contig 12848 bp, 13 predicted proteins | sample CB11b_AW_Bot5_MG_FD_203507 | JGI IMG/M metagenome (GOLD analysis project Ga0310124, IMG submission 203507) | Marine microbial communities from Western Arctic Ocean, Canada - CB11b_AW_Bot5 | ecosystem: Environmental > Aquatic > Marine > Oceanic | place: Canada: Western Arctic Ocean | collected...
TCACCCCGCGGCATTGTCTGAACGCCAGAACAGTAAAATCTACACAGCACAGAGCAGCAACGGTACGAACAGCACGCCGTCGACCACACAATCGTAATACCATTGCCGTACTCTGGCGATCGGGAAACACACTGCAGCCGCAGCCAGATAGCCTACGGTACCCAGCGCCACGTGAAGCTGCCAGACACTCGCTGCAGCAGTCAGCAGGAACACCGCGGCCAGCGCGACCGCCGTGCCTCGGCCGCCGCACAGCACCGCCAGGGTGACGACCCTGCGCTCGCGGTCACCGTGCAAGTCACGCAGGTCACAGACGATGACATTTGCCAGCAAAATCCCCAAGACCCATACCGTCGCGGCACCGAATCCGGCCGGCAATTCGGGCAGCAGAAGCAGCGGCGTGCCCATCAAAGCAACCGTGATGGCGAGTGCCGGGAAAAAGGTCTTCACTACCGGCACATCCTTGATTCGCACCGGCAGCAACGGCAGGCGCACAGAGTAGCCGACACAGGCAACGGTGCCGGCACTAATCACGGCGGCAACCTGCCAGGCACCGAGGAGCAACGGTCCGGCAAACAACAAAAGCGCCGAGGCCGCCATCAGCACTCGACGGCTGTCAGCGAATGCCGCGTCGCGTTGGACACGGCCGGGGATGTTGGTCAGATCAGCGGGATCAGCGACGGCGCGATCAAGGTTGTAGACCAGCAGGCCGCCGGCGAACCACAGCAACGGCAGCAGTGGGTGCAGCGATACACCGAGGAGGTGCCAGATCGTCCAGCCGAATGCAGGAATGCCGATCGCGGGAATGAAGTTGAGTGAGGCAGCCGCTGTGCAAGGTATCGTCGCCACAGCGGGCCGCGCGGTGAGAAAGCATGGCTTCCCTGCATACCTGTCGACGGTGCTCACTGTTTGGAGCCCGCCACCAGTTCATGAGTTTCGCTGAGCAGATCAATGGTAAGGTTTTGCAGGCGCTTGCGGTGCTGCTGCCGATGCCGCATGATCAGCAGCACATCGACAACGGCAACCAGGCACAACGCCAAGGCCAGCAGCACGCACTTGATCCAGTAGAGAACGAACTGTGCGGTCGGCAGATCACCGGGCTGGGCATACATGATGCCACCAAAGAGGTGGGCCAGCAGAATCAACATCAACATGCCGCCCATCATCCGCACGAACAACTGCATGCCATGGACGATCGTGCGTTTCTTGCGCCACTTCTGAATCTCGGTGGCCATGAGGATGATGATGCCAAGCACGCCAAGCACCACGGCCGTCGCCAGCATGTTCTGAATCTGTACCGAAGTGAACATGGCACTGTCTTTGGTAACGTGCGAGCGATGCCATTATGCCCTTAGTGCACGTCGCTGGTTTTCACCACTCGTTTATTGACTTTCTGCACCGGAATGCACTCGACCGGGCAGACATCGGCGCAGGCGCCGCAGCGGATGCACTCGTTCTGGTCGATATACAACAGGTTGTAGTCCATGGCGTTGGTCGACCGGACGTAGCCGGTGATGCGGCCGTCATCGTCGTAAGTCATCTCTTTGACCTTTACGATGCAGTTCTCCACCGGTTTGACGCGCAGGCAGCCGTCACAGTAAATGCACAGGTCGTTGTCGATCTCGAATTTGAAATGACACAGGTAACAGCGCTTTGCCTCTTCACCGGCGGCGGCCTCGAGATAACCGGTCTCGACTTCCGCGGTCAGCTTGCGCTCGGTCACCGGGATGGTCGGCATGACCTGCAACGGGATGTCATCCATCTCGCGTTTCCGGCCGGTGGTTTCGGCGTCCTCGATCAATGCAACGTCGGTGAGGCGGGTTTCGCCGGTAAGATGTTTGTCGACGACTCGGGCGCAGGCTTTGGCGTGGCCGATCGCGTCGATCAAGGTGGATGCACCCATGGCAAAGTCGCCGGCGATGAAGATCTTCTCGACACCGGTCACGTGCGCCTCGCCACTGACCAGCCACTGCTCGTCGCCGACCAGGTCCGGGCGGAAATCGTCGTCGATGAAATCGGTATCGGGGTACTGGCCAGTCGCCAGCAGCACACAGTCGGCCGGGATTTCGAATTCGCTGCCTTCGATATTGATCGGGCGGCGACGGCCGTTTTCATCGGGTGCGCCCAGCTCGGTGCGGGTGAAGCGGATGGCTTTCACCCTGCCCTGGTCGTCGCCGACATAGCCCACCGGGCTGACCATCGTCTCCATGGCGATGTTCTCTTCCTCAAGTGCTTCCAGCTCGCCGGGCGTCACCAGCATTTCATTGGTCGAACGCCGATAATAAACACCGACCTTCCCAGCACCCAGACGAGACGCGGTGCGGGAGCAGTCCATGGCCGTGAAACCACCCCCGATGACGACAACGTGGCCGTGCATCTGCTCGTGCTCGAACTCATTGGCTTGCAGGAGAAAATCGAGCCCGTGCCGGATGCCCTTCAACTCGGCCCCCGGCAGATCGAGAATGTTAGGGCGCAGGGTGCCGGCCGCCAGGATGACGGCGTCGTTGTCCGCGGTGAGCTGGGCAATCGGAATGTCCTTGCCGATCTCGGTGCTGCAGACGATTTCGACGCCACAAGCAGTGATCTGGCCGATCTCGCGGTTGATCAACTCGCGCGGCAGGCGGAATTCGGGAATCCCCTGGTTCAGCATGCCGCCGGGTGTCGAGTGTTTTTCGTAAACCGTCACCTGGTGGCCGTACAGCGCCAGGTTGCGCGCGGCTGCCAACCCGGCCACACCGGACCCGACAACGGCAATTTTTTTGCCGGAGTCGGAAAAAATCTTCGGCATGACTACGGGTTCCTGGTTGCCGAGATCGTCGGAAGACCGCTTCGAAAAGCAAATCGCTACGGAGTCGCCGTTACCTTCCCAGCCATGCCGGCATTCCGGCTCGCACGGCCGGGAACACACGCGCCCGAGAATCGCCGGGAAGATGTTGTCTTCCAAATTGATCTTGTACGCACGGACGTAGTCGCCGCGAGAAATCGCCGCCAGATATTCAGGGATGTCGGTCTCCGCGGGGCAGGCCGTCTGGCACGGTATATTCTTTTCCAGCCAGTCGAAATCTCTCGGCTGATTGGCGTAGCCCGATGACCGCGACAGCGCGGCGTGCGCGACGCTGCCGGATTCGACCGGAATTAAAGTTTCACTCATCAATCGCACTCCTGACCATATTTTTTACGTCATGTTGCAATATAACGCGACTTCGCCGCTCGGCCATCCGGTTGCCTAAGCAGTTGATGGGTGCGACAAGCAGGCGAATTGGGACAGGAATGCGGCCCGGGCAATTGAATAACCGGTGCAATGCGATTTGCTCCAGAACTGCCGACGCAGTTTCGCCAGGGTGGAGCGCTGCAATCCATTGCACGGCGGTATGGCTCTATATCGCTGCAAAATCAGCAGCGGATTCCGGCCGACAACGACATTTTGCGTCATTCGCCATATGAATGCTTGCACCGGGCGCGGAGTAAACGCCTGCTTAAACGTGCGAAATGGAAATTCACGGCACTGTTGTTTGTTCCTCCGCGGGCCGGCTGCCGCCATCCGTGGCGAACCATCCTCCTCCGCAATGCCGGGAGGTTTGACGGTGTCTGTAACTCGTTATATACTATATGTTTCTCAAAACAGGCACCCGCCCCCCTCCTCTCACTCTTCCGTGCCGTGCCACAGTTCATGAACAAGACCTTCGACAAACAATACCATATCTGGACCATCGGCTGCCAGATGAACGAGGCGGATTCCCGCAAGCTCGGCGCCCAACTCGAGACGCTGGGCTACGGACCGACCCCGGACCCGGATGAAGCCGATGTTGTCGTGCTCAACACCTGCGTTGTGCGGCAGCAGGCAGAGAATAAGATCTACGGCCGGCTCGGCTCGCTCAAGACGATCAAGCAACGGCGTCCCGAACTTGTGCTCGGGCTGATGGGGTGCCTGGTCGGCGTCAAAGAAGCGCCGGCACTGCAGGAGAAGTTTCCGTTCGTCGATGTCTTCATGTCGCCGTCTGACGGTGGACCGCTGCTCGATTACCTGCAGGAACATGATCTCTACGAAGCAGTGCTGCTGCAGGAGCAGTCGACCCGCAGCCTGCGGGATGCCATTCAGGACGCCGAGAACGTCTTACCGATCGACCAGCGCGGCGTCGCAGTCACCGCGCACGTGCCTGTTGTGCTCGGCTGCTCACACGCCTGCACCTTCTGCATCATTCCGTATCGGCGCGGTGGCGAACGCAGTCGACCATCGGCCGATGTGCTCCACGAGATCGAGTTGCTGGCCGACCAGGGCATCCGCGAAGTCATGTTGCTCGGACAAATCGTCGACCGCTACGGCCTCGATCTTGACGAGGACATCGATCTGGCCGAGCTCCTGGCGCGGGCCAATAAGATCGACGGCATTCACCGTATCCGTTTTCTGACCAGCCATCCGAACTGGATGACCGATAAGCTGCTCGACGCCGTCTCCGAGCTCGACAAGGTCTGCCCGCACCTTGAAGTTCCGGTGCAAGCCGGCAACAACGAGGTGCTCGCCAACATGCGCCGCGGCTACACCAGCGATGATTACTACCGGCTCGTCGACCGCATCCGTGACCGCCTGCCGCAAGCCGCCCTCAATACCGACATCATCGTCGGATTCCCCGGCGAAACCGACGAGCAGTTCATGGACACGTACCGCATGATGCAACGCGTACAGTTCGACAAGGTCCACATTTCCACGTACTCGCCGCGGCCGAAGACGGTGGCCGTGCGCAAAATGCCGGACAACGTGACAATGGCCGAGAAGAAGCGTCGCCGCCAAATGCTCGACGACCTGCAGAAAGAGGTCCTGACCGCGAAAAACGCCCGGTACCAGAACACGTTCGTCGAAGTACTGGTCGAGAAACACCAGAAGGAACGCTGGTTCGGCCGCACCCCGGATAATCGGCTGGTCTATTTCGAAGGCGGCGAGGATCTGATCGGACAGCTCGTGCCGGTGCAGATTGACTGGGTCGGTCCCTATTCTTTGATCGGGCAGAAACGGCTTCACGCCAATGCCGAAGTGCTCACCGTCTGATGATCTGTTTTGGCAGCCGAATTGCGGCGTGCTGATTTTCACGATTCGATAATGTGAGGAACCAATGCTGTCGTTGATTGTTTCCGTACTCGCTGCCGTGGTCGCGGCGGCGGCGCTGGCCAATGTCACCGGACTGGGCTGGGGCATTTGTCTCGGGGCCGTCGTCTTCTTCGGCCTGATGATTCTGCTGAGCCGCTACTTTGGCAAGCGCCTGCAGGCCGTCGCGATGAAGGTGCAGGATCGGATCACTGAAGCCCAGGCTGAAGCCCAGCGCCTGATCGGCCGTTTCCAAACCAAGCCGTCCTCGCAGAAAGTGATGCAGGCCCAGGTGGAGAAAGTCATGGAAACAGGCGTGGTAGACGCCCTCGCAGTCCTCGAAACCGCACAGCCGTTGTACAAATGGAACATCCTGGCGGAGCGCCAGATCAATACCTTGAAAATGCAGCTCAACTTCCAGATCAAGCGCTTCGACAAAGCTGACACGTTGATCCCGAAAATCCTTGTGCTCGAACCGTTGACACTGGCCATGAAGATGACGCGCCAGTACCAGAACGAAGATTTCGAGGCGTTGGAGAAAAGCTTCAAGAAAGGCGTCAAGAAGTTCAAGTACGACAAGGCGCTGCTGATCTATTCACTCTACACGTGGACATTGATCAAGCGCAAGAAAATCGACGAAGCTCTGGAAGTCCTGACCAATGCCAAGGACAAGACCGACAGCGATGTGATCACACGCAACTGGGAACACATCGCCAACAACAAGATTCACCTATTCTCGAATGCCGGCATCGGCGAGCAATGGTACGCCCTGCATCTCGAGCAGCCGCCAAAGCAAAAAGCCAGCAAAGGACAGATGAAAAAGCACCCGATGGCACCGAAAGGACGACGCAAATATTTCTGAGCTACCACCGCAGATCCCCGAGGAACTGACATGCGCGTTTTAGTCACCGGCATGATCGCCGGAATGGATGACGAATCCTATATCAACCAAGTTCTGCAGATAGGGCAGGATCAGGGACTCGACATCAGCTATCACAATCTGATCAACGCTTTGGAAAGCACCGGCGGCAAGAAGCTCGACCGGTTGCTGGGTACCACGAACTACCTGTTCGAAGTCCTGCGCGAACGCGAATACCGCAAGATCGGCTTCGAGCTCGAAGCGAACAACGTGACCAACGCGATTATCCGGGCACCGTCCACGATCGAATGGAAGCACGTCAATATCAAACTCAAGGACCACAAGGAGATCGCGCACTTCATAAAGCCCGACGTTGTCGTCACCTTGATCGACGCAGAGTGGTTCATTCAGGAGCGCATGCACGATGCCCAGAAGCGCGACGAATTCTTCCAGCGCGTCAAGCACCAGAACTTCAGCATCCGCGAAATCCTCTCCTGGATGGACGAGGAAGTCAGCCTGTCAGAGGATTGGGCCGAGCATTTGAATGTGCGGCACTATGTCATTCCGATCGGCCAGAATCCGGACAGTCTGTTCAAGCTTGTGAAGCACGAACACGTCCCGTCCTTCTATGTCTCGTACTCGATGACGCACTCAGACCCACAGGCGCGTGTCGTGGTGAACGAGACGATCGCACGGCTCAACGAATATGGTCTGGTCATCGACCCGCAGGCCATCGAGATCGGTTCGAGCTTCGACAACCAGCGCGACAAGGAAGTGACCTTTTCCTACACCGTGCATCGGGATCTGCACTGGTTCGTCGGCAAGGTCGACGCCGTCGTTGCCATTCATCCGTACGCTGAGCGCCCACCGATGTCAACCGGCATGATGGACGAGCTCGGGCACGCCCGCGACTATCACAAGCGCCGCTACATGATCTACCCGCCGACGAACCTCAGCCCATTCACGACCGACAGTTACATTGAGCAGGGCCACATCTTCATGAACGTCGAAGAGTTCTTTCTGTGCCTCGAAGCCGAAGGCTTCAAGCCTCTTGGTGCATAGAACGCTTTCAGGCACGAGTGCTGGGGATTCGATCCGTACTGCAGCAACTGGGAGTATGCGGGTAGTTGGTGGCTCACCTCACCATGCCATGACCGTCTCTGACCGGAAAGCATCCGTTGCGGTCGCGCCCGCAAATCACTACCGCGGGGGGACACGTCTAATAGCTGCTGCCGGGATAGCTGTGACCGCCGTGCCAGAAGTCGAAGCCGGAAGTCCCCGGCCCAAATGTCAGTTCCGGCCAGCTCGTCTTGCCCTCGACGTGGCTGTCGACAAACAGGAAGTTGCCCCTGCCGCCGATATGCCGCATGGCCGGCAGCGGCGGCGCCGGAGCGTCCGGCAACCCGTCGGCATACGTCGAGCCTTCGCGACTGATGGCGGCCACCACCGGGTCCAGGTCTGGAATGTTGAAGTAGTTACTGCCGGAAGCGTCAGCCATCAGCAGCTTCGACGACGGGTCCTCGATCCGCTGCCGGTTAATCCGGGTCCAATGCGGCAGCGCTTTGCCGCCCGGCGACATGAGGTTCGAAGTAATGTGCTGGTTCATCCCGTAGTAGGTGCCGCGCCAGTAGTCCTGCGTCAGGACCTCGCCGGTGTAGGACACGAACTCCTGGCTTGGGCAAGCGAAAAAGCCCTCCGGCACGACGCTCGGATCGACAGTGACACCGTCGATCTCGCCGACCCGCTGAACCCAGCCGTTTTCGTAGGCCGGCAGGAAGTTGTCGTTGTCATGGGCGTACATATTGATCAGTTCACCCAGCCTCTTCTGATTAGCAGCGCAGGTCTTGAGCTTCGCGTTCTGCACCCCGTTGAACAGTGCCGGGATGCCGACGACCACGACGGTCGCAACAACCGTGATCACGATCACCAGTTCTACAAGGGTGAATTTACGTGGCACTGATTTCTGGTGTGTTAGACCCATGCAATGATGTATATTAAAGTGTTTTTTTAGTCGTTTCATCAATATACCTGCCGCTAGGTGCAGAACCAGTCAAGCCATGCACGACATCCTGCCGAAACTATCTGAATGGCTCGAGGCCGACGAGCCGTGCGCCCTGGCCACAGTCATAGAAACCTGGGGGTCGGCGCCGCGCGGCGTCGGCTCGGTCATGGGCATCAACCGGGACATGCAGGTCGCCGGCTCGGTCAGCGGCGGCTGCATCGAGGGCGCTGTCATCGATGAAGCGCTGCAGGTCATGGATACCGGTATTCCTCGAGAGATCGGCTATGGCGTCACCCACGAAACCGCCTGGTCAGTCGGTCTGACATGCGGCGGCAAGGTCCGCGTCTTCGTCGAACCGCACCCGGGGCGCGCCGCCGATCCTGCCGCCCGCGAACTGTGGCAGGCACTCGCGACCGCGTTGAATGCGAAGCAGCCAAAGATCCTCGTCACCCGTCTCGAATCGGACTTTGCCCACCTGCTGGTCGACCCACACGACGGTGTCGTCGGCGACTTCGGCACCGACACCGGCGCAGTCGCGGAATCCGCCCGTACGGCCTACCGCGAACGGCGCAGCGGCGTGCAGGAAATCAATGGGCAGCGATTGTTCTTTCAGGTCTTCGCCCGGCGCGACCATTTGCTGATCGTCGGTGCAGCTCACATCACCGTGCATCTGGTGGCACTGGCACACGAAGTCGGTTTCGAAACCACTGTCATCGATCCACGCCAGGTATTCGCCGACGAAAAACGCTTCCCGGTTCCGCCCGACCACCTGACCAACGAGTGGCCAGACACCGTGCTGGCCGACATTGATCTCAACGAAGACACCTACTCTGTTTTGCTGACTCATGATCCGAAAATCGACGACCCGGCGCTGCACATCCTGCTGCGAAGCGCGGTGTCATACATCGGCGCGCTCGGCAGCAAAAAAACTCAGGCCGCACGGAACGCCCGCCTGGCAGATGCCGGCTTTACCGAGGCGGAGATTGGTCGCATCAGTGGTCCGGCAGGCCTGCCGCTGGGCGGCCGTGCCCCGGTGGAGATCGCCCTGAGCATCATTGCCGAAGTGGTGCAGGCAAAGTATGGCAGATAAGGGCACACAGCACGCAAAGATATCGGCCATCATCCTGGCAGCGGGAAAGTCGAGCCGCATGGGCGATTTTAAATTGCTGCTGCCGCTGGGTGACCGCACCGTCATCGGCACAACCGTGGCAAACGTTCTGGGCGCGGCATTCACCGAGACGATCGTCGTCACCGGACACCGGCATGCTGACGTTGCCGCGGGCCTGCCGGTCAATATGCATACCGTTCACAATGCAGCGTTTGCCGACGGCATGTCAACCTCGCTGCAGGCCGGCGTAAAGGCTGCCCGCAGCGACGTGGACGCCTACCTCTTCTGCCTCGGGGATATGCCGATGGTGAAAACGGCCACGCTGCTGGCAATCGGCCAGGCATCCGCCGGCAGCAACGCGATCATAGTACCGAATCACGACAACCGTGACGGCAATCCTGTGCTTTTCGGCTGCGACTATCGCGACGAACTCCTGCAGCTGACCGGCGATGCCGGCGCCAAGCAGATTATCAGCGCCCACACGGGCAACGTTGTTCGTATCGATATCGATGAGCCGGGAATTTTTCAGGATATCGACACAGCAGTTGACTATGAAGATGTGCTGGGCCAGTGAGGCTTCGTGCTTTTGAAGCTGTCACTGCGAAATCGAGGTCCGGCCCGCAATTCGCACAACTGCAGCAAGGCGCATAATGTACACTTGGTGCCGTAACCTGCAGACGGGAGGTCCGCCGTCAAACCGCGCAAAACCCATTTCACACTGATTGAGCTACTGGTAGTCATCACGATCATCGCCATCCTGGCGGCCATGCTGCTGCCGGCGCTGAGCAACGCAAAAAGGCGCGCCTACGTGGTTGTCTGCCTCGGCAACCACAAACAGCTGGGCATCGCCCTGTCTTTCTACACCGATTCCCACGACAGCGCGTTCCCGTCCTTCGAGGATGCCGTCCAGACCTACTACAAATGGGGGGGCAAGCAAGGGACCGAATACACGGACAGCGTCCGGCTGATGAACCCGTATGTGGGCTGGGACGGACCGGCGACCACCACCAGTGCCGGCGAACTGGAACTGTTTCACTGTCCGGCGGATATCGGGACCGAGGACGGCAGTGCGTGGCCCCGGAAACCGTCCTGGTGGGACACGCTCGGTTACAGCTATGTGCTGAATTCCGACGCGAACGGAAACGACACCGCCCTGGGGCTGGTCAACAAGAGGCTCTCACAGATTCGAAATCCCGCGCGCGTATTCGCGGTCGTCGAAGCCCCCCTCAAGGCCCATATGTTTGACAACGTGTACTTTGACCTCAGCTACTGGCATCACAAAAGCCAGCTCGGCTGGGGCACCGCAAACTTCGTGGACGGACACGCGCGCCACCTGCACGTTGAACGGAACAACCCCACCTTCCAGAGCGGCCCCGACTGGACCTACATCTTCGATGATTGACCTATCGCAATCACCGTCGGTGCACTCGGTTCGGGTTCCGCTGGCGCTCCGCCTCTGACTTCTACGTTCGGCGGCAGGACAGATCGTACGCGTACTTCAGTCCCAACGGGACGGTACTCGTACGCGTACTCGGGAGACGATGATGTTTGACCATGAGAAACTTGATGTCTACCGGATCGTGGCCATGCTGACGAAGATGGCCGCCATATCGATGGAACTGCGGGAGGAAAACGAGTACGAGTACGTCAATCAAGCCAATCGCCAACAACCGCATTCTACCAACGGCTGACGCCGTGGCAGATGCGCACGTTGGGGGACAATATTTATGATAGAGAAAATAATCAATAATCAAATATTCAAGTTAGTTGGTGGTGCAGCACTGATCTACCCGGATTTCCCAGTTAATTATCACAATCTACTATACGAATACGTCGCAACTCGTGTACACTATGAATGATACGCCACTATCGACGGCAATCAGATTGAACAACAGTTGGATCAGCAGAATGGAACCAATTTTGCCCGCGAAACGTTGGAAGATCGGAAAGTTTTGAGTACACTCACAGAGATTCACAGCCATATGAGAATCCCAGATAGAGGAAGAGGGGTCAGGTGCAGGGGAAGTTCAGATTTACGCTGATCGAGTTGCTCGTGGTCATCGCCATCATCGCCATCCTGGCGTCTATGCTGCTGCCTCTCCTGGGCACGGCAAAAAGGTGCAAAACGAACACAAGCGTTCAGCGATCTTTTCATCGTACTGCACGGTAAATCCCCAGAGAAGACCGGCAGGCGGATGCTGGATCTTGACATGGCAAGGGCTTTCCCGGCTATTTCGCGTCACGCAGGTGGATGGGCCATGTCAAGATTCCCCATCATCGCCGTCATTCTCGATTGTCGTCGTATCATAGCGGATCGTGTTTGCCTTATTCAGTCTCTGCGCCAGCGCAACAATCGTCTTCGACATCCACGGCGGTAATTGCTTGAGATTGCGGTTGAAGAATTCCTGGGTGAGCACAAGTACTTCGGTCGGCTCCACCGCGGTGACTGTAGCCGAGCGCGGTTCGTGGGTAATCAGAGCCATTTCCCCGACGATATCCCCCTGGGTCAGCGTCCCGAGTATCATGGGGTCGCCGCTGAGCCCTTTCTCGACCCGCACCTCACCGCTTTCGATGACGTAGCACTCCGTGCCTATCTCACCTTCACGCATGAGGCATTGGCCCGGCTTGAACGTTTGGTGGTCAACGATCATCGCACCCCGCAAGAGGGTGTCGAGATCCGCTATTAACTCTTCCACCGTCTGGTACCGGTCACCGCGGTCGGCCGCCATGCATCGCATGATAATGCTGCACAGCTCGTCGGGGATACGCAGACGACCGGTCGGCATCTCGTTCGGCGGTACGAAATTGCAAGCCTGCGCACGCTTGATGACGTCGTAAATGTCATCACCAAGATAGGGCGGGAAGAAGGTAAAAATGTGATACAGCGTCGCGCCCAGCAGGAAGATGTCACTGCGCTGGTCGAACTGGTCAACGTGGCCGTGTGCCTGCTCCGGCGGCATGTAAGCCGGTGATCCTTTGATGACACCGATTTCGGTGGCTTCGGCGTTTCCATCAGACGACGCCATCCCGGCAACCGGTGGTTCCTCCTCGGAAATACGTTTCGCCAGCCCCCAGTCCATCAGCACAACCTCACCGAAGTCGCCAATCATGATGTTGTGCGGCTTGATATCGCGATGCACAATGCCGCGGGAATGAGCAAACGCGACGGCATCACAAACTCTGCGAAAGGTGCTAAGCAGCGTGAAAAAGTCGTATTTCTGAAGGAACTCACCGTCGCCGATCTCGATCTGTCGTAGGTGATCGATCAGTGGTTGTCCCTGCATCAGCTTCATAGTGAAAAAAACGCCGTGCCCGGGCAGGTACCCGAGGTCATGCACCGGAATAATGTTCGGATGCTCGAGCTGTGCCGTGATCCGGGCCTCGCGCCTGAAACTGTCGAGAGCCACGGTGTCATGGGTGATCCCAGGCAGGATGACTTTCATGGCGGAATCCCGCTCGAAATCCTGATCGAATACATGGTAGATCACCCCCATACCGCCGGTGGCAATCTTGTGTTTCGTCACGTATTTCCCGTCGTCCGCGGTGCGCCAGCAATCATCGCCGCAAAACCGTTCGGCGTCAGTGGGTTCACCTGTGGACCCACTGCCGCTGGCCGCATCAGTGAGAATCGAAGAGATGATCGAGCTTTTGCGAACGATCTGCGTCTTCGAAATGATCAGCGAATCCTGCCCAGACAATTTCGGTGTCGTCGTCTTTACATGTTTGTCCATGGACCCGCCATCCCTGATTCGATCTCACTCCATCCGGTTCTTTACGATACAGGCGCCAGCGCTTTGGTCGC
>Ga0310124_10002411_pt1 | contig 12844 bp, 9 predicted proteins | sample CB11b_AW_Bot5_MG_FD_203507 | JGI IMG/M metagenome (GOLD analysis project Ga0310124, IMG submission 203507) | Marine microbial communities from Western Arctic Ocean, Canada - CB11b_AW_Bot5 | ecosystem: Environmental > Aquatic > Marine > Oceanic | place: Canada: Western Arctic Ocean | collected...
CAGGTCGGGATCCTGATCGATCAGATACTGATGGTAGTCACCCCATTCGTCCCCCAGGCCGGTTACCAGCCTGACCGTCTCGAAGCCGTGGTACGGTGACGGAAACGGTTGGCCGGAGGCATGGAAGTGCCGGCTCTCGGGCGTGTCGTTCTCGGGCGTGTCGGAGGACGGACTCAGGTGAAGCGCGCCGCACGAAGCTGTGCGATAGCCGGACTGGTGGAGTGCTGCTGCGATCGTGATCTCGTCTTCGGACAGGGCAACCCCGTTGCTGACCACACCGTGGGCCCGCGGGTACCGCCCCGTCCAGATGCTGGCCCGGGACGGTGCGCAGACCATGTTGGCGACGAATGCCTGGTCGCACACGACACCCTTGGCCGCCAGACGATCGATGTTCGGTGTGCGGATCACCGGGTTGCCGTAACAGCCCAGGCTGTCGCGCCGCTGCTGGTCGCTCAGGATGATCAGGAAATTGGGCTTTTCAGGCATATGCGGTCAACGGTCAGCGCACGGATTGTCAGTTGCATGAATTCGAGTTCTGTCATTCAGGTCCCCAAGGAATTTACCGCAAGCGGCAAGGTGAGTGGGCCCGTTGAGGTCTCGCGAAATTGTCACTTGCGTGTCGTAACCGTGCCTGAACAACTCGGCAACTATCGCCGCTCGATCTCTGTCTGTCCAATCACCGAAACTGTCCACGGCGCCACAACCGATGCAGGCAACCGTAACCCTGGCGCCGATTTGGCAACTGTTGAAATCGATGTTCACTGCTGCCTGTGTAGGATGGCCGGCCCGGCCCCGGCAATGTCGGTTGTCGAAGCAGACTTGGCCAGCAGTTGACCGGGCGGGGATTACCCGCAGTCAATCCGCCAGATTTTTCCGGTAAAAATACAGATGGTGAATAGCCGCTTGATTTTGATTCTCGACCTGAAACCGGACACCAGGATACAGGTGCTTTCAGCTCTTTGACGATGGCGCGCTGCGTTTTTTGCTTTTCCTCACGGACCACGGTACGGTAGGCCAATCGATCATAGAGACACCTGACGGACATCCATCGGCGATGGACGAGGTATCAACGTCCAGTTTAACCTTTGTACTTGTTCCATGGCCAAACCCAATATTGTCTTTGTTCTCCTGGACGACCTCGGCTGGATGGATCTCAGTTGCTACGGCAGCGAATTTTACGAGACACCGAATATCGATCGTCTCGCTGCGCAAGGCATGCGATTCACCGACGCTTACGCTGCCTCTCCGGTGTGTTCGCCGACGCGAGCGAGTATCCTCACCGGGAAATATCCCGCTACGGTAGGTGTCACCGATTGGATTGATTGGGGTGGAGGCCGCCACCCGTGCCGCGGCAAGCTCATCGATGTGCCCTACCTCAAGCACCTGCCACTCGGGGAAAAGTCGATTGCTGCCGCACTTCGCGCCGCCGGCTACAGCACCTGGCACGTCGGTAAGTGGCACCTCGGCGGTGCGGATACGTATCCGGAACGCCACGGCTTCGAGGTGAATATCGGCGGCTGCGAGTGGGGATGTCTGCTGAACGGGTACTTCAGTCCATGGGAGATCCCCGTGTTGCCCGGTCATGACGTGCCGGAGGGGACGTACCTGACCGACTACCTCGGCGATCGCGCCGCTGCATTGATCCGCGATAGTGTCGGCAAACCGTTCTTCATGAATCTGTCGCTTTATCAGGTCCACATGCCTCTCGAGGGCAAGCCGGAAAAGGTGGCAAAGTACGAGGCCAAAGCGAAAGCGATGGGGCTCGACAAATTGGACGCCATCATCGACGGAGAGCCGTTCCCATGCGAGGACAATAAGCACCTGCATATTCAGCGGCGCGTTGTTCAGTCGGACCCGGTCTATGCTGCCATGATCGACAGCATGGACGAGAACGTCGGCAAGGTGCTCACCGCCATCGATGAAACGGGGCAGGCGGACAACACGATCGTTATCTTCACGTCCGACAACGGCGGCTTGGCTACCTCCGAGGGATCACCGACAAGCAATGCCCCGCTCAGCGAAGGCAAGGGCTGGATGTACGAGGGCGGCACCCGTGAACCGCTGATCGTGAAGTGGCCGGGCGCCACAGTCCCGGGCTCGGTTTGCTCGGTGCCGGTTACCAGTCCCGACTTTTATCCGACGATGCTCGAAATGGCGGGGCTGCCGCTCATGCCGTTGCAGCATACGGATGGCGTCAGTATTGCACCGCTGTTGCGCGGTGCCGGGGCGCTGGCGCGCGAGGCCATATTCTGGCATTACCCGCACTATGGGAATCAGGGCGGTACGCCGGGATGCTCGGTGCGGGCGGGCGACTACAAACTAATCGAGTTTTTCGAGGACGGTCGGCTCGAGCTGTACAATCTGCGTGACGACATCGAGGAGGACTGCAATCTTGCCGTTGCCGAGCCCGACATCGTTGCGAGTCTGCATGCGTCGCTCATCGAGTGGCGCACGAGCGTCGAAGCCAAAATCCCGGAATCGAACCCCGACTTCGATCCTGACGCATAGCCGGAGTAAGAGGTGATCAGCGTTTCGCTTTCTTGCGGCTTTTGCCCACGAGTTTGCGCGCTGCGGCAGGGGAGAGCTGGCGGGCCGACGAGATTTTCTGCAGGCCGGTCGCACGCGGTCTGGTCTTGCCGCTTTCCCAATTCATGATCGTGTTTATACTGACGCCGAGGATCTTGGCGAGATTAGCCATGGACAGGCCCAGACGCTTGCGGAGTTTTTTGAGCAGGCCCGGTGAGAAGCGAACGTCCTTGGCTGATGGTACAGCGGCTGCTTTGGCAGTGGGCGTTGCCTTGCCCAATCGTTTCAATTGAGCCTCCAGGTTCTGGCTTTGCCGTTTCAGCGCAGCGTTGTCCCGGCGCAACCTGGTGACGGCCTTCTGGAGAGGCGCTGTTGCAGCTTTGATTTCCTTGCGTGCCAACCGGGAAATTTCGCTCTTCAGCGCATTCGTCAGGGCGGTGGACATGTTTTTCTCCTTCTTGATCGTCAGTTTACAGGACGTTTAAAAAACCTGGTGACAATGATAATCGCCTACCGTATCCAAATCAAGTTGCCTGGCAAATGAGGCAGGAGCGATGCAAGAACGCGAAGTTGATAATCCTGTCAACTTCGGATCATTGGGGTGGCTTGACCTGATCTCCGCATGATGATCCGGTGAATAGGGTCGGAATACACCCGTGATCGCGTGCTGCCGTGTCACCGCCGATCACGAACTTCTGTATCGTTGACAAATGGCTTGCTGGGCAAGATAGACCATGCCGCAGTATAGTATCCGGCCAACAAAACAGCATTAAGACTTCCTTCCGATCTGACCCTCGACAGAGTTATTTTATGCAAGACGACCCAGCATCCGGGTTCCCCCTTCCGGGCGACCGGCGGCGCATGTCCATCGATCCGCCGTTGCAGCGGGTACTGTTCATTGCCGGCCTGGTACTGACGGTGGTGGCGGTCCTGATGGGCCTGTACAGCGCCATCATCTGTTGCCTTGCGGTCGGCCTGATCGCGATTGCGACACCGTGCGTGGCGAGGGGGTTGCAGAACCTGCAAGCTCCGCCACTGGCCGCCCACGCCTGCGTGTTGCTGGTGGCAGTTGCCGTAGCCCTGACCCTCCTGCTGGCTTATCCTGCCTGGCAGCGACAGGCCGTGATGTTCGTCGTGCATGCCGGTGAGCTTGGTGAACGCGTGCTGGGTGCCACGAAAAGTGTCGACGCCGACTTGTCCGGCTCCGATCACAGTGCGGAGTTCGACCAGGCGGCGGAGACCCTGACCACCCATGTCTCCGGCATTCGCGAACGCGTCGACACCTTTACTCGCGTTGGCTTCGGTGCAAGGTTCGTGTTTTTTCTGCAGTTCGTGGCGATGTTGGCCGGCGTTCTGTTCATGCAACTCGCGATCGTCTCGCGACTGCCGCCGCGGGCGCTGCCGGTGGGGGAGAGGCCCCCGACGGTTGCCGAACGGCCGCAGTCCCTGGGGCGTCGACTCAGCATCGCGTCCCTCACCCGGTTGACCAAGGCCCTGATCATTGCCCTGCTGGCCGGTGTCGGCTTTGCGATTGCGGCTTTGGACACGTGGTTTTTTATCTTCGGCTGTGTGCTCGTCGTGGCGTTGTTCACCCGGCTGGGACCGTATGTGGCGCTGATTCTGGCGCTGCTCATCGTGCCGACGGCCGCATCCTGGCCATGGTCCGGTGCTGTTGCCCTGGTTACGGTCATTGCGATGTTCGCGGCCGAGAAACGGCTCCATTGGTATCTGGTCCTGGTACCGGCGATACGCGCCGGCGGGCTGCCGCGCGAGATGTACGTCGGCAGTCGCGAAAAGCGCCGGCGCGGTATAGGATTCGGCTGGGTCTTCATGTTCCTGAAACTGCTGATCACAGTGGTGGTCATCTCGGCATTGATATATGGTGGACTGTTCATTGTCAACCAGCTCATGTCGGAGACCGAACGGGACCAACTCCTGAACCACGCGGAAACCATCTGGCGCGAGAATCCCGGCGCGGCGGTCGAGGACTACGAGAAACTCCTGGCGTTGGATCCCGGCAACCGCGGGGCGCTCATGGGGTTGGTGCGGTGCCATGTCGGACAGGAAGATTTTGTCGCCGCTGACGCGCGAGCAGAGGATGTTGGCCAATGGCCGCCCACGCCATCCACACCGGGGTCCTTGCGCAAGGCGCTCGATGCGAAGATTCGGTTGCTTTACAACAAGGTCACGCCGCCGCCTGTACATGATCCGGCCGAAGGCTACCGGTACTTCCTCGAAGCGCTGGACGGCCGCCCGGAGGCCGGTGAGTTCGTCGCTGCGGCCGAGAAGCTGGCAGCACTGGAACCGGAAAGCCCGCAGGCGCACCGGTTCGCAGCGCAGGGCAATTTCATAGCCGAGAACCATGATGCTGCCGTGACCTGGGCGACGAAAGGACTGACGATCGACGACCAGTACCCCGGACTGCACGCGGTCCTGGCCAAAGTTCATTCGCAGCGCGGCGAAACCGCCGCGGCAAGCACCGCGTGCGAAGCCGAGCTGGCAATCGACCCGGGCAACGCCGAGATGACGGCGCTGCTGGAAGAACTGTCGGAGCCATCGGAGCCACTGGAACCAACGGAGCCACTGGAACCAACGGAGCCAACGGAGCCATGAAGTACCACCCATGGGAGGATTAGGAATGGGTCGACTCAAAGGTAAACGCTGTTTCATCACCGGGGCAGGGCAGGGGATCGGCGAAGCCACGACCCGCCGGTGGGTGATGGAGGGGGCGACCGTCACGGCCAGCGATCTGGATGCCGGGCACCTCCATAAACTCGAGGAGATTACCGGCCAAAAGACGTATCAGCTCGACGTCGCGGATCCCGCAGCGGTTGCTGCCGTCGCCGCCGAGGTCGGTGCGATCGATGTGCTCTTCAACTGTGCCGGCTACGTGCATCAGGGAACGGCGTTGTCGACGCCGTTGGACGAATGGGACAAGACGTTCGCGATCAACAGCCGGGGCGTTTTTCTGGTGTGCGAGGCGTTTCTGCCGGGGATGATCGAATCGGGCGGCGGCAGCATCATCAACATGTCATCGATCGCCAGTTCCGAGATGGGCGTGGCCAACCGTTTCGCGTATGGCGCTTCCAAAGCGGCAGTCATCGGTCTGACCAAGTGCCTGGCAGCGGACTTCATCAAGGAGGGTATCCGCTGCAACGCAATCTGCCCGGCCACTGTCGATTCGCCGTCGCTGCAGGGACGCATCAACGACACGCCGGATCCTGTGGCGGCGCGCGCGGCGTTCATTGCACGGCAGCCGATGGGACGCATCGGCAAGCCCGAGGAGATCGCCGAGGCGGCTACCTACCTGGCCTGTGACTTGTCGGAGTACATGACCGGCCAGGCCATCGTCCTCGACGGTGGCATGCACCTGTAGGGGGTGCTCTTCAGCAGCGCACATCGAGATGACCGATCAGGTCGTTTTCGACGGCGTGATGGAGAAACCGCGGCAGCCCGCGCCAGGTCATTGTCACCAGCTTGCCATCGCGCGGCGGTGTGTGCCAGGAGGTCGAATCCAGCAGCTCCTGCAAGCTGACGATGCCGGTCTCCAGAAAGCTGCGGTCGCCCGTCAACTCATAGCCGATCGCCATGCCCAGCGTCTGCATCTGCGTGAAGGGCATCGACTCGCCTTTGGTGTGTACCTGCTTCAATGCGTCGCGCAGCTCGCTGATGAAGGTTACCAGCCAGGCCCGTACCTTTTCGTCGCCCGTTCGCCGAATGTAATGGTCGATGCCTTCGACCATGCTGGCATACCCGAAGAAGGCGCCGAGCAACTGGCGGGTGAATGGATGATACGGGTCGACACCGGAAAGCTTGACGTTGCCCGGCGGATCACCGCGGTCGAAAGCGACCAGGTACGAGAGGAGATCGTCGAGCTGCGCACGAAACCGGTCTTCGCCGCTGTATGCGTCGAGATAACTGAGGGCCAGCACCGGCCAGCCGATCTCGCGGTTGAAGCCGATGACGCTCGAACGCAGTGTCTCGCTCTGGAAGGTCTCGATAATTTTGTCGCCGAGTCCGCAGGCCACTTCGAGCGCATCGATGTCACCGCTCATGCAGTAATACGCCAGCAGCCCCTGCGTCCAGAAATGGCTGGGGTAGGACCCGGTCGTGGTGTGATCGGCCGAATGCGCCGGGGTCGAACGGTGCAGTCGATCCTCATCGTGGAAATGCAGAAAGTCGACTTCGATATTGTGCCGGGCCAGGTGTGCGACGGTCTGCCACAGGTCGTAACGCCCACGGCGCATGATCTCGCTGGCGAACGCGAAGATGACATCGTATTCGTTGTTTACCCATACCAGCTCGAAAAACTCGGGGTGCGCCCATTCCGGCACTTGGAGATGTTCGGTTAAGTAGTAGGTTTTCAGGTATGGTGCCTCGGCCCGACGCTCCACCTGTCCCGCTCCGATGTAGCTGCTCTGGTAACCGGCATCCGGCGTGTCGCCCAGGTCGAACATGGTCCCCGGCAGGTCGAGCTGCATGAGCCGGTGCAGGTACTTCTCGAACCGCGAATGCGCTCCCGGCTGCATCATCCGGTCCTGATCGAACTCGCCACAGGCGCGCACCCACTCCGGTGCCACATAGCTGCGCCCGACAGTGATCGGTGCCCCAAGCGTTTCCTTGATCCAATCGATCTGGCAATCTGCGGAGTCTGCAAAACTGAGGGTGATCACCTGGCGACGGGTACGCCCCTGGGGCAGGGCGAGAATACCGGCGGTCGGAGGCCAGGCATCCAGGCTCATGCCGGCACCGTCACTGGCCAGGCGCGACGGCCGCATCGGCGATAGATCCTCTTGGCGTGCGTAGATGCTGCGGCTGCCGTCGGTGATGCCGAGCCAGTCGTCCGTTTCCAGCAGCGGCGCGCGAAGATAGTCAGGGTAGTCAAACGTATCGAGCAGCATCTCGGGCGACTCGATGTGGACGACATTTCGCAAGTCGTCGGACACCAGTGCGACGCGTTGCGGATTGCGCACTTCGCGCGGCACGAAGTAAAGCCCCCACACCACTTGCTTGAAGTGTCGCTCGGTCGTGTCGCCCAGCTGCCAGTCCCAGTCGACGCCGATACGCTCGACATCGACGCTCTTGCGGCCGGCCTCGAGGTTCATGAACTGATAGTCGAGCCGCAGCGTTGGCCAACCGGCCCACAGTTCGACATCGAGACGATAGCTGAGGCAGCGGCTGCCGTCCGTTTTGTAATGGGCGCCTTCGACACGAACACGCGTGCGCAGGGGCGAGGCGGTGAGCACTTTGATCGAGCGCTCGGATTCGTTGAGGGTCGATGCGTCGTCGACGGCGAGCCGGAACTGTTCGGGAGCCGTCAGGTAATCGTGATGGGCTGCCGTGAGCCTGCGGATCGGGCCGGGGCCGGTATTTGCCAGCTCGACGCGAACCAGGCCGTTGTCGAGGACGACGCTGTCATCGGCAACGGTCGTTGCAACTGCGTTTGCCGGTGCGTCGGCACCTGCCGATTCGACTACGTGACAGCCGACTTCGGTGGCGTTGAATACGATCAACCCCCAGCGCACCGAACCGTCTGGCCAGCTGACCAGGGGGTGCATCGATGCGGGCCGCAGGTTGCCGGCCGGTGTACGTACCGCGACAGCCCCATCGGGTTGCAGATCTCCTTGCGGCCACGGTACGCCGTGGAGGGTGGGCAGTCCGGGGTGCGCAGCGGCGGTGGCGGCGTAGATCGCCGGCTTCAAGGCAGTATCTGTGGCAGCCATAGAGCAGGACTCCTTCGGAATCTTGGGTTGTGGGGTTGTGTTCGATACAACGCGGCGCATGTACGATAACACACGGCGTCGAGATTTTCGATGACGTTTGCGGTTCATGTTGCGACGCGGTCGCTCGTGCTGCGTCAACATCCATCTGCGGCACTTGCATTCAACCTGTTAAACGTCTATGCGTATTGGGCAATCGCCTCAGTAGCAGTATTCGATCACCTAAGTCGGGAAGGGTGCATCATGCAATTCAAGATTATTGTGCTCATCGTTGCGGGGGGCGTGTTGCTGTTCATGGGGCTTCGGGAATTTCGGATGATGCAGGCGGCGGCGGCCGAACCACAGACGATCAGCTGCGCTGAACTGGAGAAGAACGGTCCGGGTGACAACTCCCATGTGATCATGGAGGATTTTATTCTGCTGGAACAGGCGTTCGTTTACGCGGCTGCGACTGGCAGCAATACTTGGACGAAGCTCTATATCCCGGCGTTGCCGATTGGTGGCGCGTATCACTTGCAGATTCTCTCGATGCGCGATGAGAACGGCCAGCTCCCCGAAAATGTTCCGATACCGGAGAACATCGGGATCATCGTGAAGACTGAACACATATCGGGCGAGGACGAGCTTACCACGCTCGCCGAGGCCGATACGCTGCAAGGCCTGGTGATCAACACGATCAAATCACTCGGCAGTGAGGAGAAACAGCTGCTGGAGCAGAGTTATCCCGGAGTCGACTTCGAGGCGTGCTGGATCATCGAGCACAAACGTCAGCCACCGGGCATGGGAAAAGTGGCGGCACTCGGCGGCGGCGGCATTGCTTTACTGTTCGCCGGGCTCGGTGCGCTGTTCCTGGGAAGAAAGAACAGTTGATGAGAGATGCGGCACGATACCGGATGACAACTTCGATGAAATCTGGCCAATCCACTGACACCTGACACCTGACCCGGTCATGCCGTATCTTGCCCTGACAACCAACATCGCGGTTGACGAGTCAACCATCATCGAGCCGTTATCGGCGCTGGTCGCCGAGCAGCTCGGCAAGTCGGAAGCGTATGTGATGGTCGTGCTGGAACCGCAGCGGCCGATGGTGTTCGCCGGTACCGATGCGCCGACAGCGCATGTCGTTCTCAAAAGCCTCGGTCTCCAGCCGGACCAGACGCCCGCATTGTCGCAGGCTATCTGCGATTTTCTGCAGGCGCGCCTGGGTATTGCGTGCGACCGCGTTTATATCGACTTTCAGAGTCCGGCCCGGAACATGTTCGGCTGGAACTCGAAGACGTTCGGCTGATGCCGCGGATTGTGCATTCGCCGGCGTACTGCGCCGATATCGGTACCCACGTGTTTCAGGTGCACAAGTTCCGGCGCACTTTCGAACGGCTTCTGGCCGATGGGCTTCTGGCCGCGGGCGATGTTGCAGTACCCGAACCTGTGACCCGCGCCGTGGCTGCTCTCGTTCATACCGAGGCGTATCTCTCGGACCTTGAGGGGGCTGCGCATACCAGCCGCACGCAGGCGTCGGAGCTGCCGTTCAGCCGGGAGATCATCCGGCTGTTCTACCTGGCCGCAGGCGGTACGTGTGCTGCCTGTCGCGAAGCGCTTGCCGGCGGCGCTTCGATCAATCTGAGCGGGGGCTTTCATCACGCATTTGCGGAGCGTGCGGAGGGGTTCTGTTATTTGAACGATGTGGCCATCGGCATTCGCTGCATGCAGGCGGAGACACGTATCCGCAGCGCTGCGGTGGTTGACCTCGATGTGCACCAGGGTAACGGCACGGCGAAGATTTTTGCGGACGACCCCACAGTGTTCACCTTTTCCATGCACCAGGAGCGGCTGTATCCGGTGAAGCAATGCAGCTCGCTCGACGTTGGGCTCGAGACGGCGGTTGGTGACGCCGAGTATCTTGAGATGCTGGCCCGGCATTTGCCGGATATCCTCGACGACCACCGTCCGCAGCTGGTGCTGTATGTTGCCGGCGTCGATCCCTACGAGCACGATCAGCTCGGCGGTCTGGGCTTGTCGATAGAGGGCATGCGGCAACGCGACGAGTACGTTATTTGCGAAGTCCGTAAACGCGGTATCGCACTGGCCGGTGTGCTGGCCGGCGGGTACGCCGTCTCCGAGGATGACACGGTGGAGATGCATGTGAATACGTGCCGGGCGTTTTTGAATTCGAGCAGCGAACAGTAGTAATCTCAAGCCCCTTCTGCTTCTGGTGGAAATACGAATACCGGGCTATAGGTTATTGCCTTCATCAATCCAACACCTGACTCAGAGCCTGACCTATGAAGCTTGGAACTTTCATGATGCCGCTGCATCCGCCGGAAAAATGCCGGACGGAGTGTTTCGAAGAAGACATTGAATTCACGGTGATGGCGGACGACCTGGGATTCGAGGAAGCGTGGATCGGTCAGCATCACACGCTGGCGTGGGAACCGATTCCGGCGAATGACCTTTTCATCGCAAATGTGCTGCCGCGCACGAAGAACATCCGGCTCGGCACTGGTGTGTCAATCATTCCACAGCATCATCCGGCTAATATCGCGGTGCGTCTGGCGATGCTTGACCACCTGTCGCGCGGCCGTATCAATTGCGGTTTCGGCCAGGGCGGCGTGCCCACGGACTGGGAACTTTTCGACCTGCCCGATCCGAAGACGCAGGGGCTGATGACGGTGGAAGGGATCGACATGATTCTCAAGCTGTGGGAAGCTGAGCCGCCGTTTGATTTCCAGGGTGATTACTGGCGCATTCGCGTCGAGACACCGAATGCAGATCTTGGCATGGGGACGTTGCTGCAGCCGTACCAGAAGCCGCATCCGCCGATTGCCATGAGTGTGATCAAGGGGGAATCGATGGCGGCGCGAATGGCCGGCCAGCGCGACTTCATCCCATTGAGCACGAACCTTGTCCCGGCGACGACGGTGGTGCAGCATTGGGGAACGTATTGCGGCGGCGCTGCCGATGCCGGCAAGCCGGAGCCGAGCCGTGAGATCTGGCGCATTTCCCGCAGCATCTATGTTGGCGAGAGCACCGACGAGGCCTGGGACCACGTGTTGGGCGGGACATTTGCCGATGCGTTCGAGTATCTGATAGCGCTGCTGACGTCCGCCAACATGATTGACCTGCTGAAGCCGGATCTGGAAACGCCCGATTCCGAGGTAACCCCGGAGTTTGTGGCGCGGAATCTTTGCATTATCGGTTCGGTCGATGACTGTATCGAGCAGCTCGAAGGCCTGTGGGATCTGACCGGCGGATTCGGCAAGCTGCTGATGATGGCGCACGATTGGGACGACAAAGTGAAGTGGCAGAACTCCATGAAGCGTCTGGCACAGGAAATCGTGCCGAAGCTGCCGAGCCTGTAGATTTGGGTTGAAGAACCCTCTTCAACCTTTGGCCTATCCTGTTCCTGCCAACTTTTCGGCTCAATTGCCGATTTCTTCGAACGGGAAGAGCGGCTGCCGACGATACTGGTAGTCGAAGCTGTCCATGTCGGCCGATGTCGGTCCGCCAGTGTTGACGCGGATCAGTGACGTACACACCGGTTCGTAAGCAGCGGCCGGTGCCTGCACACCCTTGGCCACGAGGATCTGAAAGTCCTGCGGCTCGAGTCCGCACGAGGTGATCTGCTTGATGCTGAACGGTACGATGCGCAGCGATGTCAAACAGATCGTGATACCCGTGCCGGTGTCGACGATGGCGCTGTTACCCATGCGGTAAACTGTCTGCCCGCCGTGGCGCACTTCGCTGTCGTGAAAGTCGCCGTCGTGCAGGCTGCGGACGGTGACCTCTGCCTCCAGGGGCGTGCCGAGGCTGTCATCCATCTTGCCGCCCATCTGCAGCGGGATGCGGGCGCCGACACCGGCGGCCCGTGCCGCCGCTGCAGACTCCGGGTCGTGAATGCAGATGTACGCAGTGGTGTCGGCGCGGCGGTGCAGTTCATGGGCGATGTGGGTGCCGTCTGCGGTCGAGCCGCCGCCGACATTGTCCCCCATGTCCATGAGGCACACCGGGCCTTCACCAGCAACTGCCTGGTCAATAGCTGTCGGGATATCGATGAACTCGCCGGCGAATTCCTGGCGGTGGCTGATCAGATAATCGGCCAGCTCGTCAGCCATGGCCTGGGCCTGTGCCGGGTCGTTGTCCGTGACGACGATCAAGGCACTGCCCATCTCCTCGACATCGGCATAGGGGAAGCCGAGGACGACGCTGTTCGACAGGACACCCGGCTGATCGCGCATACGCTCGAGGGTTTCATACATCGGCCGGCAGGGCGGGTCGCTGGTACGTTGGCGCTCGATGTTGATTGCTACCGGCGGGTAGGCGGCTGCCGTGACCGGTTTGATCTCGCCGGCAAGTGTCCGGCGCATGAGCTCGGCAGCTTCCAGGCCGCGCGCTTTCTGGTCGATATGCGGATTCGTGGCGTAGGCGATCACGACGTCGGAAGCGGCGACCATGCGTTCACTGAGATTGGCATGCGGATCGATCGTGGTGATCATCGGCAGATCGTCGCCGATGACCTGGCGCACGCGAGTGAGCCACCAGCCGTCGAAATCCCTGAGGTCATCACCGACCCCGGCGCCGGCGCCGTGCGGCGCGGCCAG
>Ga0310124_10002412_pt1 | contig 12842 bp, 9 predicted proteins | sample CB11b_AW_Bot5_MG_FD_203507 | JGI IMG/M metagenome (GOLD analysis project Ga0310124, IMG submission 203507) | Marine microbial communities from Western Arctic Ocean, Canada - CB11b_AW_Bot5 | ecosystem: Environmental > Aquatic > Marine > Oceanic | place: Canada: Western Arctic Ocean | collected...
CATCATGTCCCCGTCCATCGAACCCGCTGAACACACCCACGATACAGGAATCGTATCGGCTCACCCCAGTCGGGACCATAGCCAGAAAACACGACCGCTGACGACCAGCTACTCGCCCGGTTCGCTCCAGTCCAGCAAGGCCCCCACGATCTCCCGGTCTCCCTGGTCCAGCCGGGCATACACCTGCGGCAATTCGTGCCAGGCAAAGCGATGTGTCAGCATCGGGCCGATCGCCAGGCGGCCACGCGCCAGCAGGTCCAGGCTCAGGCCGACCGAGGCCCGCTGGTCCCAGCGACTCCCCTCGGAAGGATACCCGTAGGTAGTCACCAGGCTCAGTCGCTTGCCCAGGAACCCCTGGCCGAAGGGATTGAAATCCGGCTGCTGAGTGTGCCGCGATACGATCACCACCCGGCCATCGGTCCGAGTCAACTCCATCGCCGTGCGGATCGTCGTCCAGTTCGAACCGGCCTCCAGTGCCAGGTCGGCTCCCACGCCATCAAAGAGCGACAGCACCTGGTCCTGGTACCCGTCCACCGCCGGCGACACGGCCAGGTCGGCGCCCATCTCTTTAGCAATCTCGAGCCGGGCCGGTTCCAGGTCGACCACGGCCGTGCGCAGCCCAAACGCCACGCAGTAGGCCAGAGCCGAGAGCCCGATGACTCCCTGGCCGACGATCACCACGTTACCGCCCGGGGGCGGATCCCCATCTCGCACCGCACGGTGAGCCACCTCCAGGATGCTCAGCATCACAGCATCCTCGTCGGGCACATCCGAGGGCAGCGGGGTCACCCGCGACGCGTCCATCGTCGCCACCTGGCGATGAGCCGCCGGAAGAAACACCCGGTCACCGACACCGATTCCGGTGACCGACGAGCCCACCTCGATCACGTCGCCGACCATCGAATAGCCGTTCTCCGTCGGCAGCTCAAACGGCACCCGTTCGTGCAGGAACTTTCCCTCGTCGTCGACCGGGATCGCCCGGTAGACCCGCAACTCGGTGCCGGCGCTGATCGCCGTCAGGCGGGCGCGGACCAGCACGCCGCAGGCCTCGCACCCAGGCTCTGACACCTCCTGGAACTCAGCCTGCTTCGCCCCGGTGACGATCAACTGCTTCATCGATCACGCCGCCCTGATGCACTCCGACCCATCGACCGCGAACTAGTCGAGCCGCTTGATCTCGATGTTGCGGAACATCACCGGATCGTTGTGGCCGGCGAATCCGAAGTGACCCTTGGCCAGGTCCTTGCCCGGATGGGCCTTGACCGTCTTCGCATCGGTGACCTTGCTGAGATCGGTGTTGAGGATGATCGAACCGTTGAGCTCGACCTTGATCGTCGAACCCTTCACGGTCACCTCCTGGTAGTTCCACTCCCCGGCAGCCCGCAGGTAGCCCTGGGCGGCCGGGACCATCCCGTAGGCCGAACCGTGGTACTGGTAGGGAGCCAGCTTGCCCGGGTAACCGGTGTCCAGAACCTGCAGCTCACACATGCCCACGTACGCCGGGTTGCCCTGGCCGGGGTAGCGGATCGCCAGCCCATTGTTGCCGGCCCTGGGCAACTTGATCTCAAGCCGCACCACGAAATCACCGTACTGGTCCTTGGTGAAGAGGTTACCGCCCTTGCCCTTCTTGCAGCGAATCGCCCCGTCGACAATCTCGTAGTTGTCGACCGCGCCGGCCCAGCCGTTGAGATTCTTGCCGTTGAAGACCGACGTGAAACCGCGGTCGGAATTCTTGCGGAGAATCCTGTTGGCTTCCTCGGTGCCGATCTCGCGGACATAAATGTTCCGCCAGCTGATCTCGCCACCATGTGTCTGCAGCTGAATCGGCCCGTGGTGGAACAGCGGCCGCTTGCGGTCGAAATAGTTCTCAAGCGTGGCGTGATCGACGACCAGTTTCTTGTTGAGCCACACCGAGGTCCGCGCTCCGACCTGGCGGATCCGGAAACTGTTCCACGTCCCCAGCTTGTTGTCGGCCAACACCAGAGGATCCTTGCCCCGGGCACCCTTGCTGTTGTTCCACAGGCCGCCTGAACCCTTGTCGCCACCGATCGCGAACTTGCTCGGATCCGTGTAGTCCCAGATCTGCACCTGGGGTGCACCCTTCAGGTAAATGCCGCTGTCGGCCTTGGGAACCGTCTTGTAGTCGATCAGCAACTCGTAGTTGGCAAACTCACGCTCGGTGGTCAGGTACAGCCCGTGGCCATCATTGACCACCACGTCGCCCTCGATTCGCCAGTGCTTGGCAATGTCCTCGCGACTCTTCGCCTTGTACGCCTTCTGCTCCACAGCACTCATCTTCCGCAACAACTCCGGATTGCGGGTGCTCCAGCCGTACCAGTTGGACAGGTCCTTGCCGTTGAGCAAAGAGGTAAAGCCCTTGGGAGCCTTGATCTCTGCTCGCAGGTGAGCTGCAGGCAGCAGCAACAGAGAAATGACAGCCACACTCAGCACCGAACGGGTTCTCACGGCCTCGTCTCCTTGGAGTCTATCGTGTCGTGGTGATCGAGCCTGCAGATCCGCTCGCGGTCCAGGCGGCAATCATCTCATGTCATGCACACTACGCCAGTCGCACATGATGCCAACACTCCAGTGGTCCCGACAAGGGAACGGGGACTGGAAACAGACGTTTCACACCCGGGCGACTCATCAACTGATGCCCCGGAACGGGTCCACCCGCCACCGACACGGGCACCGGTCTGGAGATGTCACTGGCCCGAGACTGGGTTAGGCTGGCGGCACCAATCGACCCCAAGACGCAATCCTCAACGGAGACGACCGATGACCCCGATGTTCCTGTTGCTGGCCGCCACCCTCGGCGTCGGGCTCGAACGGCCCGATGTCGAGTTCCAGGTCTTCCAGTTCCCGGCCAACCAGATCCCCCGCATCGACGGAGATTCGTCCGACTGGTCGATCGTCCCCGATTCGTATTCGATCGGAACCGGGCAGCTCCGCGAGACAGTCATCGGCATCGGCAACAAGCACGACCCCAGGAACCTCGACGTCAAGGTCAAGGTCGGCTGGGTCAAGGGACTCAATCACCTCTACTTCCTTTATGAGGCCCACGACAACTACTGGGACTTCGGTCAACCCGGCCTGCACAACGACATCTTCGAACTGGTGGTAGACGGTGATCTCTCGGGCGGCCCCTTCATTCGCCAGATGCACCCCAACAAGCAGCTCCGCAACCGCCTCGACACTCACTTCCTGTTCCACGGCGTGCATGCCCAGAACTACCACATCTTCACCCCGTCAGTCGGCAAGGACTGGACGATGGTCTGGGGCTGCCAGCCGTGGATCAAGGACCTGCCCTATGCCAACGCCGCCACGAAGTACAACTTCAAGCACGGCGAGAGTGGCAAGCTGGTGCTCGAGTTCTACGTGACCCCCTTCGACCATGCTCCGCCGGACCCGACCCGGGCGATCCCGACGAAGCTGACCGAGAACAAGGTGATCGGCATGTCGTGGGCGGTGCTCGATTACGACGACGAGAAGTCCAAGACGTATGCCGGGTTCTGGAACCTCTCGCACAAGACCACCATGTACGGCGACGCCTCCGACCTGGTCGCGTTCCGGCTGATGCCGATCGCAAAGGCGTTGAGGAAACCGGTCGAGGCCGACTGGTCGTTCCGGGTGATCAGTCGCAAGGACCGAGTCGTCTCGTTCCGGGATCGTTCCTATGGTGAGATCAACTCGTGGAATTGGGACTTCGGCGACGGCCAGTCCTCGACCAAGCGGCACCCGATTCACCACTACGACAAGCCGGGCGAGTTCATCGTGACGCTCTCGGTCAAGGGACCCCACGGAAAGGCCCGCCGCGCCAAGGTCTGGGACGTGACACTCCCCTAGATCTCAACGCCAATTCTCAACGCCAATTCTCAACGCCGCGACTCGGCCCGCCGTGGGTCCGGTGACCAGATCACTGCCGAGGTGATCCCCAGCGTGCGGCCGGCTCCTCCTACCGTGTTCCTGCCCCATTGGGCTCCGTAGTGGTAAAGGAACAGGGTCAGAATCCGGCCGTCGGCCAGCTGCAGCGAGCAGGGACTGTGCATCGACTGGTGCATCGCCCAGCGGAACAGGATGAACCGCTTGTCCCAGTCCCAGGTCCTGCCGTGGTCCCGGCTGATCACCGCCTCGATGCCGTGGTAGATCATGCCGTCCAGCTCACCCATCCGCGCGGCATAGGTCAGCAGCAGGCGGCCATCCCCGAGCCTGACGAGGTCGCTGTGGACCTTGCCGTACTTGAAGTGCACCTGCCGGTGCGTCCAGGTCTTGCCCTCGTCAGTCGACCGCGCCGTCGTCAGCCGACGCCAGTGGTCGGTGTAGGATGGGTAGTCGGGGGGTTGAGCCGTCCGCAAGGCAACCACCAGCGCCCCGTCAGCAGACCGCACGATGGCCCCCTCGGACGTCTCCCACGAGGGCGGAAACCAATAGCCCTCGTTCCAGGTCCGCCCGCCATCACGGCTGCGGCGAACCAGCGACTGTGCCCGCCAGCCTGACGGACCATGCGGAGCCACCTCGGCTGTGAAGATCGCCGTGACCACGTCCTTTTCGACCAGCACACTGCCCTTGTGATAAGTGATCTTACCGTTGCTGAGCCTCGGGAACCGCTTCTTGCCGGTGAAGGACTTGCCACCGTCTTTGCTGAACGCCAGGAACCCGTCATCGTCCATCGGCAGCAGCATCAGCTTCTGGCCACCCAGTGATACCGGCTGGGGACGCTCGAGACCGTCGTGGAACAGCCGCGGCTGGCTCCACGTCTGCCCCTCGTTCTTCGAGTACGAAATGAAGCAGGATCGCTTCTCGCTGGTTGTTCCGCCGACCCATCCGGTTCCGACCATCGCGATCGTGCCGTCACCCAGCCGACACATGGCGGCGAATTTCATCGAGTGCACCAGGAAGGTGTAACTGATCCCCTCCTGGTACCGCAGTCCGCCGGGGTGCTCCTGGCGGATCGCGATCGGCATGTGCGGAGTGATCACCCGGTTCGGGTCGAACTCGGCCCCGGCGTTTCGAGCAGCCAGCTTCTTGAGCCGCTCCAGGGGAATCGTGTCCCGGGGCGTCGGCACCCTGGCCGGCTTCGACACGTCTCGGGCCGTCGGCAACCCTCCCTCCTGGGCCGGGACGGCCACGCCACCACACGCAAGAACCAAAACGGCCAGGGCAACAGTCTTCATGGAATCAAGTCCCCGTCTGGAGCAACAAAAAATAGGATCCGCTCGTGTCGAACTACTTGCGACGATCCCCGGAGTTCGCGGCGGATGTCGAGACACCCGTGATGTTGAATTCGGTCAGCAATTCAACCCGGGCCATCGTCGGCCGCATGTCTGAAGCAAACTTCCTGGCAATCACCGATACCTGGTTGTTCCCCAGCTTCGGCAATTGATCGCTCAATTCAAAACGAAAGGTCATTCCGTCGCGTTTGGCGTCTGCCATGGCCAGGGGCTGATCGTTGAGAGCAAACTCCAGCACGTCACCTTTCTGCAATCCCGTCATCACCACTCTCAATGTTGCCGATTTCAGGATATTCTCGTCACGGCATACGGCCAGATCTTCTCCGACATGGATATCCGTCCTGTAGGCCGTGCCGGCCTCCTTCACTCGCACGCCACTGCCGGGAAACCAGCTGTTGGACATGTAGTGCTTGGGTCGCCCCCAGAGCGTGACCGGACTCTTCAGGTCCCGCAACAACGCGTAGTCGTCGTCTCGAAACGGGTAGTACTCGCGCTGCTCGGCACGTGCCGCGAAGAAATTGAACAGGTACGTGTCCCGCTGTCCCATCGAGTAGAAGTTGGCCATCGCCGCCCGGTACATCGATGGGCTGGCCTTGTAGGAATCGGGGCCGGCGACAACCCGGCAGCGGCTGCCGGTCCGCCTGGCCAGGTCCAGGAACTCACCCAGCGGCATATGGAACTGGAAGTAACGATCCGGGGAAGCCGGAACCACGTAGTCGACCAGGTTGTCAGTCATCCACGTCCCGATGTCGAACCCGTAGAACTGGCACAGGGTCAGCTTGTGAGGCACACGCACGATCAGAAACCGCGGCCGCCCGTCGGCTCGTTTCTTGCGATCGAGCAACGACCTGGCCTCTCGGACCATCTCGGTCACCAGCTTCGCCTTGCCCCGTCCTGTCCCCCGGGCGAACACCACCGGCTGTCGCGTGAAGTCCAGCTCGAACCCATCAGTCGCATAACCACTGATCAACTCACGCACTTGTCCCATCCGGTATTCGCGGACCTTCTTGTGAGTGAAATCCAGTGCCCCGCCGTCGATGGTCAGATCGCGGTTCTTCAACCAGAACTCCCCGGTCAACGGATGCTCCAGCGGCGGCACCTTGTTCAGAAAGTGGGTGTCATTGATCCGCAGCGAGGGCACGAACTCAAGGCCATGCTGAGCAGCCCGCCGCATCACTGTGCCCAGCACATCGATCTTGCGGTCCCGCAGCATCGTCCCGATCTCGTGGAGACGGTTGAAATGCGTGAACCGCGGATTGCGACGCGTGTTCTCGACCTCGCGCCAACCAAGCGTCGAAGCCACCCTGGTCGGATAGTAGGCCTGGTCGGAACCCATGTTGGCACAAAACACCAGCGTCGTGACTCCAGTGCCCACCAGCACGTCGACCGGATAATTCAGTTGCCGCTTGTGGAACGGCCCCTTGAGCAGAAAGACCAGCCGGTCGCCGTCGTCGTTGTAGAAGAAGCGAGATCTCTTGATTGCCGACCGGGGCCGATCCGCACCGGCCGCGCCCGACACCAGGCAACCTGCCAACACCAGCAACGTGACCCAGCAGTTCCACCCGAATCCCTGCCGCTCATCCGCCTGTCTCAACGGTCTCATTGTCTCTTGCCCTCGTTCGTTGACCGGTCGCACACTTCGCCACTGAACTCGATGTCCCAGGCAAGTCGATGACGGGTCAGAGCCTGCACTTGAGACAGCATCCGCACCTCGTCGTGGCCTGCTGGCTCACCAACCGGACAGACTACTCGAACGAAACTGCGAATGCCCAGACGACCGCGACGCCGCCACCTTGGGACCATCGTGATCACTGACCGGGTTGCCTTCGTCACAATCCTCTCTTGAGGACAGCAACGCCGACCCGGACTCGTTCCAGTTTCCGGCCAGGCGATGAGCAGAACTCCGATCGAGCTACCCGGCCGCTTTCTCGCCTAGAGAAGGTACACTGAACGACGTTCTGACCACGTTCTACAACAGCGGACACCCCGGACATGCAGACTCGAAACTCGCCCCTGCCGCAACTCGGACGACGGGCGTTCATGAGGAACGGGGTACTGGTTCTCTCGGCCGCCGCCGTCGCTCCCACATCATTGCTCTCCGACGAACCGACGGCCGACCTGAAGATCGGACTGGTCACCGACCTGCACTATGCCGACAAGGCCGCGGCCGGAACGCGTCACTATCGCGAGACACCGGCCAAGCTCGCAGAAGCCGCCACCGAACTCGCCAAGCACAAGCCATCAGTTCTCGTAGAACTGGGAGACTTCATCGACGCAGCCGACTCGGTGAAAGTCGAACTCGGCTACCTGAAACGCATCAACCGCGACTTCAAGACCATCTGCAAACACCGGCATCACGTGCTCGGCAATCACTGCGTCTACACGCTCAAGAAGCAGGAATTCCTCGAGACCGTCGAACAGAAGAAGTCCTACTACTCGTTCGACTCGGGTCGCTTTCACTTCATCGTGCTCGACTCGTGCTTCCGCAGCGACGGCGTACCCTACGGACGCAAGAACTTCGAATGGACCGACCCCAACATCCCCGCCGCGGAACTCGAATGGCTCAAGGCCGATCTCAAGGCCACCTCCAAACACACCGTCGTGTTCGCTCACCAGAGACTGGATGTCAGCAGTGTCTACGGTGTCAAGAACGCTCCCGCGGTGCGGAAGATACTCGAGGAATCCAAACAGGTGCTGGCCGTCTTCCAGGGACACAGCCACGAGAACGATCACAAGGAGATCGGCGGCATCCACTACTGCACGCTGGTGGCCATGATCGAAGGAACAGGCGCCGCCCATAATGGGTACTCTGTGATGAGCCTCTCGCCGGACGGCACGATCCACATCGAGGGGTTCCGCAAGCAGAGCCGTTACGACTGGAAGGCCTGAACCTCATCGACCCGCAAGGACCGCAACCGTGGCAAGTTCGTCTCACGACCCACTGAGTCGCCGCACGCTGCTCGAACGTGCCACCGCCGCCGCCGGTGGTCTCCTGGGCCTGCTCTCCAGCGACGGACTCTCGGCACTGGCCGACAGCCGAGCCGGTGTGAGATCGCCTCGCGAGGTGAATCGGCTGGCATGGCCGATGTCGTGCGACACGATGGTCGCCCTGCCCGATTCGACAACCACCGGCACCACCGTGCTGGGCAAGAACAGCGATCGCCCGGTATTCGACTGCCAGCCGCTGGTCCGCTACCCCGCCGCCCGACACGCCTCCGGGTCTCTGCTCCAGCTCGAGTATCGAGCCATCCCGCAGGCCCCGCTGACTCATGCCACCGTCGGCTCGAGCCCCTACTGGTGCTGGGGTTACGAGGAAGGCGTCAACGAGTTCGGCGTGGCGATCGGCAACGAGGCAATTTTCACCAAGACGTTTTCCGAAGCGGTGGCCCGCAGCAAGGCGGGCAAGCCGCTCGACAAAGGACTGCTGGGAATGGACCTGCTGCGGCTGGGCCTGGAACGCGGCTCCACGGCGCGACAGGCCCTGGACGTGATCACCGACCTGGTCCAACGCTACGGCCAGTGGGGCTCGGGCGTGCCGGGCATGGACCACGAAACCGGAGGCTACGACAACTCCTACATCATCGCCGACGGCAAGGAGGCCTGGATTCTCGAAACCGTCGGCACCCGCTGGGTGGCCAAGAAGGTCACCAGGGGAGTGGCCACGATTTCCAACCAGCCCTCGATCCGCAACCGCTGGGACCTGGCCAGCCACGACCTGGTCGACTACGCCATCGACCGCGGCTGGTGGCCCAGGGAAAAAAAGCACGACTTCGACTTTGCCCGAGCCTACATCGATCTGAAGACACCACTGCAACTCTCTCAACTCAGAGTCCAACGATCGAATCAACTGCTGTGCCAGAAGCAAGACGGAGACATCTCGCCACGCTGGGTCATGCGGGTTCTGCGCGACCACTACGAGGGGACGTTTCTGGGCGGCCCGAACTTCAACGCCGCGCTGCCCGACTTTCTGACCCTGTGCATGCACAGTTCACCGGCCGGGTTCACCTGGGGCAACACCGCCTCTTCGGCGGTGTTCCTGCTGCCCAGCACCACCGATCGCCTCGCCCAAATGTGGTGGACTCCCGTGACCCCCTGCACCGGTCTCTACATCCCCGTCTTCGCCCAGGGCGGCAGGTTGCCACAAGTCGTGAGCCGGGCCGGGAGCCAGGGCAAAACCGTAACGGCTCCCGACCAGGCCCGGCCTGATACGTTTTCCGAGAAGTCCTACTGGTGGCAGTTCCGGGACCTGCTCGATCGGGTCAAGGGTGACGAAACCGGAACCCGCTTCCGGAAACGGCAACCAGTGGTCCGCAAGACCTTCGATCTGCTCGAGCGACGCTGGCTCAAACAGGCCACGATGATCGAACACACTGCCCTCGCCCGCCGCAAGTCCGGGTCGCAGGCCGAAGCCACCAGGGGACTGGACACGTTCACCGATTCGTGCGTCGCCGAAGCCCTCGAGACGGTTGCGACGCTCAAGAGTTCCATGGACTCATGACCCACCGCCTGGATGACGATGCCGATGGCGTTCTCCACAGGGTCAGCAGGCCAACACCGATGAGCCGCGTTATCCAGAAGTCGCTGCTGCTGCTGTTGGCGATTGCCCAGTGCTATCCCGGCACAACGGGCCTCGCACAGTCGCGACAGAAACCCGCAACCGCAAACCCGGCGTCAGCCACTTTTGAGCAGGCCGAATCGGGCCGATTCAAGACGCTCGAAACGAGCCTCGGCACCTGGACCCCGACTGTCGGCACGACGATCATCGACAACAAGCATGCCAAGACCGGGAAACATTGCCTGCAATTGACCGGGGGCAAGAAGACCAGCGCCACGCTGAAGATCGCCAGGCGGCTGGAATCTCCAAGCGACTTGACGTTCTGGGCCGAACGCTGGACCAGCCGTCGACCGTTCTCGTTCCGCATCGAACAGAACAGCGGATCCGGATGGAAGGAACTCTTCAATGGCGACAAGGACATCCGTGTGGGCCGACCGTTTCTGTCGTTTGTCCGAGTGCCCCTCGATGACCTCGACATCCGGCAATTGCGGTTCTCGGTCACCAGCCCGCCCGATACAGGAATACTGATTGACGACGTACGCATCACCGTGGCCCGGCCACACAAAATACTCAGTGTCCAGGCTGTCTCACTCTCGATCCCGGCACTCGTGGGAACCACTGCCAGTCCGCTGGCGAAGCTGAGAATCGAAACGACCGGCCGCCTCGACGCGGTCTCCCTGACAGCTTTCAGCGGCACGCTTCAAGGCACAACGGATCCGAAGGACCTGCAGCAGATTTTCATCTCCGGCAGCGGATCCGCTCCCCATTTCGTGCCGGGCCAACCGGCCGTGGCTCTTGATGTGACCTCCAGCGTCGACAAGCCACTCGTCGTAACCCTCGGTGACTCTTCCCTGGACCTCGGCGAAGGTACCAACCACGTCTGGATCTCCGGCCGAATCGCCGGCTCGGCCAACATCGATCATCGAGTCGCCGCAGCCTTCAGGTCGGTCACGTTTTCCAACGGCCGCACCTTCAAGCTGAAGGCTTCTCCCTCGATTCAGCGACTGGGGATCGCCCTGCGGAATTCCGGCGACGACGGCGTGCACACCTACCGCATCCCCGGGCTGGCGACGACCAACCTGGGAACTTTGATCGCGGTTTATGACGTAAGGCGTCGCAGCGGCGGCGACCTGCCCGGAGACATCGACGTCGGGATGTCACGCTCGACCGACGGGGGCCGCACCTGGAAAGCGATGCAGGTCATCATGAACATGGGCCACGATCCCCGTTGGCGATACGACGGCGTCGGCGACCCGGCCGTGCTGGTCGATCGTCAAACCGGTGCGATCTGGGTGGCGGCGACCTGGAGCCACGGAAACCGGTCGTGGCGAGGCTCCGGACCCGGGCTGAATCCGAAAGAGACCGGGCAACTGATGCTGGTTCGCAGCGACGATGACGGCAGGAACTGGTCCCCGCCGATCAATATCACTTCCCAGGTCAAGCAACCCGAGTGGTGCTTCCTGCTGCAGGGACCCGGCAAGGGCATCACCATGCAAGACGGGACACTGGTCTTCGCAGCCCAGTACCAGGACTCACCGTCCAGGAAGCGACTGCCGCACTCCACGATCATCTACTCGAAAGACCACGGCTCGAGCTGGCAGATCGGAACCGGAGCCTTCGACGACACGACCGAGTCGCAGGTTGTGGAAACCTCGCCCGGAGTCCTGATGCTCAACTGCCGCTACAATCGCCAGTCGCACCGGGTCGTGATGACCAGCCGCGACATGGGCCAGACCTGGCAGACACATCCCACCTCGCTGAAATCCCTGATCGAACCGCGAGCCTGTATGGCCAGCCTGATCAACATCGATCGGGAACTGGGAGTTCCCGCCGGCAGTCGACTGCTGTTTTCCAATCCCCACAGCACCAGAGGCCGAGATCACATTACGATCAAGGCCTCGCACGACAACGGCATGACCTGGCCGACACGACTGCAACTGCTTCTCGACGAAGGCCCGGGCGCCGGCTATTCCTGCATGAGCATGATCGACGCCGAAACAGTCGGGATCCTCTACGAAGGCAGCCGGGCACAGATGACCTTTCAGAGAATCCGACTCAGCGATCTCGAAACGCTCCGACCCCGTTCTTGAGTTGATTCATGACGATTGAAGTTATCTGCACAGCCTGCGGCAAGACTCTCAGCGCCAAGGACTCCGCAGCAGGCAAACAGGCCAAGTGCCCCGATTGCGGCAGCCTGATCTCGATCCCCGAACCGATCTATGACGCCCTCGAGGATCCTGCCACGCCGGGTGTTTTCGACCCGGTCGAAGACTCTCAAGCAGCCGACGACGACCGCCCGCGGTCCGCCTGCCCGCAGTGCGGAGAGATGATCGTCGCCGGAGCGGCCAAGTGCCGTTTTTGCGGCGAATATCTCGATTCGACACACCGGGGCCTCTGGCAGTCCGGAAAGCTGCTGGTGATGCGGAAAGACGCCAAGCTGCCCGACCGCTGTGTGAAGTCCAATCAACTCTGCAGCCGAGCCTTGCCGCGGAAGCTGACATGGCACCACCCGGCCCTGTATCTCTCGCTCTTTCTGTGTGGGGTCCTCCCCTATGTGATCATCGCAATCATCGTTCAGAAACGTGCGAAGATCGCCGTGGGGCTGAGCGAAGAGTGGTTCGCTCGCCGTCGCCGTGCGATCCTCACCTCCTGGTTGCTGATCCTCGGCTCAATCGCCATGCCATTTTTCGTGGGCATCCTGTTCAACGCTCCGGGCGACGTCGTCGGTTTTTCGGCCCTGGCGGCGGTCGTCATTGGCCTGGGCGCTGCGGCCTATGGAATCCTCGCCGCGAGGATCGTCTCTCCCACCGAAATCACCGACACCCACGTCTGGCTCAAGGGGGTCCACCAGGACTACCTGGCCGATCTGCCCCAGTGGGATGGCCACAGCCGCTAAGCCGACCAACCCGAATCGAAGTGTGATCCCCAGGGAGACCCGCGTCGTGATCGCTTCAAAGCCTCACCGATTGCCGCCCAGGGTCGCGTCTATTTTGCCAGTTCGACCGGAGTTTACACCGTGATCGCGGCCCAACGAGAACTCAAACAACTCGCGGCCA